>Ga0116211_1000213_pt1 | contig 34823 bp, 38 predicted proteins | sample SaghotsprinmetaG_FD_94484 | JGI IMG/M metagenome (GOLD analysis project Ga0116211, IMG submission 94484) | Hot spring microbial communities from South Africa to study Microbial Dark Matter (Phase II) - Sagole hot spring metaG | ecosystem: Environmental > Aquatic > Thermal springs > Hot (42-90C) ... | reverse complement strand
GCCATGGCTTCGAGATAGCGATCGCTAAAGACACCAATGACTTGGCCAGTAGGGTGCAGCGGGTTCACAAGGGGGCCAAGGAGGTTAAAGACGGTGCGAATTTTTAGGGTGCGGCGCAGTGGCACAACGGCTTTCATGGCGGGGTGCCAGCCGGGGGCAAACAAAAACGTAATCCCCACCTCTTCAAGTAAGGCTTGGGGATTGGGATGGGCCAAGTTTACGCCCAAGGCCTCGAGAACATCTGCGGAACCCACACGGCTTGAGACGGAACGGTTGCCATGCTTGGCCACTTTGACCCCCGCGGCGGCGGCAACAAAGGCAACGGCGGTGGAAATATTAAAGGTGCCGGCGCGATCGCCACCGGTGCCACAAGTATCAATGAGGGGCACCCCCAAATCGATGGGCTGCCCTGCCGATTGCTTGAGGAGAACGCTGGCCATGCCGGTTAATTCTGGCACCGTCAGCCCCTTAAATTGCAGTGCCGTAAGAATGGCCCCCCCAAGGGCATCGGGAATATCTCCTTGGAGCCAGCCTGTCATTAACTGCACGGCTTGGTCCTGACTGAGGGCTTGCCGATCGAGGAGTTGCTGCAGGAGGTCTGACCACATGGAGAGGTTTGCCGAGGGGAATTAATAGGGTTGTTGCTGCCGCTGACGGGACTGCCAATAGTGCATGGGCAAGCACAGTAGGGACGAAAAGGTGAGCAAAAACGACAGCAGCGCCGTAATTTTACACATTTGCCCCAAGTCTGTGCCTTCTAATGGTACAGCGATCTGCAGGCCAGTAGCGCCGCAGTACAACAGCCAATAGACAAAGATCATCCGCCATAGGGTCTCGCCGTAGGCTTGCTGCGGGGAACACTCCTGTAGGGGATGCTGTTTGTGCTGCTGCTGTGCGTCGTAAAACAGCCAACTCAGACCCACTCCCGCGGCGATCGCCGACAGGACTAACATACCCATAGACCACTGACTCACCATTAACATGAGGCCACTGAACTCCCTCAAACCAATTCCAATAGATTGCATCGTCCCTTAGTCTAGGGGAGTTATTTGTAACTCATGACATCTGCTTACAAATTGAAATTTTTACGTCAACATAATTTACAAATTGTTTCTAATTGCAGGTGTGCCATGAGGGCAGTGGTCACCCGATCCAATTGCCGTTCCCGCTCACTGGCATAGTCAGAGATGTTGGTGGCCAAGGGCGGCAGTTGACGCTGGGATCGCAGGTGATTTAGCCAGTGGCGTCGCCAAGCACCATTTTCCAGCAGGCCGTGCAAATAGGTGCCCCACAGGGTTTGTGCCCCATTGACACAGCCAAGCGCCGCATCCTCAAAGAGGGGCTGCCAACCCTCCTGCTCCGCCGCAGCGGTATAGTGGCTTTGACCGTTATGAATTTCATAGCCGTGGATGGAGCCAGCACAGGGAAACATCACGGAGCGGGTCTGCCGCTGTTGGGTGGTTTTGGTGGGGGTTAAGCGGGTGTGCAGGGGCATTAAGCCTAAACCTCGGTGGGTGCCTTGGCAGCCCTCTAGCCCTTCAGGGTCAGCGATCGCCTCGCCGAGGAGTTGCCAGCCACCACAAATCCCAAGAATCGTGCCCCCCTGCGCCGCATAGGCTTGCAACTGTTGAGCCATGCCAGTAGCCCGTAGCACCTGCAAATCCGCAATCGTGGTTTTTGTACCGGGCACAATGACCGCATCCGGATGTCCTAAGGGGTCAGCAGGGGAACAGAAGGTCACACTCACGGTTGGCTCGGCCAGCAGCGGATCCACATCGGTAAAATTGGCAATCCGGGGCAGGCGCAGCACCGTAATGTTTAGGTCAGCACTACGCCGGGGGCGCGGATCCATGAGATCCAGCGAGTCTTCCGCTGGATGCTGTAACTCCAACCAAGGAATCACCCCTAACACGGGTACTCCGGTTGTCTCCTCGAGCCAACTCAAGCCAGACTCAAGGAGCGATCGCTGTCCACGGAATTTGTTAATGACCACGCCGCGAATGAGGGCGCGCTCCTCCGGGTCAAGGAGCATCAGCGTACCGACAATATGGGCAAAAACACCGCCGCGATCAATATCCGCCACCAAAATCGTGGGGGCATTGAGGTGCTTGGCCACCCGCATATTGGTTAAATCCCGATGCTTGAGGTTCACCTCCGCTGGCGAGCCTGCCCCCTCGCAAACAATCCAGTCAAAGCGTTGCTGGAGGTCTGCCAAGGCCGTTGTAATCGCTTGCCATCCCCGCTCAAAATAGTCGCGGTAGTAATTGGCAGCCGCCGTCACCCCCGCACTCTGGCCATTGAGGATCACTTGCGAGGTCATATCCCCCTGGGGTTTGAGTAAAATTGGGTTCATGGCCACCTCCGGCTCAACACCCGCCGCCCATGCCTGTACCGCCTGAGCATAGCCAATTTCGCCCCCCTCGCGAGTGACGTAGGCATTCAAGGCCATGTTTTGCCCCTTAAAGGGCGTGACGCGATAGCCTTGGCGCGCAAGCCAACGACAGATTACCGCTGTCAGTAAGGATTTACCCGCGTGGGACGTGGTGCCCACCACCATTAGCGACTGTGCGGCCATAGCTGATGGGTCTGACCCCCGTCCCGAAAATCCCCCTGTCCCATCATTCATGCCTCATCAGTGGTGATGCTCCCGGCAAAAGACCCAAGCCGCGGGCGCTGTGGCGTAGTACTCTTTTTTCCAGATGGGCAGCCGGTGCTTAATTTCATCAATGATGTAGGCAGCCCCCGCAAAGGCTTGGCGGCGATGGGTAGCGGTGGCCGCCACCCAAACGGTAATGTCACCCAGTTGCAGCCGTCCGTACCGATGACAGGCGATCGCCCCGATCAGGTCAAACTGCTCAATTGCCGTAGCCACAATCCGCTCTCCCTCCTTCAGGGCGAGGCTAGGATAAACGTCGTACTCTAGGGCTATCACCGGTTTGCCAGCGTTGTGGTTGCGTACCCAGCCCTCAAAGCTAACAAAGGCACCCGCAGCATCATTGCTCAAGGGACCACTTAAGGCGGCGGTATTCAATGGCTCAGCGGTGAGGGAAAACTGGCAAATCTTCACCCTTAGCCCCCCGCCACCGGTGGAATAAACACCACATCGTCCCCCTCTTGCACGGGGGCGCTGAGTTCCACAAAGGTATCGTTAACCGCCACTTTCATCTGTCCCACGGGGAGGGAAAAACCATAACAGGCTTGGAGTTCGCCGTAGAGTTCGGCGTAGGTGCGGGCGGTTGTCGGCCGCTGTTCAGCCGCTGTACCCGCCTGCTCCCGCAGCAGGGCAAAGTAGCGCAGGCGAATGATTTTGGTGCTAGGAACGTTGGGCACGGACATAGTGCAGGGCGTGGGTATAGTCTTCGGGGGTGTTAATGTTGGCGGTGGTAGTGGCATCTAGGGGCGGAATGCAATGACAGCGGGATTGCTGGAGTACCTTAACCGGGCAGCGCAGTCCGGCGGCATAGGCGGCCTCAAACACTGGTAGGGCTTGGGGGGTATAAATTGCGCACAGTGGCTCCGGAAAGCGCTCTTGGGGATGATGATAGCAGGTTGCCACCACGTCTTCGCGGTACTGTTGCAGCAGGGGCAAGAGGGTGCGATCCTTCAGGTAGGGCAGATCACAGGCCACCACCAACCAGTTGACCCGTGGGTAGGTGCGCAGGGCGGTCAAAATGCCGGAGATGGGTCCTTCGCTGGGGAGCGTATCTACAAGGCTGGGTAGATCCGCTAGGGGGGTACCCTGCCACTGGTGCGATCGCGCCGATAAAAAGACCTGTTCGCAGTGGTGACTTAGCAGGTGGTAGAGGTACTGGGCATGGGGTTGGCCGTAGTACTCGAGCAGGGCTTTGTCACGCCCCATGCGCTCACTTTTGCCGCCGGTGAGCACCAAGCCGTAGAGGGGGTATTGGCCAAGGGTCTTTTTGCCGCCACTTTTGGCCAGCAGGCGCACCTCACGGATGACAATATCGGCACTTAGCGCCTTGCACATGTCATAGACGGTAAGAGCGGCAATGGTGACCCCGTGCAGGCTTTCCATTTCTACGCCGGTGCGATCGCGGGTTTTGACGTCGCATTCAAGGCGAACGTGCAGCCGATCGCCAAGGGGTCGCAACTCAGCCGCAAAACGGCAGGCCGTAATCGGCAGGGGATGGCAAAAGGGAATGGCTTCCGCGGTGCGTTTTACGGCCATGGTACCTGCAATGATGGCGGTTTGCAGTACGGGACCTTTTTTGAGGCACAACTCGTTCTGGTGTTGGTAAGCCAAAAAGACCGGCGGCAGGTCAATGAGAGCTACCGCCACGGCGCGGCGATCGCTCACCTCTTTTTCGCTAACATCCACCATCTGCGGCTGCTGGTTCTCGTTAATGTGGGAGAACATGGCACTAACCTCCAATCTGATGCATGGCGTGGTGCACTTCTGCCCCGCGCACAACTGGCTTCATCCCCAAGACCTGTTGGTAGGCCTGCTGTCGCCCCGCCGCATCTAGCCCCCGCAGCGGCACCCCCGCCTCCTTAAATAAACAGGCTCGCAGCACCCCATCCGCCGACAGTCGCCAGCGGGAACAGTGGCCGCAAAACGGCTGGGACTCTGAAGCAATAAAGCCAATCTGGGCACCACAGGCAGTCACAAAATTAAAGGATGTGGCATCAGGCGGCTGCGGCACTGGTTGCAGATCATAGTGCAACTCCAAGCGGCGAATCATGGCCGCGGCACTGATAAACTGGCTACTGGGCAAATGACAGGCATAACCCACCCGCATCACCTCTAAAAACCGCACCTCAATGCCCAAGTGCTTGGCGTACTCCACCATGGCTCCAAGCTCGTGATCGTTGACCCCCTGCATCACCACCATATTCAGCTTTACCTGAAAGCCGTGCTCTACCGCCCGGGCGATCGCCCCTTGCACCGCTTCAAGGGACTGCCCATGGCTAATGGCAGCAAACGTGCGTGGATCGAGGCTATCCAAACTAATGTTTAGCCGCCGTACCCCATAGGCGGCCAGCAGGTCTAAACAGCCCGCCAATCGCACGCCGTTGGTGGTCAGGCTCAAGTCGGGCACCCCCACCGCCGCCAAGGCCGCTAAAATCTGCGGCAACTCTGGGCGCAGCAGCGGTTCTCCTCCCGTCAGCCGCACCGACTCCACCCCCAGCGCCACCAATTCCGCCACAATCGTGGCATACTCTGCCGCCGTTAGGTAGTGCTGGGGCGACATAAAGACGGCATCTGGGGGCATACAGTAGGTACAGCGCAAATTACAGCGATCGGTGACCGAGAGGCGCAGCTTGCGAATGCGCCGCTGCTGGGCATCAATCAGGTATTGCCTAGGGACACTCGCAACCATACCCGTCTTCCTTAGCGCCACGGGAAATAACGATAACACTCGCCCGCGGCAAACTCCGACTGTGCGGCGGGTAACTCCATAAAGCCATCACTTTCGGCTAGAGCCAAAAAATCACCAGAGTTTTGCATGGGATGCGGCTGAGCCACAAGCTCGGCGTTTTGCGTGCTTTCTAGTCTAACGGGTAAAAAGTAGGTTAAGAACGGCTCAAAGCGAAAGGGGGCGGCTAAGCGGGCATAGACCACCCCAGAGTCAAGTAGATAGCGATGCAGGCACACTAAACTGGAGACCGGGTTGCCCGGCAGGCCAAACACTGCCGTGTGACGGCTATGATCCACCCCAAACCAGAGGGGCTTCCCCGGGCGCTGGGCAACACCATGAAGATATTGCTGCACCCCCTGCTGCTGCCATATCTGCGGCAAATAATCAAATTTGCCCTTGGACACGCCACCGCAGTAAATGAGCAGATCATAGGTTTGGCTGGCCGCTTGATAGTGGCTTGCCAGCAGGTCGGGGTCATCGGGCAAATGGGTGATGCTCACCTCGGCATAGCCTTGGCGTTGCAGCGCTGCCGCAAGGGCATAGGTGTTCGAGAGGCGCAGTTGATGGGGCTGGGGGGTCTGCTCTGGTGGGATCAGTTCGTTGCCCGTAGCAATGAGTTGGGTGCGGGGGTAGCGGTTCACCCGCACGTGGGTTTGGCCAACCGAGGCCAGAATCCCCCAAGCGGGGCTGCGCAGCGGCGTGCCCACAGGTAAAATCACGGTTCCGCGGGGGGCATCACTGCCGCAGCGATGCACAAACTGATAGGGGGTCCACGGCTGGGGCTGGCGAATATGCGCTTGGCCATCTTTCAGTTCCAAGGCTTCGTAGGGAATCACTAAATCACAGCCTTGGGGTAGGGCCGCACCGGTCATCACTTCAAAACAGCCATCCGCATCGGTCAGGGCAGGGGGTACATCGCCAGCGGCAACCACGCCCAGAATGGCAAATGTTCGCTGGCCAGCCTGATAGCGCTGCCAACTCAGGGCAATCCCATCCATCATGATCCGATCAATCGGCGGGTAGGGGCGATCGCTCCGGATGGGTTCCGCCAGCACCCGCTGTTGTAGTGCTGCCAGCGGGATGATCTCTGTTCCCCAGTCGGGTAAGTGCTGGCGAATGATCGCTACTGCCTCGCTCACACTGATTAAGGGCATCGGTCTCCCTCCCCTAGCGCGCTAATCACCATAGTTAATAATTAATGACCAGTAGCTCACTAATTTTGCCCCGCCCTTGCCCGTTAGAGTTAATGGCTCGCCCCGCCTTCAGTTCAATGCACCGCCAGCGTTGGTAGAGGCTCAAAATTGGCTCAACCCAGGCATTACTCAGCATCACCAAGCAGCCCCGCCGATCCAGTTCTGCCACCACCGCCGCCAAGGCATGGTGCTCAGCCTCGCCAAAGGGCTGATGGGTGTAACTGGTAAAACTGGCGGTTTTAGAGAGGGGATAGTAGGGGGGGTCAAAGTAGATAAAGTCCCCCGCCTTGGCCCACTGGAGCACCCCCGTAAAGTCGGCCACCTCTAGGGCAACGTTTTGCAAGGCGGCACTGGCTTGACGCAGCACCGCAGCATTGACAATTTGAGGATTGCGATAGCTGCCCATGGGCACATTAAACTGGCCGGCCCGATTGACGCGATAGAGGCCATTAAAGCAGGTTTTGTTGAGGTAAATGAGGCGGGCGGCGCGGGTCAGGGGGTCAAGCTGGTGGTGCGCCAAACTGCGGATGTGGTAATAAAAGCGTTTACTGTGCTGCTGGCGGTACTGGTTCAACAGCAGAATCAAATCCTCAACCCGATCGCGCACTACTTCGTAGCAGTTAATCAGGTCTGGGTTGCGATCGCTCAAGTATGCCTGCTGCAAGCCAAACGCCCCCTGCTGCGCTTGGCGATAGAGATACCAGTAGAGGGCCGCACTGCCACAAAAAGGTTCTGCATAGGAACGACAGCGGGGCGGCAGGTAGGGAGCCATTTGTGCCAGCAACTGGGATTTTCCCCCCGCCCACTTGAGGAAGGGTTTAAGGACAGGGGCGATCGTAGCCACTAGGCAGGCGGAAAGAGAATCAACAACAGCCCCTGAGGCCCCACCAACAACTGCCGCAACAGGGTGACAATCCCCACCCAGATAATGGGGCTAATGTCCACCCCCCCCAAGGGCGGCACCACCCGCCGCGTCGGTGCCAAGACGGGTTCTGATAGCCAGTAGATCAGCGCCAGCGGCCCTTGGCGGCTATTGATTTGGGGGTACCACGTCAGCACAATGCGTAAAATAAATACGAGGGTGAATATTGCCAAAACTGCCCCAAGAACTCCGTTGACAGCAATCACAGCAGACATAGGCACACATAGAAACTAGTGTTCATAAGTTTAGCAAAGGGGTGACCTAGCCCCAAAAGCGATCCAGCGCCGCCTTAAGCTCCGCCAGTTCCTGATCAATGCGTCCCTCCTGAGCCGCGCGGGTCACACACTCGTTCAGGTGCTCATCTAAAATTAAGCGCGCTACTCGATCCAACGCCCCCCGCACCGCCGCAATTTGAATCAGCACCTCTGGGCAGGGACGGCTCTCCTGCACCATGGTTTTAATGCCGCGTACATGGCCTTCAATCCGGGCAAGACGATTCACAATCGCCCGCAACGACTCCTCAGTGTGGTGGTGGGGGTGACTGTGATGGGGGGCAACATCAGGCGGATGAGAGTGTGATTCGGTACCCACGGCAACAATCCTTTGCAAGCAATCGCGTTTTGTTAGGGCATCAGGCTGCCTTGTCGCAGGGAGTTCCGCAGGTTTTCGAGCCGCTGCCGATTCATGGCCGATAGCTGCTGCCGTTGCGCTGGTGTGAGAATTTGCTGCACTTCTAGGGCGGCAGCAAAACGGGTGCGGTGGAAGGTGTCTCGTAAACTCATCACCCGATCAAATTGCTGCTGTAACTGGGCTGTGGGGGCACCTGCCACTATAAGTTTTTCTAGTTCCTCTTCGGCTGCATTTAAGGCGGTTTGCTGCTGCCGTGTGGTCTCGCTATACTTGCGCTCTACGGCCTGCATTTGCTGAGTTTGCTGGGGCGTCAGGTTTAGGCGTTCCATCCATCTGGGCAGGGGCGCAGCGTTGACTGCAACACTGGCTAGGGAAAGCACCACCGTGGCACATCCCAAAAGCAATTGCTGACGTAAAGACATTCCTGTTCCTCGCACGGAAGTGACAACCTGCAATGGCTGCTCCGTCATTCTAGCAAACCGCTGTTGGCCTCTTGCGGCAAAAGTAGCCAATTTCCTAAGTTGTAACGGGTTCCACTAGGTTCTCAAGCCCATCCACTACCTTCACTGAGAGGATTTTATCCCCTTGGCGTAATTGCCGTAGGGTTTCTTCGCCCTCCACCACATAGCCAAAGACGGCGTAGCGACCATCAAGTAGGTTCAGTCCGGCGGGGGTTAGCTCCGGCTCAAAGAGCAAAAAGAAAAACTGGGAGGAACCACCGTTGGGATCGTCATTGGGGCGCGCTAAGGCAAGGGTGCCGTAGGCCGAGAAGGGGAGCACCGGATGCTCGAGGTAACGCCCCGCATCTTCGAGGGTGATGCCGTAGAGGGGAGATTTATCCCCTTCGACTAGAATTTCGAGGGGAATGGCACGATACTGCTTTGTTTTGGGATCAATAAAGCCATCTTCGGGTCCGGGGGGATCTCCTGCCTGTAGGACGTAGGATTCTTCGGCGCGGGTAAAGGGTAAACCGTCGTAGAAGTGGCGCTGCACCAGATCAATAAAATTTCCGGCGGTGAGGGGGGCACTATAGCCGTCCACCACGATGGTGAGAGTCCCCTTCGTCGTTTCCATCACAACGGTGGCACGCCCCCGTAATTGGGGCAGGTGCGCATATTCTTTGGGGGGAGTATAGGTGTAGTTCTGCACCATGAGGGCTTCTAGCTCTCCCACCCGATCTAGGGCAGCGGCTTTGGCGGGCAGCAGTTGGTTACGATCTTTGGTTTCAGCCGCCTCCTGTAGGTTTTCAAGGGAGTCGGTCAAGGCGGCAAGTAAGGCTTTAGCCTGCTCTTGCTGTTCTGCCGGAATACTGCTGAGCAGATCAGCGGCGCGATCGCGCACAATGGCTTTGGCCTTACTAAGGTTGCCGGCAATTTTTGACCACTGCTTACCGCGCACCAAAAAGGAAATTTGCTCGAGATCTTTTTGCAGTTCCCGCACGGTGGGGTTATCAATCGGCAAGGCCCAGCGCAGGAGGGCTTTGGGATCCGTAATGGCATTCCCTTCGGGTAACCGCGCCAGCAGCAGCGGCGACGGTGGCAGGGCATCCACTGGCGTTGGCACCAGCAGCAACGTTCCTAGCCATAGCAGCACGACCCAAAGGCTGAGCCAATAGTTGCGTCTTTTCACCGTTTGCTCCCAGGATTCCACCCCCTCAGTGTATCGGACGGGGCGATCGCCCTCCAAGGGGCAAGCTTTCATTTTCTTTTCATTTTCTTTTCATTTTGTGCAGGTGCCTATGCTAGGCTGGGAATTATGAAAGGATTATGAAAGGATTATGAAAGTATGTTGCGGTGGGTCTTGCTGGGGGTGCTACTGTTGGGGGGCTGTGCTGTGCCACCCCCCCAAACGAGTGCGCCGGTGGCAGAACCTGAGGCAGCACCGGACGAGCGACCCTTAGTGTTAACCACCTTTACGGTACTCGCGGATATGGCTCAGCAGGTGGCGGGCGATCGCCTGCGGGTAGAGTCCCTCATCAAGCCCGGCGCGGAGGTGCATGGCTACGAATTTACCCCTAGTGATCTGGTGCGGGGTCAGGACGCGGCTCTGATTCTAGAAAATGGCCTCGGGTTAGAGCGCTGGGGCGATCGCTTTTACAATAGTTTGCCCCCAGTGCCGCGCGTCACCCTGAGTGAGGGGGTAACGCCGATTCCCATCGCCACCGATGCCTACCGCGGTCAGCCCAATCCCCATGCCTGGATGTCGCCGCAAAATGCGCTGATCTACGTTGAAAACATTCGCCAAGCCTTGACAAACCTTGACCCGGCAGGGGCGGCCACCTACGCTGCCAATGCAGAACGCTACAAAGCCGCCATCAAAAACCTCGATGCCCAACTCCGGCAACAGTTAGCGGCGCTGCCCGCCAACCAACGCTACATCGTCACCTGCGAGGGGGCTTTTTCCTACCTAGTGCGCGATTACGGCTTGCAGGAAGTGTATCTGTGGCCGGTGAACGCCGAGCAACAAGGAACCCCCCAACAGATGGCGCGGGTCATTGCCACGGTACGCGCCCAACAGATTCCGGCGGTGTTTTGTGAAAGCACGGTTAACTCAGCGCCTCAACAGCAGGTGGCTCGCGAGGCAGGGGCAACCTTTGCGGGCATTTTTTATGTGGACTCCCTCTCTCCCCCTGAGGGCAGAGCCGCCACCTACCTCGATTTGCTCAGGTACAACATTGACACCCTCGTTAACGGTCTCACTGGGAGAACAGCACCATGATTACCCCCCCCGCCATCGACCTCCAGCAGGTGACGGTCGCCTACCACCGCACAATTGCCCTCCACGGTGCCACACTGCAACTACCGGCGAGTACCATTTGTGGCGTTGTTGGCATGAACGGTGCCGGTAAATCCACCCTCTTCAAGGCCATCATGGGGTTTGTCAAGCCCATTCAGGGGCAGGTGCGCATCTATGGCCTACCGCTGCGACAGGTTCAACGGCGCTCCCTTGTGGCCTACGTCCCCCAAAGCGAAGATGTGGACTGGCAGTTTCCGCTGCGGGTCTGGGATGTGGTGATGATGGGGCGCTACGGCAAAATGAACTGGCTGCGACAACCGCGAGCCATAGATCGCCAGCGTGTGCGCCAAAGCCTTGAGCAGGTGGAACTGTGGCCACTACGCCACCGCCAGATTGGTGAACTCTCCGGCGGGCAAAAAAAACGGATGTTCCTGGCGCGTGCCTTTGCCCAAGAGGCAGAGGTGTTGCTCCTTGATGAACCCTTTGCTGGGGTGGACATCAAAACCGAGAAGCTAATTATTGATTTACTCTTGGCTCAGCGGCAAGCAGGGCGAACCATTTTAATTTCCACCCACGATCTGGCCTCCATTACCACCTTTTGCGATCAGGTGATTTTAGTGAACCGCAGCATCTTGGCCTACGGTACGACCGCGGATGTGTTTACGCCCGAAAACTTGGCCCGCGCCTTCGAGGGATCCTTGCGAATCCCCCGAATGGATGCCTAGCTGCGGCGAATGGGGGTGCCGCAGGGATAGGTGGCAACAGCGGGTTGTGCCGGAATATCCTGGACTTTCTGTTGAAGCTGGGCTTGCAGGTAAAGCTGCTGAAGCTGCTCAATCATTTCAGCACGGCGATCGTAGAGCCGCTTGAGGGGTCGCGGCTGGCAGCGGTTCAGACAGTAGGCCGTGAGAATGGGCAGGGCAATGGTACTGTCGGTGTAGCACACCACCGTGTCCCGCAACCCCTGCGGATCCACTTTGCCCCAACTCACCGCTTCACTGGGCACCGCGCCCGAGAGACCGCCGGTATCGGGTCGGGCATCGGTAATTTGAATAAAGTAATCGTGTCCCCGCTCCGGTAACCCTAAGACCTCATGAATTTGGGGCTGGGTTTGCAGCAGGAAGTTTTTCGGGCTGCCACCCCCAATAATCACGGCAGCGCTTTTACCGTTGCCCTCCGCCGCTTCGCGGGCAAAGTAGGCAATGGCCGCCGTTTCGTTCACGTCAATGGCCGGATCGATGACCAGTTTCGAGCCTTCTAGGGCGATCGCCGCCACATTCATCCCAATGGAGCTATCGCCGGGAGAGGAGGTGTAAATGGGCACACCGCACTCATAGGCCGTGGCCAGCAGGCAGGAATGGGTTTGCCCCCGCTGCAGTTCGAGTTCGCGCACATAACGCCCCAAATGGTAGTGGAATTCGGCTGTGCCCATGCGGTGCTGGAACGTTTCGCTCCGCAGCACCTGCCGCAAAAAGGCATCGGTTTCTAAGAGAACATCGTAGTCAAAGATAATATCGTAGATGCGAATTTTGCTTTCTTGGCGCAGCTGCACATCATCAACAAAGGGATGGGCGGCGTAGAGATCCATGCCCAAGGCGTAGTGAATATCGTGGTAGAGATTGGCACCCGTGCTAATGATGTAGTCAATGAACCCCGCCCGCACTAAGGGTGCTAAAGCAGAAATCCCGAGGCCGGTGGGGGTCATGGCACCAGACAGGCTGAGGCCGACGGTGACTTCCGGCTGGAATACCCGCTGGGTAAGGAGTTGGCACACCTCCCGCAGGCGTGCTGAGTTGTAGGCGGTGAAGTAGTTATCAATGAGATCGGTAAGGCTGATATTTTCAGGAATTGGAGCCGGTGTAATGGGGGTGGCAAATGCTGACATGGGGATGACCTCTCACGCGAATTCCGCAGTCGGCACCGCCACTGGAGCTAGCCATACCCTAGTCGCAGCAGCCCTGTACCCACTGGGAAGATGTTCTACAAAGTAAAAATCTATGGTGTGCTCAGCACGCACGTCTGATCGACCCAGTTCACAGCGGTGTGAACCTCTAGTTGCAGGCCGATCAGCCCATACTCGGTCCTTCGCAATTATCCACGACAGAGAGGGCTGGAATTGCTGCCCGCCGTTGGCGCAATCCCATTTCGAGGTACCACATTGTGATGTTGGGATAACCCATCAACGCTAATGGATTCACTGTTGACAAGTCTCATGCCCTTACATTACGAGATTACTATAACACTTCATTACCTTATTTGCTGTGCGCCTTGCCTATTACAGCTTTGCCGTTTGTTTTGGCCTCTTTCTTGGGTTGTATATCCTGCGGGGCATTGGTTGGCTGACCCTCCTGCCGGGCTGGATGATCCTCACGTTGGCTGCCGCCAGTTGGCTGACGGGAATTTGGTCAGCGCTGACGTTTTTGCAGCAGCGGTATTGAGGGCACAGCGGTTGCGGGCAGGACAAAGTGGCGATCGCGCCCCCAAAAAAGGCGCTCCTGCTGAAGTAGTTGTCGCAATAAGCGGGTTACAGTCACACGGCTAATGCCGGTGTAGTGCGATAGGCGGGCATGGGTGAGCCGGAGAGGCAACCGCACTCCTGTTGGTGTTTTGGTGCCTACCAGTTGTGCCACAACCACAAGTACCTCATGTAATCGTTCTAGGGCAGTGGGGCAGTGGATAGCTCGCAGAAATAGGTCACTGTAGTGCTGGCGATACTGTTGCCCTTCCCAAAATAACCTGAGGAGATGGCTCGACTGTTCCACGTCCGCAACACTGAAGGAGAGTAAGCGGCTCGGTTGCAGTGGCTCCATTTCGTAATAATTGGATGGCAAGCCGCAAATGGCCATTCCTGCTGTTGCCAGTCCAGCAAACGCAAGCGTTCCTTCACTATCCAAAAGGTTAATTTCGACCGTTCCCGATTGCACCAGCCAACACTGCTCTTGCACTGGCACCGTGGTTTTGGGGTGCAAATCATAGCAGCAGTAGGTTTTCTCGGTATGGGTGCGTAGGTCAAGCGCTAGCATGGCCATCCTCTCAGTATCTTACAATGATTATCATTATTAATTTACAAGGCAACCCTCAATGCCAGAGAGTTGCCCGCGGCGGTTCTAAAGGCCGAACTCTGCCTTCAGTTGGGTTACCCACTGCTGGATGCGTTGATCCGTTAGCTCGGATTGGTTATCTTCGTCGAGGAGCAACCCCACAAATTGATTCCCCCGCAGGGCTTTTGACTCGTTGAAGTCATAGCCCGTTGTTGGCCAGTAACCTACCGTGGTGCCCCCCTGCTCGCTAATTTTGGCTTCCAGAATGCCAATGGCATCGCCAAAGTTATCGGCGTAACCGACTTGATCGCCGGGGCTAAAGTAGGCCACTTTTTTATTGCTAAAGTCAATGTTCTCTAACTCGTCGTAGAAGCCTTCCCAGTCCGCCTGTAGCTCGCCAACATTCCAGGTGGGGCAACCAATGATCAGGTTACTGTAGGCGCTAAAGTCCTCCGGTTCAGCATCGGCAATATCATGCAGCGCTACCACGTCCGCGCCCCCAAAGGCGGCTTGGATTTTTTCGGCAATCATCTGGGTGTTGCCGGTCTGCGTGCCGTAGAATAGGCCAATTTTCGCCATTGATACATTCCTCGCAATAAATCCACTGGCGTGTTCTCCTCAAAGGGTCTGGGGCGATCAGCACGGTAGAGATCATCTTTCACCCCCGCGATGGGGGAATCTCCTCTGCTCTATTATTGCAATAAACTCTCAATAAACCGCAAGTGTAAGGGATGGCAAGAATCCCCCTACAATCCCCTTACAATAGGGAACGGTGTGCATCAACGGCAGTCTAAGGCCGTAGGCTGAACCAGAGAGCATGAGGAGTGAACTATGCATTGGCAGCGAATTAGTCTTGCGGTGGCGATCGCCCTTGGGGGCACGCTGGCCATGCCGCAGATGAGCCAACCGTCCCAAAATAGCACTCAAGGCGCGCTGCGCTGGAGTGATGCGTCGTTTCCTGTGGAAAACTTTCAGGGCTATAGTTCCCCCTTTGGCTACCGGCGATCGCCCACTGGGGAACCCACCACCGAGTTTCATAATGGCCTTGACTTTGCTGCTCCTGAAGGTAGCTATATTCGTAACTGGTGGGCAGGTCAAGTCATTGAAGTTTCTGACCATACCGCTTGTGGCACCCTCGTGCGCATCCGCTCAGGGGCATGGGAGCACGTCTATTGCCACATGAAAGGTCGGGTCGAGCAAACGCCCCAAGGTCGTGCCATGGTTGATCGCCAAGGAGGCCTTCTCATCTTAGAAGGGCAGCGAGTCCCCACAGGGGCGCGCATTGGTCGTGTGGGAATGACGGGACGCACAACCGGCCCCCACCTGCACTGGACACTGCGGCATCGGGGTCAACTGGTCAATCCGGCAGTGGTATTGCAAGCCATGTATGGCACTCAAGCACAGCGTTAGGGGGGGCGATCGTTCCGGCTGAGCGGCTGCCAACACTCCTTGCATCATCTCCAGTTCTCTCAGCAGTCCGTTCCAACTGGGGTGCTATGCCGCCTCGGCTTTCGGTTTGCCGCTAGGCAGCACTCGACTGACACTTGCATGATGAATCTTAACCCAAGTAAGCTAAGTTTATAGACCTAGTTTATTTTAGTATGGAAACTGTAAATATTCATCAAGCCAAAACCCATCTCTCACGCTTGTTGTCCCGTGTAGAGCTTGGGGAAGAAATTATTATTGCAAACCGAGGCATCCCCATTGCAAAGTTGGTTCCGTTCTATAGCTCATCCAATCGGCGGGCTAGTTTAGGGCTAGACCGAGGACGTTTCAGCGTACCAGAAGACTTTGATGCTCCTTTACCCGAAGAGATTTTAGCGGCATTTGAAGGGGGTGAAGCGTGAAGCTCTTGTTGGATACCCAATGCTGGTTATGGTGGTTTGCCCAACCAGAGCGATTGAGTGAGGAAGCCATTACCAATATTGTCGATGAAACAAACGAGTTATGGTTCTCTGTTGCTAGCGTCTGGGAAATAGGTATCAAAGTTGCGATTGGCAAGCTACGATTGCCAGAATCACTGGATAACTATGTTTCTAGCCGTATGAGGCAGTTAGGTGCGCGATCGTTAGCAATTACAGCAACTCATGCTTTACGAGCAGCTTCATTGCCCTTACATCACCGAGATCCGTTTGACAGAATGTTGATTGCACAAGCCCAGTTGGAAGATATGCTCCTCGTCAGTGCTGATGCAATGCTCAGACAGTACGATGATGTTTCAATTCTTTGGGCAGCCAATTCATGAAAATTAATCGGTGCTCAACGCCTTACGGCATCAGAGGTAGAGGCACGCACCGGCATTCATGTCGCCCGACTCCGCCGGCTCCAATCGGTGCTCAACGCCTTACGGCATCAGAGGTAGAGGCACGCAGCCCACTCTCGCGCGTTAGCCGGAGCGGCCAGTGCTCAACGCCTTACGGCATCAGAGGTAGAGGCACATGCGGTAATTGATACGATCTAGATGGAACTGTATGTGCTCAACGCCTTACGGCATCAGAGGTAGAGGCACTATTAGAGACAGTTAAGGGTTACGTCTAAGGTTAGTGCTCAACGCCTTACGGCATCAGAGGTAGAGGCACCTAACAGTTCGTGCTGCTGTAGCAGTCGCAACGGGCGTGCTCAACGCCTTACGGCATCAGAGGTAGAGGCACTCTGGCGATTTTATGTGCCCGTGCAAGTGTCGTAAAGTGCTCAACGCCTTACGGCATCAGAGGTAGAGGCACAGTACTTCCGTAAAACCTAGTCTATCACAGGGTTTGCGATAGTACAATTCAAGCACCTAGGACAAACGATTTTCCCGTAAAGAGAAAATTTTTATATGCACTCAATCTTTAGTTGTCTGCCCCTGAGTAGGAGCGAGGTTCAGAGATTTTCAAGCACCTCTAAATTTAACAAAAACTCCCAATCACTGTCAACATCAGACCTCAAAATATCCAAAAGGCCAGAGAATAATTGCATCCAGCGATCCTTGAATCTTAAAAAATCCTGAAATTGTGTTCTGGCAACTGCCACACATTCGGGCGGTTGCAATAACTCATTCGTTCTACACAGTGATTGCAAAGACCGATAATCAACAAATCATCCTCTTCAGTCAGATATTTTTCGATTTCACAGCGCAGTTTTTCTCGCTCTCTTGCAGTTAATCGACAGCGAAAAATAGAGTACTGCAATCGTTCGCCATAGCCTTCTAGTTTTTTGTAAACTCTCCGCCATCGTTTCGGGTCACGAATGTCATAGCAAATGAGATACCAATTTTTGGACTCACCCATAGTTTTTAGCGAAGAATTAATTTGCCAAAGAGACCCGATTCTCCAGACCATTCTTTTTCAAGCAAGCGCACTTCTAGCTCTAGAATCCGACGATAAGTGAGTGAATAATTAGTCACAGGATGCTTCCATGTCTCACTTTTACGGGACTCATAAAGTTCAATCATTTTGCGGCGACCTTCATCACTCAGCCATACCTGCTCTCCACGCACCTCAAAGTTAGTGTCAGGGTTCCATTGCATTCGGTTCACAGACCCTACAACAAGCATATCCACAAGAGGAACCCGAAAAATTTCCATCAGATCAAGAGCCAAGGGTGGTGCTTGGCTACGAGGTTGATGATAAAAGCCTAAAGCTGGCTCTAATCCAACGGTTAAGATAGCATTCATCACATCTTTGAGTAGTAGGGAATACCCAAAGCTCAGTAGAGCATTAAACCGATCTTTCGGTGGGCGACGGTTACGGCCACTAAAGTGTAGCTCCTGAGTCACTGAATCGCTAAGAGTATAGCGAAGACCTGAAAAGTAGAGTGCTGCTAGTTTTCCTTCAAGTCCGCGCAATTCCTCCAAAGAGTGAGTGTCAGGAACAGCTTTTAGGAGCAGTGCCATGTCCGTAGTAATGTTAGCTAGAGCCTCCACTTGTAATTGTTTATTGCGCTGCGATCGCAATAGGAAACGACGTTGGCTATGGCCTCGGCAGTTTACTAACTCTTGAGCTAAGCGCAGGCACATTTCAGGATTGGTCAGTGCTTGATATTGGCGAATGCGCCGCTGAATACTGCCATGGCGATTATCAACACTGCCAATGTAACGTCCACCACTACTAATGAAGTGAATACCAACATCACGATAGGCACACAGATGAATTGCTGGGGTAGTAATTTGGGCAAATTTGTGGATAACAATCTGGCTAATCTGTTGAATGGGTAGCTTTTGTTCAGGTTCATCATCAATACAAATGCGTAACTGCTCACCTGAGCGCTTAATTAAGGCTTTGCCTACGGTGACATGGATGATGTCACGCTCATCATCCCGCGGAAATAAACGGAATGGTGTGTGACTTTGATCATGGGACAAGCGTGCTTCTTCAGGTAAGCACACAGGGGCTAATGAGCAGTTCAGACAGAGCTTTTCATTATTACAGACAGGCGGTCGTTCAAGGGAGGCTCGTAATTGGCGCGCTTGGTCAATGGTGTTACGAACAAGCTGGCGCTCCTCATCATTAACAGGAACTCGAACCGTCACGTTATCCCTGTGGTAGTGGATTCGCCCTTCTGGAACGGTTGTTTGCAACACTGTTTCAATCAAACAGGCATACGCCAAAATTTGCACCCTGTCACTAGGCCATGGCTGTGCTTGCCCTTGGGAGCCACGACTGCAACGACCAATTTTGTGTTCGTAAGGAATCAAGTAACCTTCAGTCGTCCGCAGAGCATCGATTTTGCCACGGAGTCCTAGCTCTACACTTTCAAGGCTGAGTTGTTGCCAGTCTTCGTGCTCAGACCTTTGCAACTCATTGTGCAACCGACGTCCAGCAAAAACAGACGCATTTTGCGTATAAAGTTCTTCAACTTCTTCAAGATAAAATAAGCGTGGACAATAGGTGAATGCATGGAGAGAGTTAACCCGGAGGGTTTCCTCATGGGGTAGTTCAGTATTGCCACTTTCCATAACTACCCCCATAGTTTGAGGAGTGTTCCTTTTTTGAAATATAGCAGATGAAATTATCTTCTAGTCAATTTTTAATGTAAAATTAAGCAAAACATCTTCACCAGAGAGTTCCAAGGGGAGAGCATAACGCTGGGCAGGGCGGTTGGGTCGATAAATTTCCACAAACCTTAGTTCAGGTGCAATGAGCCAACCAAGACGGCAGCCATTCTCGATGTACTCCTGCATTTTGGCTGACAGGGTTTCTAGGGAGTCACTGGGGGAGGCCAGTTCAATCACAAAATCGGGACACAAGGGGGCAAAACCACAGCGTTCTGCGGGGGTCAGCGATCGCCAGCGATCTTTAGCAACCCATGCCACATCAGGCGATCGAATCGCACCATTGGGCAAACGGAACCCCGTCGAAGCGTCAAAAATCTCCCCGAGTTGAGCCGCTTCATTCCATATCCCTAACCGCAGGATGAGTTGAGCATTTTGGCGGCCAGTTTCACCTCCGGTCGGTGGCATTACAGTCAATTCCCCAGTAGCGGTTTGCTCAAAGCGTAGCTCTGGATTTGCTTTGACAAGTTCCAGAAATTGCTCTTGAGTGACCCGTAGGGTTTTGGGCAGATACACAGGAGGGGCAGTCGCCATGGCGGAAGACCATCGGTGAAAGATACTAAATCAATGGTAGTTATATCCTATCGGGATCAATGGTAGTTATATCCTATCGGGGCGATCGCCCTCTTTTTTGAGGAAGTGGCTCCTTGCTCGGTGACTTGGGAATCATAACCCAGCCGTTTTCCTGCCAGTGATTGCTCAGGCTAAAACGCTGAAATGTTCCTCGACTTGTCTTGCGATCAATCCAAATAGGAAGACTGATGAGTCCACGGTTATCCTTAATCAGCCAGCGAACTGCCCCATCGGTGTTTCGGTAGTCACGAAGACCATTTACCATTGACCATGACTCGCCTAAACTTAGCCCGCCAAAGCGCGTGATTTGAGACGGGTTTGTGAGGGCGATCGCGATGCGCTCCGTCAACTTGAGGGGGGCTGCTTCCTCACTGGAGTCAACCTTGATGACCACTTCTAAATCCGTCAAAATCTCTTGGTAATTTGGCTTAGAGAATTTACCGGTGGGATAGGTACCCATGTGTGTTTTACTAAATTTATGATGGCGCTGCTTGCGCAGAATGCGTGAAATGGGCGGATCATCGCCAATGAGGCCGATCGCAAGTTTTACTCCGCGATGGACTTCCATATCGACTTCGCCCACAAGAGATAGCAGTAGCCCGTAAATTGTAGAAGGCGGCGGATACTGATAGGTTTCTTTGTAGTCCCGTGCAAAGCTGCGCGGAAAGCTTGTGCAGGGACAATCAAGATAAAGCTGCATACGTTGATCTGTCTCGACCTCTGGTAAACATCACTAGGACAAACTCCTAAACACGTTGAGGAGTCCCTAGCGTTTGCTTAGCTTCGGCAATGGCTTCTTTAACCCCTCGAAAGACCTTCACACCCAATTTGCTTAGCTGCTCACCATAGGGCGTATCGGCAATCTCACCTGCTACAATCAACTCGCTTGCTGCCACATCGCCAACTTCTACTAGGCGCAGCAGTTTGGGGCAACCCACTGTGTCACCCATCCGCTTAAAGCTGTCCATAATCCAAGGACTAGGATCATCGGTGATGCGGATGACGATGGATTCTGGGCGGAAGTCATACAAGAACCGGGCATGGTTACCACCCACGTGGCGCACTGCACCAATTGCATCTAGCACCAACGCGGCTCGTTCCGGCTTCTTCAGGCTTTCGGGTGTGAGCGCGATTGTATATTGATAGGCAGTGCAGTGAACTTCGGTACTGTGGATCGATGTTTTGCCTTTTTCGCCTCCCTTAGAACCAAAGGCAATATCTCCCCAGTAGGGGTCAAGGCTGATGGCGCGGCTAATTTCTAGCGCTCCCCGTCGCTTGGTTGTGGCATCTTCGTTGTCTTTACCCTTCTTGGCATCCATGTAGCCAAACAGGTCATCGTCAATGAACTCTTCGGCACTAAATTTTTCATTTTTGAAGCTGTACTTGTCAGTATCAGGATTGAATGTACGGTTAGTTTCAGTTTCATAATGATTTTGGAGATACTCTCGCAATCCCCAACGAATTGCTTCTGCGCTCACTGTAGTGTACTGATCATTACCACGAGTGATTTTTTGCAGCGTTGATAGTGTACTGCCATCACCTTCTCCTCGGTTGTTGGCAGCCACAGCAGTAGAGGTCACAATCGTTGCAAATAGATGTTGAGACATAGTTATTGCTCCTTGGTTTTAGGGAATGAATGGTTAGTGTCCTCGTGCAGAGTTTTCCGGCCTCTCCCTCTCCCAGACTTGGGAGAGGGGGACTGAGGGGGAGAGGGTCACAGACTTAATGACTCGACTGGTGAGCATTTGTCGGTGAGTCTTGAGGAAATTTGCCCTCATCCCCCGACCCCTTCTCCCATTCCTGAGAGAAGGGGAGAATGAATCACCTGCTAGCTTCTCCCAGACTTGGAACAGAAACACTGAGGGGGAGAGGGTCACAGACTTAATGACTCGACTGGTGAGCATTTGTCGGTGAGTCTTGAGGAAATTTGCCCTCATCCCCCGACCCCTTCTCCCATCACTGAGAGAAGGGGAGAATGAATAACCTGCTAGCTCCTCCCAGACTTGGGACAGGAACACTGAGGGGTTAACTAGCATGGCTACTAATCGACACTTGATAAATCTCATCTAAGACTGCGCCTAAATCATTCATAACCTGTTGGTTATCAAAGCGAAGCACTCGATAACCATGAGCTTCCAGTTCTTGGGTACGAGCTGTATCATAATCCTGTTGATTTTCGTGCCCTGCACCATCTAGTTCAATGACTAACTTAGTTGAGGGACAATAAAAATCGAGAATAAACCGTCCAACCGGATGTTGGCGACGGAAGCGCAGACCATTAAGTTGGCGATTTCTCAAGGCCTGCCACAAAGCCGTTTCTGCAGGCGTTGCTTGCTTCCTGAGTTGCTGCGCGGCCTGCTGAATTTCTGGTGTTGTGCCACGAATACGGTGAGGTGTTGTCTTTTGAGTCATCGTGATTCCGGTAATGTCAACAACCTACAAAACATTTGCTTGCTGTGTTTCAGAGTGTATCTCACTATCGCCCGATGATTCGATCGCCACCTCCTCTCCGTCCAAAGCATCACCCTTTTTACTGGTGTAGGTAGCGATCGCCAGCAGAGCTAAATCCCTAGCTTTTCGCCAGTTCGATTCCTGATGAATCCACCAAAAGATCTGTGGGCCTGCTGCACGGGCAGCTTTACTGCGAAACTGACTCAGAAAATCAACCAGAGCCGTTGCAAATTCCTGTTGAGTATTGGGACGTTGTAAACGGTAGATGACCTTATCAGTCACTTGACCATAATCAAGCGGTCGCCCTTGCTTTTGGGCTTGCTGAATCTGGTTACGTAGAAATGCGCTAAATGCCCCTTGCACCGCATCAAACAACACTTGCTCATCTGCATTTAAGTGTTCGGTCATGACAACAAGTCCCCTCCGATCTTCTGGATAAATAGTGGTCGCTTTGCGAAATTCAAAAAAACCGCTGTACCAAGCTTTGTTGGTGATTAGGTTATCGCTGATCCACGCCAGCACCTTGGATTCTGCCAACCAAACTCCTTCACCATCCTGCTTAAGTTTGACTCTGGGTGGCAATAGTCGAGAGGCTATTTCGTATAGTCCTAATACCTGGTCATTAACCTGCACTCGATGCACAGCCTGCTTGAGGTAAGACTGATTGCCATCCCACGGCTGGTTCCCAAGCTGGTAAACCTCGCAGTAATCCACTCGAAATTGCTGGGCATCTTCAACCAGTTTTTCGCGAAGTAAAAAACTTAGGGCAGACTCTCCCGCACTACTGGCTCGAAAGCTACGATAGGTGCGCCCTGGTATCCTGCGGCGCAAATTCACCCACTCTTTCAAGTTTCGAACTTCAGGAATCACCAGTGCAGAACGATACCCTGGCAACTGGTAGTAGCCACAGGCCAACGGCAGAAACAAGAGGGATAGAAATCCCGTGGGTGACTCAACATAGGCACCATTAACAAAACATTCAATTAACCCAGGCAAATGATGACTTTTGATTGGTATGCTTTTCTTGAAAGCTCCTTTGCTAGTGAATGCATCCTTGGAATCGCAGGTGTAGTAACAATCTACAACAGGATAATAATCAATCCGAATCTCGGGCTTGTCCTTTTCAACTAGGAATGATAAAGAAACAGTTTGCTTCTCACGAGTGCGCTGCTGAATGTGCTGCAAGAAGGTGGACATCACTCCTTCTGTAAAGATATAGCGACCCTGTTCATCCAGTTTGAGGGCAGGCACCTCTAGATAGCCCTGCTCAGAGCGGTAAGTCTGCTTCAAAAGCCATTGGATAGCTTCTAAATCGCTTCCTTCCCACGATAATTTCACGGCATCTTCTGTCACTTCCCATTGCATTGGGGCACCAGTAGGGTCAATTGCTGACAACGCCAGCGCCAACCCCGCTATCCCTGCCCGATGCGGTAGCAATGTATTTGGGTCGAAGATGGATAGTACCAGTTCCGTCAAAATGAATCACCTCCTGCTCAGTTCATAAGCACCAATCTCTGAGGAGTAACCCCAAATCTCAGACGGCGCTACCGGATATCCCCGATGTTTCTTCCAACTCTTCGTTTGGTTAGCACCGACTGCCAGCGGCACCGTATAGCGTGGCAAAAGCTTGGTGGGTAATTCTTCTACCGTTTTTACATCCTGCTCCAGCAAAGCCGTTGTGGTGTATCCCGCTTGTCTCAAGGAAGTCGGGTAGGTGCGCCATTCGCCATCGAGCCATACAGAATCCCGATCCGGTTTACCCTGCACAGCAGCTTGCTCTAGCCACGAGGCTAGGTCTGCCTGACAAACTTCTCCGCTGAAGCTTTGAAGCATAGCTGCTCCCATATCTAATTCATGCTGCCCGTAGGGAAAGCCCACTTTTTCATCAGGATAGAACAGAGCATCCAGAGCATGACCGCAATAGCGACGGTTCAAGCGTCCTAACCGTTGAATCAATCCGGATGGATCGGCCATTTGGGAGACCAACAGCGTGGCAGACAAATCCAGCGACAGTTCGGCCACTTGGGTGGTAACGGCCATCACCGCCCCATCCGCCTTAAACCGATCCACGACTTCCCGGTGGTGATTGACGCGATCGCCATACTTGTAACGGCTGTGGTACAGCAACGGTTTTAGCCCCCGCTGCTGGGCTTCCTCGAAGACCGCGATCGCCGTATTCACCTGATTGCACACCCACAAAATCTTGCCGCCTTGGTCAAATTCAGCCTTCACCCGTTCCCAATCCGGTGCGTCTGCCAAATGAAACCGATAACGAGGCTGAGTTTCGAGGTCTTGTGGGCCTTGGATAATATTGAGCGACTCACCCACTGCCTGCTTAATTGCCTGTACCTGCCACGGCAGAAATGAAGCCGACATCAGCAAGATTGGAGCCTTGAAAACCTCCAAAAATCGCAGTAAGGCTCCGAACAGCTTATCGTCGTAGCAATGAACTTCATCAAACACAAAGGCCGCTTGAGCGATCGCGGGAAAGCAATACATGGGGCGACGATTACACTGCAACAGCCCCAGCACCGTATCCACTGTGCAAACACTCACCTTGGTACTCCAAGCCTTGAAGGACTCTAGCTTGGTTTCTAGGTCATCATCATCGCCTGTGGACTGCAGGTCTAAATGCGCCAAGTCAACGGCAGCTCGACTGTGGAGTAAGGTCGCATCTACTTTTTCATGAACATAGTCGAGAAAGCCCTCGGTACTGGTGCCAGTTGTCGGATAGCAGAAAAACAGCTTACGCCCCACCGCATGGCGTTTTGCCCAGTTGTAGGCTCCTAATGTTTTACCCGTGCCACACCCTGCCCGTGCTAGCGTCACCCGTGAGGTTGTGTTACCCAACTGCTCTTGGAAGGGGCGTAGGGATTGACCGTTCAATCGTTCATGCACTACGCGCTGGAGTTCAGCATCCATGAGAGTGTAGCGAATTTGCCGCTGAATCCACGATCGGATGTTGAGATTATTTGCAGGCAGGGCTGAACCGCTGGTGTCTCCTGCCACCAACAAGGCTTTCACCACAGCCGTGAAAACAGGATCAGCATCCCATGCGGCAAATTGCTGTAAGAGCGCTTGTCGCCGCTGTTTGATGTCGGTAATCGTCCAAGTGGTCGGTAAGCCTTGGGGAAGTGTTGGCGCAAACCCACAGACTTTTTGCCCATACCGCAACAAGCTGATAAAGTGCTGATGGTTGGTGTAAAGCAGTAGGCGATCGCCCCGTGTCCACTCATCTACACCAGATTCTCGAATCTCTCCTACTTCATCCGTTTGCTTTCCTGCTGCACCGCCTAACTTGAGATGGTGTCCACCCGCCGCAGCGATCGCCACCATCAAATCCCCCGCTCCTGTGGCTAACCACTCTCTCAATTCCCATGCCAGTAAAACAGATAGTGCCTCATGCCGGATCAGTTGCGGATGGGTTACCGGGTTCTTGAGCTTACGCACCACCGCTTGAAAATGGTCATTCGCTTTACCCAAATCATGAAGAAACGCCGCAAGCCGAGCCGTAGCACGCAAGGTTTCAAAATCCTGAGATAGCCCCAACTGCTTGATCAATCCCTCGCCTAACTCATCGAGCAGCGTCGTCACTGCCTCGACTACAGCCGCCGTATGTCCAGCTAGGGTATAAGCCCCTTTCCACGGTGTTTCTTTTGATTTGGCTAATAACAACTTGGGTCGTAAATGCTGATTTTTAGCGGACATTTACTTTCTCTTGGATGGGATAAAACCAGCCACATCCAAAATGTTGCCGCCCGCCTAGTCCATGCCATTGCAGCTTTAGAGAATCCTCTTGGCTTAGCCCTTCGACTACTACGCTATACCCAACAATTTTCTTGCCTTTCACCTGTAGTGTGCGTCGTGCTAAGTCGCCATCGCTATCACTGGGAATAAAAGCCTTTCCCTTGATTTCTAAGCGTTCTAATCCCTTTTGGCATGACTCTAGAAAATATCGCGGCACATCCACATGATCGATGGCTTCTAACTTAAACGTCACCAGCCTTGAAGCCAAGACCTCACTAGCTTCTGGTAACGTAATTTGGGGCTGAACCAGTCGAACAAGATGACCTCGAATATCAAGAACCTGATTTTGCAAGAATCGATACCAAATCTGCATTTGCTCTGACGGGCAGCGTAGCCTGAAGCGAGAGACGCGACTTAGATAAATCATGCCTGTTTGGTTCGGAATACCCGGTACAGTACATAAGCGCACATCAGGGGATAAATCCTTTGGAAATGATTCGTCTTTGGCCTCTTGAAGGCGTTTCTTGATCGCACTATACAGGGCATAACCATGATCCGCAGGTAAAGTGGTACCCACAAGCCCAAATCGAATTTCTACAAAATTCACTGTTTCCATCCTTGGATTAACTGACCGCTTAGACCACGACTTAACCCGTAAAAAAGCCTTAGTTTAGCGCCTCAATCACTCGGGTATTAGCCATTTACCGTATCGACATCGGTGAGCAATTGAGGGTTTATGGAAATTCCTAAACACGTACTTGCCATTGGACAGTCTGCTCACGAAGATAGTATTGATTGCATATTTAATTTTAGAGTAACAAAGAAGCCTGAGGCATGGGAGACACAAATTGTTAGATCAGTTAAGAGATGTGCAGCTAGAACTGTGTCGGGGCGGGCAGTAGTGGAGTGGAACACTGATTGGCAACCAGCACCACCTGCCATGCAAGATGTAACGCTCTGTTACGAATTTCAACCCGTCTGAGTGATAAGTTATGAGAAATTACCGGCTCCCGCAGCCGGTTAGACAATATGGTTCATAACCTGATCTATGAAACATCCCTAGATTGAAATTCTCTAGTCAACACACGAGGCAGGAATGCTAGGCAACGTAATTAATCGAGTAGAGTTTCGGCATTGGCGCGGCGATCTCTTTGGTGGCCTGACCGCCGCTATTGTGGCACTGCCCATGGCGCTGGCCTTTGGGGTCACCTCTGGCGCAGGCGCAACTGCTGGTCTGTACTGTGTCATCTTTCTGGGATTTTTTGCTGCTTTATTTGGCGGTACCCCCACCTTAATTTCGAACCCCACAGGCCCAATGACGGTGGTGATTACGGCGGTCATTACCCGCTTAACCAGCGAATACCCCGAACAGGGGCTGGCCATGGCCTTTACGGTGGTGATGCTAGCGGGGGGGTTTCAAATTTTATTTGGCCTGCTGCGCCTTGGTAAATATATCACCATGATGCCCTATACTGTCATTTCCGGCTTTATGTCCGGCATTGGCCTGATCATGATTTTGCTGCAAATTGGGCCACTGTTGGGGCACAGCAGCAAAGGTGGCGTGCTGGGAGCGGTGCAAAACCTACCGGAATTTATTCAGACAATGAATCCGGCGGCGTTGATTCTGGGTCTGTTTACGCTGGCTCTCATTTACTTTACCCCCCAACGACTGCGGCGCTTGGTGCCCCCCCAACTCCTTGCCCTAGTGCTAGGAACGCTCCTGTCGATGGTCTTCTTTGCCGATGCGGATTTGGTGCGCATTGGTCAGATTCCCACGGGGTTGCCCGAGTTTGTGTTACCAACATTTTCGCTGCCCGCCTTAAAAAGTATGCTGGTGGATGCCGCCATGCTCGGAATGCTCGGTTGTATTGACTCCCTTTTAACATCGGTCATTGCCGACAGCATTACCCGCACCCAACACGATTCGGATAAGGAACTCATTGGCCAAGGGATTGGCAACCTCATGTCAGGTCTGTTTGGTGGGTTACCCGGGGCGGGGGCAACCATGGGCACAGTGGTCAACATTCAAGCGGGCGGGCGCACCTGCCTCTCGGGTATGAGTCATGCTGTAATTCTTTTGATGGTGGTGCTCTGGGCGGCTCCCCTAACAGCGCCGATTCCCAATGCGGTGCTGGCCGGCATTTTAATTAAGGTGGGCATTGACATCATTGACTGGAATTTTCTTAAGCGGGCGCATGTCCTGTCGATGCGAGCTGCCGTCATTATGTACGGCGTGATGTTACTGACGGTGTTTGTTGATCTGATTGTGGCGGTGGGTGTGGGGGTCTTTATTGCCAATATGCTCACCATTAAGCGGCTGGCGGATATTCAGTCGGAAGAGGTGAAGGCGATTACCCATGCGGATGATCAAACGCCCCTAACCCCTGAGGAGAAAGAGCTTTTCCGGCAAGCGAAAGGGCACCTACTGCTGTTGCACTTAGGGGGGCCAATGAGCTTTGGCTCGGCTTGGGCAATTTCCCAGCGTCAAGCGATTATGGCGGACTATAAGGTGTTGATCCTCGATGTCAGCAGTGTGCCGCTGTTGGGGGTCACCGCTACCCTAGCGATTGAGTCTTTAATTGAGGAGGCACAAAAGCACCGCCTAGCCATTTTTCTGGTGAATGGTTCGGCGAAGGTGCAGCAGCGCTTAGAGCGGTTCCGTATTTTAGAGCGTTTGCCCGCCGATCATGTGGTGAGCGATCGCCAACAGGCTCTAGAGAAGGCGATTCTCTTTTTAGAGCAACCGGAGCAACTGTTGGAGGTATCCACCGGCAGCTACGAGTAGCGGGAGACGGCGGCATTGCCTTGCAAGTACCATCGCCATGGGATCTCTTTCCCTTGGGAGATGCCTATACGGCAGGTCTGCACAATGCTGTCCACCACAGGCTGGTCAGGTGGTTCAATCCATAGGCCGGCGGCCTCGCCCAGTACGGCTCCGGACAATTGGCGATCAATGGCCAAGAGCTGGCACAGTTTTCCGGGGCCTGCCGCACGGCGGCTAGGGAGACGGGGGGTGAGCATTTCGAGGGCGCGAATCAGCACCGCACTGGCCACGTTGGGGCGATCGCTAACAATGTTGAGGCAGTGGTGCAGTCCGTAGATTTGATACACGTAAATGGTGCCAGCGGTAGCAAACATGGGGGCATTGCGCGCCGTCTGACGACGGTAAGCATGGCAGGCCGGGTCACCGGCCATATAGGCTTCGGTTTCAACAATGCGTCCGCGGTAAATCTGGCCGTCGGGATGTCGCCGAACCACCATGCAGCCAATGAGGGCAGGGGCCACGTCGGGCGCAGGTCGAGCAAACCAGTTGAGGTCAAGGGCGATCGCCATCCCCTTCGCTCCCGATCAGTGGGGTTCCTCCGCAAGGAGTGTTGCCAGTAGGGCGTGGCGCAAATGGCTGTTTAAGCCCGTGACCATGTAGAGCATAGCTTCGCGGTAGAGTCGCTGCACCGTATGGTTGAGTAACAGGGCACTGCCGCCGGTGGTAATGATAGCCGCCTGAGCCGCACGAACCGCTAAGTGAACCGCTGCTGAGCGCAGTTGCGCATGGTAGGTGGGGTTCACTTGGGTTAACTCCTGCTGAATCGTGGTGTAAAGCGCCTGCCACTGATCTTGAAAACCAGACAACAACTCCGCCGCTTCCGGCACGGTCCCTAGCACCTGCAAACTAGCACGAGCACAGCCCAAGGGCGCAGCCGTACCTTTAAGAATCTGGCGGTTGTCCCGCTGCTCAATCCAATCTGCCCCAGCAATGCCCACGACATCCTCCGGCGGCACCAGCCAGTCAATGACCTCCGCCTGTACCGTTTGGGTAGAGGGCACTGCCGCTAAAGGTAAGGGGAGGGTTAAGTGCAAAATGCCGCCGCTAGATTGCTGCGCATTAATTAGGGGCAGCAGCGCAAATAATACTTGCCCATCGGGTAATTCCGCCGCAACAACCACCATTGTCATGTGCTGAAAACCACTCAGCCAAGGAATGGTTCCCGTCAAGGTATAGCCCTCAGTGGTCGGTAGTGCCTTTAAGTCCTCGTGGTGGTGACGCAGGTGAGAAAAGCCAACCCCAATGAGTAGCTTGCCCGCCATGAGATCCCCTAGATAGGTGTGGGCAACGGGGCTATCGGGGTGCTCCAAAATAATACTGAGGGCTGTCTGGTGCTGCTGCGAGAGGAAGGCAAGGGCACCGGAGGCTTCACCGAGCTTGAGTCCTAAGTGCCAAAGGGTATGGCAAGAGCAGCCTAGCCCACCCGCAGCGGTGGGGGGCGCTAACTGGAATAGACCCAAGCGAGCCAGCGTTTGTAAACTCTCGAACAGGAGTGACTTCTGCTGGTCGATGCGGTTGGCATTCGCGGCAACATCGGTTTCTAAGTAGGCGAAGATCTCTTGCAGAATTGGCTGAGCGGCCTCTGGAGCAGTATCCACAACAACTGAGTCCTCCATTGGTCGGGCTAAGAATAGGCCAAATGGGCGCGAGGGTTATAGGATTCGATGACGTGCAACTGGCGGTAGAGTTCACGCTCGGCATCGCTTAACTGGGGGGGCAGGGTAATCACAATTTCTACGAGTTGGTCACCGCGATCGCCATCGGGGCGGGGATAGCCTTTGCCTGCAAGGCGCAAGCGCTGACCACTACGCACCCCCGCCGGTACCGCCATTTTCACCCAGCCATCAAGGGTGGGGGCTTCCACTTGTCCGCCGAGGGCAGCCTCACTGGGGGTTACCGGTAGCTCGCACACCACATCGTATCCCTCTAGGCGAAAGAGCGGGTGGGGTAGGACGTTAATTTTTAGGTACAGATCGCCGCCGCCTGTCCCCTGTCCCCGCAGCCGCACCCGCTGGCCGGTCACCATCGCCGGTGGCAGGGTAACTTCCAAGGAGCGGCCATCCCCAAGACGAATGCGCTCCCGTCCCCCCTCGTAGGCTTTTTCAAGGGGGATTTCAAGGGTGGCTTCAGCATCTCGACGACTCACCGCGGTATAGGCCGTTTTTACCGTGCCCGGTCGAAAATAATCTGTCTCTATACTAGGCGAACGGCGCGGCGGTTCGGGAGGCATGGTACTAGGGCGCGATCGCCGTCCCAAGAGTTGGTCTAAAAACTCCTGAAAGTTATCTTCGCTGAGGTCAGGATCGTCCTTGAGGCTGGTGCCATTGCGACGGCTGGCCGTGCGTTGGGGACTGCGACTGCGAAACCCCGGCTGGGACCAGTATTCGCCGTAGCGATCGTACTGCTCGCGGCGGCTCGGATCACTAAGCACCTGGTAGGCTTCGCTAATGTCTTTGAATTTTTCCTCGGCGGCGCGATCGCCCGGGTTCATATCCGGATGATACCGCCGCGCCAGACGGCGATAGGCCCGTTTAATTTCATCGCTACTGGCACTCCGATCCACCCCCAGAAGCTGGTAGTAATCTCGAAAATTACGCATTTAGTTCCCTACTGAATGACCTTCTACCAGTCGTCATCATCCCAATCATCCCATGACTCACGCCGCTGTTCGTAGCTACGGCGGGGGCGATCCCAGTCCTCCGCCGCGTCCTCCGGCTCACGGCGGCGCTCTCGTCCCCGTACTGCCTCTAGGCCCTTATTCATCGCCTCTTTCAGGTTCGGCAGCTTAAACAGATCCTCGTCTTCGTCCGCCTCCTCCTCGCTCAGGCGGAGCTCCCGCACAAAGTCGTACAGTCGCTCTTCTAGCGCCGCATAGGTCAGATCAATTTGGCGATCGTCGTCATTGCGAATACCCTCCTGCAATTGCCGCACAAGGGCTTCAATGGTGCGCCGTTGATTGGCGGCAAACTGATAGCCAAACTCTTGAGCCGCTTCCCGCAACTGCCGCTCGGCCCGCTGAATTAAATCCTGGGCGCGGTTGCGTTTGTCCACCCGTGCGCGCCGTTGGCGATCGCCTGCCGCGTTTGACTCCGCATCTAGGAGCATCTGCTGCACTTCCTCTTCCCCTAGGGTCGAGGCTCCCTGAATCACCACACTCTGCTCACGGCCACTAAAGCGATCGATCGCCACCACCTGCAACAGGCCATTGGCATCAAGGTCAAAGGACACCTGAATTTGGGGCACCCCCCGCGGTGCGGGTGGAATGCCAGTGAGCTTAAACCGTCCCAAGGATTTATTGTGCTCCGCCAGTTCTCGCTCCCCTTGCACCACATGGATTTCCACTTGGCTTTGATTATTTTCAGAAGTCGAAAAAATATCAGAGCGGCGTACAGGAATTGTCGTATTGCGGGGAATGAGCACCTTAGTGACACCGCCAATGGTTTCCACCCCCAACGAAAGGGGCGTTACATCCAACAGCAGAATATCCTTCATATCGCCTGCCAAAATCCCCGCTTGGATGGCCGCCCCCACGGCCACCACTTCGTCAGGATTTACATTTTGGCTGGGTTCACGGCCAATCATCTGGCGCACCAACGCCTGCACCATGGGCATGCGCGTGGCCCCCCCCACCAACACCACCGCATCAATTTGCGCCGACGTGAGCAGGGCATCCCGCAGGGCTTGCTCCACCGGAAAGCGGAGGCGTTTGAGTAACTCCTGACTCAGGTCTTCAAACTGACGGCGACTGAGGGTGGTTTCAATATGCTTGGGGCCTTCAGCCGTGGCCGTCACAAAGGGTAGATCAATGCTGGTCTCTTGCAGCCCCGATAGCTCAATTTTGGCCTTTTCCGCCGCATCGGTGAGCCGCTGCAACGACTGGCGATCGCGCCGCAGATCAATCCCCTCCTTGGCTAAAAAGTCTTCCGCCAGCCAATCGACAATTAACTTATCAAAGTCATTCCCCCCCAGTTGCGAATCACCGCTGGTGGCCTTCACCTCAAACACACCATCGCCCACATCCAGAATCGAGACATCAAAGGTGCCGCCGCCGAGGTCAAACACCAAAATGGTTTGTTCCTTCTGGCGATCTAGACCGTAGGCCAAGGCCGCCGCCGTGGGTTCATTAATAATGCGCCGCACATTCAGGCCCGCAATCCGTCCCGCATCGCGGGTGGCCTGCCGCTGGGAATCATTAAAGTAGGCCGGCACAGTAATCACCGCATCCGTCACCGGCTCTCCTAGGTAGCGGCTGGCATCCTCCACCAGCTTCCGCAGCACCATGGCCGAAATTTCCTCAGGGGCAAACTCTTTTTGCAGGCGGGGGCACTTAATACGCACCTTCCCCGACTCGTCCCGCCGGATCGTGTAGGGCACTCGCTTAGACTCAGTGCTCAGCTCTGCATAGTCGCGGCCAATAAAGCGCTTTACCCCATAAAACGTGTTTTGAGGGTTGAGCACCGCCTGCCGCCGTGCCAACTGCCCCACCAAGCGCTCATTATCCTTAGCAAAGGCCACCACCGAGGGAGTGGTACGGGAACCTTCCGCATTGGCAATCACCACGGGTTTTCCCCCTTCCAGTACAGCAACGACGGAATTGGTTGTGCCCAGATCAATGCCAACAATTTTGCCCATGCCGTTTGAACGACTCCGCACTGGTTAGAATAAATGAATAGCGTTATGGTAGCGGATTATTTACCCTTTGTTACGCTTCTTCGATTGTACGAGATCTATTCAGGGGAGTCAGAATCGCCTTGCACCCTGCCATCGCCACAACTGGGTCATGCCTTGGAATCAAAATGTTGTCTATTGCTGCTTGCTGCCAACTCTGGGGGTAAGATGGCAGGCAAGAGGTTTCAGCGCAACCATCACCCAACTGTTGCTAAGCCTAATTCCGAGAAGGAGATCGTCCTATGCTACACCGCAAGCTTTATCAACTCTACACCGATGGCCAAGAAGTCTGGATTTACTTGCGGGATCAACAACGCCTCATTGATCGGGCACGCATTGTCGATATTGAGGGCAATGTGGTGACCATTCGCTACGAAACCGACGAGGAGGACGAAGTCTGCGCATGGGAGGAAATCGTCAACATTGAGAGCATTGGTTCCATCTCGCGGCGCTTAGCGGCGGTACCGCGGGGCTATGCTGAACTGGCGGTCTCTGAGGAGTGCCCCGAGGCAGAGCAGTTACCGCGACAGTCCTCGGAAACGGAACACGAACGCTAAGGTCTCACCCCCATCATCCCAATACACCCAATACACCAAATACAATTGTCCCAACGTTGCCCCTAAGCCATGCGCTGTGATTCTGTCCCCTTGGCGGATGCCACTGCCACCGATGTCCTCTATATGGAGCGGTGTTTGCAGTTGGCTGAGCAAGCGCGGGGGCGCACGTCCCCCAATCCGTTGGTGGGCTGTGTGATTGTCGCGGCGCAGCGGATTATTGGGGAAGGCTTTCATCCCAAAGCGGGGGAACCCCACGCCGAGGTGTTTGCGCTGCGCAGTGTCACGGTGGCCGATCGCCCCTTGCTCTCAAGTGCCACCCTTTACGTTAACCTTGAGCCGTGCAATCATTACGGGCGCACGCCCCCCTGCACCGAGGCCATTATTGCCGCAGGTATTCTGCGGGTGGTGGTAGGGATGATTGACCCGGATCCGCGGGTGGCGGGGGCGGGGGTTGAACGCCTACGGGCAGCGGGAATTGCCGTCACCGTGGGGGTGTGCGAAGTGGCCTGTCAGCGGCTCAACGAAGCCTTTGTGCATCGGGTGCGCTACCAGCGTCCCTTTGGTATTCTGAAGTACGCCATGACCCTCGATGGCAAAATTGCCTCTAGTGCCGGCCACAGTACCTGGATTAGTGGTGAAGCGGCACGAGCCATGGTTCACCAACTGCGCGCCGAATGTGATGCCGTTGTGGTTGGGGGCAATACGGTGCGCCGCGATAACCCCCACCTCACCTCCCGCCATGCCCATACCCCCTTACGGGTGGTGATGAGCCGACATCTGGAACTCCCCCTTGAGGCCTACCTGTGGCAAACGGAGGTGGCTCCCACGTTGGTGGCCACGGCTGCCCCTGCGGATCATCCCCTTGTGCCGCGGCTGCTGGCATCTGGGGTGGAGGTTTTGTGTTTGCCCCAACTCACCCCAACAACCCTGATGGCGGAACTGTATCAGCGTGGGGTCATGTCAGTGCTGTGGGAGTGTGGCGGTTCGTTGGCGGCCGCAGCGATCGCCGAGGGGATGGTTCAAAAAGTCTGGGCCTTTATTGCTCCGAAGATTATTGGTGGCAGCAGT
>Ga0116211_1000212_pt1 | contig 34862 bp, 26 predicted proteins | sample SaghotsprinmetaG_FD_94484 | JGI IMG/M metagenome (GOLD analysis project Ga0116211, IMG submission 94484) | Hot spring microbial communities from South Africa to study Microbial Dark Matter (Phase II) - Sagole hot spring metaG | ecosystem: Environmental > Aquatic > Thermal springs > Hot (42-90C) ... | reverse complement strand
GTCATCTCGTGGGATGAAGCCATCACCCGCTTGGTGCAGCGACTGCAATGGGTACGGCGCGAGCAGGGAGCCGACGCAATTTGCATGTACGGCTCCGGCCAATTCCAGACGGAAGACTACTACGTGGCGCAAAAACTGATCAAGGGCTGTCTGGGCACCAATAACTTCGATGCCAACTCCCGCCTGTGTATGTCTTCCGCGGTATCCGCCTACGTTGGCAGCTTTGGCGCGGATGGCCCCCCCTGCTGCTACGAGGATCTGGAGGCCACTGACTGCGCCTTTCTTATTGGCACCAACACCGCTGAGTGTCACCCGATTGTCTTTAACCGACTGCGGAATCACCATAAACGCCACCGCCATGTGAAGTTAATTGTGGTAGATCCGCGTCGCACCGCCACCGCGGAAGTGGCGGACCTGCACCTTGCCATTCGCCCCGGCACCGACATTGATCTGCTCCACGGCATCGGCCATTTACTCCTGAAGTGGGGGCACATTGATGCCGAATTTATTGAAGAGTGTACCAATGGCTTTGCCGACTACGTCAAACTCCTTGAGGGATACCCACCGGAGTGGGTAGCGCAGCGCTGTGGCATTAGCCAAACCGATCTGGAGGAGGCGGCTCGCTACTGGGGACACGCCCAAGCCGTACTCTCCCTGTGGTCGATGGGCATTAATCAATCCTCGGAGGGCACCGCTAAAGCCCGCTGCCTCATTAACCTGCACCTGTTAACGGGGCAAATTGGCCGTCCGGGGAGTGGCGCCTTTTCCCTGACCGGTCAACCCAATGCCATGGGTGGGCGGGAAGCGGGGGGACTGTCCCATCTGTTGCCGGGTTACCGTTTTGTAACCAACCCGCAACATCGCCAAGAGGTAGAAGAGTTTTGGGGGTTACCCCATGGACATATGAGCGATCGCCCCGGTCGCACTACATGGCAGATGGTGGAAGGCTTAGAGCGGGGTGAGATTGGCGTCTTCTGGATTGCCGCCACCAATCCGGTGGTGAGCCTGCCCCACCTTGAGCGGGTCAAGGCCGCCTTTCTTAAGTCGCCGTTTACGGTTTATCAGGATGCCTACTTTCCCACGGAAACCGCTGCCTACGCCCACCTGATCTTACCGGCTGCCCAGTGGAGCGAAAAAACCGGTGTCATGACCAACTCGGAACGACGGGTCACCCTTGCGCGCGCCTTTCGCACGCCGCCGGGACTAGCCCGTGCCGACTGGGAAATTTTTGCCGAAGTGGGCCGACGCTTGGGCTATGGCCAGCTTTTTAACTTTGCCGATGCCGCCGCCGTCTATGCCGAGTTTGTGCAGTTGACGATGGGTCGCCCCTGCGATCAGTCGGGGCTAAGTCACGACCGCTTAACCCGCTTGGGGGCGCTGCAATGGCCATGTCCGGCTGGCTCTAGTGATGAAGAGGCTACGGCGCCTAAACGCCTTTATACCGACTGGCGATTTGCCACCCCTGATGGCCGCGCTCGGTTCTGTGTTGAGCACAGTCGCGGTGTGGCCGAAGCCACCGATGCCGTCTATAGCTTTACGTTAACCACAGGCCGTCTCTACGGTCACTGGCACACCCAAACCCGCACCGGTCGGATTGCTAAAATTCAAAAAATGCACCCGGAACCGTTCCTAGAAATGCACCCAACGGATGCGGCTAACCTCCATCTCAAGGATGGCGATTGGGTCGAGGTGCGATCGCGCCGTGGCGTTGTTTGCCTACCCATTACCGTTACCCGCGCCATTCGACCGGGCACCCTGTTTGTGCCCATGCACTGGGGGTTTCTGTTTGCCGAGAGTGCCGAGGCCAATCAACTCACCCATCCCACCGTTTGTCCGATCTCGCACCAACCGGAACTCAAAGCCTGTGCGGTGCAGGTTCTTCCCCTACGCTTACGTCATGCCCCTCTGCCCTCTGGCATCTCACAGCAAGGGCAGGAAACGGGTATCCTACTGAAGCCCTAGTTGGTTGTTCGTTTTTTTGGGGGTTGCGATGATGTCTGACTTCTTTGACTTTGAGGCGGAGTTTACGGCCTCCTTGCGCTGCATTCCCATGGTTGTTCGCTACAAGCTCGACCGCTGCGGCATCAAGTTAAAGCTGATTCACTGGCACCAACTCTCCCACGACCAGCGGCAGTGGCTGGTGATAACCCCCTGCGATCGCCCCGAGGAGCAGGAGCACTGTCGTCAGCAACTACGGGACTGGGTGACGGCCAGCCATGGTACGCCCCCCGGCGATCTAGCAGTTCCCGAGACCTTTGAGTGGGAGATCACAAACGCCATTCCGGAAACCGTGCAGCAGCAACTGCAACGGGAGAACATCCCTGCCTTTACGGTCGAACAATGGGCAGCCCTCACGCCCCTACAACGCTTTGCCCTCGTCAAACTCAGCCAGCCCGGCCACGAAAATCGCAACTTTGCGCCCGCACTGCACGAATTTGGCCTTGTGCCTCAGCCCCACGCCTAACCCCTAGGGGGAGGGTGGCTCCAAGGGTACCGCCTCCGGCAGTGTCTCCACGGATACGGTGTCTTGGGGGGCCGCCTGTAGCACCAGCGGCTCGGTTTCTTTTTGCTTGAGGTTGAGCGGCAGTTGCAGCGGCCGCAACTCTTTTTGTAGCGCCGGGGCAAGGGGCAGCGACTGATCCAAGTCTTCGAGGGGGCGGGGCACCAGCATCACCGCGTGCAGTTCGCCAATCCGATCCGCTTCTGCCATCCCCGCCTCAAGGGCAATGGCGGTATTCGAGGCCGTACCACGGATAATGGCGGTACACAAACCAGCGCCAATGGTTTCGTAGGCCGTTAACATCACATCCGCCGCCTTCAACATGGCATCGGCAGCCCCCACCATAGCCGGAAAGCCGCGTGTTTCTAGCAGTCCTACCGCATGGCTACTCAGGCGATGTCCACGCGAGCCGGTGGCTAACTGAGCCAGCAGACTACCAATGGGTAAAATTTTCTCAAGGTTGGGGTCTGGCCGTGGAATCACCAAGGTACTCAGTTCTTGGCCAAACTGCTGCGCTCGCTCTGCCCCCTCTTCAACGGCAAGGCGCACATCGGCAATCCGTCCGCGCACAATGGCGGTGCAGTGGCCGCTGCCAATTTTTTCATAGCCCACCAGCAGCACATCCGATGACTTCAGCATGTGATCGGCAATGCCAACAATTGCTGGAAAGCTCTGGGCGGAAATCAGTCCCAAGGCTAAATCGGTAAAGTTACGGCCCTGCTCCATAGGGGTGTCGGCTCTGTGCTGCACGCTGCTTTTTTTATCTTAGCTGTTGGTTGCGAATGGCACGAATCCCCCAAAAGGCCAGATGCTCATCTGTGTGCCAAGCATGGCCAGCAAAATCGGTGGCAACCAGCGACTCAATAAAGGCGCGATCGCCCCCAGTAATCAGCACGGTGCCCCTCGGGTAGTGGCTGTAAAAGGCGCCGAGGTAACTTTGCACAATAGCTGCGATGCCAAAATACAAGCCACTTTCAATGGCACTTGGGGTAGTGACTGCCCAGCGGGGTGGTACCTGTTGCGGAATGGGCACCAAGGGCAACGCCGCCGTACCGTCTGCCAAGGAGCGCGCCATCATCCCAGCACCGGGTAGAATTGCGCCGCCCGCAAACGCACCGGCTGTGTCGGCAAGGGTAAAGGTCAGGGCTGTTCCGGCATCCACCACGCACACCGGCGCACCGTAAACTTGGAGCGCTCCCCACAGCGCGAGGGCACGATCCAACCCTAGGGTGGGGTATAGCTGCGGCATGGGAATATCCGCCAAGCTGAGGCGGGTGGCATTCGGGCTAAGCTGCTCTAGGGGGGTGCGGCCAACACTCACACCCCAGCACTCGCGATCGCGCACTAAACGTAATTCTGGGGGTAGCACATCCTCGGGGGCAAGGTGCCAACACTGCACCAGTGCTGCGCCGTGAAATACCCCCCAGTGGTGACGGCTATTGCCAATAACAACCGCTGTCCATGCATCACTCGTTGTTACCGTTAACGCCATCCGGCTCCCCCGCCTCAAGTTGGTAGAGGTGGATATGCTTATACCCCCGCTTAATGACAAAGGTGTCCCCCGGCTTCAGATTCATTGCCTTCGTGTAGGCTGGGCCAATCACAATTTGGCCATTTTGATGCACACTAACCCGATAAGAGGGCGATCGCCCCCGACCCTTAGGATGATGATTAGAGTCGTTCTCAGGATCGAGCGCTACCCCCTGTGCCTGTAAAATGGCACTGTAAAATTTTGATAGATTGACCTTTACCTCACCAGATTTGGTTACACGGTAATAACCACAGAGTTTTGCTGCCTCTTTACGGGTGGTCTGGCCAATCTCCTTGAGGCGTTGTAGCAAGGCCTTACCGGTTAAGGGGTTAGGTTTCTCCATTCCGTCGATGATCCTTTTAACAGAACTGATTACAAATAACGCAGTGGCAATGTGGCAATATTGTCATTAAAGAATCTATATAGAATCTATAATGCTAAAAATTAATCAATTAAAAGAACACACTACTGACCGGCAGCAACACGAGTCAATGCCCTAATTTGCTGTCTATTGACACCTTAACATTAGGGTTGAATCATTGAAGACGTAATTTAACAAGACGTTATAGAATTTCTAAATCAATTGCTGATGTGGCTCCGAAGAACCCGTGCTAGCCGTTTTCGTTGTTTTCTCATGTTGGCTTGACGCTGCTGGCAATAAAAAATACTAATATCATAATATCAGGATTTGTGCTTGAAAACAAAATTTACTGCCCCAATAAACCCCTCTCATCAGTAACAGAAGAATTCAAGGAACGATCGCCAATCGGTTACACTGGTAGAAATGCCCTTTGTCGCAAATTCTGCCATGAGTGATGCCTACAAACCCCAGCAAGCCTCTGACAAAAACCTAGAAGCCGTGCGCAAATTTGCGGAAACCTATGCGAAACGCACCGGCACCTACTTTTGTTCAGACTTGGGAACCACCGCGGTAGTACTTGAAGGCTTAGCCAAACATAAGGACGACTACGGCTCGCCCCTGTGCCCTTGCCGCCACTACGAAGACAAGGAAGCAGAAGTTGAGGCCGCCTACTGGAATTGTCCCTGTGTGCCAATGCGGGAGCGGCGTGAGTGTCACTGCCTGCTATTTTTAATGCCGGATCATCCCTTTGTAGGCACCGAGCAAACCATCACCTTTGAGCAAATTCGGGAAGAAACCAACCGCTTTACCGTGTCCTAGGGCGCAGGATAGCGGCGCGATCGCACATCCTCACAGTAGCGTTGCAGTGCACTTACCGCTTGGCTACCCAGATCCGCATAGACCGGCGCAAAGGGGGGAGCCTGCGGGCTAAGACCCAGCAAATCTGCGGTCACCAGCACTTGGCCGTCGCAGTGGGGGCCAGCACCAATACCAATGGTGGGAATCGCCAGTTTAGCCGTAATTTCCGCCGCAAGCTCACCGGGAATATGCTCCAGAATGAGGGCAAACGCGCCTGCCTCGGCAAGGGCGATCGCGTCCGCCAAAATCGCTGCCGCCCCCTCTGGAGTTTTGCCCTGCTGGCGTAGCCCCCCCAACTGATGCACCTGCTGAGGGAGCAGCCCCACATGGCCGAGTACCGGAATGCCCGCCTCCACCAGCCGACGGGTGGCCGCCCGCACCACCGGCGAAGCCCCCTCCATCTTGACCGCCTGCACCTGCGCCTCCTTCACCAGTTGTCCCGCCGAGCGCAGGGCTTGCTCTGGGCTTTCGTGATAGCTCAAAAAGGGCAGATCGCAGACCACAAGACTCGCACTGACCCCCCGCCGTACCGCCCGCGCATGGTGCGCCATCTGCTCGAGGGTAACCGGCAACGTGGTGGGATAGCCAAGGGCCACCATGCCAAGGGAGTCCCCTACTAAAACAACATCCACCCCCGCGGCATCCAGTAAACGCGCCCACAGGTAGTCCCAAGCCGTCAGCATCGTAATCGGCTCTCGCTGCTGTTTTTTTTGCTGGAGTTGGGGTAGCGTAACGGGGCGACGCGCCATGGGCGATAGTAATTTCTCGGAGCGGGGATAAGGTCAGAGCTTGACGGAGACCGGGGTGCGGTTGCGGCGGTTTTCGTAGGGGGCACCAGCAATGAGCGATCGCCCCGTCATTTCCGGCGGCTGGGGCAAGCCCAAAATCTCAAGAATTGTGGGGGCAATATCCGCCAGACAGCCATCATCCCGCAGCAGCACATCAGCGCCGTGGCCGGGGATCTTGCGTTTTTCCCCTTCCACTAAAATAAAGGGCACCGGATTGGTGGTGTGGGCCGTCCAAGGGTTGCCATCGGCATCTACCATACACTCGGCATTGCCGTGATCTGCCGTAATCAGGAGTGTTCCCCCCACCTTGGTGGCGGCCTCGACAAGGATGCCAAGGCAGCGATCGACCGTTTCAATGGCAGTGATGGTGGCCGCCATTTGGCCGGTGTGTCCCACCATGTCCGGGTTGGCAAAGTTCACCACCACAAGGGCGTACTCCTGTCTTTCAATCGCAGCTTTGACCGCCTCAGTCACCGCCATCGCCGACATGGCTGGCGCTTGATCGTAGGTGGCCACCATCGGACTCGGAATTAGAATCCGATCTTCGCCCGCAAAGGGTTCCTCTAGGCCACCATTGAAAAAGTAGGTCACGTGGGCGTACTTTTCTGTTTCGGCGGCGCGCAGTTGCTTGAGGCCATGCTCCGCAATCACTTCCCCTAGGATGTGGTCAAGGTTCTGGGGTGGAAAAACAACGCCACAGTTAAAGCTGGCATCGTACTGGGTAAAGGTGGCAAACGCTAAGGGGGTAATTAGGGGGCGCTCGAAACCGCTAAAGTTAGGATCAATGAAGGCTTGGGTTAACTGCCGGGCGCGATCGGGGCGGAAGTTAAAGAAAATGACCCCATCCCCCGGCTCCACCGCACCCACGGCAATGCGGGTGGGGTAAATAAATTCATCGCCTAGGTCTTGGGCATAGGACTTGGTGGCCACTTCCTTGGCACTTAGGGGCTGAATGTTGTCGTTTTGGGTCATCACACGATAGGCAGCCTCGGTGCGATCCCAGCGGCGATCGCGATCCATGGCATAGTAGCGACCACTCACGGTCACAATTTGGCCACAGCCTAATTGAGCCAAGCGTTGCTCCAGTTCAGTTAACACCCCTGCCGCATCTCGGGGTGGCGTGTCCCGACCATCGGTAATGGCATGAATGCACACCTGCTCAAGGTCGTAGCGTTTGGCCAACTCAACTAAGCCGTAAAGATGCTCAATGTGGGAGTGTACCCCCCCCGCCGAGCACAAACCCACAAGGTGTAATTTGCCGTGACGCTCCTTCAGGGTCTGACACAGATTCACCAGCGTGGGCATTTCAAATAGGCTGCCATCTTCTATAGCATCAGAAATCCGCACCAGTTCTTGGGGCACAATGCGACCCGCACCCAAATTTAAGTGGCCCACCTCCGAATTTCCCATCTGCCCCTTGGGTAGCCCCACCGCTTTCCCCGAGGTATAAAGTAACGTGTGGGGGTACGCCTGCCACAAACTGTCCATCACCGGTGTTGTTGCTTGGGCGATCGCATTCCCGTTCGGGTCTTCACGGTAACCCCAGCCATCTAAGACAATTAACACAACAGGTGCAACGGGTGATGGTGCCATGGCAATGCCCTACCTTACTGCGTTTGTTTCAATCCTCAGATCGTCCCAGCGGACGATTCAAACGAATGAAATTCATAACCTCGCAAATCATACCATTCCCGCCTGTGAGAGACAAATCCCAACCCAAACCCTAGGCAAATACCGCCGTGCGGTTGCCATAGACCAGAATGCGATTTTGCAGGTGCAGACGTACGGCTCGCGCTAAAACAATGCGCTCCAGATCTTTCCCTTTGCGAACCAGATCCGCCACCGTATCCCGATGGCTCACCGAGACAACCGCCTGCTCAATAATGGGGCCTTCATCCAGATCCGCGGTTGCGTAGTGGGCTGTTGCGCCAATAATTTTCACGCCCCGTTCGTGGGCGCGATGGTAGGGGTTTGCCCCAGCAAATGCAGGCAAAAACGAGTGGTGAATATTCATCACCTGTGAAAACTGCTCTAAAAACTGGGGACTGAGCACTTGCATGTACTTGGCCAAAATCACGAGGTCAATGGCGTAATCCTTCAAAAGCTGCAGTTGCTTTGCCTCCGCCTGCGCCTTTGTCTCGGGTGTTACCGGAATATAATGAAAATCAATACCAAATTGCTCGGCAATCGAGCGCTGCTGCTCATGGTTACTAATAATTAGGGGAATCTCTGCCGGTAAATCTCCCGCCCGCTGGCGCAAGATTAAGTCCCACAGACAATGATCTTGGCGACTCACCCAAATGGCCAAGCGGTAGGGCACATCAGATGCCCGTAATTGCCAGCGCACCCCCTGCCAACTGGCAAATAATTTTTCCTTTTGGGCATAGTTAATAAAGGCGGTGCCAATGTGCTCCCGCGGAATGCCAAAGCCTTCAAGTTCCCACTCCAAGCGGGACAGAAAAATACCGGCCACTGCATCGGTGTGGTGATCCGCGTGGATAATGTTGCCGTTGTAGCGATAGACAAACTGTGCGAGCTTGGCCACCAAACCGCGTTGATCGGGGCAGGAGATCGAAAGAGTCATGGTGGGGGATGGCATGATGTCCTCGGCGGTGCTGGCAGAGTTAGAGTCTAGAGCAAGTGATGAATTGACTGGGCGATCGCTTGGCCAGAAGCCAAAATTTTCCCCTACAATCAGAGTACGGGTCTAAGTAATTATACGGATTTAGGGATGTCTATACCGCAGAATGATGGGTTCGAGTATTCACTGCTGTCAGAGCGCGAACTACAGGTGCTAGAGCTAGTGGCCGCTGGCTTGACCAATCATGATATTGCTGAAAAGTTAGACATCAGTAAACGCACGGTTGATAACCACATCAGTAATATTTTGACCAAAACCAAGTCCGAAAATCGCGTGGCCTTAGTGCGTTGGGCCTTAGCGTGGGGCAAGGTGTGCCTCGATAACGTCAACTGTTGTGTGCTGCCCACCTCAACCGAGACAACGCCCCCCAGCCGATGAACCCACAGGTGTACTACAACAGCGAGATGCCCTTAGCGGTCTATCGGGAACTGGCCGCACACTTAGGTTTAATTGCCGGACTGAAGGTACATTTACTGCCCCAAACCAGTCCCCAGTTTGACTATGCCCTTAGCCAAGTGATGGGTATTGCCCTAGAACTGCCCGAGGAGTTACCTGCTGCGGCAGTCCACCAGTTAGAGGAAATTTTGCACCACTACGGCGATCGCTACGGTGGTTGGCAACAACCCACCCCACCTTAGAATAACGGAAGTCAGGCATCCCTATTTGAAATTAGCTGTTGGCTGTCTATAATGGTTTGTGCAATCCGCAAAAAACTGTGTGAAACATAATTTTGCGTAAAACATCATTGACGGCCATGGCAACTGCGCCAAACCACAGCTAAATTGAGGCTTTTGTATGAGCAACGGCACGTGGCGATCGCTTCCGCTGACCCTGTTATGCTGGGGTCTGTTCAGTAGCACGGTGAGGGCGCAAATCACGCCTGCCCCCAATAGCACAGGCACCACCGTCCTCCAAAACGGCCAACAATTTGACATTGGCGGCGGTGCTCTTTCCGGCAATGGTCGTAACCTCTTTCACATCTTTCGGGACTTTAATGTTGGCAACGGCCAAACCGCCAACTTCCTTTCCAACCCCCAAATTCGCAACATTTTAGCTGGCGTGAATGGCGGCAATGCCAGCTACATTAACGGCCTCATTCAAGTTAGCGGCGGCAACAGCAACCTGTACCTACTCAACCCGGCCGGTATTGTTTTTGGCCCCAATGCCCGCCTTAATCTTCCCGCTGCCTTCCATGCCAGTACCGCCCAGCGAGTGTACTTTGAGGGCGGCGTGTTTGACCTCAACAGCAACAACACCTACAGTCAACTCAACAGCAACCCCACCGGGTTTGAATTCCTGAACAAGGGCATCATTATCAATGAAGGCCATCTAGCGGTCGGCAACGGCCAAACCCTCAGCTTAATGGCGCATCAAGTCATTAACACCGGCAGCCTGATCGCGCCCGCAGGAACCATCAACGTGGTCGCTGTGCCCCAAAACGGTATGGTGCGCGTCTCTCAGGAGGGGATGCTCCTCAGCCTCGAAATCCCCCAAGAGCGCCTCCCCACCGATGGCACCATTGCCGCCCTCGACTTACCCACCCTGCTCACGGGGGGTGGCAGCCAACCCGTTGTCAATAGCGTCATTCAAAACCCTGATGGCACCATTAGCCTTGTCCACGATCCCACCAAAGTCCCGCTGACAGCCAGCACAGCAGTGATTGGGGGTCAGCTTTCGGTGGCGAACCCCAACGGAATTGGCGGACAAATAACCGTCACTGGCCACAATACCGCCCTCATCAACGCCAACCTGAATGCTTCTGGCCCATTGGGGGGTGGCACCATTCTCATGGGCGGTGACTACCTCGGCGGCACCACAGGAACAAATCGCCTCCACAGTAGCTTTAATGCCCAAAACCTCTTTATTAATAGCAGTAGCACCATTGCAGCGGATGCCCTCAATCAAGGGAATGGCGGCACCGTCATTGCCTGGGCCGACAATGCCACCCAGTTTTACGGCACCATCACCGCCCGCGGTGGCCAACTGCAAGGCGACGGTGGCTTTGTCGAGACCTCAGGACGCAATATCTTGAACTCGTTTGGCAAAGTGGATGCCAGTGCCGTCAATGGCCAAGCCGGATCATGGTTACTGGATCCCCACAACGTCACGATAAGTACCGGCCCAACTGTAGGGGGCGCGTTTAGCGGTGGCGATCCGAATACGTTTGCACCTAGTACAGATAATTCGGTTGTTAGCAACGCTAATATTGTAAGTGCTCTAGAAAGTGGCACAAGTGTTATCATCACCACCGGCTCTTCAGGCACTCAAGAAGGGAATATTATTGTCGCTGCCCCAATTACGGCCTATTCAGATTTTTCATCCGTATCCCTCACGCTTCAAGCAGCTAATAATATTACAATTAATGCCCCAATCAATCTGAGTGCAAATACAACTGCTGAATATACCGCCACGGTCATTTTAGAAGGGAATGGCTTCATCACGCAAACGAGCGGTGGAACTATCACAGCCGACATACTGCAACTGCTTGGCAATGGAACCGTTGAACTAAACGCAGCGAATGATATTACCACGTTGGGTGGCACAGTGGGTGGCGGTGTTTCTTTTGTGAATACGGGTAGCATCACCATCAATTCTTCAACAGCAGGTAACCTCTCTGCGGGTGGCAACATTACACTTCAGTCTCAAACAGGAGGCATCTTTGTTGAGGCAGCATCATCAATTGACTACACTGGCTCAGGCTTAGGCGCAATTACTCTAAAGGCTGACACCTTGATTAATGTTGACACTGCCAGTATTCGAGCAACCGCAGGACGTGCGAATATCTTTCTTTCAAGTGATAGTGACGGTATTAATGTCGCTGACTCACTGATTGACTCAAACGGTGGCAGTATTACTATTAATGGTACTGGAGGAGGTTCGGCTTCCGTTTTTGTTGACAATTCCAGCATTTTATCTAAAGGAGGTAACATTAACATTACCGGTATTGGTGGTAATGAAACAGGTATTTGGATTAATGGCTCAATCTTAAATGCTGGCGGTGGCAATGTCATCCTTAGCGGCCAAAGTGCTGATAACGCTCTTGTCTTTGGTATTAGTGGCGTTGACATCACAGAGTCAACAATTCAAACGACTGGTACCGGAAATATTCAAATTTTTGGTACTGGTGGTAATCCTATCCCAGAGGGAGTTAGTACAGGTATTGACATTTTTGATTCATTTATCACAACGGCATCAGGGAGTATTTTGCTATCTGGGCAGTCAGGAACTGACAGCGGCTTCTTCTTTACTCAGGGCATTAGTATTGGCAGTGGACTTGAAACTACGCAGATTAGTAGCGCCACTGGTAATATCACTATTTTGGGAACAGCCAAGCCCGACGGCGTTGGGGTTGACATTGTCTCTGGTCTGCCTGATACAACAATTATTCAGACGGGCGGAGCCGGTAATCTTCTCATTGATGGCCGCAGTAGTGATTTAGGCACCGGCATTCAGATTTATTCAGTTTATGATGGTGTGGCTCGCTTTCAGGTAGAAAATGGAACCCTAACCTTTGCCACGTTAGGTGGCATTAACTTGGAAGCTGACGATCCTACCAATGTATTCATCACCTCGAATGGCAGTGGTCGCCTAGTCTTCCAGCCGGTTTTGGCAAGCACTTCTATTGGCGTGGGCGATGGGGCAGCAGGCAGCTTACTCATCGATCAATTATTACTGGATCGCATTAGTGGTGGGTTTTCCTTAGTCACCATTGGCAATCCTAGTGGTACCGGACTCATTGATGTGCGTCCCTTGAGTTTGAACTATAACCTTGCCCTGCAAACTCCCGGCACGGGTTCGGCAGGGATTCAGTTTAATGGCTCGGGCACCACAAATCTGAATGGCCGGAATTTAACCCTAAGTAGTGGTGGTGGTGTTAGCCAAGGCGCTCATGGGGTTTCAGCAGGCACCCTGCAACTACTGGGGCAAGGGAATGTTAACCTCAACAACCCCAATAACCAGTTTCAAGCCCTTTCCGGCAACCTGAGTGGTGGTGTCACGCTCAGTAATCAGGGGGCACTGACCATCACCAGCTTTAACAATGGCGTGAATGGGCTCACCACTGGCCTCAATACCAACGGCAATCCGTTTATTGTCAGTTTGGCGAATGGTGGCCTCACCCAAACCGCACCGCTGCAAGTGGGCAGCCTAGGGGCAACCCTGCAAAATGGCAGTGTTATCCTCACCAACCCCAACAACCAAATTGGCACCGTTGCCGCCCAGTTAAATAGTGGAAGTGACTTGCAGTTGGTGAACAATGGCACCCTTACCGTGGGCAGCGTGAACCCGACGGGTATTACGGGTCGCAATATCTTTCTGCAAACCTTGACGGGCAACATTGTGCTCGATGCACCAATTACCGCCTTTGGCTCTGGCGATGCCATTGTCCTGGTGGCGGGTAACAATTTCATTAATAATTTTGGACCAACGGTCTTCACCAACCCCAATGGCCGCTGGTTAGTCTATTCCACGGATCCGAGTCTGGATGTGAGGGGTGGCCTCATGGGTGCTGAGCAGTTTAGCACAACGTACCCCGGATCCCCCTTGTTTAGCGGCTCAGGGTTCCTCTATCGAGTGGCCGCGGAGCCACCACCACCGACTGCACTGGAGCCACCACCACCGACTGCACCGGAGCCACCACCACCACCACCCAATTCCGAGGTTGATGAGAATCTAGGTAGGATTCTGTTTGGCGAAGAGGTACAGGATCCTGAATTTCCGGAAACGGTTGCCCAAGTTTTCTACTCTCCGGGGGCTGAAATCCTGCGCCAGCAAATTGGTGCGGCATTTGATCAGGGGGATTATGCCACGGCGGTTAAGCTTTTAGAGCAGCTTTATGCCTTTGAGTTCAGTGAGTACTTTGGGGAGATGTTTAACACCCCGGGTCAAGAGGGGTTACAGAATCTGGATATTGGCCAAATTCAAGCATTGCTGACCCAAATGGCAACAGAAACGGGGCAAACGCCTGCCCTGACGTATATTTTCTGGCGACCCGGCCAACTGGATATTTTTATTGTGACCCCGACGGGTGAACCCATTTATCAGGCGGTGCGCGTGTCTCAGGAGGAACTCCAGCGGGTGATTTCTGCCTTTAACCGCGAGGTACGGGATCCGTCTAAAACAACCACAGACTCCTACTTGCCCTTTGCGCAGCAACTGTACCAGTGGATTCTGGGTAGTGTGGATGCGGAACTGCAAGCCCGGGGCATTACAACGCTGGTGTTTGCTATGGATCAAGGGTTGCGGAGTCTGCCGATCGCCGCGCTGCACACTGGCTCGAATTTAGTGTCTGCGCCGGTGGCGGATGTGCCCCTCGGTCGCAACGGTCAGTTTCTGGTGGAGCGGTACAATCTGGGGTTGATTCCCAGTATTAATCTTGTGGATACCCGCTATCAGCCGCTGCAGAACGCCCAAGTGCTCGCCATGGGAGCCTCTGAGTTCCAGAAGCAAAGCCCACTGCCCGCGGTGCCCATAGAACTACAAACGATTACTGAACTTGTGGGGCAGGGCACCCAATTTCTGAACCAACAGTTTACCGTGCAAAACCTTGAGGCGCAGCGCCGTCGGAGCCAGTATCCCATTTTGCACCTTGCCACCCACGGCGAGTTTAATGCGGGTAAGCCCCAAAATTCCTACATTCAGTTTTGGGATAGTCAGCTTTCGATCGCCCAGTTACGGGAATTGCGTCTGTTCCGTCCTCCCACAGAGTTAATGACCCTGAGTGCCTGTCGCACCGCCGTGGGCAGCCGCGAGGCGGAGTTAGGGTTTGCGGGGTTGGCCCTGCAAGCGGGGGTCAAAACCTCCGTAGCCAGCCTGTGGTACGTCAGTGATGAGGGCACCCTCGCCCTCATGACAGAGTTTTATAAACAGTTGGGGACAGCACCCATTAAGGCGGCAGCGCTGCGCCAAGCCCAAATTGCCATGCTCAGAGGCGATGTGGTCATTGAGGGCAATAGCCTGCGGGGTACGGGGGTGCGGGGGGGCTTAGCCATTCCTCTGCCGGAAGGGTTAGCCACCAGTGGTGAGCGCCAACTCTCCCATCCCTACTTTTGGGCAGCGTTTACAACCATTGGCAGCCCGTGGTAGTCAGGCAGGGTAAAGTAATGTAGGGGGTACGCGGTAGCAAATCACCAACAGTTATGACCAATTTATGACCCAATTATGACCAAATACGTTTTTGTAACGGGCGGTGTTGTCTCGAGTATTGGTAAGGGTATTGTCGCCGCCAGTTTGGGGCGGCTGCTCAAATCGCGGCAGTATTCTGTTTCGATCCTGAAATTGGATCCCTATATCAACGTGGATCCGGGGACGATGAGTCCGTTTCAGCACGGCGAAGTGTTTGTCACCGACGATGGGGCGGAAACAGACCTTGACCTCGGCCATTACGAGCGCTTTACCGATACGCCCATGTCGCGCCTAAATAGTGTGACCACGGGTTCGATTTACCAAGCGGTGATCAACAAGGAGCGGCGGGGCGACTACATGGGGGGCACGGTGCAGGTGATCCCCCACATTACCAACGAAATTAAAGAGCGGATTTTGCGGGTTGCCAAGGATAAGAACCCCGATGTTGTGATTATTGAAATTGGCGGCACGGTTGGGGATATTGAGTCGCTGCCCTTTTTGGAGGCGATCCGTCAGTTTCGTACCGAGGTGGGGCGGCACCATGTCCTGTTTATGCACGTGACGCTGGTGCCATGGATTCCCTCGGCGGGGGAAATGAAAACGAAGCCCACGCAGCACTCGGTAAAGGAGTTGCGCTCGATTGGGATTCAGCCGGATATTCTCATCTGCCGCTGCGATCGCCCCCTTGTGCCCGGCATTAAAGAAAAACTCTCCCAGTTTTGTGATGTGCCCGTAGAGGGGGTGATTCCTTCTGCGGATGCCAAGAGTATTTACGAGGTGCCGCTACTGCTGGAGCGGGAGGGGTTGGCCACCCAAGTGCTACAACTGCTGAACCTTGAGCAACGACCACCGGATCTCAGCCAGTGGCAAGCCCTTGTGGAGCGCCTTTACCGTCCCCATGCGCCCCTAGAGGTGGCCATTGTGGGTAAGTATGTCCGCCTGAGTGATGCCTACCTTTCTGTGGTTGAATCGCTGCGGCACTCCGCCATTGCCCTCGATCAAGACCTGCGCATTCGTTGGGTGAACTCCGAGGAAATTGCCGCAAATGGCGCTGCCGCCTACCTCGAAAATGTGGCGGCGGTGGTTGTGCCCGGTGGCTTTGGGATTCGCGGCGTGGAGGGCAAAATTGCCGCGATTCAGTACGCCCGTGAGCAGGGCATTCCCTTTTTGGGGCTGTGCTTGGGGATGCAGTGTGCCGTCATTGAGTGGGCGCGCCATATTGCTGGCCTTGAGAATGCCAACAGCGCTGAGTTTGACCCCAATACGGCGCATCCGGTGATTCACCTGCTACCAGAGCAGCAGGATATTGTGGATTTGGGAGGCACCATGCGTCTGGGTCTGTATGCCTGTCGCTTAGCGGCCAACTCCTTAGCGGAGCAGCTTTATGGTGAAACGGTGATTTATGAGCGGCATCGCCACCGCTACGAGTTCAACAATGCCTACCGCAGCCTCTTTTTGGAGACGGGCTATCAGATTAGTGGCACCTCCCCCGACGGTCGCCTTGTGGAAATTATTGAATATCCGGCGCACCCCTTTTTCATTGCGGTGCAGTTTCACCCAGAGTTCCGCTCCCGTCCCAATCAGCCACACCCGTTGTTCTACGGCTTGTTGGCGGCGGCAAAGGGTGCCTTGCGGCCAAATCCTGCGGCGGTGCTTTCCGGTGAGGTAAATTCATGACCCCTGACTCTGAAATTCGTCGCCTGCTTGACCTGATGCCCGCCTCCGCCCGGATGCGCTGCAAACTGGTGGCACGCTCCCAGCAACCGCAGGTGATTCATTACCGACCGGCTCTGCCCTGGGGCGATCGCCCCATTGAAATTAACTTTCGCCTCTGGAGCCGCCTCGATACCCCAGCGCGGGATTTGCTGATTCTGCGGGCGGTGGCTTGGTTTAACGCCACCGGCCTAATTAAATTAGACCTGTACCAAGGGGTCACTGTTGCGGGTGCTCTTGGCACGGTGCTGCAATTTGTCCAAGCCGATCCAGTGGGGGCGATCGTGGCCGGCGGTCTTACCGCCTTTGGGGCACTGCAAGTGTGGCAGAATACCCGCGGTGTGGCCGTGGAAGTGGCTGCCGATCGCCAAGCACTACAACTGGCGCAACGTCGTGGCTACAGTGAAGCCGAAGCCGCTGCTGCTCTGCTGGGGGCGATCGAGCAGGTGGCAACCCTTGAGCGCCGTGCCCTGCTGGAGGTGAACGAACTGGTTCGGCTGCAAAATCTGCGGCAATTGGCGGGGGAACCGCTCCTCTCCCGCAAGGGTTAGCCCGTATTGCGCATTCCCGCGGCCACGCCATTGATGGTGAGCAGTGCCCCCCGCAGCAGTTCGCCACGACCGTAGCGGGAGCGCAAAATAGCACCCGACGTGGTTTGGCTGTTGTGCTGACGCAGCCGCTTTAGGAGGGACACCTGCAAAAAGCCCAAGGGCACAATGGTGCGGTTGCGCAACTGCACCGAGCGCTGGAGAGCGGGGTCGCCATCGAGGAGGCGCTCATGGCCGGTAATCATCAAAATAAGTTCACTGCTGAGCCGATGCTCTTCGGCAATTTGATCGTAGAGGCGGAAAAATGCCTCGCGATTGTGGGGCGCACTCAGTTCTTGGACGTAGTAGCGGCCAATTTCCAGATCCACTTTGGCAAGGGTCATCTCCACCTTCGAGATCACCATCCGGAAAAACGGCCACTTGTAGTAGAAATAGCGCAGCAGTGAGAGGTGCTCGGCAGGCTTCTCGTCTAAAAACTCCTTGAGGGCGGTGCCCACCCCGTACCACGCAGGCAACAGAAAGCGGGTTTGTGTCCAGCTAAACACCCAGGGAATGGCGCGCAGGCTTTCGAGGGTTTTTTTGCCGCCACGGCGGGTTGGCCGCGAGCTAATTTGCAGTTGGCTAATTTCTTGGATGGGGGTAACTTCGTTAAAAAATTCAATGAATTCCGGCTGCTCGTAGATCAGTTGACGATAGCACTGGCGCGATCGCGTCGCCAACTCCTCCATAATCTCGTGCCAAGGTTGAATTTCATCAATACTACTGCGGAGTAAGCTGGCTTGAATCACCGCTGTGGCCACGGTTTCAAGATTAAACAGCGCCAATTCCGGCAGCGAGTACTTTGAGGCCAATACCTCCCCCTGCTCGGTAATTTTAATGCGGCCATTAATGGTTTGCTCCGGCTGCGCCAGAATAGCGGCGTAAGCGGGGCCGCCCCCCCGCCCCACCGAGCCACCGCGCCCGTGGAAAATTCGCAGTTGAAACCCAAACGTCTCGGCAATTTTTTGCAGCCGCTGCTGCGCCTTATAAATTTCCCAGTTACTGCTTAAAAAACCAGAATCCTTGTTGCTGTCGGAATAGCCCAGCATCACCTCCTGTAAAAAGGGCGTGCTGTGGCTGCCCAAATAGTTATGGCAAAAGGGCAAAGAAAATAGCTGGCTCAGAACCGCCGGCGCGTGTTTGAGGTCTTCCACCGTTTCAAACAGGGGAATGGCTTGCAGGGTACTGGCCCCAGTGACCGGATCAAACAGCCCCGCTTCCTTGGCAAACAGCAACACCTCGAGCAGGTCACTGACCTCGTGGCTCATGCTGATGATGTAGGTATTGCACAGGTCGGTGCCAAATTCCTGTTGCAGTTGCCGCACCATCCGAAACGTTTCAATAATTTCATTGGTGCGATCGCTAAAGGGTAGCTCACTCGGAATCAGGGGGCGGCGGGTGGATAGCTCACTCAGGAGCCAGCGGGTGCGCTCGGTTTCCGATAGCTCGTTGTAGGGACAAGGCAGTACGTCTAAATAGGCGGTAATTTCATTGAGGGCATCGGCATGACAGGTGCTTTCTTGGCGAATGTCCAAGGCCGCCAAGTTAAAGCCAAACACCTCCACTTGGCAGATGAGATCGTCAAGTTCGCGGCAGGTCAGCCCCGTTTCCTTGAGGTTGCGTTGAATCAGGGTTAGCTCGGCTAAAAACTCGTGGCCATGGGCATAGTACTGGCCACTGTTCAGGGAGTCGGCATCATTGCGGCGAATGCAGTAGGTCTGCAAATCGCGGTTGCGATCGCGGGTGTTTTGCAGTCGTTTGAGGACGTAGGTGAGTTTCAGGCGGTAGGGTTCTTGGCGGTAGCGCACCGCGTACTGATCGTAAATGCCGGGCAGTTGCCGTTGATCCTGCTCGAGGGAATCGAGGAGATCGGGTAGGACATCGCACCAGTGCAGCGACAAACTCAGCAGGTTAATCAGCCGCTCAACGGATTTCAGGTACTCCTCAAGGACAAGGTTGCGTTGATAGCAGGCCGTTTGCCAAGTCACTTCGGGCTTGACGGAGGGGTTGCCGTCGCGATCGCCCCCCACCCACGAGCCAAAGCGACAAAAATTATAGCGGGGCGGGGTGAGATAGGGGAACGTCTCCTTCAGGGATTGTTCGAGCCGCCGGTACAACTGGGGAATGGCGGCAAAGATCACCTCCTTGAAGTAGTGGAGCGTATATTCCACCTCATCGAGAACTTCCGGCTTAAACTGGTGTAGCTCATCAGTACGCCACCAGAGGCGAATTTCCTCCATCAGTTGGGCGCGCAGCGTGTGGGCGGTCCAATCGCTCAGGTGGGGGGCGGCTCCTTCAACCGTATCCAGTTGCTCGAGCAGCCGTGCCACCCGTCGCTGTTTATCGCGAATCGTTTGGCGGACAATTTCGGTGGGGTGCGCCGTAAAAACCAGCTTAATGTCCAGTTGATCTAGTAATTTTTGGATGTACTTCGGGGGCACATTCAGGGTGCGCAGCCGCGGAAACAACCACGAAAACGAGTCGTACTGCTGCGTGGCGGGGGTGGCTTCGTACAAACTATGCTCGAGGCGCTCACTCGGGCCGCTGCGGACATTGGTGGCATTAGCAGCATTCTGAGCCAAGGGAAAGCCCTCGCCACTTACCCCTGAGATTGGCTCACTCATGACACTGCGCCGCCGCAGTCCCTCTTGGAGCATCCGCTCGCGGTTGTACTGCTGCTCGTAGTGCTGCTCAAGGATATTAATAATCTGAAAATAAAGGTTAAAGGCACGGGCAGCGCGGATAGACTGGTTGAGTTCTAACGACTCAATGACTTTTAGCAGTTCACCCTCCGGTGGATGCAGGGCATGGCCTTCCGGCGACGATAGCGCCCCCAACCGCCGCAGCAGATCCACTAGCTCCTGCCCGGATTCGGCAGCAAGGACATCCACTAACACCTCTTCGACGAGCCGCAGGCGATCGCGCAGGGTTTGGGCGGCTAAACTTTCACTTTTAACCGAGCGATCGCGATTGGTTACATCGAGGACTGATGCCATAACTACCCCAGCCAGCAAACATAATACTCCCTACTTTACCCAATACTGGGGGCAAGGGGCTACAACAACCGATACCGCCAAACTTAACGTTTCGTTAACCCCTGCCTGCCCCTCAGGCCGAAAGGGTCGGCAGCGAGGAAGGATGCAGCAATAACTCAGCCGTAGAGCGCTTTTCCACCATCTCTGGTGTAATGGTGCATTCCCGCAAATCCTTACGGGAGGGTAGCTCGTACATCACATCCAGCATGATTTCTTCGACAATGGCTCGCAGGGCACGGGCACCGGTCTTACGGCGGTAGGCCTCCTGGGCGATCGCCTCGACGGCAGCCGGTTCAAAGCGCAGTTCCACACTGTCCATGCGCATCAGCTTTTGGTACTGCTTCAGGAGCGCATTTTGAGGCTGGGTGAGAATTTCCGCTAGGGCAGCCACATTCAGCGGCTCAAGTACTGCCAACACCGGAATTCGACCAATAAACTCCGGAATCATGCCGTACTTCACCAAATCTTGTGGCTCTAGGTGCTGGAGTAAGTCGGCAGCGCGCTTTTCTTTCGGTAGCAGTTCACCATCCCGGACAAAGCCCATAGCCTTCTTACCGACCCGCTGCTCAATGGTTTTTTCCAGCCCCACAAAGGCACCACCGCAAATAAACAGGATGTTGGTGGTGTCAATTTGAATACAGTCTTGGTAAGGGTGCTTGCGTCCCCCTTGAGGTGGCACGTTGGCAATGGTGCCCTCAAGCATTTTCAGCAGTGCCTGCTGCACCCCTTCGCCAGACACATCCCGCGTAATCGAGGGGTTTTCACTCTTGCGGGCAATTTTATCAATTTCGTCAATGTAGATAATGCCCCGCTGGGCTTCCTCCACATCAAGGTTTGCGGTTTGCAACAGCCGCAGCAGGATATTTTCGACATCTTCCCCCACGTAGCCCGCCTCGGTGAGGGTGGTGGCATCGGCAACCGCAAAGGGCACATCCAGCATTTTGGCGAGGGTTTGTGCCAACAGGGTTTTGCCAGAACCGGTGGGGCCAATCAGCAGGATATTGGACTTTTGCAATTCAACCGCATCCTCCTCCTGCTGTTTGCTGTCGAGTAAGCTCAGCCGCTTGTAATGGTTATAGACGGCAACCGAAAGGATTTTTTTGGCCTCGTGCTGCCCCACCACATGGTTGTCAAGGTACGCCTTAATCTCTCGCGGTTTAGGCACCTGACCCAAGGGGCGAGGCCGCGGCGACGGGGTGCGGGGCGATCGCGATGAGGTGGGTTGGCGGCGAGGGCTGCTCGGGTTGGGAACCGTGGCCAACTCTTCGTCAAGGATTTCGTTGCACAGTTCAACGCATTCATCGCAGATATAGACCCCAGGGCCAGCGATGAGCTTACGCACCTGTTCTTGTGACTTGCCGCAAAAGGAGCACTTAAGGTGGGTATCGTATTTGGCCATAGGGAACCTCTAGGGTTGCAGGCTTACAGCAGGTGGGGGACTTAGTGGCTTGGCAAGGTTTGCCGTGTCACAACCTGATCGATCAGGCCGTAGGCTTTGGCTTCCTCCGCAGACATGAAGAAATCGCGCTCCGTATCTGCTTCAATACGCTCAATGGGCTGACCCGTGTGCAGCGCCAGCAGCTCGTTGAGCTTGCGCTTATGGTAAAGAATTTCGCGAGCTTGAATCTCAATATCAACCGCCTGTCCTTGGGCACCCCCCAAGGGTTGGTGAATCATAATCCGGGCGTGGGGCAAGGCCATGCGCTTACCCGGGGTGCCCCCCGAGAGCAAAAAGGCACCCATACTGGCGGCCAAGCCAAAGCAGAGGGTACACACATCGGGACGGACGTGCTTCATGGTGTCGTAAATGGCCATTCCTGCCGTCACTGACCCCCCGGGGGAGTTGATGTACAGGTAGATGTCTTTTTCGGGGTCTTCGGCATCCAGAAACAGAAGCTGCGCCACGATAGAGTCGGCCACAGCATCATCAATACCGCGGCGATCGCCCGCGCCACCGCCCAGAAAAATAATCCGCTCCCGCAACAGGCGCGAGTAAATATCAAATGCCCGTTCGCCGCGACCCGACTGCTCGACCACCATCGGCACAATGTTGGCGGCCGGCAAGTTCAGTTCGGGAGAGCGTAAGGATGCCCAAAGGGACTGATTGTATCGAGAATGCAGCATAGTGGCGTGGATAAACCAGTGGGTTGAGGACAAGCGTCAGAGTTAACAACATTTAACTAATTAAATATTCTACTCATCACAAGATGGGTGGAGCTACCCCCATTATGGCGAACTATTCCGCCGCTGGTGGCGCAGATGCTTTTTTGGGGGGGCGTTTTTTCGCCTTGGCCGCGGCAGGCGCTTCTATTTCGGGCGCAGTGGTGGGTGCCTCTTCCGCAGTGGGACTCAGGGCTTGAAACGTATTGTGGGCGAGCAGCCAATCAAGGGTTTGGGACTTCGTTAGCTCTTTGTGGGCAATGTCGTGCAAGGCTTGTCGCTGTTTGGCGTTCACCTTGCCCCAACCGGACAGGTAGCTTTTTACCCGCTCAGCAACGGCCTCCTCGCTAGGCACAATCCCCTCCGCCTTGGCGATCGCCTCAATTAAGAGATTGGCTTTAGTGGTTTTTTCCGCCTGAGGCTTGGCCTCCAGCAGCAGTTTTTCATAAAGTTCGCGCGTTAACACCTTAGAAAGATCAAGCCCTTGATCCTGCAAATGCATCAGGTTCTGGCGCACCTGCGCTTCCGCTTCCTTATCGATGTAGGTGGTGGGCACCGGAACCTCGTTTTGAGCCAGTAGAACATCAACTAGGGCGTTTTCGCGCGCTAATTTGTCCTCGTTTTCGGCGCGCTCCTGATGCATTTTCTCTAGGTGTGCCCGTAACTCCGCCATGGTGCTAAATTCGCTGTGCTCTTCGGCAAAGGCATCATCGAGGGGCGGTAACTCGGGGGCTTTAATTTCCAGTAGCTCAATTTCGGCAACGGCCTCGCCAGTGACTTCCGTGCCATTCTCCTCTTTGGGGAGAGTGATGGACACGGTTTTACTCTCGCCAATGGCCATGCCCACAACCGCCCCGAGGATTTCCGGTAGCAAAAAGGGTTGCGTTTCATCGAGGGTGAGCGGCAGTTCCGAGGCCGATAGTTCTTTGATCACCTCATCCCCCTCAGGTTTTTTGGTGACCAACTTGAGGGTAACCTCATCCCCCCACTGGGCCGGGCGATCTTCAACCGGAACAAGGGTGGCCTGCTGCCGCTGGTATTGGCGCAGCACCTCGTCCACGGTGGCCGGGTCATAGGTCACCGGCGCATACTCAACCGTTAGCCCTTGATAGGTGCTGGGGGTAATCTCGGGTTCCACATCAAAGGTGACGCTGAAGCGGAAGGGCTGCTGGGGGTCAAACTGCTCTAGTAGCTCAGCCGCATCTCCCTCTAGCTTGAGGTTGCCGAGGTAGGCAATACGCTCTTGCTGTACCGCTTCTTTGACGGTGTCTTCAATGAGTTTTTCCATGGCGGCGTGGCGTAGCCGCTGCGTGCCAATTTGTTTGAGGAGCAGTTGCTTGGGGGCTTTCCCTTTGCGAAACCCAGGCAGTTGGGTATGGCGAATCAGATCGTTGAGGACGTGGTTATAGACCTGCTGAGCGCGATCGGCGGTGACTTCAATGGTGGCGGCAAGCTGGCTGTTGGGACGGGCTTCGGTGGTAATCGAAACGGTTTGAGTCGCGTTAGTCAAGGCAATTCCCCTTCGCAAATCTTTGAGTGTAAATGCAGTAACCTGTGGTGGCGATCGCACAAGTGCTGATTGTCGCCTACGCGCCGACACCTTGGACGCAATATCAACCAAATATCAAGGTTTGGTGACGCTGGCAGTGTTGCAGATAGCTTTCCATTATAGGATAAAAGATTGTGGATAGCTTAATGCCATACCCGTTCCTCACCCTAACCTAACCCTTATGAGTTCTACCCTGCGATTCCTCATGTGCCCCCCCACCCACTACGAGGTGGATTATGTCATTAACCCGTGGATGGAGGGGAACATCCACAAGTCCTCCCAAGCACGGGCGCAGACTCAGTGGCAGCACCTTTACGAGATTATTGAATCGCGGGCAGCCGTGAGCCTCATTGAGCCACAGCCGGGATGGCCCGACATGGTGTTTACGGCTAATGCTGGTTTGGTCTTGGGCGATCGCGTGGTTCTGAGCCGCTTTTACCATCCTGAGCGCCAAGGGGAAGAGCCGTACTTCAAGGCGTGGTTTCAAGCGCAGGGTTACCAAGTCTTTGAATTGCCGAAGCAACTGCCCTTTGAGGGGGCAGGGGATGCCCTCTTAGATCGCGAAGGTCGCTGGCTGTGGGCGGGCTACGGGTTTCGTTCGGAACTCGACTCCCATGCCTACCTCGCCAAATGGCTGGATATCGAAGTGCTGTCGCTGCGCTTAATGGATGAGCGGTTTTATCACCTCGACACCTGTTTTTGCCCCCTGACCGATGGCTACCTGCTGTACTATCCGCCCGCCTTTGATGCCTACTCTAACCGCTTAATTGAACTGCGGGTGCCCGCCGAAAAACGCATTGCCGTCCAAGAAGCAGATGCGGTGAACTTTGCCTGTAATGCCGTCAACATCGAGCGTACGGTCATTCTTAACTGCGCCAGCCAAGCCTTAAAAGATGCCCTTGCCGCCGTTGGCTTTGAGGTGGTGGAAACCCCCTTGACGGAGTTTCTTAAAGCTGGCGGTGCTGCCAAGTGCTTAACTCTACGGGTGACCGAGCCAGTGCGGGCAGAACTCCATGCCCCGGCAGCCCTCCCCAGTCGGGTTATTCATCTAGAGGGGCATTTACTGGACTCTGGCCTTGTGAATCGGGTGCTCGATACGATTGTGGAAAGCGGCGGCAGCTTCCAAGTGCTGCAATTTAACCTTGGCGAGCAGCGACAGAGTCCCTCCCAAGCCGATGTGCGGGTAATGGCACCGGATGCGGCGGTGATGGATGCCATCATGGCGCAACTCATTGATCTGGGGGCAATGTTGCCGCCCAACGAGGTGTGTAATGCCTCCCTAGAGACCGTTACCCTTGCGGGGGTGGCACCGGATGATTTTTACGTCACCACCATTTATCCCACCGAAGTGCGGGTGAACGACCAGTGGGTGCGGGTGCAAAATCAGCGTATGGACGGGGCGATCGTTGTCCGCTCTACGCCGGAGGGGGCGGTGGCCGAGTGTCGCCTCTTGCGGGATTTAGAGGTGGGCGATCGCGTCGTGGTTGGGGTCGAAGGGATTCGCACCGTTCGCAAAGCGGAACCCCAGCGCAACAGCCAAGAATTTACCTTTATGGGGTCAGGAGTCTCCAGCGAGCGGCGGGTCGAACTCGTTGTCGAGCAAATTGCCTGGGAACTGCGCCGCATTCGCGATCAGGGGGGCAAAGTGATTGTGGTGGCCGGCCCTGTGGTCATTCACACCGGTGGCGGCGAGCACCTTGCCAAGCTGATTCGTGGCGGCTACGTCCAAGGGCTACTTGGGGGTAATGCCATTGCGGTTCACGACATGGAGCAGGCCATGATGGGTACCTCCCTCGGGGTCGATATGCAGCGGGGGGTGCCGGTGCGGGGCGGCCATCGTCACCATCTGAAGGTCATTAACACCATTCGTCGCTGTGGCAGTATTGCCGAGGCAGTGCGGCAAGGCATCCTCACCAGTGGCGTGATGTACGAGTGCGTTAAGAACAACGTCCCCTTCGTCTTGGCTGGCTCCATTCGCGATGATGGCCCGCTACCCGATACCCTCATGGACCTAATTCAAGCCCAGCGGGAGTACAGTCGGCTGGTGCAGGGTGCCAACATGATCGTGATGCTCTCGTCGATGCTCCACTCCATTGGTGTGGGCAACATGACCCCCGCGGGAGTGAAGTTAGTCTGCGTGGACATTAATCCGGCAGTAGTCACCAAACTGGCAGACCGTGGCTCGGTAGAGTCCATTGGCGTGGTGACGGATGTGGGGCTATTCCTCAGCCTGATGGTGCAGCAGTTGGAGCGCCTGAATCGCCCCTATACCTTGGCCTAGCTAGACAAGGCGATCGCCATAAATGAGTGCATAGGCGGTGATTAAGCCAATCACAATCACCGGAAACGTAATGCGTGCGCCCAAATCCAGCGATCGCACCCATTCCTTGCGTTGAGAGCGCTCAAACTTAGCCGCTAGGCCCGTCACAAAAATCGGGATTAAGCAGAGGACAAAATAGGTATAAAACACGTATTCTAGGGCAACCGTATAGCTCACCTCCGGCAGTTGGTTATTAAAGGCCAGCAGCAGCACCACCCCAGAAAGGAGCATCGACGCTGGCCCCATAATCCGCGGCACAAACATGCTGTGGGGCAGGTACAGCGTGGTATAGCAGATCAGCATCAGCAAAAATAGCGGCAGCAGGTTTTTGCTTAAAAATACGAGGGCGCGCCGTTGCATTGCTATTTGCACCCCAAAGCCCGGATACTCTAGCCCCCACGGATGGCCAAAATACTCCGGATCCCCTTGGGTCGAGGTATTGCGATAGCTATCTTGATAATAGGCTAGCCCCTCTACTTGCCACAGTTGCAGCCCTTTGAAGGGGGCTTGAAGGTCGGCGGCTGATTTGGGTAACCCCAGCCCGCGGGTGTCGGTAACGTAAATTAAGCGCTCATTAGACAGGTGGGGGTTGTCAAACCGCAGTTGCAGTTTTTGGCGGTCAAAGGGGTAATCGCGAAAGTCAAAGCTATTTTTGAACTCGCCCCGCACTCGATACAGGCGATATTGCAGCCCATCAACCGTGCGCGATCGCAACGGGGCTGCTGCGGTATAAACTGGCTCCATCGGATCCACGCTATTTCTGACAGCGTCAGGAAACTCAATTTTAATAGCCGCGTCGTCACCACGGTAGCGAAACCAAAGGTAAAAATCCGCCGTAAAACTCGAGGTGCGCTGATCAATCCGGCTCAGTTTATTGAGATCAATGCCGGTATAAACCACCTGCTGCCGCCAAAAGTAGCGGTCTTGGAATGGAATCAGGTGCCCTTGGGCGAGTTCTGCCCTTAGGTTCAGCCGCTCGGGATAGCTGACCGTGGTCAACTGCTCCGGTGCCGAGATTAACTGCTGATCCCAAAATTGACCAATTCGCACGGGCTGATCACTATTGCGCTCAGCATTAAAGTAAAGGGAGCCACTTAGCCCCCCTAGGGCAGGGTTCGGCTCATTGAGTTGGCCTAAGGTCTGCAAAACCGCTTGGCGATCGCGCCCGAGATCGGCGGGTTTAAGGGATAAGGGTGTCGTTGCTAGGGCATGAACGGCCACCATCGTGGCCTCGTAAAATTTGCCCCCCAAGTACGACGGCTCTTGGCCATAGGCGCGTTGATAAGCGGCAACAAACTCCTGCGCCTTCACCCCGGCACTGTCAAACAGCAGTGGTGAGGGCACATAAAGGCCGTCACTCAGACTGGTCTCACCAAGAGACTGGGCAAAGGCCGGACGGGCAAGCGCCTGCTCACCGAGAATGGGTGCTGTGAGTCCTGCCTCACGAATGCCACGGATGACCCTTGCAGCAAGCGCTTCATTAGAAATTGGCAAAAAGATAAGACGATTAGACTGAGTATCCTTCAGGGCAGTGGTAATGGTTGCTAGGGGAACCCCCTGCTGCTCGGTGGCAGAGACCCCCCATGCGTGCCGAATCCGGCCACCACGGCCAAAGGTTTCTTGCAGCAGTGAGGCAATCAGGGTGCTATTGGGGCTATCCAAGTCGTAGATCACACTGGCTTCGGACAGGTCCAGCACCTTCTGAGCGTACAGGGAGAGTACCCCCGCCAGATCCCGGTTGGTATAAACTAGCCGAAAATAGTTGGGGTACTTGGCCGTCACCTGCTCGTTATTGGCCGTACCCGTGATCGCCGCTAAATTCGCCGCCTGATAAACGGGCGCAGCGGCTAAGGAGGCATCCGAGGAGCGATGCCCCAACACTACCAGCGCCGGACTCGCGACAATCGCTTCGGCAACGGGGCGATCGCCTTGGTCATCAAAAATGAGCAGTTTAAGGGGGTGTCCCTGGAGGCCCCCCTGTTGATTCACCTGATTAATGTAAAGCTGGGCGCTTTGCACCATTTCTTGACCCCCCGCCGCGCCATTCCCCGAGAGGGACGCCGCAATGGCAAGGGTGATCGGCTGCTTCTGCGGTGCAGGGTGCAGTAGCCTCCAGGCCGTGGCAAGGCTGAGAACCAGCACCAGACTCAGACCGGCGATGACACCATAACGTCGCCAGCGACTGGCTCGCAGCCAACGTAACCCAGCCCCAACCATTCCCTGTCTCCCCAGTGATTACCGTCATTTTACGGCGCTCTCGCCCGCTACGGTTGCGCCCTTGAGTACAACGCTGGGACGGGTCAGACCGTTAATCCACATATAATGGGTCTCAAACTCTAGTCTTTGAATGATTTGGGTGGATTGATGCGGCTGCACTATCTACAACATGTCCCCTTTGAGCCACCAGCCCAGATTGCCACATGGGCTAAGGCGCACGGCCACAGTTGGCAGGGCACGCATCTCTATGCTGGCGAGGCACTACCAAGGATAACGGACATTGATGCCGTAATTGTAATGGGGGGGCCAATGGGGGTAGATGATGAAGCCCACTATAGTTGGTTGGCAGCGGAAAAAGCCTTTCTCGCAGCGGCGATCGCCCACGGCTTACCGATTCTGGGGATTTGTTTGGGGGCGCAACTTTTAGCGCAGGTCCTTGGGGCTAGGGTGACCACCGCTGCCACCAAGGAAATTGGCTGGTATCCAATTGAGTTAACCACTGCCGCCCAAGCCCATCCGTGGTTTCAGGCGTGGCCTGAGTCCCTAACGGTGTTTCACTGGCATGGCGACACCTTTAGCTTGCCGGATGGCGCACTGCCTTTGGCCAGTAGTGCCGCCTGTGCCCAACAGGGGTTTCTCTGGGGCGATCGCCTCTTAGGGCTACAATTTCATCTGGAAGTCACCCCCGCCTCCATTGCAGAGTTGCTGCACCATGGTCAGGCTGAACTCGTTGCCGGAGACTATATTCAAACCGCGGCTGAAATCATGGCCAATGCGGATCAGACCCAGCGGTTGACCCCCCATCTCGAGGCATTGCTAGACCACTGGCTCAAGCACAACAGTGGCTCCTCTTCTTTGATACACTAAAGAACCGGGCTGGTGTAGCTCAGTTGGTAGAGCAACTGACTTGTAATCAGTAGGTCAGGGGTTCAAGTCCCCTCACCAGCTTTTGTGCTTTTAATAACAGCAAAGGACATCCTAAGAGGCGATAAAATAAGTACATCAGGCTGATTGATGACGCGCCAGCAGCGGCATTAACTCTGTCGGGAGGTCTCTCATGCTGGTGATCCTCACCGAGAATCATATTCTACCGTCCCAGTCTGTGTGCCAGTCCTGCCTCCTTGCCGATCGCCAAGGTCAACCCCGCTGGCAACACGGTCAACTCCAGTGTGGCGCTCCCCTGTGCAGCACGACTGAAGGTGCCTGTCGGCAGTTTCGTTGTCAGATGGGGTTCCACTTAGTTCAAGTGTCAGATTTGCCCGCTACCCTAGAACAAGACACCTAACGCATTTTGAGGACGGTATTGTGAGCGCAACAGCAACGATTCCTGACCGCATTTTTGCCTGCTTGGCCTACCTCTTACCCCTGTTTTACGTTATGCCGTTGGGGGGCTTTCTTTTTGAGATGTTTCCGCCGTTGCAGGCTTTATTTATTGTGGTGTTACCTGTGGCGCTGCTGTACTCGATTCCCTTTGCCGGGTTAATTGTGTTTATGCTGCTGTACCTGCTGGTGGTGCGCAATTCCCGCATTAGTTTGTTTATCCGCTACAACACGATGCAGGCGCTGCTGATGGGGATTGCCCTATTTATTGTCCAACTGGTGCTGGAACTGCTGACCCGGGTGGCTAGCTTTGAGCTACTTCTGAAGGTGCTCTTTAATTTTATTTTTATTGCCACGGTGGCGGGGGTTGTTTTTGCAGTGGTGCAGTCCATTCGCGGGATTTATGCCGAAATTCCCCCCCTCTCTGATGCCACTAAAAGTCAGGTGTTTTAGCCGCTAAGGTGGGCAGCAACGCTTCGATCAGATGTTCAGGATAAACACCTAAGGGAGTCCACTGCTGCGCTGCGGCGATCGCCGCTTGGGCATGCCACCACACGCCTCCCAAGGTTGCCCCCAGTCCGTCCTGTTGTGCCCATAAACCGCCAATCAGTCCGGTGAGCACATCGCCACTGCCGCCACGGGCAAGGGCAGGGGTACTGGCGGGGTTAATCCACAGGTTCCCCGCAGGGTTGGCGATCGCTGTGCGGGCACCTTTGAGCACCACTAGACAATTGCTCTCGGCAGCGGCCTGCTGAAGTTGTTGGAAGCGATCGCCCTCACGAGTTAACGCTGGAAACAGTCGCCGAAACTCGCCTAGGTGAGGGGTCAGCACCAAAGGAGAAGCCAGTGGCCAAGGTGCCAGCGTCGCTAAAATATTGAGGCCATCGGCATCGAGCACCATGGGTAACCCCGTCGCCAAAAGTTGTTCAACCACGGTGGTAGCAGCAGTGGTCAGCCCCGGCCCACAGGCAATGGCCTGAAAGCGGCGCAGGTCTAAGTCGGCGGGTAAGTGGGCAATGGCACCGGTATCGGTTTCCGGGCAACCCACCACAATAGCATCGGGGACCCGTGAGAGCACCAGCGGCTTTAAGGAGTGGGGAACTGCCACCACCAGCATCCCTACACCGGTGCAGCGGGCTGCCAGGGCACTGAGGATAATACTGCCACCAAAGCGACGGGAGCCGCCAATCAGCAGCAACTGGCCTTGTTGGTACTTATGGGTCACGGGCGATCGCGCTAGGGGGAGGAGCCGCCAGCACTGATCGTCTAAACAGTAGCGCTGGGGCAAGGCCGCCAGTACTTCACCAATCACGGCGGCGGGAATGTCAAATTCCAGCAGTTCTGCCTCCCCCACCCACGGCAGCGCTTCATCAATTAGTAGCCCCCGCTTCCACAAGCCCAAGCAAAGGGTGCGGGTTGCCTGAATGGCCGCCCCCAACACTCCCCCGCGATCGCTACACAACCCTGAGGGCACATCAATACTGAGCCGTGGCACGGCCCACTGATTCACTTGGGTAAAGGCTGCCGCCAGTTCATCGCTTACCGGACGCGCCAGCCCAAAGCCAAAGACTCCATCCATAATTAAATCAACATGGGCCAGATCGCTGATCGCCTCTGTGAAGGGAATGCCCAGAAAACGGGCGTAGTTGGCGTGATCCGCTGTTAAGGGTTTGAGACGGCTAAAGGGCTGCCACAGGGTGACTTGGTAGCCGCGGTGCCACAGTTCCCGCGCCACAACCAAGGCATCGCCGCCATTGTGACCCGGCCCTGCCAGTACGCCCACCTTCGGATGGGTGGCCAAGGGATAGTGCTGACACAACCGTTGGCTGATACGTTGTCCCACCTTTTCCATGAGGGCGGCAATCGGCAATCCGGCCTTAAAAAGGGTAGCCTCAATGGCCTGCATTTCAGCCGTGGTCACCACCACCGGAAAAGACTGGCTAATCATGACACGCCCACAGATTGCCAATACTGACCTAGGGGTGCCGCCTGCTGAGCACCCGTAACCTGAGGCACATTGCCCGGAATGCCCAACTGCTGCCAGTAGGCCAACACCGCAAAGGCGATCGCCTCTTTGGCATCAATCGGCACGCCCGCGATCGCCGTTGTTTCTAAGGGAATGCCCTCTAGATGCACCTGTAGGCGCTCCTGCAAAAAGCGGTTGTGGGCACCGCCGCCACACAGCAACACCCGATCCGGCAACCGCGGTAAAAAGCAGGTATAACTCAGGACAATACTGCGGGCGGTAAAGTCGGTGAGCGTGGCCAACACATCGGCGGGGGTTAAACCAAGAGCCTCCACGACCTGCAAGCACTGCCGCCAAAACGGCTCGCCAAAGAGTTCCCGTCCTGTTGATTTGGGGGGAGGGGCGCTAAAAAAAGGATGACGCAGCCATTCTTGGACAAGGGGTTCACACACCTGCCCTTGCCGTGCCCACTGACCATCGGCATCGTAGGTGCGTTCTCCACCGGAAAAGTGGGTCACTGCCAGATCCAGCAGGACATTCCCGGGGCCGGTATCCCACCCCAGTACCTGATACCCACCCTGATCCTGCTGTTGCGGCAGCAGGTAGGCCACATTGCCAATGCCGCCAATATTTTGAATACAGCGATACTCTTGGGGGTGCCCCAGCAAACACCAGTCCACCCGTGGCACAAGGGGTGCCCCCTGCCCCCCAAGGGCAATATCTTGGGCACGAAAATTCGAGACGGTGGGAATACCGGTGCGATAGGCAATGAGTTCCCCCCGACCCAGTTGCACACTATGGCCGAGGCGATCGCCTTGGGGCGGACGGTGGAAAACGGTTTGGCCATGGGAGCCAATCAGTTGTGCTGGCGGGTAGCCCTTCTGGACGGTCATGGCAGCGGCGACAAAGGCTTCGGCAATGGCATCGTCGAGATCCGACCATGCGGCGATACTCAGGGGTGCTGAGCCACAGGCGGCTAAAATCTGCTGCCGTAACCCTGAATCGTAGGGAACGGTACAAAAGTTCAGCACCTGCACCCGCAGATCTTGCTCGCGCCCCTGCAACTCCACCAAAACGGCATCAATGCCATCGACGGAGGTGCCACTGATCAGGCCAATCACCCGCATGGTCTGCTCCTACAACAGTTGATACTTCGTTTCCGCTAGGCGGTACAGGGGTCGCCACACGAGGCGATTTGTCAGCACTACCAAAAGCGACATCACCACCGTTGCCGCCAACAGCAGCGGGAAATCTGCCTTCACACTGGCCTCTGAAATCATTGCCCCCAAGCCAAGGGTCTGCTCGGTTTGGTTCTGAAACTCCACGTACTCACTGACAATGCTGGAGTTCCACGCGCCCCCCACAGCGGTAATAATCCCGGTAATCAGGTACGGAAAAATTCCCGGCAGAATGACGGTGCGCCAGCGCTGCCACCAAGACAGTTGATAGACGGTTGCCGCCTCAAACAACTCCGTGGGGATGGCCTGCGCCCCAGCAATCACATTGAAGAGGATGTACCACATGGTTCCCAGCATCATTAATGCCACAGAGCCAATTTCCAGCCCACCCCCCAAGTTTGCCAAGGCCAACAGTAGCACCGGAAACAGCGCCGTGGCAGGCACGGAGGCGGCAATTTGAACAAGGGGTTGCAACAGTTGTGCCGCTCGCGGATTACGGCCAATGGCAACCCCCACGGGCACCGTCCACAACAGGGATAAAATCAGCGCGGCACTGACTCGCAGCGTGGTCAATACGGCACCCAAGCCAATGCGCTGCCAGTCTTGACCACTGACCGCGATCATTTGCAGCAGTGACGCAATGGTGCCCCACCCCACAACAGCGGCAAAGAGTAGAAATAGGATTGGCAGAATGGGTATCCGGGAACGGCGATGGGAGGCTGTGGGGTTCTGGCGGGGGGCAGTTGGCCGCAGGCGATTATCAAGCTGCTCCCATAGGGGGGTAAATAGGTTTTGGTTGAATGCCCGTAGGGTGGGCGATCGCCGCAAAAAGTCCAGCACAAACGACTTGGGGGTACTTTCGGCTTCCACCATTTCCATTTTGAACTTTTCCCCCCAAGCAATCAGGGGTCGCCACACCAAGCTGTCAATGATAATAATGACCCCAATGAGCACCGCCAGACCGTAAACCAACGCCCCATAGTCCTGCTGGTTGGCAGCCTCCGAAAGGTACGACCCCAACCCCGGCAGCGTAAAGGTTTGGTCGCCAACTGTAAACGACTCGATCGCCATCAAAAAGAACCAGCCACCAGCCACCGACATCACACTATTCCAGATCAAGCCAATTGCCCCGGCGGGCAGATCCAGCGTCCACACCTGCTGCCACCAGCCCAAGCGATAGATTTTGGCCACCTCCCGCAACTCCCGTGGCACGCTAATCAGCGACTGGTAAAAGCTAAAGGTCATGTTCCATGCCATGCCGGTGTAGATGAGAATAATCGCCGCCAACTCCACCCCCAGACGGCTGCCCGGAAAAATGGCAATCAGGGCCAGCACAACCCCGGGTAAAAACGACAGCACCGGAATTGACTGCAAAATATCCAGTAGCGGCAGCAGAATCTTTTCGGCGGTGCGGTTGTAAAACGCCAAGTAAGAATAAAAGATGCTAAACACAAGGGAAATGATGTAGGCAATTAACATGCGCAACAGGGTCTGCGCCGTATAACCCGGTAAGACGCTGGGACTCAGTTCAATCGTAATCGTGGGGTCATAGCTGGCAGTGAATTTAGCCGCCGTGTTCACAATCCAAAAAATCAGCGTAATCAGCGCCAGAATAATGAAGCCATCTTGCCACGTCCATGGGCGATTGAGCGTTTGGTTATCGGGGGTGAGGGGGCGTGCCATGTAGTTCCTCCATGGGGCATCTCCACGCAGCAAATTATAGCTTCCTGCTGTGGATCTATCGGCGTGCCGCTTAAGCTGAAAATAAATCCCTCGGCGCGACTGCCATGTGCTTAAAACTCAACCTCTCCCTTTTTAACGTTTTTGTGGCCCTCAGCGTCTATGGCTTGGGCTACCTAGCGGCGCGGCTGACCATTTTTCACCGCGTTGAATACTATGAGGGCACAGAGCTTATTGGTCCCGCTGAAGCCAAGGCCAACCCCCGTGCTGACTACATTACCAAGGTGGATCAACCCCGCGGCAGTGGTTGGGAGTACACCCTATTTTTCCCCTTT
>Ga0116211_1000193_pt1 | contig 38499 bp, 32 predicted proteins | sample SaghotsprinmetaG_FD_94484 | JGI IMG/M metagenome (GOLD analysis project Ga0116211, IMG submission 94484) | Hot spring microbial communities from South Africa to study Microbial Dark Matter (Phase II) - Sagole hot spring metaG | ecosystem: Environmental > Aquatic > Thermal springs > Hot (42-90C) ... | reverse complement strand
GACAAGGCAATCCCCAGCGGCGGCTTACCTTCATAAATCACCTCATACAGCGCATTGGTGATCGGCATATAGACCTGTAACGCAGCAGCTTGGGCGCGCACTTGCCGAATCGTATTAATCCCTTCGGCAGTTTGGCCGAGCGCTTTTACCGCGTCTTCTAGGCTTTTGCCCTGCCCCAACGCCAGTCCAATCTGATAGTTACGACTGAGCGGACTGCTACAGGTCGCAAACAAATCACCGACTCCCGACAAGCCCAAAAACGTCAACGGATTCGCGCCCAACTGCACCGCAAAACGGCTCATCTCAGCCAGCGCACGGGTCAGCAGCATGCTGCGGGTGTTTTCGCCGACTTGATAAGCTGCACCCATTCCCATCGCCACCGCATAAATATTTTTTAGCGCACCGCCTAACTCCACGCCATGCACATCAGTATTGGCAAACACCCGAAACAACGCACTGGCCAGTGCCTGATGTACCAACGCCCGCACCCGCTCGCTGTGACTGGCGATCACCGTACCCGCAGGCATGCCGGACATGATTTCTTTAGCCAAATTCGGCCCCGACAATACACCGTATTCGACGCGCGGCAACTCAGCATGAATAATATCACTCATCAAGGCAAAACTATCCGCCTCGATGCCCTTGGTCAGCGAAACCACCACCGGCTGTGCGCTTGAACCGGTCAACAAAACTCCAACTTGCCTGAGTACCGCCCGAAACGAATGACTCGGCACAGCCACTAGCAGCACATCACAGTCTTGCACCACCTCGGCCAAATCCCCGCTATAGCGCAGCGACTCATGTAACTCAAAATCCGGTAAATAACGCTGATTGCGGCGGGTCGCTTGCATCTGCGCAGCAACCGTAGTATCGCGAATCCACATACGGGTCTGGCAACCATTACGCGCGGCCAGATTGGCCATCGCCGTGCCAAAACTGCCCCCACCCAGCACCGTCACCCGTAACGGCTGATCGGCAGGCGATGGCTTGACTGTATTGATTGGTAAATCGTTCATCAGGTTTCTCTAAGCAATACTGTCGGCAAACACATGGACAAGACACAAGGCTTATGACGCCTGCCAGTCTGACAGAAAATCATCGACTGACAAGCGACTTCTTGGCGGTAACTCACGCGCCGCCGTGCCAATATAAATAAAACCCACCACCTGATCGGTGTCTTTTAGGCCAAAGGCTGACTTTAATAACGGATGATCGACCAATGCACCCGTGCGCCAGATCGCCGCAAAGCCCTGTGCCTGCAACATCAACAGTAGATTTTGCACACCTGCACCACTGCTGAGCAACTGCTCAAACACCGGCACTTTTGGATGCTCTTGGCAGGTTGCCACCACAACCAATATCAACGGCGCACGCAGCGGTTGTTTGCGCACCCGCTCGAGTTGCTGTGGATCAGTTTCGCCTTGGGCTTGCAGTGCCTGTACCAGCACCTCACCCATCTGTAGCCGTGTGTCGCCCTGCACCCGTATAAAACGCCAAGGCCGTAGCCGATGATGATCGGGGGCTGCCAATGCCGCTTGTACCGCCTGTGCCAACTGCGCATCACTCGGCGCAGGCTCGACCAACTGACCCACCGATTGACGCGCCTCAATTAATGCCAATACTGCTTCTGCTCTCATCGTCATGTATTGGATTCCTGAATCGGGATAAATCGACCTGAACGCAAACTGAGCCAATCCGCTGCAATCGCCCACGTGGTATGCGCGGCACGACTGCCGGTAAATAGCCCCGCATGCCCGCCTGGCACCACCTCAAAGGTTAAATCGGTTGAACTGACCACACTGAGCAACGCACTGGCCGACGCAATACTAGTGATCGCATCGTTATCACCAGCAAACGCCAGTAAGCTACACTCAATTTCGGACAAATCTATCGGATGACCACACAGATTGAGCTGACCTTGCGCCAAGCCGTTGGCCAGTCCCCAACGCTGAATCACCTCTTGTACGGTCGCACCAGGGTAATCGGGCATATTGGTAAACCATTCATTCATGGTCATATAGCGACTGACGTACTCATCATCGGCCAAATGCCGCACCAGCCCCAAATAACTGCTAACCGCAGCGGTCGGCGCGGTCATTTTAAACAATACCGATAACACCCGACCATGTACATGAAATAGCTTCGGGTGAAGCTCCATCAGTTGATAGCCGGTTAAACGCTTCAGCACACCCGTCGGAATCGACGCGAGCCGATTTAACACGCCTGCCGCACCACTCATCTGATGCAGATTGACCGGTGAAGCAATCGTGATCAGGTTTTGAATCGACTCTTTGCCCTGATCGGCGGTATAAATCGTCGCCAGCAAACCGCCCATACAGTAACCGAGTAATGACAATTTAGGCTGCTGTGCATGTTGCTTCACGATCTCAACCGCTTGCGGCAACCAGTTCAACGCATACTGCTCTAAAGTCAAATGGCTATCCGCTGCGTTCGGTTTGCCCCAATCGACCAGATACACCCGAAAGCCTCTTGCAGCAAAATAACGCACCAGTGAACGCTCTGCCATCAGATCAAAAATCCATGCATACACGCCCAACGGCGGCACAAGCAGCAGTGGAATTTCGGCTTGTTGCGTCTCAACAGTCAGTGTTTCGCCTTCAATCTGAGTACGCGATTCGGACAACGGTGCAAAATACTGTACCGAAAAAATCCCATCACGCAGAATTTCGGTGCGTGGGGTGCGGTTGTGCAATAAAAAACGCTCGCGGTTGACTCGACGCTGCACCGCATTGTTTAGCATTTTTTTGACTTGCATGCGCTATCCTCGTCTCAACATGACAGATCTTCAATGCGATTAGCTTAACTGATTTGGACGCAAAACGATGCAACTGAGCGGCATGGAATCTGGCTGTTTTTTGGCAAAAACCATCGTTTTAGGCCGATTTGCCCAACAATTCATCATGATTTGATCAGATCGTGTAGGAGTTCGGCATCTACTCACGCAGTGTTACCTTTTTACGCTACATTCAGTCACATCAAGTCACTGTTTCTCGGTGATACTGGTTGGACATTTTTTATATTTTGGAACGATGATGTTGCGATCAGTGATTTTAGCCACGTTTGGGATTACGATGCTCGCCGGTTGTGCGGTCACGCCACCGAGTGCGCCGGTGATTCAGCGCGAAAACAATCAGTTTGAAACTACTGGCGTCGGCAAGACGCGGGCGATTGCGTTACAGGCTGCGATGGCGAGCGCCAATAAGACCTGTGGCCGCAATCAGACCATCGTGGTGAAAGATGAGGTTAAATATAACGGTATGGTGGATGAAAAAACTGGTCGGCTGATTGAGCAAGTCAGCGGTGCAATCGGGGTACTGACTGGTATGAAAAATCCACAGATCGCCCGTGACGATGACTATGAAGTGACGGTGACGTTTTATTGTCGCTAGAGCTTAGGCTATTTTAGCTGATTATTGAGGTCGGCTTGGGGGTGCGCACGTCGTACCCTGCTTTGGTTATTTAGAGAAAATGGCAGCACGGAGACGTGCCGCGCCGACTCAATATACACGCAGGTCAGACTGAACTCCTCGCATACAATCTGGCATAAAAACCACGTCTAATACACCAGACACTCTGGAGTACCAGTACCATCCAATTCCACACAAATACTGCTTTAAAGCGGCCTTAAAGAGATCTTCGACATCATCGAGCAGCAGCAAGTGGACTTTCGATTTGGTCATGACCTCAAATGTTTTAACAGACAGCGTCCTAGAACCTGTTTGATGAACAATCTCCAAGTCCATGTAACACCGCACACCCTTGTAATAAAATAAGAAATACGTATGGTTGATTTTTCCACCCATACAACCTCCTCCCCAACCGCCACATCTCAGATACATATTTTCAGCCCGATCCACAACCCACTGTCGTTCAAAGCTTGAGATTATTAAATTAGACCATTCACCCGAAAACTGATATGGCCGACTGAGTCGATAGTCAGCCAGCATATCGTATTTTTTGACATCTTCGTTTTTGATCGAATCAAGCACGAACGCCATGATTTTACTCTTTAAATATCATGATATTTGGCACATCTTAGGCTTAAATGAGAGCGCATCACACGCCCTCACGCCCCCCAATATTACTCCGCACCCAACAAATGCAACACCGCAGGGGTCGGAAAACCATCCGCGACTAAACCATTGGCATGCTGAAACCGACTAATCGCCGCCCGCGTGCCCGGTCCAAACACCCCATCCGGCGTGCCCGCATCGAAGCCATTGGCGTTTAAAAAGTTTTGAATCTGAATCACCTGCGGACGATACAAACGCGGCGAATCAACTGGCGCACGACTTGGCGAAGCCCCGCCCGCAATCCGATCCGCCAGCAAGCCGACCGACAACGCATATGCCTCGGCGCGATTCCAGCCCATGATCACATTAAAATTGTCATACACCAAAAACGCAGGCCCTTGGCTGCCGGTCGGCACCATCAAGGCCGCTTGTATATCAGTGGCCGTCAGCGGCGTGCGATCCATCGCTGTTACACCGAGTTCAGCCCACTCGACCAGATTTTTTTTGGTCTGTAAGCCAGTCTGCCGATAATCAAACCCCTCTGGCAAACTCACCTCACGTCCCCAGCGCAAACCACGCTGCCAGCCTAGACCACGCAAGAAGTTGGCCGCTGATGCCATTGCATCCGGTACACTGCCCCACAAGTCACGCTTGCCGTCGCCGTCACCATCGACCGCATATTGCAAAAACGTGGTCGGCATAAATTGTACATGCCCCATCGCGCCCGCCCACGAACCGCGCATCCGCTCAGGGGTCATCTCACCCGCGTCAATGATTTTTAAGGCATTGATCAGCTCACCGCTAAACAACTCAGCACGCCGACCATCACAGGCTAAAGTGGCCAAGGCAGGCAAAATCGGTGTATTACCAAAATAACCGCCAAAATTGGTTTCTAAGCCCCAAAACGCCAACAGATAATGCGCAGGCACGCCGTATTCTGCTTCGATTTTGCTAAACATCGCGGCATGCTGTTGCAACAAACGCTGGCCGCGTGTGATCCGATCCGCGCTGACCCGACCGCGATAATAATCGGCAAATCCAGCGGTAAACTCAGGCTGCGCACGATCCAAGCGAATCATCGAATCCATATAACGCACGGACGCAAAGCCCTGCTCAATCGTGGCGGCTGATACACCGACGCTGGCACTGCGCTGTTTAAGCTCGGCTACACACGCATCAAAACCCGCAGGGAGTGGCGTAAATGATGCTGTTGCTGCAGGCGCAGCGACAGTAACCGCCGATGGATTGATGGCAGGTGACTCAGCAGCAGCCACCGGCTGACTCTGCCCACAACCGGCCAAGACCACAACACTGCCAACACAACCCATCCAATTTTTTGACTTCATACGACTTTCCTAAAAATTTTTCCCTGCATGGTTTTTCCTGATGGAGACGAGCTTGATTAAAAAATGCAAACACACCGCAATCATAGACAATCACGGACGGTCATGCTGGACTGGCGATGTATGATTTTTGACAAAATATGCAACAAATCAGCAGAACCAGTGACATAGATCAAATACAACAAGATCAACGGCGGCAGTTTAAGCCAGCCACAGCCAAGCACTGACCGACAGCAAATACAGGCCAAACAGACCGGCCAACACGATCAGATGTAGCGGCAAAACTGGCGGCTGCTCTGGATCTTTGTGCTTGAGTGCAACCCCAATCCCCGCCGCTGTCATCGCAATAAAATACGCCATGATCGACGCCGGTAGCCAACTCGGTATATCACCGGATGCGCCATCGCGCCAGACCTGCCACGACCAGCCCACCATCACCACCTCAAACACCGTCACCACGATGGTGACCCAGTGCATCGGATACACCACAGGCCGCCGATACAAGATGACGCTATTGATCAACTCAATCACACCCAGTAATGCACAGGTAAACAGATAACTCATCACCGCTGATATCCTAACCGCGTAGCAACAGCCACAGGCTACGCTTTTGTAGTGGATTGGCCAGTAACTCCGGCAAACTGGGCAAACGCTCAATCCGATCTGGACAAACTTGATCCGGTAACTCGCCCATCAAGCCGACGCGCTGGGTTTTGCCCAACCGATATAAAAACCCCGCCAACGCAGCCGACGCTCCCTCCATCCGCTGCCAACGCGCACCCTCCGCCAACGGCCACACAAAGGTTTCGGCAGGTGCTGTTGACGTGGCTTGCAAGGTCGTCGCTTGCACAATATTGCCCCACAGACGCTGACAAGCCTCGTCTTGCAAGGCTTGCTCGGGCACGAGGACGATCCAATCACCGATCAAGCGTGCTTGCACACTAAAGCGAATCAGCGGCTTGATGGCAGTTTGGGGTTCGGTCAATATGGCTGCGGCGGGTTTGGCTATGACTGGCTTAGTCAACTGCGACGGCGGTGCCATCGGCTGCAACGCTTGACGTGGCTCCGTTTTAACGGGTTGAGCATCCGCAAACGGTTGAACCTCAACACGCTCGGCCAGCACAGCGCGATCAGACTTGGCGTGGACTGGCTGGGCTTCGATTCGACTGACCTCTACAGACTCAGCAAGTAGCTTTTGATCCGTTGATGGCGCGTCATCGCGCCAGACCGATACCCGCGCACGCTGTACGGCTGCACCACGTCCCATCCAGACAGGGATGTTCAGGGCAGCAAGGACGGCTCGCGTGCGCGGTTGCACCTTACATCACCTCGCTGGTTTGCGCGTTGGCTTTGCCTTCAGTCGATAACCAGTTCAACGCGTCCAAGTAGGCTTTGGCACTGGCGATGATCACATCAAAATCAGCACCTTGTCCGGTGACAATTCGGCCATTTTGATTTAGACGCACCGCGACTTCGGCTTGACTGTCGGTGCCGCTGGTGACCGAATTGACTTGGTATAGCTCCAAGACGGCATTCGATTGCGCGACCATTTCGATGGTTTTAAATACCGCATCGACAGGGCCTGAACCAATGCCCGCCACGTCATGCGCCACGCCGTCTTGCTTGATTTGCAATTGGGCGCGGTTGGTATTCGGCTGCTGGCCGGTTTTGCTGGTCACTTCTAACTCGACCAACTCAAACCGCTCATTCACCTCTGCACCATGATGACCGCTGACCAACGCATGTAAGTCCTCATCGAAGATTTCGCTCTTACGATCCGCCAAATCCTTGAATTTGACAAACAACGCATTCAACTCGTCATCGCTACCGATGCCAATCCCCAGCTCTTCCAAACGAGAACGGAATGCGGCACGGCCAGACAATTTACCGAGGCTTAATTTGTTGTTTTTCCAACCTACATCTTGCGCGCGCATGATTTCGTAGGTTTCACGGTGTTTTAAGATGCCATCTTGGTGGATACCGGACTCATGCGCAAAGGCATTTGCGCCGACAATCGCCTTATTCGGCTGCACCACATAGCCGGTAATTGCCGATACCAAGCGCGAACTGGGCACGATTTCTTCGGTACGGATGTTAGTATGCACGTTAAACATATCGCGCCGCACTCGGGTTGCCATCACGATTTCTTCTAACGCGGCATTGCCTGCCCGCTCGCCCAAGCCATTGATGGTACACTCGACTTGCCGCGCACCGGCTTGCACCGCGGCCAAGCTGTTGGCAACCGCCATGCCCAAGTCGTTATGGCAATGCGCTGACCAAATGACTTTATCCGAATTCGGCACTTGGGCAATCAAGCTGCTAAACAAATCACCGATTAAATTCGGCGTTGAATAGCCGACTGTGTCCGGCACGTTGATGGTTTTGGCACCGGCTTTGATCACTTCATCAAAAATCCGTACCAAAAACGGCAACTCTGAACGAATCGCATCTTCTGCCGAAAATTCAACATCATCAGTATATTCACGCGCCCATTTGATGGCTTTGACTGCGGCCTCCACCACTTGGTCTTCGCTCATGCGCAACTTGTATTGCATATGAATTGGGCTGGTCGCAATAAAGGTATGTACACGGCCACGATTGGCATGCCGAATCGCTTCACCGGCACGACGAATATCTTTTTCGTTGGCGCGTGCCAAAGAACACACGGTCGAGTCTTTAACCACACTGGCAATGCTGGAAATCGCATCAAAGTCACCGAGACTGGCCGCCGCAAAACCAGCTTCGATCACGTCCACACCCAAACGCTCCAGTTGTTTGGCGACGCGGATTTTTTCCTCTTTGGTCATGGCGGCACCGGGGCTTTGCTCACCATCACGCAAGGTGGTATCAAAAATAATTAACTGGCTGCTGTTGCTCATGCTACTGCTCATGGTGTCGCTTCCTAAAAATGGGCTGGGATCGGCTGTTGAGTCGGTTTTTTTAGAGAAAACAACAGCTTTTCCGAGCGTTCGTCATCTATACAAACTGATGATGACGCGATAATCCAAACAATGGACGGATTTTGCCTGTATGTGGCAGGAGATGCAAAAGGATTCGAGGTACAAATAGAGATGCCCCTCAGGGCAGGAGCAGAAGGGTCAACGCAACGAGGCGTAAAGTGGCGCGGCAATCGGCGCAAAAATCGAATGAAGTGTTCATGTAATGACCTTACCGAGAATCAAGGCAAACTGTCAATCAGATTTTTGGGATGGGATTGATCGGTTTTTTCGATAAAACTCTAACGACATTTAATGTCGCACTCGGCTATATTCAGGCTGACAATTCATCGAGCTATATTTACAATCCCAGCACGCTGAACCACACTCCAATCATCACCTGCAAGGACGCTGACCATGAATCCGATTCAACATGCGCGTATTTCTGCCCGCAAGCGTGGCGGTGAACCCGAAGATTATGTTGAGATTCATGCGCTGATCGACAGCACCAAGATGCTATGCAGTGACAACCGGCATCGGATTTTGCATACGTTTTGGGCGGTGCAGGAGATTGTGATTCCGGTGTTTGGGCATACCATCACCAATAGCGCGGGTCAGACGGTCGATGTGAAGGATCTATGCGAAAAAGATCATTTGTTGCCGGATTTTCAGCATCGGTTTATTCCGACGCTTGGCGATTTTGTGGCGGCGATGGGTGATCTGCCGCCCAATTTGCTTGGGCAAGGCTTGGCGCAGCGCTTAGAACGCTTTCATGCCGATGTGATTCAGGATGACGCTATTTCGGCGCGGATGCTCTCGCCGCTCGCGGTGACGGGTCAACTCAAGTCATTATTGATTACGCATAACAGTTGGTTTGTGAATACGATTTTGCCGATGATGCATCAAGGCCAGCCGAAGCTGGTTGCGTTTGATCTTACGCCGGAGTTGATTTTTAATCCGATGCGCTTTGAGCTATGGATGGATAATGGTAGCGACGTGCCGCCAAGTGCGAAGCAGTTGCAACGCTTAAAACAAGTACAGGTTTAGGAGAAAGGTTATGGCTACAAAATATGTAATTCGGAAGCAGGATTTTGCATACACTGATGAATACTATTTTGCGAGTTTGAATGCTGGTGGTTATTTTCTTAATAAAATCATTCAAGTCTTTGATGATGCTAAACTCGCACAACAAGCCTATCGCCAGATATTGCTTGAGTCACTCAGAAAGCCTGACGCTTTAAGCAAGTTTGAACCTGAGTTTAGAAGTGAATTTGATGCATTTATACAAGATCAGTTGGGTGAGCAGTTCAGTGACTACTTGTACGAATATTCAGCACCGCCTGATCAGCTAGATGATGAGCTTCTACTCGGTTTTGCCTATCGTACGGGTTGGCTACCTTATGTATTGTTAAGCTTCGATGATAGCTATCCCATGTATGCCGTTTGGGTTTTCTCTCAGCAAAAATATCTGATGCTACAGACCGATTCCGAATATGACATACCGATTATTGTTGGAGAAAACGGCTGTGACCTACCTGAAGAGACATTCTGTATTGGTTTTAGTAATCGTTTACAATTTGCATTATCTAGCCAACCACAACAACCCGCCACCTTCTCCCGACAAAAAGCTGATGAAGAATTAAGCAACTACCCTTTGCTCCATAAACACCTTGCATCCATACCTGACCGAGAAGTTCTATTTGATGCCGAGCAAGAAATTTTTGTATATACCGATGTAGACCCTAAAACCCGTGAGCAGCAGCGCGTTCATACCCGCAATCTTTTGCTCAAAGAGCCGATCTACGAACTGCACCCCATCCGCCCCGACCAGATCAAGCAAGTGTTTGAAAATCCAACCGTCAGAATCGCATAAAAAAATCCCGCAACCAGTGCGGGATTTTTTACGCAGCTAACGAATTAGCAGCTGTAGTACATTTCAAACTCAACAGGGTGAGTTGTGGTGTTCAGACGACGGACTTCTTCCATTTTCAGGTCGATGTAAGCGTTGATCATTTCTTTGGTGAACACACCGCCTTTCAGCAAGAACTGATGATCGGCCTTCAGTGCATCCAGCGCCATATCCAGCGAGTGTGCAACAGTTGGGATCAGTGCCTCTTCTTCTGGTGGCAGGTCGTACAAGTTCTTGTCGGCTGCTTCACCTGGGTGGATCTTGTTCTGGATACCGTCGAGGCCAGCCATCAACAAGGCAGAGAATGCCAAGTATGGGTTTGCCACTGGATCAGGGAAACGTGCTTCGATACGCTTGCCTTTCGGGCTTGCCACGTATGGAATACGGATCGACGCAGAACGGTTACGCGCTGAGTAAGCCAACATGATCGGCGCTTCGTAGTGCGGAACCAAACGCTTGTAGCTGTTGGTCGCTGGGTTGGTGATCGCGTTCAAGGCACGAGCGTGCTTGATGATACCACCGATGAAGAACAGCGCCATTTCTGACAGACCAGCATACTCGTCGCCTGCGAACAGGTTTTTGCCGTCTTTGCTGATCGACATGTGGACGTGCATACCTGAACCGTTATCGCCAACCATTGGTTTTGGCATAAAGGTGGCAGTTTTGCCGAACATGTGCGCAACGTTCAGTACGGCATATTTAAATACCTGTACTTCGTCAGCTTTGCGTACCAAGGTGTTGAATGACACACCGATTTCAAGCTGGCAAGAGGCCACTTCGTGGTGTTGAACTTCAACACGGCCTGGGCCCATCATCGCTTCGATGGCATTACACATCGCAACGCGCAGATCTTGCGAGCTGTCTACTGGTGGTACTGGGAAGTAACCGCCTTTGACGCGTGGACGGTGGCCAGTGTTGCCGCCTTCGTAGTCTTTGTCAGTCGACCATGCTGCTTCTTCAGCGTAGATGGTGTGACGTGCGCCAGACATGTCGATCGACCATTTGACTTCGTCGAATACGAAGAATTCTGGCTCTGGACCGAAGAATGCAGTGTCACCAATACCGGTTGATTTGAGGTAGGCTTCAGCACGCTTCGCAATCGAACGTGGGTCACGCTCGTAACCTTGCATGGTCGATGGCTCGATGATGTCACAGGTCACGACCACAGTCGCTTCTTCAAAGAACGGGTCCATGAAGGCGGTTTCTGGGTCTGGCAGCAAAATCATGTCAGACGCTTCGATGCCTTTCCAACCTGCAACTGATGAACCATCAAACATTTTGCCGTCTTCAAAGGTGTCTTCGTCGATGGTGCTTGCTGGATAGGAAACGTGTTGCTCTTTGCCGCGAGTATCGGTAAAGCGAAAATCGACCCACTTGGCCTCATTTTCTTTGATCAGTTGAAGGACTTTATTTGCCATGCTCACAATGCTCCATGATCGCGTAATGCACCTTGCAGGTGCGGCTAAACGTAAAACCGTGTCTTCTTAAAGCAAAGGTCGTACCAACTTGCGACACACTGCTCAAACACAAGGCATTCGGTTGAATTTACGCTGCTAAGCATACGACAAAAACAGCTTAACGGGCAGATGACACACTCATAGGTGCACAAAAAAAATGCGAAATAGCGCATCATATTCTTGCAATCCGAGGCAAATGCTCTTTTTTGGTGCAAAAATACAACCATGCGGTTGATTGGATACGATGCGCACAGAAAAACACTACAGTTACAGCCTACCTCGCTTTTAAGATTGTTCATCACAACCGAGGTGATCTTGTCACAATTCAGATGCTGTCACAGCACAATTCAGTCTTTTACCCCATCGAGTGATTCACATATGTCTACTGTTGACCCTTGGTTACAACGAGTGCTCAGCACGATTGGTTTGATGATTCTCAGCATCGCCTTATTGAGTAGCCTGTGGTTTTTAATTGATGTTTGGCTGCTGCTGTTTGCAGCCTTACTGATGGCAGTATTTCTCAATGCCCTCACCTATCACGTCAAACGCTGGACTGGATTTGGACATTTTTTAGCATTGGGAGTTGTCCTGCTCAGCTTAATTATCGGTGTGGTTGGTCTAGGGGCATTGGCAGGCCCGTCATTGATTGAACAAATCAAGCAACTCAGCCAAGCGTTACCGCAAGCACTCGAAAAAGCCCAGCATAACCTCAGCCGTATTCCCTACATTGCAGATTGGTTTGAGCGGATTTTTTATGATCAAGCTGAAGTCGAGCGTATGGTTCAGCAAGCCGTCGGCTACCTGCCAAATGTCGCGGGCTTGTTTGTCAGTGCGATTACCACTTTTTTGATCATCTTAATCGTTGGCTCATATTTGGCAGCACAACCTGCGCTGTATCAACGCAGCTTGACCCGACTACTGCCCATCGACAGCCGCCCCAAGGTTGAGCATGTGCTACACGCCACCGGCAATGCATTAGAAAAGTGGCTCACCGGACAGTTTATTCTGATGTGTTTTGTTGGGGGTTGTACCACGTTGGGTTTATTACTGATGCAGATTCCGTTTGCCTTGGCCTTGGGATTTTTAGCATTTTTACTGAACTTTATCCCTGTGATCGGTCCAATTATTGCCGCTGTTCCGGCGTTACTGATCGTGCTGGTGTTTAAGCCTGATTTGATTTGGTATGTGCTGGCTCTGTATGTGGTGGTACAGCAAGTAGAAAGTTATGGGCTTGCACCGTTTGTACAAAACCGCTTGATCTCACTGCCGCCGGTGGTGCTGCTGTTGTCACAAGTGGTGATGGGGTCGTTAACGGGGTTTTTTGGGGTGGCGATGGCAACACCGCTGGCGATTACGGTGATTATTTGGGTACAGGTGCTGTATGTCAAAGGCTTGCTGGGTGATCACGATATTGTGGTGTTGGGTACGCGTGCTGAGCCGAAACCTGCGCTAGCCGCTGAAACCGATGTGGCCGACATCCAAACCGGTGCACCCAACGAGCCAACACCATCCAAAGACCCCAACGCCTAAGATCAAAAAAACTTGGCCAATCCTATTGATCGGCCAAGTCACTCACATCCCATTTAGGCGGATGGCGCGCTGATCTGCTGACGCAAAATCGGTGTTTTTGGCTTTTGCGGCTGGCCAAGCCGTACACGCAAGGCCTGCGCTGCTTGCACCATCTCGCTCAGTGCCGCACGGGTTTCGACCCAGTGACGGGTTTTTAGACCGCAATCTGGATTGATCCACAGCCGCTCCGCCGGAATGCTCTGCAATGCCCCATCAATCACCACTTGCATACTGCTGGCCTGCGGGGTGCGCGGGCTATGGATGTCATACACGCCTGGCCCAATCGCGTTCGGATAGCCCTGCTGGTGGAATACATCGAGCAGTTGCAGCCCCGAACGGCTGGTTTCGATGGTGATCACGTCGGCATCCATCGCCTTGATCTGCGGCAAGCAGTCGGTAAATTCCGAATAGCACATGTGGGTATGGATCTGGGTATCCACCCGCGCACTACTCGCGCAATGCTTAAACGCCGTCACCGCCCAGTCCCAATATTCGGCTTGTGCGGCCTTACGCAGTGGCAGACCCTCCCGAAACGCCGCTTCGTCGATCTGAATAATCGCCACGCCCGCATCTTGTAAGTCGCTGACCTCTTGCCGAATCGCCTCAGCCAGTTGCAAGGCGACTTCGCGCCGACTACGATGCGCCGGTGGAAATGACCAATTCAAAATCGTCACCGGTCCAGTCAGCATGCCTTTAACGTGCTTATCGCTTAGGCTATTGGCGTAGCTAATCCATTTCACGGTCATCGCCTGTGGACGGCTGATATCGCCGACGATGATCGGTGGCCGCACGCAACGACTGCCATAGCTCTGCACCCAGCCGAATTTCGACAACCAAAAGCCTTCTAGTAATCCAGCAAAATACTCGACCATATCGGTACGTTCGGCCTCACCATGCACCAGTACATCAAGGCCAAGCGCTTCTTGCTCGGCAATCGCCTGCCGAATCTCGGCTTGCATCGCTTGCTCGTAATCCGCGTCCAACAGTGTGCCTTGCTGCCATGCTGCCCGCGCCGCCCGAATCTCAGCCGTCTGTGGAAATGAACCAATCGTGGTGGTTGGCAACAGCGGTAGGTTTAAGCGGGTTTGTTGCGCCTGATACCGCTGGGTAAATGGCTCGCTGCGCTGCTGTGCGCTCAGGCTAAAGGCCGATTGTGCCGCTAGATTCAATTGTGGATTGACACTGATTTGCCCGTGCGCCAACGCGACCAACTCGGTGAGTTTTTGTTGGGCAAACGCCAAACGACCAGCAATTGCGTTGGGAACTTGCTCTTGCGCCAAATCGACCGGCACATGCAGCAGCGAACAGCTAGTCGATACCCACAGACGCTCACCCAGCTTGGCCTGCACCACACCGACCACTTGTGCCGCCGCCACCAGATCAGTTGCCCAGACGCTGCGACCATTGATGATGCCGAGTGAGAGGATTTTATGCGTCGGCAAGCTGTCCACCACTTGCTGCCAAAACCGTTGATTCGGCTGTTCACGGGTAATGTCGATATGCAGACCGGCCACTGGCAAATGTACCGCCAGATTTAAGTTATCCTCTAAGCTGCCAAAATAACTGGTTACCATCAGCTTGAGCGCATCGCGACGTTGCAAACGGTTATAGACGCTGTCAAAGGCATTTTTCCACGCTTGTGGCAGATCCAAGGCCAAAATCGGCTCATCGACCTGCACATACGCCACGCCAGCCGCGCTCAATTGATCAAATAGTTCGGTATACGCCGGTAGCAACGCATCGACCAGTGTCAGCGTGTCGTTGGCGGTCACAATCGTGTCGGCGTGTTGGCAGCCTGTATCGTGCGTATGGCTGGCGACTGGTGATGTTTGATCGACGATGCGCGACAGATATAAAAAAGACAATAAGCCAGTCACCACCACTTTGAGGGGTTTGCCATAGATCTTGGCGCGTTCGACCTGTGCCAACAGATCACTAAAATCTGGGCTAAATGTTTGATCACGGGTCAACTCTGGCACGAGGTAGTGATAGTTGGTATCAAACCATTTGGTCATTTCTAGCGCGGCCACGTCGGGACAACTCACCGCTTGATTGGATACCGCTCGTCCTCGCGCCAGATAAAACTGTCGATCCAAACCATTTAAGCCCGCACCCGCTGCAAAACGCTTCGGCAACACACCAAGCCGCACCGCATGCGTTAAAATCTGATCGTAATAGACAAAATCACCGACAGTTAGCACGGACACACCGGCATCGACTTGCGCTTGCCAGTTAGCCGCTTCGACCGCTTGCGCAGACGCAATCAATTCAGCTTGGCTGCTGTTGCCTTGCCAGTATTTTTCGAGGGCAAATTTTAGCTCGCGTTTTGCACCGATACGTGGATAACCCAAAATGTGCGTGGTTAAAGAAGTCATGCCAAATCCTCAAACATCAAACGTTGGCAGGATTGTCTACGCAAGCTTAAGATGAATCAAACTCATGTTTTTCAGGTTAAGCTGAATAATTTGCAGCTTTATACCTGAAGATTAATGCGCACCTAAAGATATTTATATTCATCTAAAACCTGATAACATGAATTTTATTTATGTTAGAACGCACTGATGATCGAGCTTCGTCACCTCAAAACCCTGCACGCCCTGCGTGAACATGGCGCGTTGGTCAGTGCCGCTGAACAGCTTTGTGTCACACCGTCAGCACTGTCGCACCAGCTTAAGGAGTTGGAGCAACAACTGAATCTGCCGGTACTCAACCGCAAGACCAAACCGCTGCAATTTACCGCAGCGGGTTTGCGTCTGTTGGCATTGGCTGATCAGATCATGCCAGAAGTGGCGCAGGTGCAACGCGACCTCAAGCGACTAGCGCAAGGCCAGACCGGACGCTTGCGACTGGCGTCGGAGTGTCACAGTTGTTTTGACTGGTTAATGCCGGTGTTAAACCAATACCGGCAGGGTTGGCCAGATGTCGAGCTGGATTTTGTCAGTGGTTTTGAGCCACAGCCGCATCTGGCACTACAACAAGGTGAAACGGATCTTTTAATCACCGGTGACTGTGTGCAGCTGACGGGACTTGGCTATCGGCGGTTGTTTGATTATGAATCGCGCTTGGTGCTTGCACCTGATCATCCGCTGGCACGGCAACCAACCCTGACTGCTGCCCAAGTCGCCGCTGAAACCCTGATCGCCTATCCAGTCGAGCCAGAACGCTTGGATTTGATCGCCGGTTGGCTTGCCCCACAAGGCCACGCGCCTGCCCGCCTGCGCACCACCGAACTGACCCCGATGCTGATTCAGTTGGTTGCCAGTGGCCGAGGCATCGCCGCACTACCCGACTGGGTAGTCAGTGATTATGAGCGTAAAGGCTGGGTGGTATCGCGCCGCTTGCCGACCGCTGATCAACTGGGCTTAATTCGTGGTTTGTCAGTCGGCTACCGGCAAGATTCGATTGAACAAGCGTATTTTAGCGGCTTTATCGAGCTATTGATCAAGGTGACCGCCGGTCGGGATCGAGCCGAACGCATCGGGGTGTAAAGCGTTAGGGTTTGTTGACGTTTTGCACCCGAGCCGTGGCCGTGGCTAAAACGTCAAAAGCCCCTAGCAACCGATTATTTTTTGTCGGACAATCTCCACGCAGGCTGATGTTTTTCGCCATTGACGCAAAAACCGAACAATTGTTTAAGTATTCGTCCATTTTGAGCAGAAAAGCGCATTTGTATGGATGTCAGTCGTCGCCATGACCCTGGAATGCCGGGTGCCTATGTCATCTTGTTGTTAGATGTGTTGTCGCGCTGGGGCATTCACGAGCAGACCCTGCTGCATCCCTTTGAGTTACGCCGCGAACAACTGGCCGACCCCAACTGCCGCTTACCTGCCACACAGTTCAATGACATCTTACAACGCGCACACCTGCTGACTGGTGAGCCGTCGCTGGCCTATCACTTGGGCATGCAAATGCGCATTTCGACACATGGTTTTATTGGTTTTGCGATCATGACCTCCTCACATGCCACCGAAGCGATTGCGCTGGCGTCGCGCTTTATTGGCATTCGGCTGCCATATTGCCAACTGCTGACCCACTATCATCCACCGACTGCGGGGATCAAGCTGATCTGTGATTTGCCGCTAGAGCCACTGCGCAGTGAGCTGCTGTTGAGCTTATTAATTGGGATTGTGCAGATCGGTGAAGCACTGATCCAACAACATGTCAAAGCCAAAGTCAGCCTAGACTTTGCTGAACCGGCTAATTTTCATAAATTTAGCAAGCTGACCGACAGTCAGTTTACCTTTAATCAACCGGTGGTGAGTGCTGAGTTTGACAGCGGTTTGGCTCGGGCAAAGCTCATCACCGCCGATCCGGTCGCCAGTCAACTGGCGCTGATCCAATGTGAGGCGGAATTGTCTGCGCTGGGTCAGCGTGATCGCTTGGCGGTGCGGGTACGTGAGATTTTGATTTCGCACGAACACGGCTATCCGCAGATTGAACAAGTCGCTGCACAACTGTGTATGTCTGACCGTACTTTAAAACGCCAATTGGCAGCCGAAGACACCAGCTATAGTGCACTACTCGAAGAAGTCCGCCATCGCCAAGCCGTGGGGCTACTGTCGCGTACTGATCTGAGCTTAGAGCGTATCGCTGAACAACTGGGCTATTCTGATGTGGCGAATTTTAATCGGGCATTTCGACGCTGGACAGGCAAAACCCCAGGCCGCTGGCGCCGTGAACCAAAAGGCTAGGGTCTGTTGACGTTTGAGCCACGACCGCGACACAGTCGATTTTTGAGATGATACAAGGCGCAGGTCGTGTCGCTTAGTCACTCTAAGCAAACGATCTGCAACGCTGTAGCAGCCAAAAAACGACGTGTCCCTTCGGGTTGCTGGCAAAATACCGCCATACGTCGTTGACCCATTTGCAAATGGAACCACCATTTGCTGCATGTGTCGCCTAGTCTGACTGTCTTTTGCCTTGCAACGCGGTTCGCGTGCGAAACGTCAACAGACCCTAGTATTTAAGCCCCTTTTGCCCAGATCACCAACATAAAACCCAGCGCAGTCATCAGCAATGATCCGACCACATGCAGGCCGATCAAAGCAGCAGCCTGCATTAAGCGACCTTGCTGTAACAGCAAAAAACCTTCCGCCGAAAAGGTCGAAAACGTGGTCAAACCGCCCAAGAACCCCGTTGCCAGCAGTAGCCGCACCTCTAGCGACAACGCCGCACCATAGGCCAACACGATGCCCATCAGCAATCCGCCTAATAAATTGGCGGCCAATGTACCCATTAGCAGCCCTGCATGTAATGGATTCAGCCAAACACCTAGCGTATAACGCAAAACTGCACCGACTGCCGCCCCACTGCCGACCAGCACACCAATTAACCACCACTGCATACACAAACCCTAAACACGCCCAATCACGTAAAGTCACGCACAATCATGCATGTCTTTTCGACCCTGATCTGGTTAAAATCGCCAGCATAACCGGCCTGATCACTCAGACCAGCCTTACGCATACGACCGGAGTATCGATGATGAACCATCCAAGTGACTTAAAATACGCTGCCACTCACGAATGGGCAAGGCTTGACGGCGATCTGGTGGTCACCGGCATCACTGATCACGCGCAAGATGCACTGGGTGACCTCGTGTATGTCGAAATGCCAGAAATCGGCCAGCACTTCATCGCCGGTGATCAAACCGGTGTGGTCGAATCAGTCAAAACCGCCTCAGACATTCATGCACCGATCGAAGGGGAAGTGGTCGAGATCAACCCGCTGCTTGAAGACGACCCTGAACTGGTCAATACAGACCCGTACGGTGATGGCTGGATCTATAAAATTCGTCCAGCCAACCCAGATGATTTAGACGACTTGATGAGCGCAGAGCAATACGAAGACAGCGTCGGTTAAACCGTTACTGCGCGAACAGCTCACCTCCAAAAAACCACTTGCTGATATCTGCTCAGCAGGTGGTTTTTTTATGCATGTCAAAAATCTATTGATCTCAGGACGGCGTAAATCTACAATTTAGACAATCCATATTTTCAAATCTGAGCAGGGTCGATCATGCGTACGCCACAAAAAGTCTTGGTCACGGGTGCAGGCGGCTTTATTGGTCGCGCGGTCACTGAACGGTTTTTACAGATGGGTAGCCACGTCATCGGTGTCGATCTACAGGCCAAACCTGCCCTGAATATTCACAGCGGCAATGTCGCACAAGCCGGCGACTGGCAAACCCTCGCCAAAGGCTGTGACTTAGTGGTGCATACCGCAGCGGTGGTATCCAATACCGCCACTGCCGAGCTGTATCGACAGGTCAGTGTCGGTAGTGTGCGTCATGTGGTAGATGCGGCTGTTAGAGGTGATGCTAGTCGGGTGATTCATTTTTCGTCGATTGCGGCGTATGGCCTTGATTTTGATCACACCCGAACCGAACAAGATGATATCTGTCTACTCACTGGCCATCCGTATTGTGATGCCAAAGCCGCCAGTGAACACACCGCATTGGCAGCACATGCGGCCGGTCAAATCGCCTGCACCATCATTCGGCCGGGCGACGTGTATGGTCCAGCGTCACGGCCTTGGGTGACGATTCCACTGCAACTCATGCAAAAAAATCAATTCTTACTGCCGATGCATGGGCGTGGCGTGTTCAGTCCGGTGTATATCGACAACTTGATTGACGGCACGGTTGCGGCCGCGACACAGGATCAAGCCGCCGGTCAGATTTATAACCTCACTGACGGCGTTGATGTGGCGTGCTTGGATTTTTTTGCCCATCATTGGCGTTGGGCCGGCAAGCGTGGTCGACCGATCTGTCTGCCGACCCCGCTGGCGCAAGGGCTGACCAAAAGCAGCGAATGGTTGCTGCGCCGTGTATTACAGCAAACCACTGAAATCAGCAGTAGCTCGCTGGCGATGCTGACGCGACGTGCCGGTTATTCGATTGCCAAAGCCCAACAGGAATTGGGCTATCAACCGCAGGTGGATCTTGCGACGGGCATGCAGCGCACCGAACACTGGCTACGGCAACAACAGCTTATCGGCTAATCTGTGGCAGCATGGCTAACACATGCGCCAACTCAGAAATAATGGTCGCTTGATCAAAATTTTGCGGATCGTTTAAACACGCGATCTGCAACTCATGCATCGCACCGACCATGGCCACCGCCCAGACCCGATACTGACGCTGCGGCCAGCCGTGCTGCTGCACCAATCCCGCAAAGTACGCCTCAATCAACTGCACAAACTGATCAATCACCTGCTGGCGGTGCGCTTCGGCGGTTTGGCTCACCCCCAAAATCTCAATCGTGGTGATTCTGGCGCGGCGCGGATCATCAAGCTGGGCATGCACAAACACCCGCAACACTTCATGTAGACGCGCCGACATCGGTGCAGTCGAGGTCAACAATGCAACCGTAACCTGTGACAAAGTATCTCGCATCAACTGATCGAACAGGTTCAGCAACAATGCTTCTTTGTCTTTAAACACTTCATAAAAATGTCGGGTGGTCACTTTGGCCTGCCGACACAACTGCTCAGTGTTGGTCGCAGCATACCCTTGTGTACCAAATAGCATTAACCCAGCGTCGAGCAAACGCTGCTGACGCTGCTGCTGCAACTCAGCGGCGGTTTGGCCGGCATAACCGCGGCGGGCTTTGCGCATGGGGGCAACCAGATCAGCGTGGCTCGTCATCACGTGTCTACTCATCAGTCAGGTCGTTGGGCAGGTCATCAATCAGGATGGGCATTGACGCAATGTCTCTTAAAAAACCACTCGTCCAAAACAACGAAGAACCGAATTGTAGCACTTTTCAAAAAACCACAAATGTGAAAATATATATTTCCCAATTTAACCTCAACGCCATCCCACCGCTTAGGAGTGCTACTGATGTTTAGTCCCACCGACTCTGGCATGCAGATGATCAAAGATTTTGATCACACCCGCGACGCGACTGCACCACAAGACCGTTTACGCGCCATCAAGCATGCAGCGACTGGGTTTCGCGAGCGTTTTATGGATCAGCCTGAAGTGCTGTTTTATCAAAGCCTCAATCTGGTGCGCGTGCCGTATCCGACGTGGTACGCCTACACCGGTGTTTTTGCACAAGCGACCTATAGCTTTCCGTTGATCCACATTTTAAATCGCTTGTTTGTGGTGCAATACCGCGACCTGAACAAGCAGGTGCGTACCCTGCTGTTTTCGCCGTCTGACGTCGATGGCAATCGTGAAACGCCTTTTTTTAAGCGCTTGTCTGAGCGTGCGCCATGGCCGTGGGCGCAAAACATCGTTGCCCCCGTGTTTCAGACCGTCGAGCAGGCACTGGCCAGCACCGGCATTCGGCCAGAACAAGTCGATTACATCAGCTACGATCACCTGCACACCCAAGATGTGCGGCGTTGGTTGGGCAGCGGCAGCCAGCGTGGCGTGTTCCCGAATGCCAAGCTGTTAGTGCATCGCCAAGAGTGGCTATCGACCTTGGCTCTTCTGCCCTGTCAGGCCGAGTGGTATTGTCCACAGGGTATCGAAGGCATCCATCCACATCGGGTAATTGGCTTTGATGGCAGCTTGCAACTTGGTGAAGGTATCGTACTCTTGCATACACCCGGCCACACCGAGGGCAATCACTCACTGGCGGTGCGGGTGGCGGATGGGATACGCGTCACCTCTGAAAATGGAGTCGGCAGCGATGCCTACGAACCGAAAAACTCGCGCGTCAATGCAATTCGGCGCTATGCACAATACACCGGTGCCGAAGTCATCCTGAACGGCAACACCCTCGAAAATAGTAATGATCAATATCTGTCGATGGTGCTCGAAAAAACCGTCGCCGGCGCATCAGCCAATCCCGACTACCCTAACTGCGCCACCAGCAGCGAAGCGACGCCATCATGGCTGACGCCGACCCATAAAGTCAGCCACCTGATCGGTGAAGCCAAATTCGGTCACCCGTTAACGGCCTGATTCAGGCCATACGAGTAGAGCATCGGCTGGGGTGTTGCACTGAGATCAGGGTTTATCTGGCAGATAGACCCGATCCAACGCTCCCATCATTTTCGGTGGATCTGTCCGGCTATCCACATAAAAACCGAGAATTTCAGCCCGAATTTGTCAAATGCAGCGCGATTCGACCACCGCGCATCGGCTATACTGTGCGGCTATTGATTGTTGTTGATACAGGACACCGCGCACGATGAGTTTGCCCCGCCTCCGCATAAAAAAACGTGAACAACAACGCCTCCGCGATGGCCATCTTTGGGTATACTCCAACGAAATTGACACCGCACACACCCCGCTCAAGAGCATCTCAGGTCATCTGGTACACCTTGAAGATTATCGCGGCCAGCCATTGGGTACAGCAAGTTTTAACGCCAACGCCCTGATTTGCGCACGGCTGCTCAGCGACCAGTTGCTGGAGCGTTTAACGGTTGAGTTTTTTCAGCAACGGATTCAGCAGGCACTCGACCTGCGTCAGCAGTGCTTTAACCAGCCATTTTATCGCTTGGTGTATGGCGAAGGCGATCACCTGTCGGGACTAGTGATCGATCGATTTGATCAACATCTGGTTGCACAGATCAGCACCCAAGCGATTGAAGCCGCACGCGCCGAACTGATTCAGGCATTGCAAAATATTTTTGGCACAGCGATTTCAATTGTATTTAAAAACGACGGCAAAGGCCGCCAGATCGAAGGTTTAGCCAGCTACGTCGAAACCATCGGCACAGCGGTGGATAACCTCGCCGTGATCGAAAATGGTGTGAGTTTTAGCGCCCCACTCGACGGCCAAAAAACCGGCTGGTTCTACGACCATCGTGGCGGACGGCAATGGCTGAATCAGATCGCCGCTGGCAAGACCGTGCTGGATTTATTTAGCTATATCGGTGGTTGGGGCGTACAGGCTGCCGCACATGGCGCACGTGCCGTCACTTGTATCGATGTCTCGGCCAAAGCCGGTGAATACGTCAACATCAATGCACAAAACAACCAACTCAGCCAAGTCAGCTTTATTGAAGCCGACGTGTTTGAGTGGCTCAAACAACCACACAACGAACGCTATGATGTGGTGGTGCTTGATCCGCCAGCTTTGATCCAAAAGCGCCGCGACTTTGAGCAAGGCCGCCAAGCGTATTTTAAGCTGAACGAAACTGCCCTGTCGTTAGTGCAAGATGGCGGCATTTTGGTCAGTGCTTCTTGCTCGCTGCATCTGCATCGCGATGAATTGATTAAAATCATCCAGCAGGTCGCCCGCCGCCAAAACAAGCATGTACAACTGATTCACGAAGCCCATCCACTGGCTGATCACCCACAACTGCTGGCAATGAGCGAATCCGCCTACTTAAAATGCCTGATGTTGCGTGTGACCTGTTCAACTTTACCCGCTGGAGCAGCCTAATGCGTTGGCTACAAATTCGCTTTGAAACCACGAAGACCGATGTCGCCCTGATCGAAAGCCTACTGGAAAGCCTTGGCGCGGCCAGCGTGATCTTGGACGATGCCGCCGACCAACCGCTGCTCGAACCCCTGCCGGGTGAAACCCCGATCTGGGATCAGGTGATCGTGACTGGCTTGTTTAATGACGATGAAAACGATCCGATTGATGCGGATAGCCTCGTGCGCTTCGTCGCGGATCAAGCACCGACCGTGCGGGCGTTTTATGAGTATCTCGAAGAACAAGTCTGGGAACGCGCGTGGATGGACCACTATGAGCCGATCCAGTGCGGTGAGCGGCTGTGGATTGTGCCGGAGTGGCTCACGCCGCCCGACCCAAACGCAGTCAATCTGATGCTCGATCCCGGTCTAGCCTTCGGTACGGGTAATCATGCCTCGACGTTTTTGTGCTTACAGTGGCTCGACACTGAACCCTTAAAAGGTAAAGTGGTGATTGACTACGGTTGTGGCTCAGGTATTCTCGGCATTGCAGCATTGCTACTTGGCGCAGAAAAAGTCTACGCGACTGACATCGACCCGCAAGCGCTTCTGGCAACACGGCAAAATGCTGAAATCAATGGCGTAGCTGATCGGCTCTGGGTTGATTTACCCGAGGCACTTGATCAACAATTGCCAGATCTGCAAGCCGATGTCGTGGTCGCAAACATTCTGGCCGGCCCACTTGCCGCACTAGCACCTGAGTTTGGTCGACGTACTGCAACTGGTGCGCGTATCGTGCTGGCAGGACTGATCAGCGAACAGGTGGCTGATTTGCAAGCGACTTATGCAACGTGGTTTGATCTGTCTGAGCTTGCTATGCGCGAAGAAAACTGGTGTCGCTTGTCCGGCACTCGCACCCCAACATAAAGTAAAAACAATAGGAGTTTCAGGGATGGCTGCAAAAAAAACACAGTGTCCATTTTGTGAGAGCATCTTTGCCGTTACCCCTGAGCAACTGTCGGCACGTGGTGGTCATGTCCGCTGTGGCAAATGTTTCCAAGTCTTTAAAGCCGACGAGCATCTGGTACTGCCGACACCTTTAGGCAGTAGTGCGCCAGCACCGGCAGCCAGCGCGGCGGTTGATATTTTTGATCTACTGGATCAGCCCAACAGCCATGACGACGAATCAGACACCCTAGCGGGTCAGCCTGCACTGCCAGCAGCCCAACCACGCCATGTACGCCAAATCACACCTGAACCACAGGCCAAAGCATCCGATCTGGGCAAACTCGAGCAAAAAGCGGATCTTGAATCTGATTTTGATGCATTATTTACGTCACTTGCACCGCAGTCAATTGATCTGAATGAAAGCTATGCGCAAAGTGCGCAAAGCAAACAAGATGAACTTGATCTCACCAGCCTTGATCTGGACAACAGGGCGGCAACACCAGAACCCAACAATCGTCTACTCACCCCAATACCGGAGGTGACACCACAACCGTCCCGCCTGTCCACGCCAGCCGCTGACTCGCTTGATCTAGATTTGCCTTCATTCGATCCAACCAAAGCCACTGCGCAAATTCAAGATACACCGCTCCCTGGCAGTGTACCCGCCGTGGTACTGCCCTCACTTGGCAAACCTGTCAATCCAACCAAAACCAGCACGTCTGTTTTTAATAAAAAACAAGTCACCTCAGCCAAGTTAAGCAGCTTAAAACTAGATGATGAACTGAGCGAACTGTTTCTTGGTGACAGCAGTTTTTCAGCCAAAAAAGACCTACTCAAACATCATGATACGGCCAGTGTTGACAAACTGAGCAGCACCGCGGATGAAAGCTGGGCTGACGCGTTATTACAAGAAGAAGAAGAAGCAAAAAAAATCGCCGCCGAACAGCAAGCCGCCGCACTACTGGGCAGCAAAAAACCACCCAGTGTACTCAAGCCCAGTTCAGCAACACTCAGTGCCAAAACAGATGCAAAAGCCGCAAACCCACCGACCCGAAAACCATCAGCACCTGACCAATCGACCCATCGACAAGTGGCATTAGAAGAAGATGACTTGCTCAGTTACTTAAGCCAAGTGGGCGCCGCCTCTGAAAAGGCAGATGATTTAGGGGGCGCACGTCACAGTGGCAAAGCCGCTGCCCAACCGCAGGCTCTACCACCACCGGCAAGCCATCGGGTGCGCGTACCGGTTAAGCCCAAGCAGTCGCCAGCGCATTATGTGGCTTGGGGTGCGCTATGTGGCGTATTATTACTCCTACTTGCCGCGCAGTGGCTGTATTTTAATTTTACCCATCTCGCCACTGACCCACGCTATAACAGCCGACTCACGGCAATCTGTGCCAGCGTTGGCTGTCAAGTCCCGTCCATGGATCTGACCCAAATCGCTACGGGGCGAGTTAAACTGCAACGCAGTCCGAATGACCGCAACACCACACAAGTGACACTCATCCTCACCAATCAGGCAAACAACAGTCAGCTGATGCCAAAGCTGAAGTTTCTACAGCTCAATAATGGTCAAGTCGAAGCCTATCGACTGGTCGAACCGCACGAATACCTACAAGGCAACGATCGCCAACTGAAGCAACTTTTGCCACGCCAGTCACTGCAAGTCGAGTTTCACTTGAATATCGAACGTCCAGCGATCAAAACCTATGCGATTGATCCAGTATACTGAGACGCGTGCGGCGATTTGATCAAATGATCGGCGCTCAACTGCCGATCAAATATCAAGCGGCAGAACTGGTTAAAAATCCTATTTTGCGTGCTGCAAGCCTGTGGCTGTGGTGATATGATGCACGCCCGCGTGGGCTATGGTCTGTATTGGCGCAAGCAGCCTGCTATTGCGACAATTGATCCGCCCATGTTTTTAGCCTCTGGTATCTTTGATGCCTGTATATGATTTCGTTTCGGATCTAGACTCATGAACAGCAAATCCTCTGCCTTTAACGCCCAATCAGACGTTGCCCTTCGTTTGCACGTCGAGCGTGCGGTTCGCCACTACTTTGCCCAATTGCAGGGTGAGCAGCCGTCGATGGTGTATGATTTGGTGCTGGCTGAAATGGAAAAGCCCTTGCTGTCGGTTGTGCTAGAGTACACCCGAGGTAACCAAACCCGCGCTGCCGAAATCCTTGGCTTAAACCGTGGCACGCTGCGTAAAAAGCTGAAAACCCACGGCCTGATGAGCGAGTAATCGACTGATCACGCGCAGACCGGAACATCCTCTCGGGGGTTTCCGGTCTTTTCGTTTGCAAGATCTGCTGACCACATTTTTTTGGGACTGTACCGTATGACCATCGCACGCGCATTGATTTCTGTTTCCGACAAGACCGGAATCGTTGAATTTGCCCAAGCCTTAACCGCCTTAAATATCGAGTTATTGTCGACTGGTGGAACCTATAAGCTACTCAAAGACAATCAGATTGCCGTCACCGAAGTCTCAGAACATACCGGCTTCCCCGAAATGATGGATGGTCGGGTCAAAACTCTACACCCGAAGATTCACGGCGGCATCTTGGCACGTCGTGGCATGGATGAAGCCGTCATGGCGGCACATGACATCGCGCCGATTGATTTGGTCATCGTCAACCTCTACCCGTTTGCCGCCACCGTCGCCAAGCCCAACTGCTCACTGGCTGATGCGATCGAAAATATCGACATCGGCGGGCCCACGATGGTACGCGCCGCAGCCAAGAACCATGCTTCTGTCGGCATTATCGTCAATGCCAGTGACTACGCTGGCGTGATTAGCGAACTGACCGCCAACGGGACACTGTCAGCGGCCACACGGTTTGACTTGGCGGTAAAAGCCTTCGAGCATACCGCACAATACGACGGCATGATCGCGCAATATCTCGGCGCACGAGTCGGCAAAACCGCCGAACAACCTGCCGATGCGTTTGCACGCACCTTTAACCTACAACTGGTTAAAGCACAAGATCTGCGCTACGGCGAAAACCCGCACCAGTCGGCGGCATTTTATGTTGAACCGACCGCCAGCGAAGCCTCAGTCGCCACTGCCAAGCAACTGCAAGGCAAAGAGCTGTCGTATAACAACATCGCCGATACCGATGCCGCGCTGGAGTGCGTGAAATCATTTGCTAAACCGGCTTGTGTAATCGTCAAACACGCCAATCCGTGCGGCGTATCCGTATCGCTTGACGGCATTAAAACCGCTTACGATCTGGCCTATGCGACCGATCCAGAGTCAGCGTTTGGTGGGATTATTGCCTTTAACCGTGAGCTCGATTGTGCAACCGCCAAGGCGATTATCGATCGGCAGTTTGTTGAAGTGATCATCGCACCAAGTATCGAACAGGGCGTATTGGAGATTACCGCCGCCAAACCGAACGTCCGCGTGATGGTCTGTGGCGCACTGCCAGACATCAACCAACGCAGCAGCCAACTGGACTTTAAACGCGTGAACGGCGGTTTACTGATCCAAGACCAAGACTTGGGCATGATTAAAGACACTGATCTTAAAATCGTCACCCAACGCGCCCCAACTGAAGCCGAAATTCACGATCTGATTTTTGCGTGGAAAGTGGCCAAATACGTCAAATCCAACGCCATCGTCTACGCCAAAGACCGCCAAACGGTCGGGATTGGTGCAGGTCAAATGAGCCGCGTCAACTCTGCCCGTATCGCCGCAATTAAGGCTGAACATGCAGGCTTGGTGGTTCAAGGGGCAGTGATGGCGTCTGATGCGTTTTTCCCATTTCGCGATGGCATCGACAATGCCGCCAAAGTCGGGATTTCTTGTATTATTCAACCGGGCGGCTCGATGCGTGATGCCGAAACGATTGCAGCCGCCGATGAGCATGGCATTGCCATGGTGTTCACGGGCATGCGGCATTTCCGTCACTGATCACAACCAATCACAATAGGGAGCATGACTGATGAATATTCTGATTCTAGGTTCAGGTGGCCGTGAGCATGCGTTTGCATGGAAATGTGCGCAAGATGTACAGGTTTCTACCGTATTTGTCGCACCGGGCAATGCGGGTACTGCAACTGAGGCCAAATGCCAAAATGTCGCGCTGGATATTTTGGATAATCCAGCGGTCATCGAATTTGCCCAAAGCCATGCGATTGACTTAATTATCGTTGGCCCTGAAGCACCGTTGGTGAATGGTGTGGTCGATGCCTGTCGTGCGGCAGGCTTGAAGATCTGGGGGCCAACCCAGTTTGCCGCCCAACTTGAAGGCTCGAAAGCGTTTGCCAAACACTTCTTAAAACGCCATCAAATTCCAACCGCGTTTTACGACGTGTTTACTGAGGTTGCCGCCGCCAAAGCCTATATTGATCAACACGGCGCGCCGATTGTCATCAAGGCCGATGGTCTGGCCGCCGGTAAAGGCGTGATCGTGGCGATGAGTATTGACGAAGCCTATGCCGCGATTGATGATATGTTGGCGGGTAATAAGTTTGGTGACGCAGGCTCTCGCGTGGTGATCGAAGAGTTTTTGGATGGCGAAGAGGCCAGCTTCATCTGCATGATTGATGGTCACAACATCCTGCCGATGGCGACCAGCCAAGATCACAAACGCATCGGTGAAGGTGATACAGGGCCGAACACTGGCGGTATGGGCGCGTATTCACCTGCGCCAGTGGTCACCTCACCGGTATTTGATCATGTGATGCGCGATATCATGCGACCCACCGTAGACGGCATGGCCAAAGATGGGCATCCGTACAGTGGCTTTTTATATGCGGGTCTGATGATTGACCCATCTGGACTGGCCAAAGTGATCGAGTTTAACTGTCGTTTTGGTGATCCCGAAACCCAGCCCATCATGCTACGCTTACAGTCCTCACTGATCGAACTGGTTGAAGCTGGTCTACAAGGTGAGTTACCCAGTCATGCAGATTGGGACAGCCGTCCGTCTATTGGTATTGTCTTAGCTGCTGAGGGCTATCCGGCTGAGGTGCGCAGTGGTGATATGATCTCTGGCTTGGGTAACTCGCCAGACGGTGTGAAAATTTTTCATGCAGGCACCAAGCTGACCGCAGACGGACATACCCTGACCAGTGGTGGTCGCGTACTCTGTGTCACTGCGATCGGTGATAGCGTGCTCGAAGCACAAACCACCGCGCTTGAGGCCTGTGGTCATGTGCATTTTCATGGTATGCAATATCGCAGTGACATCGGTTACCGCGCGATTGCACGTGAGCAGACCAAAGGCGAATAGACTCGCCGCATCAGTCTGACTAGGCTGATGCATGTCTAAGCTTCTGCGCTTCTCGCTCGCAGCATTGACCACCGTCGATGATGGTGGTCAATCCAAAAAAACCGACGGCGCTGAATTAGAGTCGACTGCCTATTCACGCAAACACACTTGTACTGCCAGTGACCGTTCGACATCATCACCACTGTGACAGTCTGCGCTTTGCGCGGTGACTGCTTGCCGTCCCCCGATCTCTTGAGGAATGACCGCACCCATGTCTGATTCGCCAGAAAAGCTCGATGAACTCAAAACCAGCGCATTTGATCGTCGCATGTCGATTGCGCGGGCATCTTTATTGGCAGGGACACGCTGGGCAACTGCCAACGCAGGCAGTATGTTTTCTAGCGAGGAAATTCGCGATAAACGACGTAAGCAAGTGATGGGCGAGCAGGCTCAGTATCTGGTCAATGAAATCGGCAAGCTCAAAGGCTCCATCGTCAAAATCGGCCAGATGATGGCATTGTATGGTGAGCATTTTTTACCACCTGAAATTACCACCGCACTACACACCCTAAATGACAGCACCACTGCTTTGTCGTGGCATGCCATCGAAGCACAACTACGCAAACAAATCGGCGATAAAGTCGATGATCTGATTATCAATCAAGAACCGCTGGGAACCGCATCGCTAGCACAGGTGCATCGTGCCACGCGCAAGTCTGACGGTCTAGAGCTGGTCTTAAAAGTGCAATACCCTGGTGTGGCCGAAGCAATTGACTCCGACCTTGGTCTGTTTCGCAATATGCTCAAGCTGACCCGTATGGTGCCGCAGACCCGCGAGTTTGAAGAGTGGTTTGAGGAAGTGCGCGAGATGATGCACCGTGAGGTGGACTATCATATGGAGGCTGCCACCACCAAGCGCTTCTATCAACGGCTTAAAGACGATCCACGCTATATCGTGCCGCAGATCGTCGATGAATACTGCACCGACCGCGTGCTGTGTATGACTTTTGAGCGTGGTGTGCCGATCAATGGTGCGGTCATGCTGTCGCTACCGCAGTCACGCCGTAATGCGCTGGGTGAAGCCTCACTTGGGATCACGATTCGTGAGATTTTCGAATGGGGCGAAATGCAAACTGACCCGAATTTTGGCAACTATTTGGTGCGTTTGGGCAATGGCAAGGATATTCCTGACAAAATCGTACTATTGGATTTTGGCGCGATTCGTGGCTTCGATGACAACCTGTTACGGGTGGCGCGTGGCCTGATCACCGCCGGCTACCATCATGATCAGCAACAGATGGTCGCCGCGATGCAGGGTTACAGCTTTTTTGATCAGATGCCAGACAACGTCAAACCAGGGATGGCCGCGGTATTTATGCTGGCAACTGAGCCGTTTAGCAGTCCTACCAACAATCCTGATGCACCAGCCGACGCGTTTGAGCCGCCACACAGCTATGTCTGGAAAAAAAGCCAACTGCACGGTCGGGTGATCAAACAAGCCGGTGACTCGATGACCTCTCGTTATTTTAGCGTACCGCCCAAAGAGTTTATGTTTATCAGTCGCAAGTTTATCGGGGCGTATACCTTTATGACCGTCATCGACGCGCGTACGGATATACGCAGTATGGTTGGACGTTACTTGTAGCAAACACCTCAGCTTAAACTGGTGATCGAGTGTGGGAGTGCACTAACGCCCCCACACTGGCGTACCATCCATCTCTAGACGCTGTAAACTGAGCTTGACATCAAACCGGCCATACTTGACCCGAATCGCCACTGGATAATTGCCAAGTGCTGGTGCAAAACGCGCCTCGCCGCTAAATTGGCCTTGCACGTCATTTGCAACCAGTACATCGGTCAATAACACGCCGGTCGGCAGCCTAGTGGGGCGACGCTCACTGTATTTAACATCCACTGCGTAGATTTGGTTGACCGCAGCCACTTGTAACTGCCGATCAGCAATCGACTGTTGCAATAAAGCGAGTTGAAAAAATATCGAGTTTAAATCCTGCGCACCCCGAACCCAGCCAACAGACTGTGTGGCTGGTGTACCGTAATTAATCGCACGACCCGCCTCATCAAAATCTGCCCACGCGTGCCGCCGCTGATTAATCAAAATTTCAAACTGCGTCGGCATCAAACCAAACTCAGTCACCTGCCCTGTACTGATCGCCTGCACCTTAAAGCCAAATTTTTCGGCTTCCGTGATGATTTGGTATTGCTGCTGCTCATTTAAACTCCAGCTTTGTTGTAACTCAAAATCAATACCAATCACCTCACCCTGATACACCGATTTAATCTGCTGTGGAAAAGCACCGCGTGCAAACTGATTAGTCAATACCTGCTCAAGCGTCGGGGCTGCGTCGGGATTTTGGAAGCTCAACCAATCGCCTTCACTCAGGTCTCGATCCCAAGCGTCAATCGGTGGGGGGTAGTATGGCTCTGGCGCGTCCAGATCAAACTCGAAGTCATCTAGGATGGCATCGGCCGCCACCTCTACCGGATCAGCTGCGATGGTCGGTTGCTTAGTTGTTTGTGCTGCTTGTTGTACATCTAAATCGTCAGCAGATTTTAGGGTCAGTTGCGGCGGACGCGAGGACAATGGACGAGGTCTAATCGGCTGCTGTACATCGACCGTGGACTGATCGGAGGGTTGTTGCAGCACCGGCTGATCAAGTAGCTTGATGTCGATGGGAACCGCCAGAGGCGGCTGTTCGACCAAGCGGCTTTCGGTCATAAAATTAAGCGGGACAATAATCAGCCAGCCAACCAGCACATGTAACAATAGCGAGAGCGTCAAGACAATACTGATCGGATAGCGTTGCCACCATCGACGTACAATTCGGCGCAAAAACACGCGCATACACACTCTCTCCCTAGGCGTTGTTGACTTTGCTAGCGGCTACCCCACTGCATACTAGCGGAATCTGGCGTTGGAAGCGGTGTCAATTTGTTTTTCGATGGCAAGCATAGATGTCACATGCACAGTACATATGTCACCTATGCTGTATGCCAGAGATCGTGAAGGTCAGTCGCTAACCAGCATCGCTCGCAAGGTATATTCACCCGTCGCTTTAAAGTCACCACCATCGCTTTTCAGGGAGTTAAGGCGCAATAGGTAAGTGCCATTTTCGGGAATCGTGGTCACGATCAGTGAGTCTGTACCGTCACCATGATCATCGTTTTCCTCTAGAACAGTGCCGTCACTGTTAAATAAAATCAGGATGGGATCAATCGCCGTGGAGCGGGCGTTTAACGCAACCAACTGCCCTTTTTTCAGACTCAGTTGATAGTCTTTTGAACGCCCTCCTGTGTCACTGATTCGGTCACTTGTGGTCAGGCTGGCTTTAATGGTTTGACCTAAGTTGATATTTTCCGCAGCATGGCTACTACCGATTACCGCGCACAGTGCCGTCGCTAAAGCAAAAAGACGCATTTTTCGTTCCTGTTATTGGTTAATAAACGTCGGTGAAGTATAGGTCTGAGTCGCCCCGAATGCCAAGCGGTTTGGTGAGGCGACAGCGAGTCAATCCCGCTAAATCTTGGTCTCATCGCTATTTTTCAAAAAAAATTAAAACAACTTGCTTTTTATTTACAGCAAAATGCATTAAAACTAAGCCACACCTGACTCAAAGGAGCCACGATATGCCCACTGCCGCAGATGTACTCAGAGCTAAAAATTCGCATGAAACTTATCAGGTTACACCAGACACCACCGTCTACGATGCGATTCGGCTGATGTCGGACAAGGGGATTGGGGCGTTGGTGGTGATGCAGGGGGATGCCTTGGTCGGCATGTTCAGTGAGCGTGACTATACTCGTAAGATTGCGCTGATGGATCGTTCGTCACGCACCACGCCCGTATCTGAAATTATGTCAACCACGCTGACCACGGTCACACCGACCACGCCGATTGAAGATTGTTTAAGCTTGATGACCGATAAGCATATTCGGCATTTGCCACTGATGCAGGATGGTAAGCTAATCGGAATGCTGTCGATTGGTGATCTGGTCAAGACCATGATTCATGAGCAGCAAAAAATGATTGAGCAGTTGCAAAGTTATATTACGGGTTAAATATGTCGCTCCGGCTGGTTTCGGTTGGTCGGAGACTTTAAGTTTTGGAGTAGCACAAACTTTACTCATTGCTAAACAATTGACTGATCATCTCATTGGATTGGTCAATGCTATCGACGACCTCAAACTTATCTTTGGCAATCCCAATTCTGTTTGCTGATAGTTTTTTTAAGACAAACTCACCGCGCTCTACCACTGACGGCGCAGCGTCCCGAATCAATCGCTCTGCCAACGCAAAGGCATCTTGACGCCCCAATAGATCTAAACGGTTGATCAAGGATTGTGCTGCTAATCGCCGTACCATCACAGATCGGTCAGCCACAGCAGCGTTGAGCGTCTCCAACAACGGATATGTAAAGCTGAGCGACCTGCTCGCAACAACCGGTTGCTCTCGGCCTTTACAATACTTCAGGTCAGTCCACTGCCACTTCCGCCCTTCAACCCAACTCATTTCACTGCTTAACATGCTTTGATAAGCTTTGTTGCGAATGGCAGACTGTATAGAATGCTGCGAAATATCAGCGAGATGTACATCTAAAACGGGTGAACGACCCAATTGTGCAAACACACGACTCAGCCCACCTGACTCTACGGCGATTAGTTTGGTTTTGTATTCCTTAGTCCATCTAGGCTGACCCATCAAGTCCAAGACGATCTGACGACTGTCTGGCTCAATGCGCTGCCAAGAACTCCAATTCGGTAATATTGCAAACAATGCATCCACTACATCGTCAGGGTCGGATGCTGCGACGACGCTGGGCAGCACTTGTCGAGCAGCAGCTTGAACTTGTGGAACCCAGTCATTCAGGCGGCGTATGAGTATCGCAAGCAATACGCTATTTGGAGCGAATACATTAAGCCGTCGTATCGCTGTTTCGCGGCTATACCCATCCCAGTGCGATAGGTATAACCAAGCAAGCTCGGGTGTAACCTCTTCATCAATTTTTTGACTGAAAAACAGATAACCAAAAGCAGAGCGAATCTGCCGCTCACTGGTATCAAGGCTCGATAATGGCAAGTCCGCGCTGGCCTGTAAGATTTCATGCAGACAGTTCTCCTTTTGATCTAGCGCGTTTTTACCCAACCAATAATCAAGTATCGACTTTATGGTTGTTTCGATAGGCTGTTGATGGCTCATCTGTGGTTATCCCTAAGCATTCACATCTGCCCACAACTTGTCCAACCGCTTCGGTGACACTGCGCCGAGGGTTTTCATTGGCTGCGCAAACAGCGAAATCCGCAACTCCTCCACCGCCCAACGATACTCAGATAGTGCGGTTTCATTTTCGCGGCCACTCAATCGCGCCATGTGTGGATCAAGCTGACGCACCGCTTGCAGGTCTTTGGTCAGGTTATTCGGCAAACGCTCCAAACGCACCGCCAAAGCCTTCAAATAACGCGGATATTGCCGCCAGTGCTGCACATCAATCCGATAAACAAAATCATCCAGATGCAGCGCATCCAACTGATCTTCAATATCATGGATACTCTCGCCAAACACCGCCAAATCAAAACTCAGCATCTGCCGCCGAATGGTCTGCCACTGCACAAAAATCTCAGTCAACTCCGCCAAAACCGTCTGTCCCACCGACAAGAAACGCGGTTTGTCGCGCCGCAACTGCTCAGCAAATGCGTCAGCCGTATACGGCGTATCGGCAAACGTCGCATCCAAACTGGCTTGCAACAGCAACGCTTCAAGCTGTGACTTATCGCCGAGTGGCGAAAAGGTCAGAATCAGGTTTTTCGGCAGTTGTTTTTTCAGTTGGCGTGACAAATCACCGAGTTGCAGCGCAAACAAGCGCAATACGCCCTGCCGATGTGCCAAACGTGCCGTGCGTTCATCACTAAAACTTTGCACCACCACGCCAGATTCGAGCGATTCAAGCGCGACCAACGCCTGAAACTGCCGCATCGCCAGTCCCGCAACGACTTTTTCAACCTCAAAACAAAACTGCGGCGGAAACTCCCGATACTCACCCGCATGTTGCTGGAGCGGTGCGCTGGTCTGCACCCGACAACGTGCTTTAAGCTCATCTAAATCACGACCTTCAGCGATCAGGCTTTTTTTCTCATCGACTACTTGCACCAGCGGACGCAGATGCAGCGGCACTTGCGACCACTGAAAGTCTTTTTCGCTGATACCCTGCCCCGCCAACGCTTGCACCAGTTGAGTGAGTAGACTGGCCGAAGCCGCTGGATTGAGTTTTGGCAAGATTTTATCGGCAGTATCCGGAATCGGCACTAGCTTACGCCGATGCTCTTTCGGCAGGGATTTTAGCAGTGCTTCGACCAACTCTGCTCGCCAACCGGCCACGCCCCACGCCAACGCTTTACCGTCGAGCTGTGCCAACGCTTGCATCGGCACGCTGACAATTGCACCGTCATCCTCGCCATTTGGGTTAAACACATAACGGGTCGGCAGCTTCAAATTGCCGATTTGCCACAGCTCTGGAAACGCCTGTGTATCTGGCAAATCATCATTTAAAATATCCGCTTCGGTTAAAAATAACGCCTGTGGATTGCTCTTTTCGATTTCGCCGCGCCAATCCTCAAACGCCCGCCGCGCCGCAATCTGTGCCGGTACACGAGCTTTATAAAACTGATACAACGCTTCTTCATCGACCAACAAATCACGCCGCCGCAGCTTGTCTTCGATCCGCTGCACGTTTTCGATCATTTGGCGGTTATGTTTAATAAATGGCGGTTCAATCCCCAATTCGCCAGTTGCCAACGCATCGCGCAGGAAAATCTCATGCGCCTCGGCCAAGTCGATTTTTTCATAATCACACAGTTGCTTGGACTGAATAATCAAACCAAACAACGAGATCTGCGCGTAGGCTTTGACCTTGCCGGCTTTTTTTGACCAATGCGGTTCAAAATAATGATACTTCAGCAGGCCACGCGCCGCCGCAATAATCCACTCTGGCTCGATCTTGGCCAGTGTGCGCATATAAACTTGTGAGGTTTCAACCACCTCGAAGGCCATCACCCACGGCGTCGCTTGCTTGTGTAAGCCACTGGCTGGAAAGATTTTGGCTTTTTGTTGGCGCACCGCCAGATACTCGCCGCGCTGGTCGGTTTTTTGCGCAACAAACGACAGCAGGCCGGTCAATAACGCCTGATGCAGGTTGTCATAACTGGCTGGTTGCTCATTCCAAGACAGCTTGAGCTGCTCGGCCATTTCGGACAGTTGTTGGTGCGTCTGCCGCCATTCGCGCAGCCTTAACCAGCTTAAAAAGTGCTGACGGGCAAACTCTCGACGCTGCCGCTCGGTCATGTCGCCGCGCTGGCTTTGCAAGGTGTCCCATAGTTTCAGATAAAACAAAAAGTCCGAATCGGCTTCTTTAAACAACGCATGTTTTTGATCAGCTTGAGTTTGCTTGTCAGCAGGCCGCTCGCGTGGATCTTGTACCGCCAAGGCACTGACAATGATCAACGTTTCTTGTAACACACCAAAATGCGCGCCACCCAAGATCATCCGCGACAAACGCGGGTCGATCGGCATTTTGGCCATTTGTTGGCCGATTTTGGTTAGACCGGCCTGCCCTTCCACCAATGCACCGAGTTCGACCAACAGCTTCCGCCCGTCACCGACCAAACGATGATCTGGCGGCTGAATAAACGCAAACTGATCAATATCGCCCAAACGCAGATTTTCCATCTGCAAAATCACCGAGGCCAGATTGGTACGGCGAATTTCTGGCTCAGTAAACGCCGAGCGACCGAGAAAATCCTCCTCGCTATACAGCCGAATACACACGCCCGCCGCGACCCGACCACAGCGGCCTTTACGCTGATTGGCCGCCGCCTGACTAATCGCCTCAATCGGCAAACGCTGCACGCGTGAGCGATACGAATAGCGTGAGATCCGCGCAAAACCCGAGTCAATCACATAACGAATATTCGGCACAGTCAGTGCGGTTTCGGCCACGTTGGTGGCGATAATAATCCGACGACCTTTGCCAGACGGGTTAAAGATTTTTTGCTGCTCAGCCAACGCCAGCCGTGCATACAGCGGCAAAATCTCAGTGTGCTTCGGGCCAAAGCGTTCCAGCGTGTCTTGCAGTTCGCGAATCTCTTGTTCGGTACTGGCAAAAATCAAAATATCGGCGTGTTGCGCGTAGCCTTTGCTGTCGGCGTCTTGGTAGCACTCCTCGACCGCCGATACAACCGCACGCGGTAGGTTTTCTTCAACATTATCAAATTCATCATCGTCGCTGCCACCGACTGGCAGTTCAGAAATCGGCCGATAGCGCACTTCAACCGGAAAGCTACGACCTTCGACCTGAAAAATCGGCGCACCATTAAAATAATCGCTAAACCGCTCCACATCCAAGGTCGCGGAGGTAATAATCACTTTAAGGTCGGGACGTTTGGGCAATAACTGCCGCACATAACCCAAAATAAAATCAATATTTAGGCTGCGCTCGTGCGCTTCGTCGATGATAATCGTATCGTATTTGGTCAAAAACCGATCATGACCGAGTTCCGCCAACAAGATCCCATCGGTCATCAAGCGAATAATCGCGTTATGGTCGCCAGTTTCGTTAAAACGCACCTTAAAACCAACTGACTTACCCAGCGGCTCACCCAATTCCTCGGCAATCCGCTGCGACACGCTACGCGCCGCCAAACGACGTGGCTGAGTATGCCCAATCATCCCTGTCACGCCGCGACCGG
>Ga0116211_1000190_pt1 | contig 39528 bp, 20 predicted proteins | sample SaghotsprinmetaG_FD_94484 | JGI IMG/M metagenome (GOLD analysis project Ga0116211, IMG submission 94484) | Hot spring microbial communities from South Africa to study Microbial Dark Matter (Phase II) - Sagole hot spring metaG | ecosystem: Environmental > Aquatic > Thermal springs > Hot (42-90C) ... | reverse complement strand
GCGTTACGCGACCCCAGGCAGCAACTGAGCTAGGTGCGTCAACGCATGGTTTGGCTTAAGCGAGAAACAGTCGCGGGGGTCTTTCGGGGGTTTCGGCGATAAAACCGACAAACTGATCCAGTAGCGCCAGGGACGGCTCGACCGCTTGCAGTGGGGAATTGCTGGCAACCATCGTGCTCAGGGCAACCGCGCCGACACAAAAAGCGCAGAGGCTGCACAGGCTGTTATCGGCGTTGGACACGGACTTGCTGGAAGTGTCGCTGGCGTGATGCTCGCCATGGGCAGGTGCCTTCGCAAGCTCAGCCATAACCATCGCACTCGGATGATGCGCGACCATTTGCAGATCATCCGGCGTCATCGCCCCGCTTTGCTGGGTTACCGTGCATAACTGCATGCTGATAGCTGCCATGCTCTGCGCCGGTAGGGAGAGCGTCAGTATCCAGATCAGTGCAATTTTTAGTAAGCGCATAGGCACTAGAGGTCTATAAGCAACGTCGATAGCCAATTATCCACCGATTAGTCCTTTTGTATACCGCTAACAATCTACTAAACAGTGCTGCAAAAAAGTCGTATTCGCGGTATCAGTCAACGCACTGATAAAGGGGTGTTTGCATGATTTTCATTCGCTTATGATTTGTCGACAACTGAGGCCCGGTGATCAATGACAGCAACATCCAGAACCGACCGATGACACCTTCTTAGCACCTGCATTAATGTCTGGTGTGGCAACGTGGGCTTGGTAACCCGCTTCTCGCAGAACACCCATGACGGCGGCGGTATCCATGCTGCCAATAACGGTCAATTGATTAGAGTTAAGGTCAACAGCTACCTCATTGACGCCTACAACCGGATGCAACGCCGCGTTGATGTGTTTGACACAAGAGACGCAACTCACACCTTCGACGTTCAGCTCAAGTCCGTTCGCTTGCTAGCAAGACACGTGAATTGACGTCAGTATCACTGCCAGTTGATCCTCAGCGCCCCAACACGGACAATCCTGTACAAGAATACAGTGATCACTACCATGTCCGTCTCGCTAGCGCCTGAACTCTACTACCTCAGCAATTTCCGTACGGCACTCGCCTGGGTGGCTGAGCGCTATGCCGATCTACTGGCGGATGAAGAACGCGCCTTTCTCGACACCTTCAACACCCTGCCCTGGCCATCCCAGGCCTTGCTGGTGCGCATGGTCATGCGCAAGGGCTGTCATTTTCGCCTGAGTAAACTCGTTTACCCGGAAATCGGCGACTGCCTGGCTGCTGCCGGTCCACTGCTTGAACAGGGATGGATCACCGAGCAGGCGCTGCTGACCGCCGATGAGATTGCCGAACTGCTGCGCAAGGATGAGGTACTGACTCATCTGCCGCTCACAGACCGCCGCGCCACGCAGAAAAAATCCGAGTTACTCGAACAGCTGCGCGAAATGGAGTTACCCGCCCAGACCTTCAGGGACTGGTGCCCTGGGCTGGATGATCAGTTGCTGAGCCTGATGGTAGGCGAGTTGTGTGATCGCTTGCGCCTGATGTTCTTCGGCAATCTGGCCCAGGACTGGTCCGAGTTCGTGCTGACGGATCTGGGCATATACCGTTACGAATCGGTGGACATAGGCCCGGAGTCACGGGGATTTCAGTGCCGCCAGGATCTTGAGGATTACCTGCACCTGCGCCAGTTACGCGTCAGCGTTGAGCAAGGCGCAGACCTGGCGGACATCATGCCGCCGTTGCTGGCGTTCAGTTCAAGCAACCCCTACCTTTGCAGCCGCCAATCGCGCCTGCTGTTTCAGATCGCTCAGCAACTAGAGAAGAGCGGTGAGCTGGAGCAGGCCCTGCTGCTTTATCAGCAGAGCGCGCATGGCGAAGCCCGCTGGCGACAGATTCGCGTACTGGAACAACTGGGGCGCGATGCCGAGGCCTATGATCAGGCCATGGCCTTTAGCCAAACCCCAGGCAGTGATGAAGAAAGCCAGCGCCTGGAACGAGCCCTCACCCGCCTGCAGCGCAAGCTCGGACTGCCGATGGTGAAAAAGCCCAAGGCTGCGAGCGAAACCCGCATCGACTTGGTATTGCCGGCGCCGACACATGGCAGTGTGGAGATAGCTGTGCGTGATCACCTGCAGCAGGATGATGCTCCGGTGCACTATGTGGAAAATACCCTGCTCTGCAGCCTGTTCGGCTTGCTGTGCTGGGAGGCGATCTTCGCACCGCTGCCGGGGGCGTTTTTTCACCCATTCCACAGTGGTCCGGTGGACCTGCACAGCCCGGACTTTTATGCGCGTCGCCAACACCTGTTCGAACGCTGTCTGCAGCAGCTTGAACAACCCAACTACAGGCAATTGATCAAGGCCCGGTACCAGGAAAAGTTGGGCCTACAGTCACCGTTCGTGTTCTGGGGCATGCTCGATGAGGCGCGCTTGGAACTGGCCCTGCAGTGCATTCCCGCTGCACACCTGCACGCCTGTTTTACCCGCCTGCTGCGAGATCTGAAAGCCAACCGCGCCGGCATGCCCGATCTGATCCAGTTTTATCCTCAGGAACATCGCTACCGGATGATTGAGGTCAAAGGCCCCGGCGACCGCCTGCAGGACAACCAGAAACGCTGGCTCAGTTTCGCGGCTGAGCACGGTATTGCTGTTGAAGTCTGCTACGTGCGCTGGGTCGAGGCATGAGCTACCGAGTTGCGGTGCGGGCACTGTGCGAGTTCACCGCCAAGGAAGGTGACCTGGATCTGCGCTTCACCCCTTCCCCCACCGCGCAGGAAGGCATGGCTGGTCATCAAACAGTGGTTGATCGGCGGGGAGACGGCTATATCGCCGAGTTACCACTTAGTGGCAGCTACCCCGGCCTGCTGGTCAGTGGCAGGGCCGACGGGTACGACCCGCAAGAGCGGCGCCTAGAAGAGATCAAAACCCACCGTGGCGATATCAGCCGCATTCCGGCCAATCACCGGCTGCTGCATTGGGCGCAGGTCAAGGTCTACGGCTGGCTGCTCTGTCAGCAGCTTGAACTGGAAGAGTTGGAATTGGCTGTGGTTTATTTCGACGTGATGAGTCACGCCGAGCATGCCTTTAGTGAACACTTCACTGCCGCTGAACTGGAAGACTTCTTCAATCAGCAGTGCCAACAGTTTCTGCGCTGGGCTGAGCAGGAGGAAGCGCACCGCATCAAGCGTGACGAGCATCTGCAGAGCATCAGTTTTCCCTACCCAACCTTTCGCCATGGCCAACGCCAACTGGCCGAAGCGGTTTACCGCAGCGCCCGCGATGGTCATACGCTGATGGCCCAGGCCACCACCGGCATTGGCAAAACCCTGGGTACCCTGTTCCCGCAGCTCAAGGCCATGCCGGGGCAGCGACTCGATCGGCTGTTCTTTCTCACGGCTAAAACCCCGGGGCGACGCCTGGCCCTGGATGCCCTGCAAAGCCTGCGTGAAGCCGAACAGCACATGCCGCTGCGGGTACTGGAGCATGTGGCCCGCGACAAGGCCTGTGAACATCCGGAAAAAAGCTGCCACGGTCAGTCCTGCCCGCTGGCCAAGGGCTTTTATGACCGTCTTCCTGCAGCTCGTTTAGCAGCGCTGGAACAGGCCTGGCTGCCGCAGGCGCAGGTTCGGCGTATCGCCCTGGAACACCAAGTCTGTCCCTATTACCTGAGCCAGGAGCTCTGCCGTTGGGCCGATGTGGTGGTGGGTGACTACAACTACTACTTCGATATGAATGCCCTACTCTACGGCCTGACCCTGCTCAATGAGTGGCGCATCGCAGTGCTGGTGGACGAGGCACACAACCTGGTCGACCGGGCGCGCAGCATGTACACCGCCGAACTGGATCAGGGGCTGTTTCATGCCCTCTGCACCAGTGCCCCGGCAAGCATTCGAAGTGCCCTACTGCGGGTGGGTCGGCACTGGGAGCAGCTCAATCGGGTGCAAGAACAGGATTACCAGATCTACCCCAGCGTGCCGGATCTGTTTGTCGCCGCGCTGCAGAAAGCCGTCACTGCCATCACCGATCACCTCAGCGAACAGCCTGATGGCCATGAGCGCAGCCTTCTGCAGTTCTACCTGGATGCCATGCTGTTCTGCCGCTTAAGCGAGGTGTACGGGCCACACTCGCTGTTCGATATCACCCGTCAGAAGGACAACATGCTCAGCCTGGATACCACCCTGTGCCTGCGCAATGTGGTGCCGGCGCCCTTCCTGGCTGATCGTTTCAGTGATGCGCACACCACTACGCTGTTCTCCGCCACCCTGCGCCCGGCCAACTATTACCGCGACCTGCTGGGTTTACCGGAAGAGGCCCAATGGATAGACGTGGCCTCGCCTTTTGCCGCTGAGCAACTGAGCGTACGGGTGTTGCGCAACCTCTCAACCCGCTACCAGCACCGTGACTCCAGCCTGGAACCGATCTGCCGCTTGATGGCCGAGCAGTACCGCCGCGAGCCTGGCAACTACCTGGCGTTTTTCAGCAGCTATGCGTATCTGCAGCAGGTCCAGGACTTGTTCACATCGCTGCATCCGGATATTCCCACCAGTGTGCAGACCCGCAGCATGAGCGAAAGCGATCGCCAGAGCTTTCTCGACAATTTCACCCTGCATTCCGAGGGCATCGGCTTTGCAGTGCTGGGCGGGGCATTTGGTGAGGGGATCGACCTGCCGGGCAAGCGCCTGATCGGCGCCTTTATCGCCACCCTCGGCCTGCCTCAGGTCAACGAAGTCAATGAGGAAGTCAAAGCGCGCATGCAGCAGATGTTCGGCGAGGCCAATGGCTATGACTATGCCTACCTCTATCCGGGCCTGCAGAAAGTGGTACAAGCGGCTGGCCGGGTGATCCGCACGGTCGATGACCAGGGTGTGGTTTATCTGCTGGATGATCGCTTCGGTAAGCCAAAAATCAGGGACTTGCTGCCCACGTGGTGGAAGGTGGATACCTATCGACTCTAGCTCTGGTGGTCCACACGAGATCAAATCGCTCAGATTTCATGTACACAGTAAGCTCAACGTACATTAGTCGGCCCGCAGGCGATCACGTAACTCAGCTAATTGTTCAAAACCCATCGTTCAGTTCGCAGCTTCCGTTGAAATGTAGGGCAAGGTTATCCCATGCAGTCTTTTGACACAGCCTAATCAAGGGTCGGCATGATGAAGGATAAAGGCTGCTTTTGGGCTGAACGCGCTCGTTGTGGAAGGCTACAACCGACCAAAAGCAGAAAATTCGACATCCCCTATGTGCAGACATTCAAACGACTGCTCCGCACCGTACTCGCCAGACGGCCTATGCAAACAAATCGACCAAGCTGCTGTTCTTCAATACGCGAAATCTGACCGCAATAAACTGGTAACCTGCCACCCCACTATGGGCTTAGGTCAACGGCAGAGGAAAAATTCTTGGCCCTGTATCTTTGTTCGGTTTTTGCTCTGAACCTACGAAATACCGTCAACAGCCCCCCTTAGAAGAAAGTCGCTCAGAAGCTTGGCAGCCTTAATTTTGACCTTGAAAATTGGAAGTGAGACACCTTCAAGACCATCAAAAAATGCCTTAGCTTTTTCTTGATCTACTGTGCCCCTAAGATCATCAAACCGACCGTATTCATTGAGATTAGCTTCCGTGAGATGAATGCTCATCAAAGCAATCAGCTTCGCTGCATGCACCCCCAAAGCTGAAACGATGGCCGCTACTTCTTTATCTTTCGCGGCCTTCTTGTAATCCGCAAGATAGTCGCGGAAAGTCCGAGCGGGATCGATCTGCACATCACCGCGCTGGATGTCGTGCAAGAAGATCTCAGCTAACTTCTGGTCCTCCTGCGAGAGCGAAGTGAACGACCGATGCAGTTCGGCTAAGGTCGCCTCTTTGGATGTCCCGTCTCCGCTCTGCAACTCCTTGAGGTACTTGGCAAAGCGCGAGTTCATGTAGTCGGCGTCGATCTTGCCAGTGTCGATTTCGGTGATGTGGCTGTCGATGTCGAACGGAATGCTCTCGCCGGCACCGCCACTGCATGTCCCCAGCTCCTTGTAGCGTTGCAACAGCGAAAGGTACTGCTGCTTGGTGATGGCCACCGCAATCAACTGCTTGGGTTCGGTATCGAACTCGTAGACCAACTTGTCCAAGGTGAAACCCTGAATCTTGGCAGCTTCCAAGATGGCGCTGAACAGGTTGAACTGCTTGGCAAAAGCCGCCCGCGCCGCCAAGTCATCGGGCAGCTTGGCAAAGTCGGCAATGTCCGCCGCGCTGAAGATGGCTCTGATCTCGGTGAAGCATTCGTTCAAGCGCTCCAGGTTCCGGGGCAACTGGTCGGCAAACAAGCCAATGGGCTTGTCACCGGAATACAGCTTCACCGCTGCCTCCACGTTGCGCTTCATCGTGTGCGGCTTGCGGTAGTAACGGATGGTGCCAAACGGTTTGTCTGGCCCGAACAGCCGGTTGGTGCGTGAGAACGCCTGAATGATGTTCTCGTACTCCAGCAGCTTGTCGCAGTACAGCGTGTTAACCCACTTCGAGTCGAAGCCGGTGAGCATCTGGTTCACCACGATCAGCAGATCCAGCCGCTTCTCAGGTTCGGCCTCGACTCGGGTGTAGGGCACCTTGTGGGCCAGGCGCGCGGCCAGGTCTTTCTTGAAGTTAGCATGGGTTCCCATGTCGAACTTCTGCCCATAGGCGGCGTTGTAGTCCTTGATGATTTCTTCCAGCCCGGCTGCCTTGAAGGCCGGATCGGTACCGCCGTTGTCGTCATCGCTGATGTGCGGATCGAACAGCGCGGTGATCTTCAGCGTTGGGCACTGCGCCTTCATGAGGCGGTAGTACGTGATAGCCTCGGTGATGCTGCTAGTGGCGAAGATGGCTTGGAACTTCCCGCCTTGGCTCAGCACCTCCCAGTTGTCGGCGATGTCCTTCAGCACGGCGTGGCGGTGCTCGTCGCGCTCGTACTGAGCGTTCGGCAAGTAGTCTTCAATGCCGCGCTGGTACTCACCAGCCGCATCGCGGTGGCCTGCCATTGGTACATCTTTCATGTACCGATTGAAGATCTTCTTCTTGGCTGCGTCCGCCAGCGCCTCAGCCACGGTCGCCGCTTTGGCCCTCTCCAAGGCCACCGCCTGCCGCAGGTCGCGGTCACGGTAGGTCAGAACCTGGTAGGGGTCGAAGCCCAGTACGTTCTTGTCGCGGATACCGTCGGCAATGCTGTAGCGGTGCAGTTCGTCCCCGAAGACATCCGTCGTGGTGTTGTCTTTGCGAACGTTCTCCTTGTGGATGGGCGTGCCGCTGAAGCCAAAGAACACCGCGCCCGAGAAGCTCGCTTTGATGTCGGCCAGCATGTCGCCAAAGGTTGAGCGGTGGCACTCGTCCACGATGAACACTATGCGCTTGCCGCGCATGGTCTCCAGGTCGTGCGCCTTCAAGCCATCGGCGTCGTGCGCTATCCGACTCATCTTCTGGATGGACGTGACGATCAGGGTGTCTGCGGGCGCGGTGCTCTTCAGCGTCTTGACCAGCACCCCGGTGTTCTCGGTGGCCTGCACCTGGTTGCTGTCACCGGCAAAGTCCCGGTAGGCCTTCAGCGTCTGCGTCCCCAGCTCCACCCGGTCCAGCAAGAACACCACCTTGTCGGCGTCTTTGGAGTTGGCGATGAGCTGAGCCGACTTGAAGCTCGTCATGGTCTTGCCCGAGCCCGTGGTGTGCCAGATGTAGCCTCCCAGGCGGTTCGGGTTCTTCCAGTCCGTCTTGGCCACCTTGTCCGAAATGGCGTGCGCGGCGTAGTACTGGTAGCTGCGCATCACCTTCAGAGTGCCATCGGCCTCGTCGGCCACGGTGTAGAAGCCTATCAGCTGGTGCGCCATCGGGATGGACAGCAGGCTAGAGGTGAAGCTCTTCCAGTCGTTGATGGGCTCGTTGTTGAAGTCGGCCCAGTGGAAGGCGTAGTCCTTGTTAAACTTTCCGTCCGGCCCGGGATTGGCGAAGTACAGCGCCTCACCAGGCTCCATGGCCACAAAGATCTGAACCAGCGAGAACAGCCCGCTGAACACGCCTTCGCGCGCGTACTTCTGGATCTGGTTGTAGGCCTGGCTGACCGGCACACCGCTCTTCTTCAGCTCGACGTGGATCACCGGCATGCCGTTGATGAGCAGCAGCAGGTCACCCCGACGGTCATGCTGCAGCTCAGAGGCGCGAGCGTAGCGCGGCTGCTGGGCAATCTGGTAGCGGCTTTGCCCGGCGGCAATCTCGTGCCGGTCGTAGACCTTCAGGCTAACCTCTTTACCGAAGTGCAGCGTGTCCGCAGGGTTGTCCCGCGTGATGGCCACCGTTTTCCCGTTGATGAAGCCGTTCAGCTTCAGCGGCGTACGCAGGGCCACGATCTGCTCCATGACCTGTTGCATCTCGCTGTCAGTCAGCGGCACCTCGTTCAGCCGGTCTTTGCCGCGGTTGTTTTCGAAGAGGATCTGCTTCCAGTTCGCCAGCAAGTCGGCCTCGCTGGGGCACTTGATGACCTCCAACTCACCCCAGCCGCGCTGTCGCAACTCGTGGATGACAGCGGCTTCGAATTCGGATTCTTTGACAAAGTTGGTCATAAATGAATGGCGCAGCTCTCAAGCGAACATTTCTTTTAGGCAGGTAGCTTTTATTTGATTTAGCTTCTGCATTTGGGTGGCGTGCCCGTTGATCAGCTTATCAAGGTTATGGAAGTACGAACCGATTTTGCGTTGTTCGACTTCGTCGGCCGGGAATCGAATAACGAGCCGACCGATTGCTGTTTTTGATATAGAGAGAACCTTTGTACCCTGCATGATGGGGAGTAGCTGCATATGAAATGCCTCCGAGTTCATGTAGTAGCCAAGAAAATAGGGGGCAAAAGGCATTTTGGGTCGAAGCGCAATCGTATGGAGGCCCGCAATGACGACTTGACTGCCTGTATTGCTGAGCTCCGTGCACTTGCCCACGGCCTCGTCTTCGGCAGCGTCGGCCATAACAATGTCTCCATCCTTGAGCCTGGATGAAACGAGTTTTTCCACAATGGAGTTACTAGCGATCAGCGGAATCCCTTCGCTCTGCGCATCCAAGACTTCACCGAACTTGACGAGAATGTCGCCATAGTGAATGTTTTTCGCCGCGCCCAAGCTGTAGGTTAGGTTGGCTCTCGACAGGCTGTTGTTTGCAACATTTTGCATCGCATCCTCGATACAAACTTCCTCCCAGCCTCCGGAGAAGCCTTCAAACCTCAAGTCAGGGGCATTCTTGTTCGGATAAGCGAACATCCTTTGACGCATCGATTTTTTTAGCGCTAACAATTTGTCATGCTTGAGCTGATGTAGGGAAATCGCAGCATCTAGATGAGAGAAATAGGCGGCGATTTTTTCCTGTTCAGGAACGCTGGGCATATCGATGCCAACGCGAACGAATGAATCCCAATACAAGCGTTTCCTGAAATCGGTGACCCCATAAGACAACTTGTTCATTTGGGCCACAATTTGAGGGCGCCTCAAGCCGCAGTCCATGAATAACGGATAGACGGTGTGGTCCGGGATTGCTGTGAGATAGGCTGGGCTGACCATTCCCTCAGTCTTTGCTACACCAAGAGCGCCCTGCCAGGCACGCATCATGTTCAAGACGAGATCCCCCGATTGAACGTGCTTGTACAGCGACTTGTCTTCGCTTCGGCGCACCTTTTTCCCGAGAGTCTCGGTGCTCAATTCGCCATTCGAAATTCCGCTATGAATGGAGACTGATAACATCGGCAGAGAATCATTGCCGCATTCGTTTCGCTCCGTGTATATCTGCCCGAGTTTCTTCGGCTCCCACGCCGCATCAAAACCCTTGAAACGAATCCTCGGCACGCTGCCTTCTGTCTGATCGGTCATCTCAGCCCCCAGCCAGCAAAGTCTTCAGTTCCTCAATGCCTTTGAGGTCGAATTCACCGCCATCCAGTTCGCCGAGCATGCCCACCAGGGCTTCCTCGGCTTGCTGGATGTCCCGGGCGTTGTCGGCATAGGTGATCCGGTACTTCTCAACCAAAGCTTGCAGCTTGGCAACGAGGCCGGATTTCACCAGGCCAGGCAAGCGATGCAGCTCGCCCACCAGAGGTGAAAGCCACTTGCGTTCGAGTAGGGCGTATACCTGCTCGTCGCTGAGCGCCTCAATCGTGGCTTTGGTCTTCAGGTGCAGCGCAGCGGCGTCTTTCTTGATGGCAGCTTTCAGCGACTTCTCGTTGGCCAGCACTTTGGCTGCTTGGATGATCTTGGCCTCGTAAGAGTCGGAGCCAAAGGCTCCCGCGACTTGAGCCTCAGCCGCCAACTCCTTGGCTTCCTTAGCCACGGCTGCCGCGACGAACTTGTCGCCGGCTTCGTTGAACGTGTCTTTGGCCTTGTCTTCTTCGCTGAAGCTGTCGAGCAGTTCGTTCAGCTGAGTGACCACATCAGCCAGTTCGTCCTCCTTCTTGCGGAGGGCGTCCAGCTCCTTCTTGTGGTGAGCCAACTGCACCAAGTCAAAGGGCAGGATGCGGCCTTTCCAGCCGTCCTGCACCTCCACGTCCTTCCCGTCCTTCTTCTTGACGACGTAGTTCGGGTCAACCACGCGGGTGGCGCCAAAACCCTCGGTCTGAAGGATTTCAAGATCCACCTCGATGGGCTGCCAGTGGTCGTCGAGGACTTGATAGGCCTGGTACTTGTCGATGAGCAGCACAGTGCCGACCTTGGCCAAGCGGGCAAACAGTTCGTCGCAGATCATCGCTTCTTGGCGAGGGACCTGCAGCGTGAGCATCTTGCCGATCAGTTCGCTTTGCAGCCAGGGCTTGAAGCCGTCGAATGCACGGGTGAAGGCCTCGTTGAACTCCGTCACTTCAGGGTGCTGCTGCACGACTGCAGCCAGGTCATCTGCCTTCGGCTGGGCGTACGGCGTGCCATCCAAGGTGAACAAGGCCGCACGCAGATTGGGGAAGGCCTTCCAGTAGTCGGCCAGCGCATCCAGTTCGCTCAGCGGGATGCCGCCGAACATTGAGGCATACAGGTCCCAGCTCTCAGGCGGCTCGGATGAGTCCACATACCGCGGAATGTTGAGGTTGTAGTCGTTGGCATCGCCTTGCAGCTCGGTCTTGGACACCAGGCGGCTGAATCCAGGCACGGTGGCGCGGGCGATCACGACATCGGTGATCTTTTTGATGTCGCAAGCGCGGAGCTTGTTGTTCTTGCCCTCTTTGGCGAAGCCCTTGGAGGCGTCTACAAACAGCACATCGCTGCCATCGCGCTTTTGCCTGAGCACGAGGATGACGGTGGGAATGCCGGTGCCGAAGAAGATATTGGCCGGCAAGCCGATGATGGTTTCGAGGTGGTCGTTCTCAATCAGCTGCTTGCGGATGACGCCTTCTTCACCGCCTCGGAACAGCACGCCGTGCGGCAGGACGATGGCCATGATGCCGTTGGGCTTTAGGTGGTACAGGTCGTGGAGCAGGAAGGCGTAGTCGGCCTTGGACTTGGGGGCCACGCCGAAGCGGGCGTACCGGGGGTCAGCGTCCTTGTGCTGCGGGTCCCACTTCTGTGAGTAGGGCGGGTTCGACACCACTGCATCCAGGTAGAGCGGGTTGTAGCTGTTGACCGGGTCTTGCTCGTCGAAGTACGGCCAGTCGTCTTCCAGCGTGTCGGCATTACGCGTGACGATGTTGCCAGGGAGGATGCCGCGCATGACCAAGTTCATGCGCGTGAGATTGTAGGTGTTCTCCTTCAGCTCTTGGGCGTAGTACTTGATGCTGTCTTTGTCGCCCATGTGCTTGGCGATGGCCTGGCCGATGTTGAGCAGCAGCGAGCCAGAGCCACTGGTGGAGTCGTAAATCTGAATCGTCTCGCGGTCTTTTAGGTGGTGCGCGATAATTTCGGACATCAGCACCGAAACCTCGTGCGGAGTATAGAACTCGCCTGCTTTCTTGCCCGCGTTGGCTGCAAACATGCCAATAAGGTACTCGTAGATGAAACCGAGCACGTCATAGCCCAGCTTGCCATCCATGGGAATGTCTTTGATTAGCTCAAGGAGTGCGCTGATCGCCTTGGTCTGCTTCGCAGCGGTGTCGCCCAGCTTGCTCAGTCCCGTTTCCAGCGTCTTGAAGATCCCCTCGAACAGGCGCTTGTGGTTCGGGTGGATCAGGCGGCCAAAGGCCGACAGGGCTTCGCGAACATCAGCAACATCGAAGTCGCTGGCTTGTTCGAGCCACGTCGAAAACAGGTGCTTGTGGGCGATGAAGTAGCCCAGGTTGGACTTGAAGTGGTCAACGGTTTCCGTGTCCTCTTCACTTACCGCACTGAAGTCTTCGTCTGTGAAGCCCTCGGAGGAGGCGAAGGCCACCAGCTTGTCGGAGAGGTACTTGTAGAAGATGAAGCCAAGGATGTAGTCCTTGTATTCGTTTGCTTCAATCTTTGACCGCATCTGATTGGCTGATTCCCAGATCTTGGCTGCGAGCTGTTGCTTGTTCACGGCGAGTTCTTTTAGTTAGTTAATCAGGTAGGTTGAATGAAATTTCTGTTCTAAAGCAGGGCTGAGCCAGCAAAAGGATAGGATTTCAATAATGTGCCGAAGTATCGCACCCACAGCGAGTCCACGAACAGCTGTGAGTAAGGCTAGCGGGTGGATACCGTCCCAAACTGAGATGGACGGAAGCAGACCTTCGTCGCCAAGCGGACTTCAAGGACTGCTGAATCAGTAAAGAAAATCGACCCTGGTGGTGCAAAGGCAATAGGGCTTGTCGAGTAACTGAGTATTTTTACAGACGGGAGCGAGCGTGATTAAAGTCCGTCCCTGAACTAGACCTCTCAATAGTAACCCAACGGACCACACTCACCCATCTACGCCTCAACTGGTTGCCATCCTGAAACCCGCGAGCTAGAGTGCGCCCGTCGTGGTCAATCCCACGACCGGGCGTCAGAACCCGACAAATCGAGGGCGCGGTAGCGTCATAGCGAAGCGGCAGGCACTCCAGTGTTTTGCTATGGCTTTTCTATGGCAGGCCGTGCGGGGCAGGCTTTTGCCTGGCCGGTTCCCTCGGTTACCGGTTTCTGACCCCCGTACGGTCTGCCACCATACTGCGTCAGAACGGATGGTGGCGGCTCCTTAATCAAACCGAGGAGCATAAGGAAAATGCGCTACCCCTTTTTTACCCAAGAGCTCCGCCTTGGATTTCTGGTCAAGCTGTTCACCTCTACTTCGGAGGTGCGCCATGGCTGAGTTCGAAACCTGCGTTGTACCCTTCCCACGGCAACCGAGCCCACTGCACGAATCAGAGCGCTCCACCCTCCCCATTGAGGCTGCTGCTGAACTGCGCGCCATAATGCTTGGAAATCTACTGGATCAAATGGCTGAGCCCGATGGCATACAGCCGGGGAATCTGCGCCTCCGAGTGGCCGCTTACTCGGCCTTGGATCTACTCGATGAACTGGTGGTGCTCTACCGGCGTGCACTTTCCGAAGTGAGAGGAGGTGCCAGATGAGCAAAGGCGTTATGACCTGCCTACCAGCCCATGATGGGCACCCAGGCATGGAAATCATCTGGGCGGCAGACTGCAGACAGGCATTCAACCAGGGCGTAAAGCTGGCTCAGTCATGGCTCGACAATGCTAGGGCCGGATGGCTGTGGGCAACCATGATCGCTGAGCGCGACCTTCTGCCCTGCGCCATCGAAAGACGGGCTTTTGAAGTCGGTTTTCTAAGCCGTATTCACCAACGCATATGCTCGCCGCACTGCAGCGAGCAGCAGATCAGGGACCTTCCTATGACTCTGTAGCAAATCCCCTTAGCCGGCAATGCCGGTTAGGGGTCTATAGCAACGAATACCTATCCACCAAAGCGATCTGAGTCGAATAGCAGCTTTTGGCCAGAAGCGGATAGTCAGTTGCCCAGAGAACTTGTCCAGAACAAGGCAGTGAAGATTAAGCTTTGTATGATTCGGGTACCGGCCTTTCGGGCTGACGGGGCGATTATCGTGAGCTACTTCTTGCGCTAGCGGTACTTCTCTTCCTGGGTTGTTTGGCAGCCTTAGCTTGCTCAAAGCCATCTTCCTTGCGCTTTTTAGCCGCATCGGATGCATCAGAGACATCTAGAACCAGTACTGATGTGTTAGTCCTGAGCTCGGGCTGAAGTGTGCTTTCTAAAGCAGCTTGCAGCGCGTTAAGCGTAGCTGGCTTTTTGATTGGTGCCGGAGGGGGTGTCACTTTTAACGCTTTACCGAACCAGAACACCAAATATATACCTTGGGCTTCGGTATTTTGGGCAAGTGTGTAGGTTTGAAGTTGCCCGCCATGACCAAACCAGAGATGTGTATGGTCTGTCCGTTTAGCCTCAATCGGTACGTAGAAGTCACCAGCAGAAACCTTTATATCTGCACGAGTCCCGCCAGAAGAGGCTGCTTCAATATCTACGCGAATGTTGCCGTAATGGTGAAGTTTGTCGTGGAGCTTCTCTGCCAATGCATCACGACAGTCGTTTTCTTTTTTTGGTGTCAATTTGACTTCTTGCTTTTCCTTCGCCTGCCCCTTTTGCTCCTTCTTCACTAGTTGCACTTTCTGGTCCCAGTATAGGCGCCAGGGGTTCAATGATGATGACTGCATGCCACTAGCAATCTCCTCCAGAACAATCGTGACCAAAGCTCTCAAGTCCTTGGCATCGACCGGGCCTCTCCCTCCAAATATCTTCACCAGATCCAAGGTCGAGACTGGTCTTTGAGATTGAGCGCGAATATCTCTTCGGTAACGTTCGAGCTCATGCTGGAAGGTGCCAACCCACTTCGTTCCTCTGGATTGGTCCAGAAGCTCCTGTAAGGAAGCCTCTACATTAGGCTCTTCGGATGCTGAAAGGGTTCGCAGAATGGCATTAACGTCGGGCCATTGAGGCCCATCCTGAGAAGACATTTCAGGGTCCAGTTGGATAATACCACTCAGCAGAGTCTTGCTTACCAGCAATGCTGTGTCGGCATCCACCCCAGAAATTTTTCGTTTGTAATCACTAGCGAGCTCATCATGAATGGCTCTGAGCTCACTCTCTCTCAGAGTCTTGCCGAAGGTATCCGCAAACGAACTTGGATCTAGAGTGACACCGAGAAATGCCCATTGAAGCCTATCTTTGGCTTCTCTATGGGCATGCCACTCTGTCTTTGGATCATGTGACTGACCATCCAATATCTTCTTTATTGTAGGCGCCAGTTCTTCTGCAGACAGGTTTCGCTTTGCGATGGATAGTACGCTGTTAAGAGTAACCCCGCTTAATGACTGGGGTTTAGCCAGGGCCATCCTAGCGGCCCAGGAGTGGAGTGGGGTTTGTTCCAGATGATTCCCAAGCCTTTCTAGGAAAGATTTCCAGAAAGCATCTTGGGACTCTGCAAGCTGTTGGAGCTCCCTAGCGCCCAACACTTGGTTCAGCCGCTCGATGCAATAGTTTTCGACCTTGTCCTTTTGGACATGATCTCTCATCCGACTGGCAGCAAAGAGAATCTCTAGCACCCTACTCGCGGGTACAGACGATAAAATTTTATGCCGCTGCTCCAGTAAAATTACTGTGGATACAGCTCTTGGCAAACTGACCCACTCCCACTCTTTATCGTCCAGCAGAACGCTGGCAAGCCCCTTGAGATATGCCGGTGCTAGCTCGTGCCCAAAAGCTTCTACCAGAGCCTTGGAGCCAGAAGACTGGACCCAAGAAAGTGGGCGGTTTCCACTGTAAATTTCAGCCCCCCAGATGAGAGCATCCGTATTCTCTCCATTCTCGATTGAAGATGCTGTTAGTGCCCATTGGGCCGCCATCGCCACTAGCTGATCTTCGAACTGATTTGCCTGCCTGGACTGCTCTTTCGTTTGAGCTAATTCTTCCGCGTGCTGTGCAATTAACTCTCTAACCACCAGTGTAACTTCAGCATCACCGACCTCATCCAAGAGCTCTATTAACCAAGAAGGCGCGTCTTCGGTAGGCTCCAGCACCCAGCAAATCGCCTGTGCACCAACATATTTTGCCCCCACCCGCTTGAGCAGTTGCTCTTGGGTCAGCATCCACCTAAGCAGGTCAGCCGTAGGCTGCAGCCCCAATCCACGAAGTCCTCTAGCAATCGATCCAACATTAGCAATGTCTTCGTCTGCAAGTAGCAGTAAAGCTTTTGCAATTTCCTCGTGATCGGCTCGTGCAGAGACCCAATTAGCTGCTACAGGTTCGTGCCCCGCAGCTACTTCAGACGCGAAGAGGCTTCCGGTAGCGAGCATCATCTTGGCGAACTGGGGGACGGTGACATTGGTGTCATGCGTAAGGACCATGGCACAAAGGGAGCTGGCAAAGCGCTCCTGGAGCGAGCCTACACCAGAGGACAAACGCCAGCGTTTAGGGTCATCTAGGAGGAGAGACTGCCAAAGATGAGGTACCGCCACATGCCAACAAATGTCTCTTATCGCATAGATGGTCGACACTGTAGGCCGAGGCTTAACCACCGAAGCGGGCAAGCTTAGAGCTGCTTCAACTGCTGCCAGTACCTTCAGTACGTCAGCAGGGGTCAATTGATCGGGCGGAATGAGGCAGAAGAGCTCTGCGATCACTCGGATGCGTTCAGCTTCTAGGTGCTTATGTCCGGCTGAAAGCTCCTCAATCCTCCCCCAAACGACGTCATGAGAAGGCTTTGCACAATTGGTCCAGGCGGAAACTGCTGCTTTTCTGCACCAAAAGCTTGTATTGGAGCGAGTAGCGACGCTCCAGCAAGCGTCTGCCAATTGAGGCATAGGCGAGCCGACGGACAACGCATCCAAGACAGTCAGGATACGGTGAAGAGACTCATCGACCTCTAAGATCACTCGAGCTTGGTCCTGAAGCTCGGGTGTAATCAACCCTACGGTGCAGGTGCCAACTGGCCCCCACTGCTCTACCGTCCATTTGAAATATGGGTCACGATCACCCATTGAGCGCAATATCTGGGATCTGAGCTCCCACGGCAGCTTTGCCGCATCTCCGTGCAAAAGGACTGCTTCCGGGTCACGCTCCACCAAGCGCTTAGCCCCCCCAATATCCCCCTCATTGACGAGGTGGCATATGAACCACGCGTAGAGTGGCCTAAGCCCCTCAGAGGGTAATCCGTCTGCAGATACAATTAGAGCAGTTGCACGCTCTATATGAAGCCTTGCTCTACCAAGTCCATCAGCAACTAATCGAGCTAAATATCTCGCGGCGAGAAACTCTTGGATGCTGCGATGAAGCGGTATGAAGTCGTCGCCCTTTTTCGTAAACAGGGCCGTATCTAAAACTACACTTGCCAATGCTGCATCGATATCAATCTCGGCTAAGTCGAGTGATGTCGAGTTGTCCTGCGCCATACGCTTGATGCCGTGCTTTCCAGCCATCAAAAGCGTCAAGAATATGCGCCCCGCCATGTCGAGAACGACCTGCAATGCAGGAGCAGCACTGATCTCTGCCTTCGCCTGATTATGCTCCCTGGCGAGGTGATCTACTCCCGACGAATAGAGTTGATAACGTGTTATCGCAGGCAGTTTTTCAGGGGGCACCGTCATGAGAAACCTAAGCCCCAGTGGTGTCATGACGAAAGGCGTGGACATGAGCGTTTGAAGGGTAGAAATCACCGCAGCAGGATGCGGGTGCTCGAATGCCTCCAGAACCGCTATAGCCTCTTCCTCATCGAGCGGCTGGAGTTGAGCGATAACAGGTTCTGATCCTGCAGCAGCCAACTGACTGCCGAATACCTTGCTCAGCCTACCTCCGGAGTTCCAGTCCTCTGCTCGGCAACTGATTCTCCATCTACAACCTGTGGCTCGCTTTAGCGCTTTGGCAATTTGATGGGCATCCTCAACCGACACCTCATCAATAGCATCGATAAAGTACGTGCCATTGGCCTCTAGCCCATCCAGATCCAAGAGACACGCTTCATTGCATTCAAAGCCGCTTGCAGTCGAAAAGTGTTTAAAAGCTTCGGTTTTACCGAGACCAGGCTCTCCTAGAAGAACTACATATTGCTCGCTGGCAAGATCGCTTAAGCGTTTGACCTCTGCAGGTTGGTTGCCGATTGAGCGCGCGGCGACTCGTCGATCAAGGGGAGCGATGTTCATGAAGGAATAGTGCTCGGAAGACATGATGGCCAGATAGTACTGGATGTCCTGCTTGCAAGAGAGCAGTAGGTGAGGTTTCAGTTACGCACACACGTTCCGAACTGCAAGCGAAGGCCACCGCTGACAGCCATCGGCCAAAGGCAGTCATTCGCAAGTGCTGACTTTCGACCTGCGGTGGCCCTCGGAGTAGTGGCTAACGACCCATTGCGGCCATTGTAGAAGCTGGCGGGCAAGTAAACGTTATCCACGCCACACAGCCTCCGAGGAAGATCATATGTGAAGGCCTGCCCTCACCAAGTGAGCGCTAGATCACACGCGAGAATAGTCTCAGCATATGGGGCTCCTATGCTACATTCCGGCCCTCACGCCTTGGAGGGGCAGCTCTGAATGCCATCAGGAAAAAGCATCTCGTTCCGGTCACATCTGGTTACTAACACGATGGACCTCATTCGAGAAATAGAGTTGGATTGCTCACGTACATCAAGGTTGATTGCTGGAATCGTCTCCCGGCTAGCCGCCTACACAGAAGAAGGGGTCCCTATGACCCCAACTGTGTTCATTTGCAATTCGATTTCCGAACTCCTTCAGCGAGCCGGTGTGGGTGAATATGTGCCCTTATCTGGCGATGAGCCTCTCGACTCAGCAGGACCCAAGCTCCTGAAGGCTGCCGCTCCACTCTGCCGGGACAACTGGCGGATTTACGTTGAGCGATCGCCAAATGGGGAAACATGCCGCTATGGCGTTTTCTGCGGGAGCAGCGATCCATCTTCCTTAACTGTAGACGAGGTGGTCTTAGACGGCTTCTCCGCTGGATTCCCCATCGTCAGAGTTGCCCAGAGCGCCACTAATAAAGTTGAGGTGCGGACAAATTCTGGGCATGGAATTGAATTTCGCTTCAACGATGATATTGATGTCACCGAATTAGACAGTCAAGCGCAGGTAATGAGGCTTGCCCAGACCATATCCGCAAATGTCGGACCTCAGGCACCTATGTTCGCCGGCTTTGTAGAGCGACTGCTCTTATCAGCTATAAAGCATAGTCACGGCACATTAATTGCCGTTGTTTCTTCGGATCTGGATAAGCTACCAATCACGCTGCAAGATGCTGTGCAGATTGGACCGCCAGTCGATCTTTACGAGCGCTTCAAACTTCACTTAGATGAGGGCAGAACTGCAGTTTCAGTGAGCCGCCTGCAAGCCGCTGCGGAGCTGGTTTCAGGGTTCATCTGCAGCGATGGAATTACTGTTTTCAATAGCATGGGGCGCGTATTGGGATATCGCGCTTTTATACGCAGTGATGTAGATGCTCCTCCGTCGTCAGGCGGAGCACGGAGTCGAGCCTTCACTGCAATGTGTCAGTTAGTAGGCGGCGACTTAAATGCCGCATTTTTCAGATCTCAGGATGGTCGGACGGACTTCCGCCAAAAAGCCGAGGATGCCCCGAATGAATAACTCCGTCGTAGCTTGGAAAGAGCCCACAGGGACAGTGGTCCCAAAGACTGCGGATAATGCACCTGCTATAGCGAGCGTTGCTAAAACGCTTAGTACTCGCGATCAAAAGCAAATAATTACAGCGTTCCAGTCAGAAGCATACGAAATGATGGCTGGCTTTGTACTTAACAAAGCCCTATCTCAACTGAAACGCGCACTTGCATCGCTAGGCATGGCCTTTGTTGGTGAGATGCTAGGGCGAGCAGACCTAGATGAAGACTCAGTACCTACGGTCAGCATCTCAAACTACGAAGCCATTACGCTCGCCAAAGAACTTGGCCTCATCAACTCAACTGACGCGACCCGACTGACTCAACATCTAGAGTTATTGGCACACTTCGACAGCCTTAATATGGACGACGCTGAGATCGAGGAGATGACGCGAGAAGAAGCATTGTCCTTCCTCCGGACTTGCGTCAATGCGGTGCTTGGCCGAGAGGGGAACATTGCCCCTGCAGAATTTGTTGCGTTTCGATCCGAACTCGAAGGCCGAACATTCAAGAGCACAGACCCAGAGATAACAACACTTCAGGTTGCACCTTATTTCTTTAAAAAAACCACTCTCAGCATTCTTCTTTCCGGAATAAAAACCAAATCCGGCGCCCAATTTGAACACACTCTCGGAAACATAGTCGTACTCGTTCCATCCCTTTGGGCAACATTGAGAGACGCTGAAAAATGGGCAATCGGCCAGTCTTATGCAGAAGCTGTTAACGCAGCCCTGTCTCCAGCCGTGCTCGCACTAAAGAAAGCTCTAACGTCCGTTCAAGGCTTTGACTTTGTCCCTGAGTCATTGCGCTCCCAGACATTTGCCGCAGCAGCTTCCAATGTGATTACGGTTCACACAGAAATGAATAATTTCTATAACGAACCCGCAGCCATAGCAGCACTTGCAAAGCTGGGAACAACTATACCCTGGCCAGCATTCCCCATTAGCATGTCTGCAGTGCTAGCTGTGCGGCTAGGGAATAGCTATGGCGTTTCAAATGCAGCCCAAGCAGAGGCAAACGCCCTACTGGAACGACTAACAAGCAACCAGTGGGAATACTACCTAAACGAGTGCCTACCTGGAGACGAACTCATCCTTCAGAAATTAGCCTGGTATGATAAACCCCAGGTTCGTTGGGTTGCCTTGGTTGAAAACTTCCAACTAGCCACTAAAACGATTAAGTCCAAGCAAGTGGCCAAACTACTGAAAGCAAGCGAAAAATCAGACAAATTCGCACTCTCGACCTCAGCCAAATCCTTACTTAATGAAGTTAACAAATAAAAACACTAGAAACCGGCCAACCAGAAAGCCCCACACTACTGGGGCGGGCTAGATGGAGCCCTAGGAAAACTCCGAACAAGCCAGCGCCAATCAGGCTGTAGCTCGTTTCTCACACATCCAAGCCGACCGCTGCCGACTAATTCATTCAGAAATCCGGGTTTCCCCCGGATTTCTGCGTTTTACAGGCGCACTTCTCCTGTGCTAGCCAGCAAGTATCGGAGAGACACCCACAGATTCAATCGGGCAAACAGCGTGACCAACTGTGTGGTGTTCTTGACCAGGCCACGGAAGCGCACTTTGGTGTAGCCAAACTGACGAGCATAGGCCGGGGATGTCTATCGGAGCGGGGGTAATCCACCAGAGCCTGGAGAGTGTCTACGAAATTTGGGGCGACTCAGTTGGCACAATCAGCAGGAACTGGTTGAAAGTAGGCAGCGGTGAATAGCTGCTCCCTGTAGAGCAAGCAGCGGCACTAAAATGCTGAAGAAAAGTACTTGAATGACAGCTATACAACCCCATCTAGGGCAAAAGGCTATCAGAGGGAGACACCATGGAAGAGGAACAAAAGCCTTTCAGGGTTTTATGTCTAGATGGTGGGGGCATGCGAGGGGTTTACCAAGCCGCCTACCTTGCAACCTACGCGAATCGGCTTCGGAACCAAGCTGACACGGTGGGTAATTTTTTGGATGTTGGCAGTGCATTCGACCTCATCGTCGGGACCAGCACTGGTGGCATAGTAGCTTCCGCCTTAGTTGCTGGTGTCCCGTTACAGCGGGTCCAGTCTTTGTATTATGAAAACGGACCCAAAATTTTCCCCTATCAGTGGCTCCGCGCTAAGACGCTGCCTGGCTACGCAATCAGGCTTCTAGGGCTCGGCCTGAAGAAGGGCAATGATGCCCTTCGCTCCGCGTTGGAGGAGACGCTCGGTGAGCGCACGGTGGACAGCGTTTATCGAAGCCGCCGCATTGCGCTGGCGATCCCAGCGGTCGATCTCAATCGTCATGCTGCAGTGGTCTTCAAAACGCAGCATCTTTCTCGCCTCAATGGTCGAGACAATACACGTAAGCTTGTTGATATCTGCATGGCTACTACTGCTGCGCCGATTCTTCGCTCGATGGCCATGCTCGAAGAGCCGGGAGGCGCCGGAGCTACCCCGGCCACATATGTTGATGGAGGTCTTTGGGCAAACAACCCAGGAATGCTCGGAATGATGGAGGCTGTTGAGATTCTGAGTGATCGAAAAGAGGCACGCCCTATCCATTTGTTCATGCTGGGGACTCTTCCCTCTCAGGGTGGAGAGGAGATCAGCTCAGGTTCCTTGAATCGGAATGCCTTCGGTTGGATGTTCGGCATTAAGGCCATGGAAGCCAGCCTGAATGCTCAAGCTGTGGGCTACGACTACCTGGCGAACAAGATGGCTCAGCTTAGAGGCGATGGAAGCTTTGCTTTTCGTCTACCGGCCCAATGCCCATCGAACGAGTTGAGGAATTACTTGGCGAACATGGACGATGCCAGACCGAAAGTGCTGAACGCGCTTGCCCGGCAGGCGATCTCTGATGTGGACTACGCCTGGGCGACATGTGCCCGTGATCCTCATATGCAAGCTTTCCAGGCTGCAATTGCAGCAGCCACGCCACATTCCGCCAACAGCTGACCGGAGATAAAAATGGCCGACATCGATTGCCACGGCGAGATGACCAACTTTCATCGTGAGAAGGTCACGCTCTCCAACGCGCAGCAAGGTGACATGCGTAAGCGGCGGGATGCAGGGCGGACGCGTCTGAAAAATGGGCTGGATACTGCCGAGAAGCCGAAGCCCAAAGAGATTCGGTCACAAGGCTCCTACCAGATGCGCACGATGGTTCAGGATAATGACAACGACTACGACATCGATGATGGGGCTTACTTTCGCTCGGAAGATTTGACTGATGACGTCGGAGAGCCTCTAGCTCCGGAGGCTGCCCGCCAACGGGTCTGCAATGCCTTGAAGTGGGATGGTCGATTCAAGCAAGAGGCAACAGTCAAAAGAAATTGTGTGCGGCAGGTATACGCCGAGGGTTATCACATTGATGTGCCGGTTTATCGCATCGTGAAGGTCACGAACCTCTTCGGAAAGGATGAGGAGCGCTTTGAGTTGGCCAGCGGTGATGAGTGGGTTGAGTCGGATGCGCGAGCAGTAACTCGGTGGTTCAACGGTTTGGTTGGCGAGCTCAATGCCGGTGAGGCGGACGGCAGCCAAATGCGCCGGGTGACGAAGCTCAGCAAGAAATTCGCACGCAGAGCCAAGTGGAAATCCAAAACCACCAGCGGCATCGCGATTACCAAGCTGGTCGTCGACCACTTCGTCAGCAGAGCTGAACGTGATGACGTGTCGCTCAGGGAGACCTGGAAGAAGATTCACAGCAAGCTGCTGTGGTCGACCGAAATTAAGCACCCTGTAGTGATGAGCAACATTGCTGAGGCCGGTGATGGTCAGGTCGAGTTCTTCAGGGATTGCTTGGGGGAGGCACTGGATACTCTCAAGGTATTGGACAAGCATGACTGCACTCGTAAGGAGGCGCGAGAGGCGTGGGATGAGGTATTCGATACGTCGTTTTTCACGGACCAACCTGATGACGGCGGCGAGGGGCGGTCGAAAGCCTCAAACGCAGCGCTATCGGTGACTTCAGTTGAGACTGCTCGTCGCAATGACGGCGGTGGCAGGTTCGGCTGAGTGGCGTCTCCATTTGATCTCGTCGAGCGCGGCCTGCAGGAGTGCAGGCCGGATACATGGCGTCGCCTCACTGCCCAGGAGCTTTCGGCCGGTTTCCTGTCGGCGTTTTGTTCAGGGTGGCGGGTTGATTTGCAGGCGGGAGAGGTGAGCATTGCCGGTGTGGACCACTTGCTCTTCGTTATTGACGCTGCTTTCCCCAACTCACAACCGCGGGTGTATGCGCCAGGTGCTGGCAGCGATTTTCGGTGGCCACATGTGGAGCGCTTCGGCCTATTGTGTCTGCGTCCGACCTCCCTGTTTGCTGATGTGGCTGATCGCATTGGGGTGCACCTTGCTGATGCCTTAGAGCTACTTACCTACTCGGCAGCCGAGTGTCAGGCAGAGTTCGAAAGGGAGTTTTTAGCGTATTGGGCGCAGCAGGCAGTCAGCGCTAGTAGCAGCCCACAGATCCTGAGTTTGCTTAAGCCGGGCGGGGAGGCACGTACGATCTATCAATACTTTGATTATCGTGCGGGGAAGTGCGTGGTTGCTGACGATAAGACGCAGCTCAAGGACTGGCTCCTTAATTGTGGGGTAAATGCTGGTGACAAGGACATTCTGCCTGCGACCCTCCTGAAACTGTCCCGTCCATTGACTCCCGCACAATTCCCACGCTCAGGGGGGGACTTGGTAAAAGACCTCACGGATGACGTGCTGAGGCGAAGCTTGGTGCCTGGGCGCAGACCGTTGTTCATTCTTGAGGCTCATACTCCAACTGGGCCCGCCTTTGTGGCCGTTATCTACAAGAGCGGGGCTATAGATGCTCTCACAAGAGGGTTTCGTAACATCACACTTGTGCCGGGTGACCGCATCAGAGGGTGGTTCAAGGGGCGTGCCATCGAACGTGTCGTGGTTAATAGGGTGGACGGACCCTGGATACATGGCCGGGACCATTCTTCGGACTTCCTTCAGCTCAACCGCCGGCGGGTGGCGGTGGTGGGGTGCGGCGCTATTGGATCGGCCGTTGCCAATCTTCTTGCCCAGGCGGGGGTGGGTGAGCTGATATTTGTGGATGGTGATGAGATTCACTCGGCCAATGCGTCTCGCCATTTTCTTGGAGTAGATAGCCTACGTGTTGACAAGGTGACAGGACTCGCCAGGGCTTTGGCTCGCAAATTTCCTCATTTGAAATTCGACTACGCGTATCCATATCGCTTTGAGCGGCTTCCAGTTCAGCACTTAGCCAGAATCGCGGATGCGGATCTGATATTTGCTGCAGGTCTCGATTTGGAGGGCGAGGCGGCTCTCGATGCGTGGCGCGCTTCACTGCCCTGCCCCCCTGCATACTTGAGTGCCTGGGCGGAGGCCTACGCGATGGTTGGGCATGCTGTGTTGCTATACGGTCCTGAAAGGCTAATGTCTCAATTCGACGTTGATGAACGCCCGTCTTTTCGGCTCACTGACTGGCCGGATGAATCGGGGGCGATCGTCGTCGAGGCAGGATGTGGGAATGTTTTCCAGCCGCATGGTGCTGTGGATCTGCATCCTATAATTGGCATGGCTGCAGGGCTGGCCTTGGATGCTTTGCTGGGGCGAGTCCCGAACTCCTGCCGAAGAGTCTGGATGGGAAGCCGGGAGCGTGTAGAGCCACTAGGGGGCACGCTTAGAGCGGCTTTCGACAAGGCCAATATTGTTCAAGAGTACGCGTGGTGAATGGGCTTCAAGATGATTGTGCTGCTGGTAGTGTTCTGGGGCGATTAGAGGGCGTGGGTCAAGATATCTTGATAACCCCCGTGGTGCTCGACCATGTCCGCAGCTATCGCCAGATTGCAATGTGGGCAAAGGAGGCTGGCGGACAGCTATTTGGGACTATTTTGTCCGATAGGGTGCATGTTCTTGCTGCCTCGGGGCCATATCCTGGAGATGAACGTAGTCGATACCGCTACCGATCAGATCCCGCAGCAGCTCAGCGAGCAATTGAACAGCAAAGTGAGAGGGGGCTGATCTACCTGGGGGAGTGGCACACGCACGCCGAAGATCGACCCGGTGCGTCCAATCTAGATGATGCTGCCATGCGCAAGATTCTCTCTGGCTCCAAGCTGAATACCGATGCTCTGTTGATGCTAATTGTTGGCCGCTCCAAGGGGTATACAGGGCTTGGGTTATGGACAGTGTCGCTTACTCGCGTTATTCACTGGGCATTGATGCCGGCCAGGGGCTAGGAGTAGTCACGGTTGATCTATCCTCAGTTTTAGTGCCGCTGCCGAGCTAGTAGGGCCTGGGGTTCGATGACTGCTCTTGGCCACAGTCGCCATTACTATGACTCACCCCACTATCCCTCGAAAACTCGCACGGAAGTCCGTGGGCCTTAGGTGCACGTGCTGGGAAAGGTCGCCTTTGAGGGTGAACAAACGTGGGCCGTCTCTGAATTGGAATACCCGGTAGAGGTAGAACTGCTCTCCGACTTCCTTGGAGAATTCCAACTCGTTGTGGCTGACCAGGAATGACGAGCCCAGACTGCCATTAGTGGTTTTGACTTCGATGAATCGGTGATGTATTTCGTCATCGAAAGACAGTATGTCGAAGCCGGCGCCGTCCCCTTGGGTGTCTGCGACCCAATCCAGGCGTTGAAAGAGCTCAGGACTGCCCATGTCTGTAAGGCGTTGCTGTTCAAACTCAATTACCCACTGCTCCCCTGCCCGGCCCAGCTTGCGGTTGGCTTCATCGCGTGCGGCATAGTCGAACTTGCGCGGAAGTCGTTGCTTGGCGGATACGGGACCGCGCACCAGCTCCTCACGCGTTGGAGCTTCGACCAGGGCGGCTAGGTAGGACTTCTCGCTGGGAAGCTTTACCTCCTCCAACGCATCGACAATGGAGCCCACCACCTGCTGGTTTTTCAGTAAATACGCTTGTACGGATTTACGGAGCAGCAGTTGGCTGTTGCCTCTGGGCTTGTACCCGTTGATGTAGGGAAGCCCCAATGCATCAAGCACAGCACTGATGTTCTGGTGCTTGAGCTCGACTGAGGATTTGCTGCGGCCACTCAGTAGTTGCCGCAGTGCTTGGTTATGCTCGCTCTTGTTGAACGGAAGGCCTGAAGCTTCAGCGCGCAGCATTTCAAAATAATCGCGGACAGTGGCTTCCACCTCTGTTTCTGACCAGTCTTCACCGATGCGGACGATGGTAAACCCGAGACCGGTCAGCAAAGGAACGACCGTCGCCTCGCCGCCAGAGAAGCTCTCAGCACTCAGTGCGCCCATATCAGGAAACTGCTTGCCGAACGCGACGCCGGCAATGGCTTTTGAGTCGCAGTCGGTTCCTGTTTTAGGGTCGCGTACCAGGAAGTCTCGCGACTTGCCAAAGCCATAGCGCTCCAAGAACTTCGTGCGGCCAAGCTGCACGAACTCATCGATCGCGGCCTGAACGGCAGCGGGACTTCGAATTTTGGAGAGCTGCGACATCAGTTCCTTCCTGTCTTCAGGTGGCTTCAGGCTTTGTACTGCGGGTTAACACTCGGCCAGCAATCCTTGGCACGAGCAGCTCCCACTTTTCAGAGTGGTGATACTGACGGAAAGCCTCTTCACACCAGTCAGTCTGCCGCACCAGCACGGCAGCCACTTCGCACTCCTCTATCTCGAGTTCGAGCTTGAAGGATTTGGCTGTGCGGCCAACAACATCGCCGTCGGCATTCTGGATCAGGTATCGGCCCTCATAGGCTTTAAAGGTAAGCGTGTCGCCAGGCTCAAGCTTCGCCAATGCTTGATGAATGGAATCCGCAGGCTTCTTGCGCCCGGCAAAATCCAGATCAATGTCTTTCAGTGAGAGCTGTAGGTAACGCTTCTCCAGCTCGGCCTGGAACTCAACTTGGTAGGTGCGGCCGAGGACTTCGTCAGTGAGGTAGCGACTGAACAGGTTGCCGTTCGGAAACTCACAGAGCGTCAGGGTCTGTTCGGCTCGGGTCATGCCCACGTAGTAGAGCCGGCGCTCGTCATTGAGGGTCTCAGGCTGAGCCGACCAGCCGCCGTCGAGCAGCATCACGTGCCGGAACTCCAGCCCCTTGGCTGAGTGAACCGTGCCCAGGTAGAGCCCTTGTTTGGGCTGATGGCGAAGCTCACGTGCGTAGTCATACAGCCACTCGATCACCGCATTGGCTCCGAGGGGACATTGGCCGAATTCTGCAGTGAGTTGCATGAAGGCCGTAGCGAAGAACTGATGCCAGTCACTGGCAATCTCATCGCTCAAGTATTGCCAAGCAGCAGCTGAATCTAAGGGTTCAGTGATGCCGCGAAGTGCTTCAACGGCTTGCGCAAAGCCACGCTGTGCTGTCAGCGGCAACGCGCTGTCTTTGTCAGCGGCCAGGTAGTAAGGAACACCATGCGCTTCGCACCAGGCCTGTACCGGCCACAGGTACTGATGGGTGCGTGCCAATACGGCACAGCCCTGCCATTCTTCACTGTTCAAGCTCAGCAAGCGCTGCAGCTCAGCCATCACTGCCTGGGCCTGCAGGTTGGCTCGTGCACCCTCTTCGCCTTCAATTCGCAGCCGTAGCAAGCGCCCTGCGCGTTCAGGGTCCAGGCTTTCCCACTCACCGCCCTTGGGCTGATCGCGGCGCGCCGCATTGATCTGAATGGGGTGATCCTGCTTCAAGCGCTCAGGGTTGCGAGTGATAACCCGGTTGGCTGCATCGATGATCTGGCCAGTGGATCGGTAGTTATCGATGAGATAGGCGTTGGTAGCCGAGTAGTCTTCTCGGAAGCGCTCAATGTAGCGGTTATTGGCGTCACGCCAGGAGTAGATGTTCTGGTCGTCGTCACCCACAGCCAGAATACATAGACGTCCTTCTTCCTCGGCCTTTCGCCCAGCTAAGGCGCTTACCAGGCGGTATTGCAGGTCGTCGATGTCCTGATACTCGTCGACTAGGATGTAGCGATAGCCGCGCATCAGTTGCTCGCGCAGATCGTCCTCGCCCTCAACCTGGCGCTTACCTTCCAACAGCTCAACCGCCTCACTCATAACCTGGGCTAATCGACTTTCCTCGATCGCCTCGCCGCGCTCGAAGCGCGTGCCGGTTAAGCGCATGGCCATCCGGTGATAGGTCATGACATTGACCCCGAACGCATCGGGACCCACCAGTTTGAGCAGGCGCTGCTTGATCTCGTTTGCGGCATGACGGTTGAAGGTCAGTGCCACGATGCAACGGGCAGGCACCCTCCTCACCCTCAGCAGGTAAGCGATGCGGTGCACGATCACTCGAGTCTTGCCTGAGCCAGGGCCTGCCAGCACCAGCCGGTTTACATCGTCATCGTCGGCGACGATCACCCGCTGTGGCGCGCTCAAGTTCTCAATGATGCTGCGCCAGGATTCTTCACTGGTGGCGAGCTTCAGAACCTCTTCACGCCCAGAGAAGTAGAGCTGAAGAAACTCCAGCTTCGACAGCGTGAAGTAGTGCATCACCAGGCGCAGGGCATCGGCCATCTCGCCCAGGGCCGTCTCCGCATACTCACGCATCACATGCACCTGGATGCGCTTCTCGCGGTAGTGCTCATCCAGGCGTTGGTAGTCGTCTTTCAGATAGCCAGTGCGCTTCTCCGGGTCGACTTCAATGGTCATTGCCCGTCGCATGACGGTCATGCCGTGATTGAGCGTCAGCACTTCCTGCTTATGCAGGTAGAGCAGCACGTGCTCGATGGCACGACGGCGCTGTGGCTCACTGATACGGGCGCGTAGCTCAAGATCTTGCTCAATCTGGCCCATCAACTCACCAAAGGTGGTTTCGACCAAAAGATCCTTGCCACGAGCTCCAGGCGGTAGCTTGCCGATGATGAACTTGAGCAGCACTGCAGAAAGCGCTCGGCGTCGTTCACCAAAGCTCTGTATCTGCCGCCAATTCAGGCCACCGCGAATGCGCAGCTTCAGGTAATCCTGGTTAATCTGACGCAGCTCGAAGCTGCTGCGCTGCTGACTGTCGGCGTCTTGATCCAGGGCCAGGCTGCGCAGCAGGCGCAACACATGGTGAGGGATCAGCTCGCTATTGCCAGTTGCGGTTTTCAGGGCGGCTGTCAGGGGCGGCAGGTTGAGGTCTTGCCACGTGCCGTTTTCAGCATCAGGGGCCAACTCCTGCAGCAGATCGAACAGGGCCTCCTCGAGTTCCAAGGTCACTTGTAACCGCTGTGTCGAAGGGCCAACAACACCGTGGCGGACGTACAAGGTCAACTTGGAGTCGTTAACCAGCAGCCCCAGATCCTCCATCTGCCGCAAGGTGGCCGTCACCTCCTCAGAGGTCAGGCTCGTCAGGGCCATCAGAGAGTCAGTGTTTACACGCTGGTCAGCGCTCGCCTCATAGAGGTAACTCAGGATGGCCTTGAACTCTTCCAGCCGGCGCGCTGGAAGTTTGGCATTGGCGAGGCGTTTGTCAGCCTCCTCCTTGGTGAGTTTCAAGCTCGCAGGAAATATCTGGGTTTGGTTCTCTTCACGCTTTAGAAACTGCCCGCGTTCGAGCCACGCAACGGCAGTAACCACCTTGGTTTCGGCGTCGCGCTCACCTGCGTCGAAACTGGTTTCGACCTGTTCGTCCATCAACACTTCGCCGGCCGTGATCACCAGCTTTCCGTCTTTACGGCGATCACTTTCCTTGCGCAACTTGCGCAGGATCTGCTGAATATCACGCAGGGTTAGCTTCGAGCCTTCGCTCATGCCGAACTGCGTTTCGATATCCTGAGCGTCATACAAGAGCACACAGCGTGCTTGCCCTTGATCACGACCCGCACGCCCTGCTTCCTGCAGGTAGTTTTCCAGGGAACCTGGAATATCCGCATGCACCACTAGGCGGATATCGGACTTATCCACGCCCATGCCAAACGCATTGGTCGCCACAATGACCCGCAGTTCGCCCGATTTAAAGGCGTCCTGAATGTCCTTCTTCTCATGCGGTTCCAGCCCGGCATGAAAGTGCTTGCAGGCCCAGCCATGGCCTATCAAAAAGTCCGCCAGCTCCTCCGAACTCTTTCGGCTTGAGACAAAGACCACCGCCCCACCTTCGTCACGACCTAACTCGTCTTCCAGCAACCCGTGGGTGCGATGTCGCTTATCGGCACGGGTACAGGGCAATACCTCAAATCGCAGGTTATTGCGCTCATGAGTACCAATGAAACTCTTGAAAGTGATGCCCAGACCTTCCTTGAAGTGCTGTTCAATATCCTCCAGCACGTCAGGCTTCGCGGTCGCCGTAAAGCAACCAATGGGGGCCAGCGGACCGTCGCCAGTGAACTCCTTGATGAACCGCGAGACGTAGAGGTAATCAGGTCGAAAATCCGCGCCCCATTTCGATAGGCAATGCGCTTCATCAAATATCCATGCCCCGATCTGCCGCTGGGCAATAGCTCGCCGAAACGCCTTATTGCGAAACTGCTCAGGCGAGACCAGCAGAATGCCCACATCACCGAGCTGGATCATCTCCAACACCTCGGCCCGCTCAGGCATGGTCAACAAGCCATTGAGGGTGGCAGCGCACTGCACGTTCCGCGCAAGCAGCCCATCGACCTGGTCCTTCATCAAGGACTGCAGCGGCGAGATGATGACAGTGAGGCTGCCGTTGCGATGAAAGCGATTAAGGGCTGGTAGTTGGTAGCACAGCGACTTGCCGCCCCCCGTCGCCAGGATGGCCAGCACGTGCTCACCACGCATACCAGCCAGCACCACATCGTGCTGCAGGGTTCGGCCGTCGGGCTCAGTGCGGAAGTCATCGAACCCAAAGTAACGATTGAGCTCATGGCGGGGATCATGGGTCGTCGCGCAGTAACCGCAGTCTTCAAGACCACACGGCGTATCACGTAACTCAGCAAGCAACCGCCCCACTTCGGGGAACTGATGCCGTACCCAGGGCGCCAGCACCGAGTTACCACCAGATACACGTAACCAAGCCAATGCATAGGCAAGTGGCCAATGCAGTGACGTATCGAAGAGGTCGATTTCGAGCAACTGCTCCAGGCGCGTGCTGCAAACTTTGAGCGTACGCGTCAGCGCTGGATCAGTTTCTTTGAGAAGTCCGGGGATTAACCCGCGCAGCTCGCTAAGGCGTTTCGGGGCCTGCCCAGTCAGTGTGGCGAACACCGACCCCAAGTCACTTGCCATCGTCGGTGCTAACAGTGCCTGGTAACAGAGCAGCTCAGCCTGATGAGTGATGTTGAGGCTGGAAAACGCTTGGCGCTGGTCATTGAACAAGGTCAGCGTGGAATGACAGTCCGACAACGGCGAGTTAAGGCTGTCACGGATGAGCTTGTAGTCTTTCACCAGCCGGTGATACGGGTTCTGCGGAAAGGCTAGCGGCGACAATAGCAAGGTGTCGACCACCGGAAGCTGATGCAGCGCCAGCTGTGGCGCTTGCTGCTTGAGTATCGGCAGATCGTGGCTAACTACGTTATGACCAAGCACAAAACTTGCGCCATGCCCTAAGTCATCGAGCGCAGCGAGTGCCTGGGCAAGATCCTTTTCGACCTTGCGCTCCAACTCCGCGCCTGTGTCGGGACGCAAAGCGCCGACCATGAAAATTCGGTCAGTCTGGTCGGATTTCCCAGGGGCAACTTCCAGGTCAAAAATCAGACTTTTAGGGGGCGAAAGTGAAGCCATCCGGACAGCGATCCTTGCAACAGACTACGGGGCTGATGGCACTTTAACCGTAAAAGGCCAGCGTAGGTAGTTGCGGTAGATCGCAGTTGAGCGTGCTCAAGCCGCTTGCGTATAGCCAAAACATTATACAAATAGGTCGTGATCTACCCGAACATGATGGTCACCTGAGTAAGCAGCCTTATCTGGCTGCGATCGACTGCAACATGTAGTCAACCAACTCACTGGTGCCGCTAGTAACTAATCATTAGGCTAAGACACATTTGGGAGGGGCATAGTCGTGCCCCACTGCACAGGGATGGAAATAACGTGAATGCAGTACTGAGAGAAATCGATGGACTGACCCCACTGCCTTACCAACGCGATATGGTGGCATACCTAAAGAGCATGGAGCCTGAGGTGTGGGCATGGGCTTCGTCCCTCAGTGTGCAGGAACAGCACAGCAATGAAGTCCGCGCCCAACTCCTGCGAGACACCTACCGCCTAACGCACGCCACCCATCCGCAGGTGTATGCCCTGTGCGAGCAAGCGCTGCAGAGGCTGCAAATCGCCGCCCCCATAACGGTGTACCAGGCCAACGGCCAAAGCATGAACGCCACGCTTTTTTACCTGCCTGGCGAGGTGCATGTGGTGCTGCAGGGCCCGGTGCTCGAACGCCTACAGGAGAATGAGCTGTTAGCTTTGTTGGGCCATGAATTGGCGCACTACTGCTTGTGGTCGTCACATGACAGCGATTACCTCGTTGCCGATCGCGTGCTGAACCACAGTACATCCACCCACATCAGCAGTTCCAGCTACGCCGAGAGCGCGCGGTTGTATGGCCTGCATGTGGAGCTATATGCCGACCGTGGCGCCGCGCTAGTGGCGCAATCTTCAGCCGTGGCGATCGCAATGCTGGTGAAGGTACACACGGGTATCGCCGAGGTTAACGCCGAGGCTTATCTGCAACAGGCGTTGGAGCTAGATGAAAAGGCCGGGCAACTGTCCCAAGGCACCTCGCACCCCGAGTCGTTTCTGCGCTCCCAGGCCATTGATATGTGGTGGCGCCAAGACCCTCAGCTGGACAGCTGGCTGGAACGCCGATTGCGCGGCCCGCTAAGTCTGACCAGACTGGATCTTCCCGGCCAAGTGGCACTGACCACCATCACCCGCGGATTTATCGCCCACTACCTGCAACGCCCCGAGCTGCGTTCAGAAAAGGTCACCACCCAGGCACAGCAGTTTTTCCCGGACTGGCAAGCCGACTTTCCCCCGGTGGATTTAGCCACCCTGACCACCGAACACCTCGACGACAGCGTGCATGAGTACCTGCATTACGTGCTGTTGGATCTGGCTTTGGCTGATGAGGATTTGCGCGAACCAGCGCTGGAGCAGGCTGCGCGCATTGCCCACACGCTGGGCAGCCAGGAGGGCTTTTTGAAGATTCTTAAACGCGACATCAAGCTAGGCAAACGTGAGCTGACCAACCTGACCCGCCGTGCGGCCGGAGGCCTCAGCCAATGAACGACTTGTCCCCCACCCAGACATTCGCGCAATTGCTTGCGGCACAACCCGACACCCCGCGCCCCATCGACGATGTGCTGTTTCTGATGCTGCCGCTGCTGCGCCAAGTGGCGCAGTTGCATGCCTACGATCTAGTGGCACCGTTAGACGCCAGCAGCGTAGTGCAAGGGCCGAACGGTGCGCTGCAGTTGCGGGTACCCGGCGGCCAGGCGGCGAGCCAAGCGTCGGCTCGGCTGCGAGCCGTGCAACCGGCTCAGGGGTCAGCGCTGAATATCATTGGCGAGGTGCGCGTAACTCGCGACTCTGAGCGTGGTGTGGCGGTGGACAACCTACAGGTACAGGACGACCCACTCACTCCCATTGAAAAACCAGTGTATGTGCCGGGCTTTACATCCTGGGAATTGCTGATCGGGCACCACGATCAGATCAGCGATATCTTCCAACTTGGTCAGATGATGGCCTGTCTGGCCTTGGGACTGAACTTCAAAGACGCCGAGGACGTGCATCAGTTTGCCGACCATCGTCGCAACCTGTTTCTGCTCGCCGCCCGTTTGAATCCGGTGTTGGCCAGCGTAATTGTCGAAATGACCGAGCTGAACCGCCATCAGCGCGCCACCGACCTGCCGTCGATTATTCAGCGTCTGGAACACTGGCGCGATCAACCCGTCGGTCTTGATGTAGAGCGCGTACTGGCCGACACCAAGGGCCCCGGCTCGCGGCGCGCCGCCGTGCTAGAGCATTTGCGTGATCGGCTGTTTGATTTGTCTCGGCGCAACCGCCTGCTGCATTTCCGCCCCACCCAAGCCAACGTCAATTTGACCATTGCAAGCGTTCCTCTGGTGATGCACGTCGAAAGCATCCAAGCCAATGAGCTGTGTACCTGGGGCGGCAGTTTTGCCGAACAGGTGCTGAGCGGCAAACCGCTCAGCCTGCATAAGTGGTTGCGCTTCGATGACCAGCCGTACCTACCGGCATCGCTGGACAAACTGATTCAGGAAACCCGCCGCGACCGTTCCGAGTTTGGTTTTAGCAACCTGCGCTTAGTGGTGGCGTTTATGCGCTGGCACAACCTCAAGGAAACACCGGAAGAACGTATTCTCTCGCCGCTGTTGTGGCTGCCGGTTGAGCTGGTGAAGAAGAAAGGCGTGCGTGACCAGTACGTGCTGCAGTGCGACGAAAGCCAGGCAGAATTCAACCCAGTGCTGCGCCACCAACTGCGCCAGCTGTATGACATCCAGCTGCCGGAAACCATCGACCTGAGCAACACCTCGCTGGCCGAAGTACATGCCGATATCACTAGGCAGATTCGCCAAACCGAACCTGGTGTAGAAGTTCGTCTGCAAAGCAAACCTGCCATCGAATTGATCCACCAGAAGGCCGTGCAGCGCCTGCAACAGTTCCAGCGCAAACGCGGTCACCAACGCACATCAGCCATTGCCGGGCGCCCGGACTTTAGCTACGAGCGCGACGACTACCGCCCCTTGGGCCTGGCTCTGTTCCATAAATGGGTTTGGCCCACCGCCTCGCCGCTACGCGGTGCCGTGGGTGCACTGCCTGACGCCAGCCTGAACCAACGTCATGCCGTGGCCGAAGAAAACAGCAAGCAAAGCAAAACCTACCACCTGCCTGAAGACCAAGGGCACCAGTACGCCTGGGACATCGACCTGACTCAAGTGACCTTGGCCAACTTCAACTACAAGAAAATGTCCCTGGTACGCGACTACGCCCAGCTGATAGATGAGCCGGCCGCCAACGCCGGTTTTGATCGAATGTTTTCCATTGAGCCCCGCGAAGTGGAAGTGGACGTGCCGCCCGCTATCCCCCTGCCCGATCAGTGGAACGTAGTGCCCGGCGACGCCACGCAAAACGCCGCCGTCAGCCTCGCGCGCACCGGACGCAACTTCATCATTCAAGGGCCGCCCGGAACCGGCAAATCGCAGACCATCACCAACCTGATTGCCGACTACGCAGGGCAAGGCTTGCGGGTGTTGTTTGTCTGCGAAAAACGTGCGGCGCTGGATGTGGTATTTCACCGCTTGCAACAGAGTGGCCTGGATGAGCTCTGCTGCCTGATTCACGACTCGCAAACCGACAAAAAAGCCTTCGTCAGCAACCTGCGCGAATGCTACGAAGCCTGGGTGGCCAAGCCACAAGTGTGGGACGCCACCATGGCGCGCCGTACCCAGGCGCTGCAGCGCATGAGCACGCACCTGCAGAAGATTGAGCGTTTCGACCAAGCCATGGCGGCCGTGCCTGCAGCACTGGCCAGCAGCGTGCGGCAACTGGTTCAGCGTTTGATCGAGCTGCCAGCACTAACCCACGAGGTGGGCGCAGAGGTTCGTGAGCGCTTACCGAGCTGGGCGACTTGGCAGGCAAAACGCGAGCTCAGCGAACGCCTGTACGCCATGCTGCGCGAGAAGTTTGGTGTGGCCTATTTTGCGGCGCACCCTTTTAGCCGGCTATCTGCGCAGGTGTTGAACAGCGAGCAGGTATATGGCCAGGTCAAAGCCTTTATCAGTGAGGCCACCAAACTTTTGGAAGCCCTCGAGGCCAGCCTCGAACACCCCACCAGCTTGCTCACTGGCGACACCTTGGTGGCTGATGGCCAAGCAATGTCCCGCGCCGTGCGCCATGTGCTGGACTTTAACTTGGCCGCACACCTCGACCTGCTGGACGAACACTCCAGCGCCGCCCGTGCTCTCGCCGAACAACGCAAAGTCTTGCACAGCCTGAACCAGCAGTATCAAGACAGCCTGCAAGGCACCTTGAACTGGCGCGACAAACTCAGCCCGCAAGACACCCTGGCCGCGCAGGAGCTGGACGCCAAGCTAGGCGACTCGGTGCTGCGCTGGTTTAACCCATCGTGGTGGCGCCTGCGTGGTGAGATGCGCAAGCGCTATGATTTCAGCAAACACGCGGTGCAACCCAAACACCGCAGCCTACTGCAAAGCCTGGCTGCCGAGCACGCAGCCCAAGCGACGCTGCTGGCCGCCGACAAAACCATGTCAACGCAATACGGCGTCAGCGATAGCAGCCAGTTTGTCCAGGCCTTAGAAAGCGTCGCGCACACTGCCAACGATTCCCCTTTGCTGCGCCTATGGCTGCAGAAGCTGGAAGGTGCCAGCGACGCCGTCCGGCAAAGCAAAGACGCCGCCCTTGCTGCCGAAGTATTTGCCGCCCTGGAAACCCAACTGCTGAGCACCTTGGGCCCGGTCAACCTTAGCCTTAACGCGTTGGGCGAGTTTCTGCGCGACCTGCAAGAAGATCTGGAAGACCTCCCCGACTGCGTACCGCTGCTGCGTGAGCTGCACAGCAGTGACGCGGCCTACGTGGCCGCTCTGCAGCAACACAAACTCAGCCTGCTGGAACTGGAAGCGCTAATCGCTAGCGAAGCCTTGGCGCGGCTGTATCGTAACGACCCTGAGCTGGCCAAGTTCGACGAACGAGAACTGACAACCGCCGTCAGCCAAGTCAGCAGCGCCGAGCGCGACATTCTGCAATTGAACGCCAAGGTGATCGACGCCACCCTGCACCGCAATTTCTTGGAGCGGGTGAAAAAGTCCGCGCTGTCCGCCACCCAGCTCGATGAACAGGGCAAGCTCTTCAAAAAGAATTACGCCAAAGGTCGTCGTGAACTGGAGCACGAGTTCGGCAAAAGCATGCGTTACCGCGCCATCCGCGAACTGGCTAGTGGCGACACCGGTCTGGTGATCAATGACATCAAACCGATTTGGTTGATGAGCCCCTTGTCGGTTTCGGACACCTTGCCCCTGCAGCCGGATTTGTTCGATGTGGTGATCTTTGACGAAGCCAGCCAGATCCCCAGCGAAGAAGCCATTCCGGCCCTGAGTCGCGCCCAGCAAGTGATAGTGGTGGGCGATGAAATGCAGCTGCCACCATCGAGCTTTTTCGCCACCAGCGGTGACGAGGAAGATGACCAGGTACTGGCCACCGAAGACGGTGAATTGGTGGCTATCAACTTGGACGCAGACAGCCTGCTCAGTCAGGCCGCGCGCAACCTACCAGCCACCCTGCTGGCCTGGCACTACCGCAGTCGCCACGAGGCGCTGATCAGCTTCTCCAACGCGGCATTTTATGACGGTCGCCTGATTACTATTCCCGATCGGCAAATCAACCAAAGCGCCGACAGCCCGGCCGCCCTTGACGCCAACGACCCGCAGGCGCCGCAATACGCCAGCGATGCTCTGCTGGCCAACCCGATCAGCTTTATCAAAGTCGCCAACGGAGTCTACGAAAACCGCTGCAACCTCGCCGAAGCCCAGGTGATCGCCGGCACCGTGCGCGAACTACTCAACCGTGAAATCGGGTTAAGTATCGGCATCGTCGCCTTTTCCGAAGCTCAGCAAACCGAAATTGAAACCGCCCTGGAAACACTGGCTGCGCAAGACCAACAGTTTGCCACCCTGCTCGAACGCGAATACCTGCGCGAGGACAACGGGCAGTTCAACGGCCTGTTTGTGAAAAACCTGGAAAACGTCCAGGGTGATGAGCGAGACATCATTCTGTTGAGCATTTGCTACGCCCCAGGACCGAGCGGCAAAATGCTGATGAACTTCGGCCCCATCAACCAGCGCGGCGGCGAAAAACGCCTGAACGTGATCTTTAGCCGCGCCCGGCATCGCATGGCGGTTGTCACCAGCATCCATTCCGACGCCATCACCAACACCCATAACGACGGTGCGTCTGCACTCAAAGCGTTCCTGCAATTTGCCGAAGCCAGCTCCCGTGGCGAAGGCGACCGCGCGCAAAGCATCCTTAGTGCCCTGAATCCCGGCGCACAGCGCTCGTTTGCCACCGCCGCGCCGTACGACGCACTGCGCACTGCACTGGCCAAGGCACTGCGCGCCAAAGGCCATGTGGTGCATGAACATGTCGGCAGCTCGCTGTTTCGCTGTGACCTGGCAATTGTCGATGACACTGGCCACAGCTACCGCCTAGGCATCCAGCTGGACAGCAGTCGCGACGGAAGCAGCGTAGAAGTGCGCGACCGCTACGTATTCCAACCCACCGTGCTGCGTAGTTTTGGTTGGAAAGTAATCGACGTGCCGGGCAAACAATGGTTGGCCGACCCAGCCGGCTTGCTTGCCCGAATCGATGCGGCCCTGCGCGACGAAAGCCCGGCGATGATCGAAGTAGAAGCGCCCGAGGAAGACAGTGTAGACCTGCACATTCCAGCGCCTGAACCCGACGTCTCGCCCATTGCGACGAACCTGCAGGAGTACCGCTTTGAACAAGGCGGCTCGGCGAAATTCTGGCGAATTAGCGTAGTCGGCAATGAGCTGACAGTGAACTTTGGGCGCATGGGCAGTAAAGGCCAGACGCTGATCAAGAACTTTGATACGCAGGAAAAAGCCGAACGCGAGGCCAATAAGCTGATCGACGAGAAAGTACGGAAGGGATACTTAAAGGCGCCGGAGTAGATACAACAGCACTACAACGTAATGGACAAGGAAAAGCAAAGAGTCTGTTTCTGGCCGACTTCTGCCAAACGCTTTAGGCTGGAGTCGGTCAAAAGCAGCCTGTTGCAACCGGCCTGAACCAGGCAGCTCTCTTACAGCTCTGAGTTGACTGTTCAGATTGGACTCTAAAGCTGGGCGCTACTCAAATCGGGGGAGACGTCGCTGCGACCTAGAAGACATCGCAGTTTCACGCTGAGTAGGTGCGTTAGAATTGTCCGATTACTGGCGTATTTTCTCCTTATTTCTTCCAATATCCAATTAAGCGGTACTGTCAGCCCTTGCCTTGAAGGAATCCAATGATGCGGGTGGCACTAATACTGGCGTTTGCTGTTTTTCTTTCTGCTTGCGCAGGCGTTCAACACGGCTCACCTGAAGCGCAGCAGCAGATCAAACGAGATCTCGGCATTTCATCGATTGTTGATAGCT
>Ga0116211_1000187_pt1 | contig 40240 bp, 34 predicted proteins | sample SaghotsprinmetaG_FD_94484 | JGI IMG/M metagenome (GOLD analysis project Ga0116211, IMG submission 94484) | Hot spring microbial communities from South Africa to study Microbial Dark Matter (Phase II) - Sagole hot spring metaG | ecosystem: Environmental > Aquatic > Thermal springs > Hot (42-90C) ... | reverse complement strand
TTCCGGTTGCTTCTCTAGACCGGATTATCTGCAAGCCTCCTGGCCTGAGGCGTTGGGAACGCCAAGACATGTTGGACTCGGTGGGCGAAGAGACTCAAACTCGAAAGAGGTTTATCACAATGCTACGAGTGCCCGTTCTATCGCCTGACGGAAAACCGTTAATGCCAACCAAACCGAGCCGCGCCCGTCGCTGGATTCGAGATGGTTTGGCAGTAGGAAAGTGGTCAGATTTGGGCGTGTTCTACGTTCAACTGACCAAACAACCTTCTGGGGAAAAAACTCAACCGATTGCGGTGGGCATCGACCCCGGAAAGCTGTATTCCGGTATTGGAGTGCAATCACCCAAGGCAACTTTATTTTTGGCTCACCTAGTGTTGCCATTCCCAACGGTTAAAGACCGCATGGAACAACGCCGGATGATGCGACGTGGGAGACGCGGGAGGAGAATCAACCGCAAGGTGGCCTACGCCAAACGCGCCCACAGACAGAAACGGTTTAATAACCGTAGGCGGAACAAGCTACCGCCCAGTATTCGTGCGAATCGACAACTTGAATTCAGGGTTGTGAGTGAGATTTGCAACCTCTTTCCAGTGAGCAAGATTGTCTATGAGTACGTGGAAGCAAGGGGGCCAAAATCCTTCTCTCCTGTAATGGTGGGTCAACGAGTCATGCTGGGCTGGTTGGCAGAACTAGCGCCGGTTGAGACTCAGTTTGGGTACAACACCGCTAACCTCAGGAAGCAGTTAGGGTTAGCCAAGTCGAACGATAAGGCGATACAAACCCCTGAGAGCCATGCCGTAGATGGGCTAACTCTGGCGTGTTCTGAGTTCGTCAAATACAAACCGTTCCGCACCGCCACTACCCACGGTCATGGGTGGAGAGGAGCCGTGCAGTTAACGTCTGCGGTTTTCAAAGTGATTTGCAGGCCCCCGATTTCTCGTCGGCAGTTGCATTTAATGCTTCCAGCCAAAGGTGGTGTGCGTCGTAAGTATGGGGGCACAGTGACCCGTCATCGATTCCGGAAGGGGGATTTTGTTCGTGCAGAAAAGGCAGGGCGAACCTATATCGGCTGGGTGAGTGGCGATACTCAAAGGCAGATTTCTGTGAGCGATGCGAACTGGAAGAGACTAGGGCAATTCACGGCTTCTAAAGTTGCTTTGATTGCCCGTAGTACTGGGCTGGTCGTTTCGGGGGCATCGCACCCCACTCAACTACCGCTCCTATCCCTCCCCCACCTGCTACGCGAGGATGGGGGTTTCTCGGAGGTTTTTCGATGAAACGGCTGTGGGCACACACTCTCACGCTGATAAGCCTGACGGTATTGGTGTGGGGGCTACTTAGCGGCAGCAGTTGGGCGGGGCTGCAAGATGATCGCTACGATGGCAACATTTTTGCCCTCTACGGTGGTAATGGTTCCTTAGTGCCGCCGAAAGTTAGCCTGAGCCAGTCCTTAAGGAGCGATCGCGCCACCCTGTTGCTGTTCTACGTGAACGACAGTCGCGATTGCAAACAGTTTGCGACCACTATTTCCCAACTTCAGGGCTACTATGGCCGAGTCACTGATTTCATTCCCATTGATGTGGATGCCCTGCCCCTTGGGGCTGAGTTTAGCGCCACAGACCACGGCTACTACTATAAAGGACGGGTGCCGCAGACCCTGATTTTTGATCGCCAAGGACAACTCCGCCAAGACGTGGTTGGCGCGGTGCCCTTTGAAACCCTTGACGATACCCTGCGAGAGGTTTTTGACCTGCTCCCGCGCTCCGAGTCCGTGGAACTGCGGCCACGCCCGATCAATGAAATTAATGTTGAGTTGGTGCCCCCCACCCCAGCAAAGTAGGCAACTTTACCTAAAACCCCCTCGGATTTTAGACTCAGAAAAGTTAAAGTTTTGTTAAGAATTCTTGGCTTTTGCAGGAGAAATGTGTAGTTTTCTATACTATTATAAGTGCCCCCTATCAGCCAACCCAAAGAACCCGTCGTTCCTGGGGTGGGGATCAACAAAATCCTCATAATTGTGATGGTTGCTTACGTTAGGCTTTCTAAGCATCCGTAAAAGCACTCATGGCAGGGTGAAACGGCTGTAGTAACGTGGGTTCAGGTAAAAGGTGAAAGAAACGCTGTGACTCCCCTCGTGTCCGCTGTCCCCAGTGCTGGTCATCGTCGCTACGATCCCGAGGCGATCGCCCGTTACTTCCGGTTTCGACCATGGCAAGTGGCATGGCGGTTCTGTAACATTCTTGTATCATTCTTTACATTTTGGTTCTTGCTGCAATGGGACAAATTGCTCGGCCAGCAGGAAGCAAACGTGCCCCTACGGGCCATGCAACTGCGCAAGCTGCTCATTCGCTTGGGGCCTACCTTTATTAAAGTGGGGCAGGCACTCTCCACCCGTCCGGATCTTGTTTGTCCCGCCTATCTTGATCAACTGACGCTGCTACAGGATAAGCTTCCCCCCTTCCCCAACGATATTGCCATTGCCATTATTGAGCGGGATTTACGGTTAAATTTGGGGGATATTTTTGCTGAGTTTTCGCCGCAACCGGTGGCTGCTGCCAGCTTGGGGCAGGTCTATCGGGCGAAGCTGCACACGGGCGAGGAAGTGGCGGTGAAGGTGCAACGGCCAAACCTGCTGCCGGTGATTACCCGCGATTTATTTTTAATTCGGGTGCTGGTGCAGTGGTTAAAGCCCCTGCTGCCGGTGAACCTCTGCTACGACCTGCGGGATATTGTCGATGAGTTTGGCCGCAAGCTGTTTGAGGAAATTGACTATCTGAACGAAGGGCGCAATGCCGAAAAATTTGCCGCCAACTTCCGCGATGACCCAACGGTAAAAGTCCCGAAAATTTACTGGGAGTTCACCAGCCAGCACGTCCTCACATTGGAATGGATCCACGGTATTAAGCTCACCCGCACCGATTGTATGCTGGCGGCGGGGGTTGACCCGGATCAGTTAATCCGCGTTGGGGTTATTTCCGGTCTGCGGCAGTTGCTGGAATTTGGCTTTTTCCATGCGGATCCCCACCCGGGTAACCTCCTTGCCATGGCGGACGGGCGCATGGCCTACATTGACTTTGGCATGATGGATCAGTTGGAGGAGAGCACCAAAGAATCTCTTGTGGATGCGGTGGTGCACTTGGTGAATAAGGACTACGACCAACTGGCGGCGGATTTTGTTAAATTGGGGTTCCTCACCCCTGAAACCGACATTACGCCGATTATCCCTGCGCTGGAGTCGGTGTTCGAGGAAGTGCTGGGTTCGAGCGTCCAAGAATTTAATTTCAAGGTCATTACGGATCGCTTTTCCGAGTTAATGTACGCTTACCCATTTCGGGTGCCCGCTAAGTTTGCCCTGATTATTCGTTCGCTGGTGACCCAAGAGGGCATCGCCCTTTGCTTGAACCCTGAGTTTCGGATTGTAAATGTGAGCTATCCCTACGTGGCGCGCCGCCTGTTACAAGGGGAGTCACCCCAACTGCGGCGACGACTGTTGGATGTGCTCTTCAAAGACGATCGCCTGCAATGGCAACGGCTAGAAAACCTAATTGCGATCGCCCGCCAAGACGATCACTTTAACCTTGCGCCTACCGCTACCCTTGGTCTGCAATACCTATTTTCGGAAGAGGGGCAGTACCTACGGCGACAAATTGTGCTAGCGTTAACCGAAGACGACCGACTCCATACCGAGGAAGTGCAGCGGCTCTGGAATTTGGTGAAGTCTGACCTTCGACCGCTCTTTTTCATTGATGTGGCATGGGAAGCGCTCAAAGCCTCTGTTTCCCAGACCCTTGCTAAGGAAAAAGACGAAACGTCCTTGGTCGTTGCCCGCTAGGGGGTGGTTGTCGAAAGCCAACTTGTGCAGGAAGGACAGGTATTGTTGTGTTTGATCCACCCATCGTAGTGCTGCTTGCGGGAATTTTTATGGGGTTGACCAGTGGCAAGGCGTTTGAGGCCACCCTCAAGCAAAGTGTACAGGACTGGAACCGCAGCCGCTCCACCCGTATTCTGGGTCAACTGCGGGGTCCCCAACTCCAGTTGCCCTATTTAGGCATTTCCTTGGGAATTTGGCTATTTTTGAGCGCCGGGCTGTGGACCTATGGCTTTCCGGCAGGGTTGAGTATGGCGATCGCCCTTGGTTTAACCATTGCCACTGCCCTGTTAGTGTGGTACCAACTGGGCAAACTGCTAACCATTTTGGCCAGCGGTGGCTCCCAAGCCCTTGACCTAGATGCCCTCGAAGCCAAGAAGTAAGTTTCCTGCCGAGGAGGCGTTGTGGATCTACACACCCAAGTTAATGAGCTAATTGCCAACGCCCCAGACGACGCGGCAACGATTGCTGCCGTCCAAGCAATTGCCCCCATCTTGCTAGAAGAAGCCCAACGCTACCAGCAGACCATCTACTACGTCCTGCAAACCGAAGATGGCCAGTGGCAGGTCATCACCCTTGAGGAGCGGCAGCCCCCTTACCAGCAAAAGGTGGTGATTCATGCCTACGGCAGTGCAGACATGGCCGCCGCTGCCAATGATCCCGAGAGTCAGCTTGTGGTCACTGAAATGCCCATTATTTCACTGCTGTTCCAACTTCTAGCGGCTGATCCGGTGGATAGCCTGATTGTCCTAGAGCCGCCCAATGGCGAACGGGGCTGGGAAGTGAGTCGTGAGTCTCTGCTGGCTCAGGTACGCCGTAGTTTGAGTATCCCCCCCAATATGGCCTAACCGGTATGCTATTCCCCTTGAAACGCCGCCAATTTGTGCAGGGGGTGATGGCAGGTTTAGGGGTCAGCCTCAGCCAGTGTTGGTCGGTGACCCCCCAGAGCCTATGGGATGTCATTGTGGTGGGTGCGGGGATTGCCGGTCTGGCGGCAGCGCGGCGACTTCAGGGGGCAGGGCAGCGGGTGTGTATTCTAGAGGCACGCGATCGCCTTGGCGGGCGCATTTGGACGCTAAATCACTTCAGGGTGCCTGTGGATTTGGGGGCAAGCTGGATCCATGGCAGCGACGGCAATCCCATCCATCGCTTGGCAATGGCAGCAGGAGTGCCCACCCAAGAGACGAACTACGACAATCTTATCCTCTACAACAGTGATGGTCGTCCTCTGGCAGAGGCAGCCACAGAAGCTCTGTACGCGGAGGGCGATCGCCTCCTTGAGGGGGTGATGGCTCAGTCGAGTCGTCCTACAGACTCGCTACAGACGGTGCTTGAGCGGATGCGCCGCCAACCCTTGACCCCTGAGTTAAATTTTTACTTCAACACCACAATTGAGCACGAGCGGGCTGCTGATATTCAGGAGCTATCCCATCAGCACTTCGACAGTGACGCGGCGTTTGCGGGTGAAGATCTGCTCTTTCCGCAGGGGTATCACGGCATTATTGATCACCTGAGCCAGTCCCCTGAGCCGTTAACGATCTATCGCAACCAATCGGTACAGCGCATTTCCTATGGTGCCCCCCATGCCGTCACGGTAGAAACTGGCCAGCAGGTGTACCAAGGGCGGGCCGTCATTGTGACGGTGCCCCTAGGGGTGCTTAAAAAGGGTCGTATTCGCTTTGATCCCCCCCTGCCCCAGCGGACGCAACAGGCCATTGATCGCCTAGGCATGGGCATTCTCAACAAAGTGGTGCTGGAGTTTCCAACGGTCTTTTGGGAAGAGGTGGAGATTCTCAACTACATTTCTGAGCGGAAGGGGGAGTGGTGCGAATGGCTGAATCTGCACGCCTACACGGGGCAACCGCTGCTAATGGCCTTTAATGCGGCAACCTTTGGCCGTCAGCTTGAGGCAAGTTCAGATCAGCAGATCATTGGGGCGGCCATGGCGACGCTGCGGCGATTATACGGTACGGGTATCCCTGATCCGACCCGGTTTGCCCTGAGCCGCTGGGGGCAGGATCCCTTTAGCTATGGGGCTTATTCGTTTATGCCCCCTTTAGCAAGCCCCGCAGATTACCGGAGCCTGAGCCAACCCATTGGCGATCGCCTCTTTTTGGCCGGAGAGGCGACCCACGATCGCTATCCGGCGACTGTCCATGGTGCCTACCTGAGTGGCGATCGCGCCGCTAAGGCATGGTTAGCAGCCCGCTAGGAGAGGGGGCTTAAAACTTTATCTGGAGCATCCACCGGTGTCTCACCCACCACTTCCGGGCTGTTGGCTTCCGAGGGGGGCACCACCTGCCAGAACAGGGGTAAGTAGGACTCCCACTGCTCCAGAATTAGCGCTGCTTTCGGGCTACCCGTGCGCTCGCGATGCGCCGTAATCAGTTGCCGCAGTTGCGCCGCGCCAATGGCGGAGGTAACCCGCTGAATGCGAACAATTTCGGGATTGACCTTGGCCGGGAATGTGCCCGCTTCATCAAGAATGTAGGCCAACCCACCGGTCATACCGGCGCCAACATTGCGTCCTGTGGTGCCCAAGACCACCACCACACCACCGGTCATGTACTCACAGCAGTGATCTCCTGTGCCTTCCACCACGGCTTGGGCTTTGGAGTTGCGCACCGCAAAGCGCTCACCCGCCCGACCATTGGCAAAAAGTACGCCGCCGGTGGCACCGTACAGACAGGTGTTGCCAATAATGACGTTAGCCTCGGCAGTGTAGGGGGCGTTGGCAGGCGGCTTAATGATCAGTTCACCACCGTGCATCCCTTTGCCCACGTAGTCGTTGGCCTCGCCGGTCAGGTGCAGGATCATCCCCGGCAGGTTAAAGGCACCAAAGCTCTGGCCAGCGCTGCCATGGAAATGAAGCGTAATTTGGCCTTCAAAGCCGGTATTGCCGTACTGTTTGGCAATGGCACCCGCAATACGTGCTCCCACGGTGCGATCGGTGTTGACAATGGGCAGAGTCAGCTCAACGGTTTGTTGCTTGCTGATGGCAGCCTGTACTTCCGGGCGAGCCAAAATCTGGTCGTCTAGCACCGGACCGTTGCTATGGACGGTTTCGTGCTCTAACCAGCGGTGATCGCTACGGGTGTCGGGCAACTTGGTTAAGCAGTCTAGGTTGAGGGGAGCGGTTTTTGCCAAGTGCAGATCGGAGCGAGGAGTCAGCAGATCTGCACGCCCCACCAGGTCCCGCAACGAAGTATAGCCAAGCTGCGCCAGAATTGAGCGCACCTCTTCAGCAATAAACAGGAAGAAGTTGACAACGTGCTCAGGCAGACCCGGAAAGCGCTGGCGTAGCTCTTCTTTTTGGGTGGCCACCCCCACCGGACAGTTATTGGTGTGGCAAATGCGCGCCATAATGCAGCCTTCGGCAATCATGGCCACGGAGCCAAAGCCAAATTCCTCTGCCCCCATCAGCGCGCCCATGACCACATCCCAGCCGCACTTGAGGCCGCCATCCACCCGCAGGACGACGCGATCGCGCAGTTGATTTTCCAGCAGGACACGGTGAACCTCCGTCAGACCCAATTCCCACGGGCTACCCGCGTGTTTAATCGAACTCAAGGGAGAGGCACCGGTGCCACCATCGTGACCGGAAATTTGAATGACATCGGCGTTGGCTTTGGCCACCCCTGCGGCAATGGTTCCGATGCCAATTTCCGCCACCAGTTTGACCGAGACTTGGGCTTGGGGATTAATCTGGTGCAGATCAAAAATGAGTTGCGCCAAATCTTCAATGGAGTAAATGTCGTGGTGGGGTGGCGGTGAAATCAGGGACACCCCGGGCTTAGAGCGCCGCAGCATGGCAATGTAGGGGCTAACTTTGGTGCCCGGCAGTTGTCCGCCTTCGCCGGGTTTTGCGCCCTGGGCAATTTTAATTTCAATTTGTTGGGCATGGGTGAGGTATTCTGGGGTCACCCCAAAGCGGCCGGAGGCCACCTGTTTAATGGCGGAGCTAGCGGTATCGCCGTTGCGCAATCCCCGCAGGTGCGGCAGTTGGGGAGAACGCCCCTCCGCGTCCACATCGGTGAGGATTTGGAAGCGCACCGGATCTTCCCCCCCTTCCCCGGAGTTGGATTTGCCCCCTAGGCGATTCATGGCGATCGCCAACACCTCATGGGCTTCGCGGGAGAGGGCACCCAAGGACATGCCGCCGGTGCAGAAGCGCTTGACAATCTCGCTGGCCGGTTCTACCGCCTCAAGGGGAATCGGGGGGCGATCGCTCTGGAACTCGAGTAAATCCCGCAGGGCGGTGGGAGGACGACCCGTCAACTGCTGCCGATAGACTTGGTAGTGGTCGTAGCTGTTGGCTGCCACGGCCTTGTGCAGCGCCTTGGCCATTTCCGGGTTATTCATGTGGTACTCGCCCCCCGGACGGAACTGGACAAAGCCAAAGTTTTCCAGCTTTTTGCTAGTGAGTTCCGGAAATGCTTTGTGGTGGAAGCGAATGGTCTCTTGGGCTAAATCCCGTAGGGTTAGACCCCCCACCCGCGATGTGGTGCCGATAAAGGCTTTGTTGAGCAGGTCATCACCAATGCCGATCGCCTCAAAAATTTGGGCACCGCGATAGCTGGCAATTAGGGAAATGCCCATCTTAGATAGGATTTTTAGTAACCCCTCTTCAATGGCTTTACGGTAGTTGGCCTGAGCCGTTTGCAGGTCAATGTTGGCCAGCTTGCCCTTGGCCATCAGGTTTTGGGTGCGATCGCTGTGCCACCACTGGCGGATCGTTTCCCACGTCAGATACGGGCACACCGCCCCCGCGCCGTAGCCAATCAGACAGGCAAAATGATGGGTACTCCAGCACTGGGCTGTTTCGACCACCAGCGACACCCGCCGCCGAATACCGCGGGCAATGAGGTGATGGTGCACCGCCCCCACCGCCAGCAAGGGTGGAATATAAGACGTGTCTGCCGCCACCATCTGTAACTCGCCCGCTTGATTGTGGCGATCGCTCAGGACAAGAATGGCTGACCCGGACTGAACTGCCGTTGCTGCCTGCTCGCAGAGACGGTTGACGGCGGCTTCTAATCCCGCGGGGCCTTGATCGATGGCAAACTGAGTGGACAGCCGCACCGCGCCAAAAGGAGCCTTGAGAATTTCCGCCAGTTCTGCCTCATTAATCAGCGGCGAGTTGAGTTGCAGCAGCCGTGCATCCTCCGGCGATTCCACCAGTAAATTGCCGCGAGCGCCTAGGCGGGTCACCAGCGACATCACCAGTTTTTCCCGCAGCGGGTCAATGGGCGGGTTCGTCACTTGGGCAAAGCGCTGCTTAAAGTAGTCGTACAGCAGATGGGGCTGCGAGGACAGCACCGCCAAGGGAATGTCATCCCCCATACAAAAGGTGGGTTCTTTGCCGTCCTTGGCCATGGCCTCAATAATCATTTCCACATCTTCGGCACTAAAGCCAAAGGCGGTTTGCTGCTGTAGGCAGGTGTGGCTCTCTAGTTGTGGCTCTTCCCAGTAGGGCTGGGGGGCAAGCTCTTGGCGATAGGTTTTCAGCCACTCGCCGTAGGGCTGCTGCTGCGCCACCCGCTGTTTAATTTCCCAGTTGGTGAGCAGTTCTTGGTGCTCTAGGTCAACGGCAATCATCTGCCCGGGACCCAGCCGCCCTTTTTCGAGGACCGCTTCCTCGGGGATGTGGATGCTGCCAGCTTCTGAGGAAACAATGACAAGGTCATCGCTGGTGAGTGTGTAGCGGGCGGGGCGCAAACCATTGCGATCTAGGGTGGCACCCACAATTTTGCCATCGGAAAAGGCCACCAAGGCTGGACCATCCCACGCTTCCTGAATGCCGCTGTAGTACTCGTAAAAGTCCACCACTTCCGGATGATCGTCTAAGTCCGGCTGGTTTTGGTAAGCTTCCGGCACCAACATCATCATGGCGTGTAGGGGCTGGCGACCCGACTGCACCAGTAGCTCGAGAACATTATCAAGGTTTGCCGAGTCACTGTTTTCAGCATTCACCACGGGGGTCAAGTCGGCAAAGGCATCTTGCCAGTAGGGATGGGCAAGCTGCGACTGCCGCGCCCGCATCCAGTTGATATTTCCCAAGAGGGTATTAATTTCACCGTTGTGCCCCAGCATTCGCATCGGTTGTGCTAGGGGCCACTTCGGCATGGTATTGGTGCTAAAGCGGCGATGGTAGAGGGCAAAGGGACTGACGTAGTTGGGGTTGCGCAGGTCATCGTAAAACTGCGCCAAGACCACGGAGCGCACCATCCCCTTATAGACAATCGTGCGGGTCGAAAAAGAACAGATGTAAAAGTCGTGCTGCCACTCGGCGCTGCTTTGGGTCACGGCACGTTCAATCCGCTTGCGAGCTAGGTATAGCTGCCGCTCTAGCTCATCCCCCACCGCTTTGCTGGAGGCCACGAACAGTTGCTCAATTTGGGGTTGATTTTGCTTAGCTTGTACCCCTAACACGTCCCCATTCACCGGTACCGTGCGCCAGCCGAGCAGGCGTAGCTCGTTCTCGCTTAGCACCCGCTCGACAATGGCCTTTGCGGCAGCCGTGGCCGCCCCTTGGGGCAAAAAGATCATGGCTACCCCAATCCGCTGCCGGGGAATGCCAAACTCCGGTAACAGTTCCCACGGAATGGCGGTCATAATGCCTGCGCCGTCACCAGAGTCGCGATCGGCACTACAGCCGCCCCGATGCTCTAGACAGGTCAGACCCTCCAGTGCCTGCTCAATGATCCGGTGGCTGGCCACTCCCTTGCGGTGCGCCACAAAACCAACCCCACAGGCATCTCGCTCTTCCACAAGCCATGGTTGACCATGATAACCATGATTTAAGGCGGGGGAGTTGGCTGGGGAAAACAGAGAGGATTGTTGCATGGGTCTGAAAACTAAAACGTTAAATAGGCGCGCGGTAAATTACGGGATCGCCGCTGTTCGTGCCCTAAGCCATAGAGACTGCAAAACGCCACGACTCTGAAGCTAGAGAGCCAAGGCGACAGTGCATTCCGCAGTAATTGCTTAGTGGAACAAGACTAACAACACAAACGTCCCGCCTCAACTATTATAGGGATTTCTTACGGTAAGCAATAGTCAAGGCAAGAATTGTTAAGATTTTGGAAAAAAATCCCTTTGCCTCATGGGACTTGAATGGGAGATGTTGGGGAGTTGGGCACGACATTACCCCGCTCCCGCTACCGTCATTTGGGCGTTCCCTTTTGTGCCAAGCAGGGTCGCTGAGCGCCTTAGCCCGCCCAACCCTTGGCGGCTTGATCTAGCACGTAGGCGGCCACATCTTGGATTTGTTCATCGCTGAGGCGACCGGCAAAGGCGGGCATGGCATTTTTACCGTGTTGCACTTGGTAGATAATGGCATCTTCAGAGTTCATGCCAAATTGTTCGAGGGCTTCTTTTTTCAGGGTTTTGTTGGCCATGACCACGTTGCCACCGCCCATGTGGCAGGCCGCACAGTTGCCGCTAAAAACCTTGGCACCATTGGCCAAGTCAGCAGCTACCGCAGCAGGGGACAGGGCCATAAACAGGGTCATTGCCAAAGCGCAAACGCTGATAAATAGCTTTTTCAACGGAGTTCTCCTTTCATGGAATGCGTCAGGGTATCCCCTGGGATACCGAGGTGATGCAGGGGTGTAAAGGTCACCAAAGGCAAGTTTAGCAAAGTTCCCAACTCAGGGAGCACTGTCCGGGAAGGTTTCGGTGCCCCAGCCGGGAGCCACGGCGGCTGCTCGCAAAATAAAGGCGGCCAGATCCTCTAATTGATCGGTGGTCAGCCAATCCTCACTCACTTGGCGGCACCAGTAGCTCTCTTCGCTGCCATCGTAGGACATGGGCAACCGCTGAAAGGCCACTAAACTGGCAATGGTGTCCCGGGGTGGCATCGCTCCCTTGAGGTCGCGTAAAGATAGCGACACCAACGGATTGGGCAGGGTTGTACCCCCCACATGACAGTTTTTGCAGTTTTCCTCAAAGAGGCGCTTGCCGCGGGTCAGATCTTCGGGGGTAAAGGCACGGGTTTCACCCCGGTCATTCAAGGGCAGTTCAATCGGCGCTGTTGCCTTGAGGTACTGGGTCACGTACTGATCTACGCCACTAGCGGCGATCGCTGGCGGCGGAAAGGTTCCCCCCACCAAGATCACCAAAAAGAGGAGGAGCGATCCGAGGCGTGGTGCCCACAAACGAGTTAGGTGCATGAGTTTGGACAAATCCTTGTCTATTAGTAATAAACTTTGCCACCACCCCATTTGTCACCGAGAATTTTCGGCTCAACGAGAATGTGACCCGCAATGGCTTCGAGATCTCGCTCGGTCAGGTTACGCATTTTCGGAAAAATATCCGCGCTGCGCAAACTGGGGTGGACTTCAGCAATTTCTTCTTCCCCATCATAGGTGGTGGGGTTTTTCATGTAGTCCACTAGACCCTCAATGTTATCGCGGGGCGGCGTTGCCAAGGCCAAGGTTTCGGCGCGCAGATCAAGGCTGGGATTGGTTTTGGTAATCCCGCCCACATGGCAGGAGGCACAGGCATACTGAAATAATCGTTTGCCTTCGAAGTATTGCTTTTCGGTGAGGGTCACCGTTTTCCCTTCGCTGTTGAGGGGGACGGTAAGCGTCTCTGGGGTCAGTTCAGCGGCCATGACGGTGCCCGTGGTCAGGTGCCAGAGGCAGAAGCAGAGAGCTACCGCAAGCCAAACGCATTTCTTTAACATAGTTCTCCCAATAAAGCAGGTCTTACGATTGCGGTGGTGTGTCGGGTTGATCCTCTGAGGCAGCAGGAGGGGTACTCAGCGCCAAAATAATGGCTTTGGCATCTTCTAGGGGCAAGCGCGTTTGCGGACCGGTATAACGAATACCGAGGCGATCGCACCAAGCGCAGACCACCTCTACAGACACGCCGTAGTCAGCAGCCAACTGGGCGATCGCGATATCCACAAACCCCATGCCCAACTCCCCGCGTGGGATCAACGACCAAGTATCATTATCATGCCATTGTGGTGGCGCTTTACCCAAACCCAACCGCAACAGCAAGATGCCATGAAATGCCATCCACGGCGTAAACTGTTGATGTGGCCGTTCAGATGGAGTTTTTAATGAAACGAGTCTTGGCGATTATCCTTGGAGGCGGTGCCGGAACGCGCCTCTATCCCCTCACCAAACGCCGTGCCAAGCCTGCCGTTCCTCTTGCTGGAAAGTACCGCCTCATCGATATTCCCGTCAGTAACTGCATTAATTCTGAAATCAATACCATCTACGTTCTCACGCAATTTAACTCCGCCTCTCTTAACCGGCACATTGCCCGCACCTACACGTTTGGCGGCCTCACCGATGGCTTTGTGGAAGTCCTTGCGGCTCAGCAAACCCCCGAAAACCCCAACTGGTTCCAAGGGACCGCCGATGCCGTACGCCAGTACCTGTGGCTGCTGGCCGATTGGGATGTGGACGAGTACCTCATCCTCTCGGGGGATCACCTCTACCGGATGGACTATCGTCAGTTTGTGCAGCGCCACCGCGAAACCCAAGCGGACATTACCCTGTCGGTGCTGCCGGTGGACGAAAAGGCCGCCTCTGGCTTTGGCCTCATTAAAGTCGATGGCACAGGGCGGGTCATCGATTTCCGCGAAAAACCAAGCGGTGAGGCCTTGCGAGCCATGCGCGTTGATACCACCCGCTATGGCCTTAGTAGCGAAGAAGCGCACCGGAAGCCCTACATTGCCTCCATGGGCATCTACGTCTTTAAGCGGCAGGTCTTGATTGATTTGCTGCAACAGTTGGCAGAGGCCACCGACTTTGGTAAAGAGATTATTCCTGCCGCGGCGCGCACTCACTTGGTTCAAACCTATGTCTTTAATGACTACTGGGAAGACATTGGTACCATTGGCTCCTTCTACGAGGCTAACTTAGCTCTAACGCAACAGCCGCGGCCCCCCTTTAGCTTTTACGACGAAGCGGCACCCATTTACACCCGCCCCCGCTACCTGCCCCCCAGTAAAATCCTGAGTTGCACCATTACCGAGTCAATTATTAGCGAGGGCTGCATCCTCAAAGAGTGCCAAGTTCACCACTCCGTCTTGGGGGTGCGATCGCGGGTGGAGTCGGGCTGCGTCATTGACCATTCCCTACTCATGGGGGCAGACTTTTACCAACACGCCGGCCAGCGCAGCGCCCTCCTAGAGCAGCAGAAAATCCCTATGGGGATTGGTGCCAATAGCGTCATTCGCAAAGCCATTATCGACAAAAATGCCTGCATTGGCCGGGATGTCAAAATCATCAACAAGGACCATGTGGAAGAATCGAACCGTGAGGATCAGGGCTTTTACATTCGCAGTGGTGTTGTTGTCATCATCAAGAATGCCGTGATCCCCGATGGTACAGTTATCTAAGCCATAAAGAATTTTGAATTGGCAAGCTCGGGAAACCTGTGTAGCATATGGAAGGAATTCTCCTTCAGACCTGAACAATTTAGTGGAACTGCAATCTATGCCCACGATTGAGACACGCACTGAACCCATGGTCATAAACATGGGACCGCACCATCCCTCGATGCACGGGGTGCTGCGCCTAATGGTGACCCTTGACGGCGAGGATGTCATTGACTGCGAACCGGTCATTGGCTACTTGCATCGGGGCATGGAGAAAATTGCCGAAAACCGTACCAACATCATGTTTATTCCCTACGTGAGTCGTTGGGACTACGCGGCAGGGATGTTCAACGAAGCCATTACGGTAAACGCACCAGAAAAGCTAGCTAATATTGCCGTACCCAAGCGTGCTAGCTATATCCGCGTGATCATGCTGGAGTTGAACCGTATTGCCAATCACCTGCTTTGGCTTGGCCCCTTCTTGGCGGACGTGGGGGCACAGACGCCCTTCTTTTATATTTTTCGGGAGCGAGAGTACATCTACGATTTGTTTGAAGCAGCCACCGGGATGCGGTTTATCAACAATAACTACTTCCGCATCGGGGGGGTGGCCGCTGACCTGACCTATGGCTGGGTCACCAAGTGCCGTGATTTTTGTGACTACTTTGCCCCCAAAGTTGATGAGTACGAACACCTGATTACCAACAACCCCATTTTTATCCGCCGCCTTGAGGGGGTGGGTAAAATTAGCCGCGAGGAGGCCATTAACTGGGGACTCTCGGGGCCGATGTTGCGGGCTTCCGGCGTGAAGTGGGATCTGCGCAAGGTGGATCACTACGAGTGCTACGACGATTTTGATTGGGAGGTGCCCGTTGCCACGGAAGGGGACTGCCTTGCCCGCTACATTGTACGCATTCAAGAAATGCGCGAGTCGGTGAAAATTATTCGCCAAGCCCTTGATAGTTTACCGGGCGGCCCCTACGAAAACCTTGAGGCCAAGCGGCTACAGGAGGGCGCTAAATCAGAGTGGAACGGCTTTGACTACCAATTCCTCGGCAAAAAACTAGCCCCTACCTTTAAGATTCCCAAGGGTGAGCACTACGTGCGGCTTGAGTCGGGTAAAGGGGAGTTGGGCATTTACCTGATTGGGGATGATAACGTCTTCCCATGGCGCTGGAAAATTCGGCCACCGGATTTCAACAATTTGCAGGTGCTACCGCAACTGCTCAAGGGCATGAAGGTGGCGGACATCGTTGCCATTCTCGGCAGTATTGATGTGATTATGGGGTCTGTGGATCGCTGACATCCCCCTAACGCCCACCACTTAGGCAGTATGGGGTGTGGGCTGCGCCAGCGGTTGACATCCCGCGGCATAGATGCCCCACAGTCAGGCCAATGGTGCTAGTGATCAGGATCCTGTGGCGGCTAATTCCGCTGAGCCATATGGATAGAGTCTAGGACATCCCGCCGATTAGGGTAAGCTTAGGGGAGATAGTTTCCTCTGTCTTGTGGTTGTAGCGTCCGGGTGTCGTCTCCGTTTGTGGCCTATACGGTTTTAATTGCTGCGGCTCTTTTGGACTATGGGCTTGGGGATCCGTGGGGTTGGCCACATCCGGTACGTTGGATGGGAGCCGTGATCCAATGGTTCAGCGAGATCTGTGCCTATGGCCAGACGTGGCCCATTTGGGCGCAGCGGTGGGGGGGGGCTGGTCTGACGCTTAGCCTCATTGGTGGCAGTGGGCTGATGGCTTGGGCTGTGGTGGCCGCTGCCGCGCAGATTTCACCACTGTTGGGCTGGGGGCTGGCCGTCGTCGGCACTGCCAGTGGTTTAGCGGCACGCAGTTTACGACAGGCTGCGGAGGAGGTCCTAGCGCCGCTAGAGGTGGGAGATCTCCTCAGGGCGCGGCGGTGCTTAGCAAAGTATGTGGGGCGAGACACTGAGCATTTAGATGATGCTGAGGTACGGCGGGCGGTCTTAGAAACCGTCAGCGAAAATGCGACCGATGGGGTCATGGCACCGCTGTTTTACGGGGCGATCGCCACCCTTGTCCTGCCTCAGGTGGGGCCTTTTCCCTTGGTGATGGCCTATAAGGCGGCCAGTACCCTTGACTCGATGATTGGCTATCGGCAGCCCCCCTACACCCACTGGGGCTGGTGTGCGGCTAAAACGGAGGATCTCCTAACGTGGTTGCCCTGTCGCATGGTGGTGCTGTTGGTGGCTCTGTGTTCCGGCCACTGGCGGCGAGTATGGGCTTGGTGCTGGCGTGATGCCCCTCAAGATCCAAGTCCTAACTCCGGCTGGAGTGAGTGCGCCTACGCGGCGGCATTGGGGGTGCAGTTGGGTGGGGTCAATACCTACCGCGGTCTGATCAAGGTCAAGCCCCACTTGGGTGAGCCACTATCCCCGATTACCGCCGCCACGATTGCGAAGGCCTTGGGCTTGACCCGTCAGCTTTGTTTGCTGAGCCTAGCCCTGACGGGGGGGATGTTGCTGCTGCTCCACGATCCCCTACCCCTGTTAGCTTTTCGCTGAGGCGATGAGTCGCAAAGGATCTGGCCAGAAACTACGGTAATCTTATAGAGAAACTAGAGAATAGCTAGCAGCAGTCATGGGCATCACCATTGAGAATGTATCTAAGTCGTTTGGTACCTTCCAGGCAGTTAAGCAGGTCGATCTAGAAATTGCCAGTGGCTCACTGGTGGCCTTACTCGGGCCGTCGGGATCGGGTAAGTCAACCCTGCTGCGGCTGATTGCCGGTTTGGAAATGCCGGATACTGGGCGCATTCTCCTCACCGGGAAAGATGCCACCTACCAGAGTGTGCAGGAGCGCAATATTGGTTTTGTGTTCCAGCACTATGCCCTCTTTAAGCACATGACGGTGCGCCAAAATGTTGCCTTTGGCCTTGAGCTACGCAAGGTGCCCCGGGCGAAAATCAATGCGCGAGTCGAGGAACTGCTAGAGCTTGTTCAGTTGACTGGCTTGGGCGATCGCTATCCATCCCAACTGTCCGGTGGGCAGCGGCAGCGGGTGGCCTTGGCGCGGGCACTTGCCGTTGAACCCAAAGTGCTGTTACTGGATGAACCCTTTGGCGCTCTCGATGCCAAGGTGCGCAAAGAACTGCGGGCATGGTTACGCCACCTCCACGATGATGTCCATGTCACCACCGTATTTGTGACCCACGATCAAGAGGAAGCGATGGAAGTGGCCGATCAAATTGTGGTGATGAATAAGGGGCAAGTGGAGCAGGTGGGCACCCCCGCTGAAATTTATGATCATCCGGCCAGTCCCTTTGTGATGAGCTTTATTGGGCCGGTGAATGTTCTGCGGGGTGCATCCCCCATCTTTGAGCAAAGTGCGGCTCCCCACTGTGATGTTTTTCTGCGTCCCCGTGACATCATTATTGAAACCCATCCCAATGCCAGCACCGTGCCCGCCCGCATTAGTCGCATTATTCACCTCGGCTGGGAAATTCAAGTGGAGTTACGCCTAGATGATGGGCAGGAGTTGATGGCTCACCTCTCGCGGGAGCGCTTTGATGATCTGTGTCTTGAGCCGCAGCAGCAGGTGTTTATTAAGCCGAAGGAAGCCAAATCCTTTCCCCTGTACTACAGCATCTAGGATGGCTCCAGAAAAGGTGGGGCGATCGCTTGAACAAATTGGGCTAAACTTGCTATGCTAACAAAGCGATGCAATGGGGTGTCGCCAAGCGGTAAGGCAGCGGGTTTTGGTCCCGCCATTCGGGGGTTCGAATCCTCCCGCCCCAGTTAAACAACGAGCGTAAATTTATGGATGGGTTGCCGCGGCTACTGGCCTTGGATTTTGACGGTGTGCTCTGTAATGGCCTGCGGGAGTACTTCCAAACCAGTTGGCGGGTGTATCAGCAGGTGTGGCAGCCCCCATCAGATCTGCCGCTAGTTGCCCTAGAGCGGCAATTTGGCCAACTGCGGCCCGTGATTACGGTGGGCTGGGAAATGCCCCTGCTGTTGCGTGCCATCCTTGAGGGCATCCCTGCTACCGCCATTACCCAAGACTGGCCTCAGGTTCGCGATCGCCTCCTTGAGACCTATCACCTGAGTGCCGCAGAGCTAGGGGAGCGGGTCGATGGCCTGCGGGATGAGTGGATTCGCACGGACTGGCAAAGCTGGCTGGCACTCCATGACTTTTATGATGGCGTGGTGGCGGCGGTGCAACGCTGGCAAGCCCAAGAGCAGGCCCTTGCGATTGTCACCACCAAAGAACAGCGATTTGTGACCTATCTTTTGGCGCAGGCGGGCATCACGTTGCCGCTAGATACGATTTACGGCAAGGAACGCCAGCAATCAAAGCCAACGATTCTTAGGCAGTTGCAATCCGATTACGGCTCACCTCTCTGGTTTGTCGAAGATCGCTTGGCGGCGCTGCTCCAAGTGGCGGCCACCCCCGAACTGGAGGCTACTGGTCTCTTTTTGGCCACTTGGGGGTATACAACCACAGCGGACTGTCAACAGGCACAGGCACACCCCCGCATCCACCCCTTAACCTTGGCGCAGTTTTGTACGTTGCTGACAGCTTAAATTGATTGTGAAAGCACGCAGACGATAAGCCGTCCCTTGCCAATATGGTATAGTGTGGGCTGGTGATGTGCTGCCGGTACCACAGACGGTGCGGGCATTTGCGCTGCGAGGTCTATGGCTGCTTCTCTGCCCCCTTGGTGTGTTCTGGATCCGCTCCTTGACCAGTGGCTGCGGGAGGATTTAGGGCGGGGCGATCGCACCACCCAAGCGCTGGGGCTGACTGAGCGATTGGGCACCGCGCAGATTCGCTTAAAACGATCGGGTGTCATTGCTGGCTTGCCGCTGGTGGAGCGGGTGTTTCAGCGTCTGAGCACGCAGGTGGAGTTTGACAACGTGCAACCGGAGGGAACGGTGTGCGCACAGCCAACGATGGTGGCTCGCCTGCGAGGGCCCCTTGACGTGCTGCTGTTGGGGGAGCGATTAGCCCTGAACTGTCTGATGCGGTTGAGTGGTGTGGCAACCCTTACCCGCACCTATGCGCAAGCGATTGCGGATTTGCCGACCCAACTGGTGGATACCCGCAAAACAACGCCGGGGCTACGGTTACTGGAAAAGTATGCCGTTGCGGTGGGGGGGGGTGTTAACCATCGCTATGGTCTTGATGATGCGATCATGATTAAGGACAACCACATTGTTGCGGCTGGCGGCATTACCGCCGCTGTGGCTCAGGTGCGGCAGCAGAGTCCCTTTCCCCTTGCTATTGAGGTGGAAACGGAAACCCTCGAGCAGGTGCGCGAGGCGATCGCCCTCGGGGTTGATGTGATCATGCTAGATAACATGTCAATTGCCGAGATGAAAACGGCGGTGGCGCAGATTCGGTCAGCAGCTCCCCACATTAAAATTGAAGCCTCAGGCAACATTAGCCTTGAAACACTGCGGGCGGTTGCCTTGACAGGGGTGGACTACATTTCCACCAGCGCCACGATTACCCAGGCACCGTGGCTAGATTTTAGTATGACAATTTTGGAAGTCGGCTAGCCGCAACCCTGATCTGAAGGATTGTTGTTGTCTGACGGTATTGCCCATTTGTTTGGAGGTTGCTGCCTTGATCAAATCCCTCTCGTGGCGATCGCTGGTGTGGCTGAAGCGTTGGGATACGCTGGTGTGGCTCATCGCTGCCCTTATTGCCATTCCCATCTTAGTGGTGCTCAGCCAAGTGTTTGTGAATACGGGCGACACGTGGCAACACCTTGCGGAAACGGTGCTGGCGAACTATTTGCTCAACTCCCTCTGGCTGATGCTGGGGGTGGGGGTAGGGGTGATAACCATTGGCGTGAGTACGGCGTGGTTGGTAACCAACTGTCAGTTTTGGGGAGTGCGTTGGTGGCAATGGCTGCTGTTGACCCCCTTGGCCGCGCCTGCCTACGTTTTGGCCTATACCTACACCGAGTTTTTTGCCTTTGAAGGGCGGGCACAGGTGTGGCTACGCCAGATCACCGGCTGGCAGTACGGTGACTACTGGTTTCCCAATGTTCGTTCCCTTGGCGGGGCGATCGCCATGCTGATCTTGGTGCTGTACCCCTACGTGTTTTTGCTGGCGCGGGTGGCGTTTCTGGAGCAGGCCACCTGTAGCTTAGAAGCCAGCCGCTCCCTTGGGTGTGGCCCATGGCGCAGTTTTTGGACGGTGGCACTCCCCTTGGCACGTCCGGCCATTGCGGCGGGCACCAGTTTAGCACTGATGGAAACCCTCAATGATTTTGGCACGGTTCAGTACTTCGGCGTGGATACTTTTACCACCGGCATTTATCGAACTTGGTTTGGCATGGGTGAACCCATTGCCGCGGCTCAGCTTGCCTCGGTTTTAGTGGTGATTGTCTTTGCGCTGCTGGTGCTGGAAAAATGGTCGCGGGGCAAAGCCCGCTACTACAATCGCGGCGGCGATCGCCCCGTTCCCTACCAATTGCGGGGATGGCGAGCTACCGTGGCTTGGCTGGTGTGCGCCCTGCCCGTCTTTTTTGGCCTGCTTTTACCGGCAGCCCTGCTGCTGTACCTCGCGATCGCCTATCAACAGGTGCAACTCAGTGAAGAATTTTGGCGGCACGCTAGCCATAGCTTGCTGTTGGCCACCCTTGCGGCGCTGCTAGCGGTGGGGCTGGCCCTACTGTTGGCCTATAGCCATCGCCTTGTGCCAACGGCAGCGGTTCGCTGGGGCATCCAAGTGGCCGCCATGGGCTATGCCATTCCCGGTACGGTGATTGCCGTGGGCATTCTCATCCCCTTAGGCTGGCTCGATAACCGCATTAACGATATGACGGAACACCTCTGGGGTGTGGATGTGGGACTGATTTTTAGCGGCACGATCACCGCGTTGATCTATGCCTACCTTGTCCGCTTCTTGGCCGTGTCCCTCGGTAGTGTTGAGGCCAGTCTGGTTAAAATTCGCCCCTGCCTCGATGAAGTGGCCCGTACCCTTGGGCGATCGCCCGTTAATATTCTGCGCACGGTGCACTTGCCCCTGATGGCACCGGGGCTGTTTACCGCTGGCATGATGGTCTTCGTCGATGTAATGAAGGAATTACCCGCCACGTTGGTGATTCGTCCCTTTAACTTTGATACCCTAGCAATACAGGTTTACCGCTTTGCCTCCGATGAGCGGCTGCCCGAGGCCGCCATTAGTGCCCTTGCCCTTGTGGTGGTGGGGCTGATTCCAGTGATCTGGCTGGGGCGGCAGACCCGCTGGGCCGAGTAACCTCGGTTGTCCTTGCGTCCTAGACGAATTTCTTAATAATTCGTTACATTATAGATAACGAATGCTAGGTGTGCTATGTACTTAAAATTTACGGCCAATCAATCCCTTAGTCTGAACGTTGACACGCCCTTTGGCCAATTACAGCACTACCTGCGCCAGCCCCGGCGACTGGTCTATGCCCTCACAGATCCAACCCGGGTCGAGTATTTAGGGAGCGATCGCTTTCGCTTAAAAATGCGCCCCCTAAACTTTTTAATGGTCAGTTTGCAGCCGACGGTGGACTTAGCGGTTCAGGCTAGCAGTGAGGGCTGCCTCCACCTGCGTTCCTTGGGCTGCGATATTCGCGGTGTGGATTATATTAACCGCCGCTTTCACTTAGACCTGACGGGATACCTGCGTCCCGAGGCCACCACTACGGGGACAACGCTAATTGGGGTGGCCGAGCTTGAGGTGGGGGTGGATATTCCACCGCCGTTGGACTTTACGCCACGTCCAATCCTTGAAGCCACCGGCAACAGCCTCTTAAAGAGCGTCCTGCTGACCATTAAGCAGCGCCTCATGCAACACTTGGTTGCCGACTACCAGCGCTGGCTAGCGGAGGTGGACACCACCGGCAGCAAAGATTGGCTCGCACCTGTTCCCGCCAGTTCCCTCTAATTCCGCTAGGATCTAGAAACGCCTACAGGAGATGACGGTTGCGTTAAGCTCAGACAGTGAGTTACGAACCTCTACACCACAAATATCGCCCCCAGCGCTTTGCTGATCTTGTGGGCCAAGGGGCGATCGCCACCACCTTAAGCCAAGCCCTGCTACAAGAACGGATTGCTCCCGCCTACTTATTTTGTGGGCCGCGGGGCACCGGTAAAACCTCTAGCGCCCGTATTCTTGCCAAATCCCTCAACTGTTTGCGCGCCTCGAAACCCACCGCCAACCCCTGCGGCGAGTGTGAGGTCTGCCGCCAAGTGGCCAGCAGCACCAGCCTTGATGTCATTGAAATTGACGCGGCCAGCCATACGGGTGTGGACAACATCCGCGAACTCATTGAAAAGGCTCAATTTGCCCCTGTGCAGTGCCGCTACAAAGTGTATGTGATTGACGAATGTCACATGCTCAGTAGCTCCGCCTTTAATGCCCTGCTCAAAACCCTTGAAGAGCCGCCCCCCCACGTGGTGTTTGTCCTTGCCACAACGGATCCCCAGCGGGTGTTGCCCACAATTATTTCCCGCTGCCAGCGCTTTGACTTTCGGCGCATTCCCCTCAGCGACATGGTGGCGCATCTACAGCACATTGCCACCCAAGAACACATTAGGATTACGCCGCAGGCTCTAACCCTTGTGGCTCAGCTTGCGCAAGGGGGCTTACGGGATGCCGAAAGTATGCTGGATCAACTGAGCCTGTACCCAGAGCAGGTCACGGTAGAGCAGGTTTGGCAGTTAGCAGGCACCGTTCCCGAGCAGGATTTACTAGAGCTACTGCGGGCCATTGGCCGCCGTGATGCGGTAGCCGTCTTAGAGCAAACCCGTCAACTGCTTGAGCGGGGGCGAGATCCCCTCACCCTTTTGCAGAATTTAGCCGCCCTGTACCGCGACCTATTACTGGCCAAAACCGTACCTGAACGCCACGATTTGGTGGCACTTACCCAAGAGACGTGGCAGGCCCTAGCGATTATTGCCCAAGAGTGGACAACCACGGATATTTTGCAAGCGCAGCAGCATCTGCGCACCTGTGAGGGGCAAGTGAAACAGAGTAACCAACCCCGTTTATGGCTGGAGGTTAGCATTTTAGGGCTGCTCTGTTTGAGTTCTGTGGCGGAAAGCTCGAACGAGCAAAGACAGATTGCTCCTAAGCCCCCTCTTGCAGTGTCAGTTGTGCCCAGCCCGACGGCTACGGCAGTGCCAGCCCCAAGCACAGTTCCTGCTGTCATCCAACCCACCGTTACCGCCGCTACCCCTACCACTGCGGCGCTGTCTAGGGAGGTGACTCCCCCGGCTCAGTCCCTTGATCTTGATAGCGATCGCCTGTGGCAAGCAGCCTTGCAACACATTCCCATTAGTACGCGGGCGTTGCTGTCGCAGCACGGTCATCTGCGGCGGGTCACCGAGAGTGAGGTGCGCATTGGCATTGTCAGCCAACCGCTGCTGAACATGACTCAAAATAACCAACCCAAAATTGAAGCGGCCTTTAGACAGGTGCTCGATCGCCCTGTTAAGGTTCTTTTGGAAGTCGCAGCTCCACCGACTGCGCCGACGGCACCAGTATCAGTGCCTCCCCCCGAGGCTCCACTGCCCGCTGCGCCCCCCCCTGCCCCCCCACAACCCGTAGGAACTGAGTCGCTGCAGGAATCAGCACAAAAGTTAGCGCGTTTTTTTAATGGCGTGGTGATTGATGGTTTGGACTGACATGCTCACCTTAGGCGGAGAGATGGTCAGCAATACCCTCTTGCAGTTGGGCGATCGCCTTGTTCAGAGGTAGGGTGGCTTTTACGCCACTGGCTCGTTCAACGAGTTCCACCTCCCCTTGGGCACTGGTGCGCCCCGTGACCACGCGATAGGGAATGCCAATGAGATCCGCATCCTTAAATTTAACGCCCGCCCGCTCATCCCGGTCATCGAGTAGCACCTCAATTCCAAGAGCTTGCAGTTGCTCGTAGAGTTCTAGCGCCACTTGCATCTGGGTGGCATCGCCAATATTGGGGACAACAATGATCACCTGATAGGGGGCGATCGCCAGCGGCCAGATAATGCCATTGGCGTCATGGTGTTGCTCCACCGCCGCCTGAGCCAAGCGGGAGACACCAATGCCATAGCAGCCCATTACCAAGGGGACTTCCTCCCCCTGCTCATTGGTATAGGTGGCCTTCATGGCTTGGGAATACTTGGTGCCCAGTTGAAAGATGTGGCCAATTTCAATGCCGCGGGCTGTTTCTAGCCGTTGGGTTGGATCATGACAGGCGCGATCGCCCGCCTGCGCCTTGCGCACATCCACCACTAACGCTGGCAGAGGACAGGCCTTGCCCCAATTCACCCCCACCCGATGCTGCTGATCCCGATTCGCACCGGTGACAAACCGCTTGAGATCCGCCACCGTCTCATCGGCAATGCGAATAAACTGAGGAATAACATCAGCCACGGGCTTAATATAGGTATCCGCCAGATCGGGGCCAATATAGCCAAAAGGAATGGGTTTAGCGAGCCATTCCGCCGCCGTTTCAGCATCCGCCACCCCTAGGTGTAAAAGTTTACCGGCACCGTAATCGGGGGCTAAGGTGGTGAGTGTATTCTGGAGCTTTACAGGGTTCACCTCCTGATCGCCACGAATACTCACCAGTACTAAGCCAATACGGCCGTTATCAAAGACCGCACGATAGAGAACATTCTTGACAATCTGGGTCGGATCACAACCTAGGTGGGCAACCAGTGCGTCAATCGTGGCGGTATTGGGGGTGTCAAGGGTTTCTGTTTTCTTGTAGGGACTGGGCACCGCCTCCGGGGGCAGCGACACCGCCTTTTCGCTATTGGCGGCATACTGACCATCCGCCGTGTAGAGCACCTCATCTTCCCCCGCTGCTGCAAGCACCATAAATTCATGGGAGCCGGAACCGCCAATGGCTCCTGAATCTGCCTCAACAGCCCGAAAGGTGAGGCCACAGCGGCTCAGGATACGACTGTAGGTGTCGTACATCACCTGATACGTCTCCTTGAGGCTGGCCACATCGGCATGGAACGAGTAGCCATCCTTCATGATGAACTCCCGCCCCCGCAGTAAACCAAACCGTGGCCGAATTTCATCCCGGAATTTTGTTTGAATCTGGTATAGGTGTACGGGTAACTGGCGATAGGAACGAATCAGATCCTTGGCAAGGGTGGTGATGACCTCCTCATGGGTAGGGCCTAACCCCAACTGCCGCTCTGCGCGATCCTTAAGGGCAAACATAATGCCCTCCGCTTGGGTGTAGGTATCCCACCGCCCAGACTCCTGCCATAGTTCCGCAGGTTGTAATTGGGGCAGCAGGCACTCTAGGGCACCACTGCGATTCATTTCGGCGCGCACAATGGCACTCACTTTTTGCAGAACTCGCCACATCAGGGGTAAGTAGCTATACACCCCACTGGCAATACGGCGAATATACCCCGCCCGCAAGAGTAACTTGTGACTTGGAATTTCTGCCTCTGCCGGCTCATCCCGCAGGGTAACAAACAGCATTTGCGACAGGCGCATGGAGAGCTACCGATACAGCACAGAAAGTTTATTTTACCCCCAACAGCCCCCTAGAGTACGCGGTACGTAGCACTGAGGGGGAGCGAATCCGCCATCCAGTGTTTCCGTGGGGGAGTACGACGCACCTGAGACGGGCAGAATAGGTTCATTGCTCACGGTTGAGCCGGTTTCATGCTGGTAGCTTCCATGCCTTTACTGGCAGCCAGCTTGGCAACTTCTTGATCAATAAAAAATAGCCCCTGCCCTTCAGTGCCAATGAGGGCAATTTTGTCGAGGATGCTCTTAAACAGAAATTCTTCCTGATGCTGCTCAGAAACGTACCACTGCAAAAATTGTAGGGTGGCGTAGTCGGGTTCAGTATTGGCCAGATGCACTAAGTCGTTAATTTTGTGGGTGACAAACTGCTCGTGGGCATAGATTTTCTCGAACATTGCCTGTAGCGAGTCAAAGTGGTGCGGTGGTGCTTCCATGCCATCAAGAATGGCGAGGGCACCTGTTTCGTGCAGGTAGCTCAGCAGTCGCCGCATGTGGGTCATTTCTTCGTCGGCGTGCTGACTCAGAAATTGGGCGCAGCCATCCAAGGATTTATGGGCACACCACGAACTCATTTGTAAGTAGAGGTGCGAAGAGTAGATTTCCAGATTGATTTGTTCGTTGAGGCGATCAATCATGGCAGGGGTGAGCATGGCAGAGTCTCCGTTGCAACGCAATAAATCTTACTCTCGCCTCTAGGGATTGGCATTGGAAGGCGGTCATTCGTTACGGCTATTATATCAACAGTGTCTCGGAACAGTGTCTCGGAAGTACTGTCATTACCGTTGAGTGCAACAGGGTATGAAGAGGGACGGTGCATGATTGGGCAACATCACTGGTTACGCTACTGGCCCTTGAGCATGGCAGTGCTGGCTAGCCTCTGGCTTGAGCCGGTGAAGGCACAAGAGCAACCTGCCATTAACTCACTGGATTTTGCTGAGGTGGGTTTGACGGTTGCAACCCGCGATCGCCCACCTTCGCTGCCGCCGTCTGAAGGCTCTGCGGCTGATTTATTGCCCGCCCCCCCTGAACCCCCGCCGGTGCTGCCAGAACCGACAGTGCCGGAACCCCCACCTCCTTTACCTTCTGTAGAAGAGATTAAGGGCGATCGCCCCACGGCAGACGCATTGGAGCAAGAGGCCACAAGCGAGACGGCGACCCCGGAAAGAAGTGCAGAGCAAGCGGTGCGGGAAGAGCGCCTAGCACTGTTAATGGCGGGCGATCGCCACTTTCAGGCGGGAGATCTTTCCCTTGCCCAAACCTACTACCAAAAAGCCAAACCCGACACGAACCTACCACCCCCTCGGTTTACCCCTCCTGCCGTCCTTGAAATTAACCAACTGCCCCCCGCTGCCCAAGTTTACTGGCGGGAAGTGCAAGGGGGCGCACAACTCTACAGTGCCCAGTTGGTTCCCTTACGCCTGCTGGTTGAGCAATTTCCGGAATTTATTCCGGGGCATATTCAATTTGCGGAATTTTTGTTTCAGCAAGGTTCGCCGCGGCAGGCACACGCCCACCTAGAGCAAGCCAGTAGCCTCTACCCCGACCAACCAGAGCTACAGCGTGCCCTTGTCACCTCCTACGATCGCAACAAACAATGGCTCGAAGCAGCATTGGCGGCTCGCCGCTTTGCCATTATGAACCCAGATCATCCGGCCACCCCAGAATTTGAGCAACTGGCGGCAGAGCGAATGCAGCGCTTCCGGCGGCAAATACAGGGTCAACTACGCGAAAGCATGATTGTGGGTGCCCTTACGGGCTTGGTGGGGGTAGCCATTACCGGGAACCCCCTCCTCTCTTTAGATTCAATTCAGATGATGGCCTTGATGATGCAGGGGGAGTCCGCTATTGGTACCTCGGCTGCACGGCAAATTAGCCGCCAAGTAAAGCTTTTAGAGGATCCTGAGGTTCAGGCCTACGTCAACGAGGTGGGACAAAAACTGGCCAGTGTTGCCGGACGCAGTGAATTTGAGTACGAGTTTTTTATTATTAACGACGACAGCCTCAACGCCTTTGCCTTACCCGGGGGCAAAATTTTTATTCACTCGGGAGCCATCCTCAGGGCCAATACCGAGGCGGAGCTAGCAGGGCTACTGGCTCACGAAATTGCCCACGCCGTCTTGTCCCACGGGTTTCGCTTGGTGACTCAAGGCACGGCCACCGCCAACCTCACTCGGTTACTGCCGGTGGGGGGCTACATTACGGGGCTACTGGTGACTAGCTACAGCCGCGAGATGGAGCGGGAAGCCGATATTCTGGGGACGCGCATCCTTGCCCGGGCGGGGTATGCCGCCGATGGTCTGCTGAACCTGATGTACACCCTCCAAAAAGAGTACCGCCACCAGTCACCCGCGCTGCCATGGTTTTCGACCCACCCGCCCACGGCTGAACGGATTCGCTATATTCGTGGTCTGATGCGGGAGCAGCGCTACACCCCCTTTGCCTTTGAGGGGGTCGAACGCCACCAGCAGATTCAAGCTCATTTACGCAGCCTCCTTGAGCCGGCAACGCCTAAAACGCCACGACAGCAAACTGCAACAGAGCCAACCCTCACATCCCCCCCAGAGAGGTAAACTGGTAAACGTATCACCAAACTATTTGTTTATCGATAAGATAACGACATTACAAGCGTCTAAAATATTTTGACCTGATTTCCCCAGCGCCTATGGATGCCTCGGCCAATCGTCCCGACACTTACGTCCCGCATCTGCAAACCCCAACACGCTCTTCGGGGGAGTCACCTCGGGGCTTTATCCGCCCCACGGAACTGATTCTTGCTGCTCCGACACCACGTTTGCTGTTTCATTCCATTTATATCCAGCGCTCAATTGTTTTAGATCAGTTACCCGCATGGCGCATTGGCCGCAGCAAGGACTGTGATATTGTCATGCCCGATCGCTGGTGCTCCCGCACGCATATTTGTATTGAACGTCAACCGGATCATCGCTATCGCATTACCGACCTTAAAAGCATGAACGGCACGTTTATTGGCAATTCGCGCCTTCAGGCACCCTATGTGCTGCAACACGGCGATCGCATTGCCATTGGCGAGTCGGAGTTAGAATACGTGGATTTGCGGGATGCGCCTAGCCCTCACCCCTACACCGATCACTCCCACGAAACCTACGGTCAAGCCACCGTGTTGATGACCCATTCCTCCCGTACCCAAGGGGAGATGTGGCGAGAACTGCTGAATTCTCAGGGAATTTCCACCATTTGGGCAACGTCGCACTTTGAACTGGAAAAAATTATTGCCCATGTTGAGTCATTGAACTGTAAGGTGAGTTTGCTGTTGCTGGATTTAGGGATGCCCAAAACCAATCCCTACGATTTTTGCCGCCAGTATCGGCAGTCGTATCCTGAGATGCAGGTGATTTTGCTCAGTGGTATGCGTACGCGGGTACACGAGTCGGAGTGCAAGTGGGCGGTCAACCAAGGGGCAATGGCGTTGTTTGCCGGGCTGCCGCGGGAAAATATGTTTGCCGACCTCACCAGTATTACTGAGCGGTTGCAAACAATCTCGAAAACCATTCATTGGCCTTACCTGAATGCCGAAGCTTTGACCAGTACACTGCTGAAGTTACAGGATAGTGTGGATGCGGAAATGTCGGGTCTAGTCTTGTGAGGCTGCACAGGGGAGGCGGCAGTGCTACATTCAGTAGGAGTGGTGTTTTTGGCAATAACGAACATTGGTTGCTACAGGTTTACTGATTAGTGCGTTAGATAAGTCGCTGGTGCGTTTGGAATGGCCACGCCTCTGCCAGCAGTTGGCAACGTTTGCAGCCACCAAGCGGGGTGTGCGTCAGTTACAGGCGGGGGATATGCTCGGTGGGACGCAGGCGGCCAGTGAGGTGCTTTTGGCGCAAACCACCGAGGTGATGACCCTAGAAACCACCCACCAAACGCGGCTGGATTTTAGCTTGGTGACGGATATTGAGCCGCTGTTGGAGCGGCTACAGCATCAGGGCTGTTTGCAGGGTAATGAACTGTTGGCGATCGCCCACGTCCTGACAACGGCTCGCCAGCAGCGTCGCCAAATTGATGCCCACCCCTACCTGACGCAGTTAAATGAACTGGTGAGTGGCCTGCGCACGTATCCCGAACTCACTCAGGAAATTCACCGCTGCATTACGGATCAGGGGGAGGTCAGCGATCGCGCCAGTCCCGAGCTAGCGGCAATTCGCCAACACCAACGGCAGACTCGCGCCACGCTGCACACCGTTTTGCAACAGCTTTTGCAGCGCCGTGCCACCGCCCTCCAAGACACCCTCATTATCCAACGGCGCGATCGCCACGTCCTTGCGGTGAAAGCCACCCACAAAGATCAGATTCCCGGCATTGTTCATGACATTTCTGCCAGTGGTGCCACCCTCTACATCGAGCCGCAAGACACCATCGAGCTACAGAACCGCCTCCAACAGTTGGCGCACCAAGAAGCTGAAGCCGAGCGCGCCGTCTGTCAAGCCCTCTCCGATCAGTTGGCCACCATTACCGATGACCTGTGGTATATCCTTGAAATCTTGACGGCGCTGGATATGGCCGTGGCTCGTGCCCACTACAGCCTGTGGATCGAGGGTCAGCCGCCCGAATTTTGCCAGAACCTACGGTTGCGACAACTCCGCCATCCCTTGTTGGTATGGCAGCAGCGCCACGAGCAGGGGCAAGCCGTCGTCCCCATTGATGTCGAGATCCCCGCTAACATTGCCGTCGTGACCCTGACAGGGCCGAATACCGGTGGCAAAACCGCGACCCTCAAAACCGTGGGGCTGGCCGCCCTAATGGCCAAGGCGGGTCTCTATATCCCGGCTGCCGCTACGCCCCAACTGCCGTGGTTTAGGGGGGTGTGGGCAGATATTGGCGATGAACAGTCGCTGATGCAAAACCTTTCCACCTTTTCCAGTCATATTTGTACGATCCGCGATATTTTGACCGAGTTAGGGGTGGCGACGGGGGCTACGCTGGTGCTGCTGGATGAGGTGGGGGCAGGCACAGACCCCAGTGAAGGTACCGCCTTGGCGATCGCCCTGCTGCGCTACCTAGCGGATCATGCCACCCTTACATTGGCTACGACCCACTACGGGGAACTCAAAGCCCTCAAGTACCAAGATGCCCGCTTTGAAAATGCCTCTGTGGAGTTTGACGAAGCAACCCTTGCCCCCACCTATCGGCTGCTCTGGGGCATTCCGGGGCAGTCCAACGCACTGGCGATCGCCCGTCGCCTAGGGCTTCACGATAGCGTGATTGAAAGCGCCCAAAACCTCTTGGCCGGAACAGCGGAATCTGTGAATGAAATGATTGCCGGGTTAGTGGAACTGCGGCAGGAACAGCAAGCCAAAATAAGCGCCGCCGCTAGTCTGCTGCGGGAGACCGAGCAACTCCATCAGGAAGTCGAGCGCAAAGCAAAGGAACTGCGGCAGCGGGAGCAGCAATTACGGCAGCACCAAGAGGAACAGGTACGAACCAGTATTGCCACCGCCCAAAAAGAAGTTGCCAACGTCATTGCCCAACTCCAACAGGCCGCCAGCCCTGAACAGGTGAAGCGTGCCCAAACTGCCCTCCGCGACATCGCCGCCGCGCATCTGCCCCCGCCCCCTCCCACCGGTTTTATTCCCCAACCGGGCGATCGCGTTCGCTTACCCCAGTGGCAACAGGTGGGTGAAGTCCTCAGCGTCAGCCAGCAGGGGGATATTGTCGTCCAGCTTGGGCAGCTTAAACTGGCGGTGCCCCCCCATGCCGTTGAATCCCTCAGCGGTGAACCCGTGCAGCCAACGGCCAAACCGAAACCGGTGAGTGTTAGCGCCCCGACCCAGAGTGCCCCCGCCATTCGCACCGAGTCGCGCACCCTCGACCTGCGGGGCAAGCGCCTACGGGAGGCCGAACCCCTCCTCGAAGAATTTTTGAACCAGCAACAGGGAACCGTATGGATTATTCACGGCCATGGCAGTGGTGCCCTGCGGCAATTTGTCCATGAATGTTTGTCCCACCACCCCAGTGTTCAGCACTACGAACTGGCCGCCCCCGAAGAGGGGGGACGTGGCGTGACCGTGGTGCAGCTATAGGACGTAAGGAACGGATCATGCAGCAACGCATTTGTGAACGCATTTGTGAAATTGTCCGCCACGGCCAAGTGGGTCGCCAAGTCACCATTAAGGGCTGGGTGCGCACCAAGCGAGAACTCAAGGAATATACCTTTGTCAACGTCAATGACGGCTCGCTACTAGCGGGATTGCAGGTCGTCATTCCCCATACCCTGACGGACTATGCAGAGGTCATCAAGGGCTTAACCACTGGCGCTGCGGCGGAATTTAGCGGCGAACTGCTAGCCTCTCCGGGCAAAAACCAACAGATTGAACTGCACGCGAGCCACATTCACCTGTGGGGCAGTGCCGATCCCGACAGCTATCCGCTGCAAAAGAAACGCCATAGCTTTGAGTTTTTGCGCACCATTGGTCACCTGCGCCCCCGCACCAACACCATCGGTGCCGTCATGCGCGTGCGGAATGCCTGTGCCACCGCCATCCACCAGTTTTTTCAGGAGCGGGGCTTCCTGTGGGTTCACACACCGATTATTACCGCCAGTGACTGCGAAGGGGCGGGGGAACTGTTTACCGTGACCAGCCTCAATATGGCCGCCCCCCCCAAAACCCCTAGGGGCGAGGTGGACTTTAGCCAAGATTTTTTTGGTCGCCGCGCCTACCTGACGGTCAGTGGTCAACTGGAAGCGGAAATTATGGCCACCGCCTTTAGTAACGTCTATACCTTTGGGCCAACGTTCCGCGCTGAAAATTCCAACACCTCCCGCCACCTTGCCGAGTTTTGGATGGTGGAACCCGAGATGGCCTTTTGTGATTTGCAAGGGGATATGGAACTGGCCGAAGCCTTCCTGCAATTTGTCTTTCGCTATGTGCTGGAGCACTGTCCTGAAGACATGGCCTTTTTTCAGGAGCGAATTGATAATACTGTGATGGCCACCGCCGAGCAAATGGCCAGCCAATCCTTTGCCCGCTTGAGTTATAGCGAAGCCATCCAAATCCTCGAAAAGAGTGGTCGTTCCTTCGAGTTTCCGGTGGCTTGGGGTCTCGATCTCCAATCGGAACACGAGCGCTACCTTGCTCAAGAGTACTGTCGTCGCCCGGTCATTGTCTATGACTATCCGGCGGCCATCAAGGCCTTTTATATGCGCTTAAATGACGACGGTAAGACCGTGGCAGCCATGGATGTCCTCGCCCCCAAAATTGGCGAAATCATTGGTGGATCCCAGCGGGAGGAGCGCTACGATGTGTTGCATACACGAATTCGTGAGCAAGGGCTAGATCCAGAGCCGTACTGGTGGTACTTAGACTTGCGCCGCTTTGGCAGCGTCCCCCATGCCGGATTTGGTTTGGGCTTTGAGCGCCTAGTGCAGTTTATGACCGGTATGGATAATATCCGCGATGTGATTCCGTTTCCCCGCACCCCGGGCAACGCTGAGTTTTGAGGCACGCGGCTGGTGACCCCTGAATTTTGGCGAGAGGTCCTCCATACCTGTGTGCAGGTGAACACAATTGTTGCACCGCGCTTGCTGGAGTGGGCGGGGCAGTCTCTGACAGAGCGGAAAGCGGATGGTAGCTTAGTGACCCGCGCCGATCTGTGGGCAGATCAAAAAATTACTGAACTGCTGCAGAGAGCGTTCCCTACCCATGCCTGTTTGACGGAGGAAGGGAACCATACCTACCACGGTGAGGAATGGTGTTGGATCATTGACCCCATTGACGGTACCACCAACTATAGCCATGGGTTACCCATTTGGTGTGTTGCCCTTGCTTTGCTGTATCAAGGCATACCGGTCTTTGGCTACGTTTATGTGCCGCCTCTCGGGCACACCTTCCATGGCTACTACCAAGCGCCTGGGCATCCTAATGGGGCATTTTTGAATCGGCAACCCATTGGTGTGAAGGTTGCCGAGCCGAACCAGCACCATTTCTTTAGCCTCTGTGCCCGTAGCACCGATGTGCTTAAGCGATCGTTTCCGTGCAAAATTCGCATGTTGGGGTCTGCCAGTTATAACCTTTTGACGGTTGCAACAGGCTATACGCTTGGAGCCGTGGAGCGCACCCCCCACGTTTGGGATATTGCCCCTGCTTGGCCGATTGTTCAGGCCGCTGGTGCCTCGTGGCAGTGGCTCAATGCACCACAGACGGGTCAAAAACCATTCCCGCTGGCGGCTGATCACGATGTTAGCCCGGCAACCTTCCACACCCTTGTCAGTGCTAATGCCCAACTGGGTCAATTTTTTGCGGCCTATATTACCCTTGACCCTCAATTCCGTGGCACATCAGCTCCGAACCGCTGAGAACTTCCTAACCTTCACCCTATGGGTACAGCGCCGGATTGATCGCACCCCTCAAGAGTTGAATTGGCTGGGTAGGGGAATGGAGTGGCGCAAACAGTGCCGTAGGTACATCAGTTGCCGCCCCAGATAGTTATGGCCGCGGCGATCGCCCCCACAGCCCCAGTAGCTATCCACCGGCGAGTCTTCCACTAACTCCTCCTCAGCCGTTGCCAAAAGTAACTCTTTTAACTGGGGGTGGCTGGTAAATTTGGCCACCAACGCCTGCCACATCACCTGCTGTTTTACCTGTTCCCAATCGGGTCGAACCGGATAGGCGGGGTTGCGCCCCAACTCTGCTGCCGCCCGCGCTGTTGGTGCCTTACGGATGGCATGGCCAATGGCATCGTAGGCGGTACCTAAAAACTTATGGGCTTGGTAATAGTGCTCTGCTGTGGGCCAGTAATAATCCTCAAGCCAAAAGCCATGGCTAGAGAAATTGGAAAAATCACCATAGGCATCTTCAACATGGTAAAAGTAAATCGTCATCGTTGCTAAACATCGCGATCGCACACTTTCAATAATGCGGCTAAATCTGGCGGGAAGGACATCGACCTTTAGACGATCCTGCTTGTGGGTGACTAAGCTATAAGGTGTTTTGGGTTGCCGGAGGCACAACTTTATGAAAGTGGCGGTTTTTAGTGCGAAATCCTACGATCGCGAGTTTTTGCAGGCCACAAATGCGGCCCAGGATCACCCCCACAGCTTTAGTTACTACGATGTGCTCTTAAAACCAGAAACGGCTTCGTTAGCGCAGGGGCATGAGGCGGTGTGTGTCTTTGTCAACGATGATGTGGGGGCAGTGACGCTGCAACGGCTGGCGGACTTGGGGGTGCGATTAGTGACCCTGCGTTGTACGGGGTTTAACAATGTGGACTTGAAGGCGGCGGCAGCGCTGGGAATCACCGTCACCCGGGTGAGCGATTACTCCCCCTACTCTGTGGCGGAGCATACGGTGGGGTTGATCCTAATGCTCAATCGCAAGTTACATCGCGCCTACAACCGCGTCCGCGATGACAACTTTGCCCTAGAGGGACTCATGGGGTTTGATCTACACGGCTGCACGGTGGGCATTATTGGCACCGGCAGAATTGGTCGCATTGTGGGTCAAATTATGGCGGGGTTTGGCTGCCGCCTTTACTGCTACGATCCCTATCCCAATGAGGCATTTGCGGCGATCGCCACCTATGGCCCTCTTGAGACTGTCCTCGGCCAAGCGGATATTGTCACGCTGCACTGTCCCCTCACCGATGCCAACTGGCACTTAATTAACCACACCACCATTGCCCAAATGAAGCGCGGTGCCATGCTGATTAACACCAGCCGCGGCAAACTGGTGGACACCAAGGCGGTGATTGAGGGCATTAAATCGGGGCACATTGGGTACGTTGGCATTGATGTTTACGAGGAAGAAGACTCCCTCTTTTTCCAAGATTTATCGGACACCATCATTCAAGATGACACGTTTCAACTGCTCCAGTCGTTTCCCAACGTGGTCATTACGGCGCACCAAGCCTTCTTTACTCGCAATGCGCTGCAAGATATTGCCACCACAACCCTTGAAAATCTCACTCATTTTGAACGGGGGTTGCCCCTTGCCCACGAAGTAACGTACACCCCAGAACTATCATAAGGTCAAGGAAAGAAATGACTGCCTTGCCCCCTCTGCCCCGGCCTTGACTGAGTACCCTATGTTAGTTCACTGTACCCGCCCCCACTGTCCCCGGCCTCAAAATGACTTGCCTGAGTTAGAGCAGGCCAGCCAGCGGCGCAGCCGCATCAATCAAAAATTCTGCACCGCCTGTGGGATGCCCTTAATTTTGCGGGGGCGCTACGTTGCGGAGCGCGTCCTTGGGCGCGGGGGGTTCGGCGCAGCCTACCTAGCGCGGGATTTGGATACCCCCGGCTGGCGGCACTGCGTCATTAAGCAATTCTTGCCCAATGTTTCGGATCCAAAACAACTGGCCAAGGCACAGGAGCTTTTTGAGCGGGAGGCTACGGTACTCGAAGATCTAGGACAGCACGCTCAAATTCCTGACTTACTGGCCTTTTTTGAAGAGGAGGTTCCCAGCCAAGGGGGCGCAGGTACAGAGCAGTACTTTTACCTTGTGCAAGAGTTTATTGATGGCGACACCCTCGAGGATGAGTTATTACAGCAGGGACGCTTTAGTGAGGAGCAGGTGCGGCAGGTGCTGCGGGAGTTGCTACCGGTGTTGCAGTACGTCCACGATCGCGGCTCAATCCACCGCGATATTAAACTCTCGAACATTATGCGCCAGCACCCGAGCAAAACGAAGTTCCCCGGCCAAGGGCACCTCTACCTGCTTGATTTTGGAGCGGTGAAGCAGGTATCCCACTCAAGCGCCACCCCCCGCAGTACCGGCATTTACACCCCCCATTACGCGCCTCCCGAGCAGTCGCGGGGCGAGCAGGTGTTCCCCAGTTCCGATTTGTACGCGCTGGCGGTAACCTGTATTGTGCTACTGACCGGTAAAGGCCCCGATCAATTATTTGATGCCTACAATAACCGCTGGAATTGGCATCCCTATGCTCAAGTGAGTCCCCAGTTGCGCGATGTGCTGGATCGGATGCTGAAGGCTGCCCCCAGCGATCGCTTCGCCTCGGCCAAGGACGTGGAAGCCGCCCTTAGTACGCCTAGTACGCCCCCTCCTGCGCCACCACCTGCGACTGCCGTATCGGTTGCCCCTGCTGCCCCCCCCGCCCCGCCTGTGAACATTGCCACGCCAGCCACCACCACGCCGCGCCCCAAACCCGTGCGCCAGCGATCGCCCCGGGCGCCCTTGCCAGCGCTAAAAATCCTGATGGCCTCGGGGTTTACCGGCTTTGAAATGACGGCGATCGGGCTGATGTGCTACGGCCTGATGACGACATGGGGCTTTCCCCTATCGATCAGTGCTGGGCTGATTGGTGCCATCTTTGCCCTCTTGGTGTTTTTGCAGTATCGCCGGATTGTGGAACACTGGGAGCAACTAATCTTGGGTGGCCTGACGGCGGCGGCCCTTTACTTTGTGCCGGTACTTCAGGCGGGGCTAGGGGCCATTCCGGCGCTGCTGGTGTGCCTTTTAGGTGGGTTGGCTTGTGTGGTGCTCGGGAATGTGTTTCTACTGGTTTATAGCATTATTTCGCGGTTTGCGTAGGAGGTGGTCATGCGGCTAACGTGGCTAGAGAGCAATACGTGGTTGTGGCAGTTGGGGGCAACCGGAATTCTGGTGGATCCTTGGTTGGTGGGGCGGCTCACCTTTGGCAATACACCTTGGCTGTTTGCCGCAGAGCGTACGACCCCTTGCAACATCCCCTCGGACATCGATTTGATTCTGCTCTCCCAAGGGTTGCCGGATCACTGCCATGTTCCCACCCTGCGCCAGTGCGATCGCCGGATTCCGGTCATTGGCTCCGCCAGTGCCGCTAAGATTGCCCAAGAGTTAGGGTTCGAGACGGTCATTTCCCTTACCCCCCACGCCACCTACCAGTGGCAGGATGTGACGATTCAGGCCACCGCCGGGGCAGCCCTTGGCCCAACGCAGCAGGAAAACGGCTACCTCCTCCGCTGGGGCGATCGCGCCCTGTACTACGAACCCCACGGTTGCCATGATCCGTGGTTAAAGACCTGTGATCCTGTTGATGTAGTGATTACACCGCTATTGAAGGTGCGCCTCCCCTTGCTGGGAGCCATCCTGAAGGGGGGAGAGACGGCGGTTGAGTTGGCACGCTGGCTGCACCCCCAACAGATGATCAGTACCGCCGCCAACGGCTCCCTCAAGCTCTATGGCCTGTTGCCCTCCCTTCTAGCGGTTGAAGGGTCGCTTGCCCCCCTCCAACAGCAGGTGGCCGCGGCGGGTCTCAGGACGCAATTGGTCGAACCGGTGGCCTACAGCCCACTGGACATCCTCCCTACGGTTGTTGAGGCCTAGTCATGCGGCGTTGGCTTCAGCCTTTGATCTTGTTTTGGCAGCAGGTGCTCATTTTTCTGCAGGATAATCAGCGGTTTCTCCAGTTCCTCAGCCAAATTGAGGGGATTGCCACCCGCGTGTTGGCCATTGGCATGTTGGTGGTGGTGATTGTGGCCATTGTGGACTTAGGGCGCATTCTCACACTGGAATTGTTTACCCCTCCCCTTGGCCAGTTCAGCCTTGAGTTGGTGAAAATTTTTGGCTTATTTCTGAATGTCTTGGTGGCGCTGGAAATCCTTGAAAATATTACCGCCTACCTGAAAACCCACGTCTCCTCCCAGATTGTGGAACTGGTGATTGTTACCTCCCTTATTGCCATTGCCCGCAAAATTATTATTCTGGATATTGACCAGCCGGAAACCGTGGCCAAGCTGCTGGGCTTAGCGATCGCCATCTTGGCCCTATCGGCCAGCTACTGGATTGTCCGGCGGCTCAACTATCGCCGTCGCCCTTAAGGGTAAATGGTCTGGCGATAGTTCTGGGCAGCACTCAGGTTGGCTTGCAAACCCTCCCAGTCTTCCTGCTCAATTTGCCGGAGTAGGTGATCAAGGGTGGCGCGGTACTGAATCAGGCAGTGGCGTAAGGCCGCGCGGTTGTACTCGGCCATCATGCGCCCGAGTTCCGGGTTGCCACCGCCAACGCGACTGGTATCGTAAAAGCCCGAACTGGCCAGCCGTTGGGAAAGGGTACGAATCGGTTCATCGACTTCTTGGGCATTGGCTAAAAGTAGGGTAGCGCTCACGATCACGGGTAAATGGGAAATCCATGCCACGGCGCGATCGTGATCCGCGGGGGTGGCGTAGAGGAGCTTGGCCTCAAGATCGTTGATAATCTGGGCAACGCGGTCGATCGCCTCACTGTCGGTGTGCAGCGTAGGGGTCAGAACGTAGGGGGCATTGACAAATAACTGCGATCGCGCTGCCTCGATGCCAGCTTCGGCAGTACCCGCCATGGGGTGGCCGCCCACGTACTGTGGCCAGAGTTTTTCGAGGGCAGGCACAATCTCTTCTTTGACCGATGCCACATCGGTGAGAACAGTGTCTTTGCTCAGATGAGGCACAATGTCCAAGGCAACGCTCAGCACACTGCCAATGGGCGGGCACAGAAACACCAGATCAAGGGCACTCAGTACTTTAGGGTCGGTACTGCCCCAATCCACCGCACCTTTGGCGATCGCCCGCTCACAGGTTTCAGCCCGCCGACTCACACCGACAACGTAGTGTCCCTTTGCCCGTAAATCAATCCCCAAGGAACCGCCAATTAAACCCAGACCCACAATGCCAATCCGCAGCATAGATTACCCGTTTGTTGTTGCCCCTACTATCGTGACACTTAATGTTGTCCCTGCCGACATACTCCCATGAATCTGTTGATTTCTATTCTTCCAGCCTCAGAACGCAACAAAGCGGCGATTTCCTCTCTGGTGCAGAAGTGCCTCGATGCCTACGAAGCTCAAATTGGGGAGCGATCTCGTTGCCTTACGGATGCCGAGCGGTAAATCATTGCGCAGGGGACTGTTCCTGAGCCTACCGAGTTAGGGTCATAATGGGGGGTAACGCTGGGCGATCGCACGTGGAAAAGGAAGCCAACCCAAAGGGAAACTCCACCGCAAACGGTAGGGCATCGGAGTAGCAACAACGGGAATCAGAAGTCATGGAGCAGGCTGCGTAAAACACCATCGGAGGGTTAACCCATGAGCGATGCTGCTACTCAATCAGAACTCGGGCAAGTGCTGGATGCGATCAAGTCCATGCAGTCCGATATAAAAGCCATGCAGTCTGATATTCAGGCCATGGACAAGAAGCTAGACCTCCACATTGCCACGACGGCAGAAAAGTTCAACACGCTGGAGGAAAGGCTATCCGGTGAAATCAAGGCGGTACGGGCTGAAGTCAAAGCCTTGGATGATAAAGTGACTGTTCAAATCAAAGCCTTAGATGATAAGGTGACTGACTTGCGCGATCGCCAAAAAGTGACGGATTCCCGCCTGTGGGCGTTCATTGTGGCACTGGTGACCCTTGTCGGCGGTAGCGTGATTAAAGTCTTATGGTTTGACCGTGCATAAACCACAGTAAACCAGTAGGGATTCAGAAGACACCGTTGGAGGGTTAACCCATGAGTGATGCTGCCACTCAATCAGAACTAGGGCAAGTGCTGGCTGCGATCAAGTCCATGCAGTCTGATATTCAGGCCATGGAC
>Ga0116211_1000183_pt1 | contig 40341 bp, 35 predicted proteins | sample SaghotsprinmetaG_FD_94484 | JGI IMG/M metagenome (GOLD analysis project Ga0116211, IMG submission 94484) | Hot spring microbial communities from South Africa to study Microbial Dark Matter (Phase II) - Sagole hot spring metaG | ecosystem: Environmental > Aquatic > Thermal springs > Hot (42-90C) ... | reverse complement strand
TTCAAACTCACCCGGCTTGCTGCTTTCGCACCACCCCGTCGGCATGGCGCGCATTATAGGGCGTTTTTGAAATGGCGCAAGCGTGAATTTAAAGAAATATGCCTTTTTGCATTCAACCGCGCATTTAATAGACAAACTTAGGGTTTTGCCGCCTATTCCGGTTCAGATAAGCACCAGTCTGAGGCTATTATCTACTTTCCCTCCCTGCCCGACCATTTCATCATAAGCTGACTGATGTAGCAGTACCGCGTTTTTTACCTGTGCTTTATCCAGCAGTTGTAATACCTCTGTGACACTTTTGAATCTTTGTGGCCTGCGCAGACCTCGTTGCAACAAGTCGGCCTGCAGAATAAAACCAGTTTGTCCCCGACAATTCGCTTGCGCCAGATAAAGTCCCATTTCAAAAGAATGGATTGTCAGTTCATTAATGACGGTACCAGGTACATTAAGTGAGACCAGGGTGAATGCCATGCTGTTTTGCTCCTCTCTGTTTAGAGAGCATTACGGCATCAAGGTAAAAACGGATGAAAACAGCCCTTGTTTTCATCCGCTTTGTTTATTCACACTTCACTTGAGTTCACAACACTGACAAATCAGAAGTCGTATTTAGCCGAAAACTGCAGGCGATTTAGATCACCTTCCAGATCTGACTCCAGTACTCTGTTGGCATGACGGAATTCAACACCCACTGAAACCTTACTGGCCAGCTGATAAATCAGGTTGGCACTGTAACTGTGGGTACTTTCCGTTTGTGCTTGCCCTGTATATTGCACAGGGTTATCAATTTTTTGTGCTGAATAAAAGATGCTGGAGCGCAGTTTGTCATTCCAGGCATGTTTATAGGCCAGGGTGTAACCGACACTTTTAATCGCTTCGAGTTTGTTGTCACCGCGAAGTACTGCATCGTTGCCGGTGTTCAGGCTCATGTAACGCCCAAGCGCGTCACCATAGTTTACCGCAAAACGAATATCGTCGGTTTTTGACAAATTCACTTTGCCGCTAAATGACAGGCCGTAACCCTGCACCTGATCGTCAATCAGACCGTTTTCATAGGATAACTGACGTGATAATGCAGATACTGTGAGCCCGCCCCAGTCGGCTGTATGGTTGTAACGAACCACTAAATCCGGTGTTGAATTGTCATCTGTCACTAAACGGGTACCACCATTCAAAGGTGTCACTGTGGTTTCCGGGTTTTCAATCGCAAACTGGAAACCGCCTGTGGTGTAACGGATTTGCGCCTGACGTACGAAGATAGTGCCATCTGTGGTGCCAACAAAATCAAGACTATCCGGCAGCGCGTTCACGTCCATAAAAGTGGACCAGGTTTGACCGAACAACCAGCCGTCATAAGCAATAAAGGCATGACGGATCTCAGGTGCATAACCGTTACTGACGCGTTGATCGCCAATGGTAGTTGCCATCATGTCAAATTCAAAACGGCCACTGATTTTTTTGCCGTTTTCAAGCAAGGTATCGCTGGTGATAAAAAAGCGCGACTGGCGGGCATGCATATCCCATTTAGCCGACTCTGAATTGCCACCAACAGGAATTAGACTTGGTACATAAAAATCACGACCAATACCGGTGGCAATACTACCATCTGAGGTGTCTGTAACCATGGCATCAAGTTTCAGGTAACCACCAATACCAATTTCGGTGTTATCACCCATTTTAAAACCTGCATATGCGTGCTGGCTGCAAAACAGTGTCAGCATCAATGCCGCCACCGGGACTAATTTGTGTGTCTGAGTTGTTTTCGCATGTTGCATCTTGCTGCTCCGTTCGCCTTGTCGGTTATCATTGTTATAAATAGCTGTCATCATTCGATTACAAGCTAACTGTGGTGCAGGAATACAAAGTCCTCAATTAGCCTTTAGTCGAACACTAAATAAACAATGGTCAGCAGCTAGACTAATGTCTAATTTGCGCTGCTACACCTTTGCGGTAGAACAGCTTTATTAAAAACATCAGGTGCATAGCGCCTACGGGGAAGACAAATCATGTCACAACAACTTTATCCGGTAAGTGCGGCTGCAAAAGCCAGAACCTTGCTGACCAATGAAGCTTATCTGGCCATGTACCAACAATCTGTGGATGCGCCGGAACAATTTTGGGCCGAACATGGTAAACGCATCGACTGGTTTAAACCTTTTACCAAAGTCAAAGACACCAGTTTTGAGCTTGGTAAAGTCCATGTGAACTGGTTTAGCGACGGCACCCTGAACGCCAGCTACAACTGTCTGGACCGCCATCTGCCGGAAAAAGCCAATCAGGTTGCTTATTATTGGGAAGGTGATGAACCCGGTGTTGATAAGGCCGTCACTTATCAGCAGCTGTATGACGAAGTTTGTCAGCTGGCCAATGGTATGAAGAGTCTCGGCATTCAAAAAGGTGACAGAGTTACTATTTATCTGCCGATGATCCCGCAAGCCGCCGTCGCTTTATTAGCCTGTGCCCGCATTGGTGCTGTGCACTCTGTGGTATTTGCCGGTTTTTCTCCTGATGCACTGGGTAGCCGCATTGTCGACTGTGACTCTAAATTAGTGATCACTGCCGATCAGGCCCTGCGCGGTTCGCGCGTGACTGCACTCAAAGACAATACCGACCAGGCACTTGCCCACCTTGGCAAAGCTAATCCGGTGAAACACGTCATAGTGGTAAAGCATGTGGGTCAGAATATTGATGAACACGCTGGCCGCGATATCTGGTACCACGACTTATTGGCAAACCAGAGCAGAGAGTGTGCACCTGAAGTGATGAACGCTGAAGATCCACTCTTTATTCTGTATACCTCTGGCTCAACAGGTAAACCTAAGGGCGTGCTGCATACCACAGGCGGTTATATGGTGTGGGCTTCAATGACTCACCAGTATGTGTTTGATTACCATCCGGGTGATGTGTACTGGTGCGCCGCCGACGTTGGCTGGGTTACAGGCCACACTTATATAGTGTACGGACCACTGGCAAACGGTGCCACCAGCGTGATGTTTGAAGGGGTGCCAACTTACCCCAACGTTAAACGTATTGCGCAAATTGTCGATAAATTTCACGTGAATATTCTCTACACTGCACCAACTGCCATTCGCGCCCTGATGGCACATGGCACAGCAGCAGTAGAAGGTTGTTCCCTGTCCTCACTGCAAATTCTTGGCAGTGTGGGTGAACCGATTAACCCGGAAGCCTGGCACTGGTATCACCAGCAGATGGGCAAAAGCAACTGCCCAATAGTAGACACCTGGTGGCAAACTGAAACCGGCGGTATTTTAATTACACCATTACCTGGTGCGACCGTCTTAAAGCCAGGCTCAGCTACCCGGCCATTTTTTAGTGTCAAGCCTGCCATTGTCGATAACGAAGGCAATCTGCAGCAAGGCGCCTGCGAAGGTAACCTGGTGATCCTCGATAGCTGGCCAGGTCAGATGCGTACTTTGTATGGTGACCATGACCGTTTTGAGCAAACCTACTTCTCTACCTATAAAGGCATGTATTTTACCGGCGACGGTGCCAAACGGGATGAAGACGGTTATTACTGGCTGACTGGCCGCGTTGATGATGTATTAAACGTATCGGGTCATCGTTTAGGCACAGCCGAAATTGAAAGTTGTCTGGTGGCACACGAAGCCATTGCAGAAGCTGCAGTAGTGGGCTACCCACACGACTTAAAAGGTCAGGGTATTTATGTGTTTATTGCACCTCGTGTTGGTGTGGAGCCGAGTGACGACTTAACCAAAGCAGTCAAAGAATGGGTCAGACGCGAAATTTCCCCAATCGCCAGTCCGGATCTTATTCAGTGGGCGCCGGGTTTACCCAAAACCCGCTCCGGTAAAATTATGCGCCGGATTTTGCGTAAAATTGCCGCCAATGAATACGATCAATTAGGGGATATCTCAACGCTGGCTGATCCGTCAGTGGTTGAGCACCTGATTGAAAACCGTCTGAATAAATAACCACTTGAACAAGTAACCACCGAAGCGGAGCATAAACCAATCCATGGTTTATGCTCCGGTAAAAGCATAGACAGTCAGCAATGTCTTGATTATGCTGGGGTCATAAACACGGCGTGCTTATTTTTGCGCCGCCTTGTCGCACCGGAGTCCAGTATGGCCAAACTAATAGTTGCGGATGATCATCCGCTGTTTCGTAATGCTCTGATCAATGCCATCAGCAATACTTTTGTTACCAAAGCAACCATCGAAACCGATTGTTTTGAAGCCACCTGTCAGGCGCTGGAACAACATCCGGACACCGACCTCTTGCTGCTGGATTTGCATATGCCGGGCAACTGCGGTTTTCTGGGGTTAATTCAGCTGAGAAAAAACTACCCGGCTTTACCGATAGTGGTGATTTCTGCCAGCGACGATCCGGACGTCATTCGCCGTGTCATGACTTTTGGCGCTTCTGCTTATGTGCCTAAATCGGCTCATCCGGTAGAAATTGGTAAAGCGCTGACGGCAGTGATGAATGGTGATGTTTGGCTGCCACAACACATGCAGCAGCTGTTTAAACCGGATCCGAATAATCTGAACGATTTGGATTTGGCCGCCAAAGTGGCGCAGCTCACCAATCAGCAATATAAGGTATTGTATTACCTGACTGAAGGCTGGTTGAATAAACAAATTGCCTACGATTTACATATTTCCGAAGCCACAGTCAAAGCCCACCTGACCGCTATTTTCAGAAAACTGGGTGTCACCAACAGAACCCAGGTGGTGATCCAAGCACAGCGATTACAACTTGAAGCACCGGTAGACAGAGCTTTAGCCCAGCAGCAGGACGCCTGACACCACCTTATTGGTTTTTGCGGATCATTTGTGTGACAAGATGCTCCGCATTCAGCCGCAGCTGTATCTGTGCGATCTTTTCCAGTTGGGTAAAAGCGGCCAGCGTCAGCCGCTCAAAACTGCCCATAAAATGCTGCAGTGTTGTCTCGTCCATACCTCTACCCGTTTTGTGCCGCAGTTGCTGTTCTTGCTGTGCCCGCCAGACACAAATCAGCTGCCAGTCTGGCGCCCTGAGCCAAATCAGCGGTCTGAATAATTGCCAATATTGCTGATATTGACCGCCAAGTTGCTGATTAACAAAACAGCGCCAGCGGCCATCGGCATCAAATTGTGTTTCAAAAGGGCTGATGGCTGTAGCGAGCTCTTTTTTATCTTGTGGTTTGAGCCCAATACACCAACCTTCCACCAGTAATAGATCAAGCTGCTGCGCGGGCAAAGCTGCGGCGGGTTCATCCAGCGCTTTATCAAAACGAGGTAACGCCACTGGATCCCCAGCCAGCACAGCTCTGGCATCTTCAATTGCTTTGTCAACATTATGTGTGCCTGGCACACCACGCTGGCGCAGCAGCGGATGCACATCTGCTGCCAGCTGTGCCCTTTGGGCACCGGACAGATAATAATCGTCGAGTGACACGGCGGCAGCGCGAAGGCCCAAAGCCGAAAAATGCGCCACCAGACGTGCGGCCAATGTTGATTTACCCGAACCCTGAGCGCCGCTGATCCCAATCACAGCGGGCAAAGACTGCAACTCCAGCTGCAACAGCAGCGCCTCTAATACGTCAAGGTTGGCTCTGGTCATCTGCAATAGCACCTGACGGCATGCTCTCTGGTGCTGCCACAACCTGCTCTGCGGTGTTGAGCTGGGCGCCCTGCTGCAAGTCATCATCTTCCAGCAGCTTATGCTGATTAAATTCAGTCATAAATATCTGCCAGAACGCCATAAAAAGTGCCGCCACTAAAGGCCCAAGCACAAAACCATTAATCCCCAGTAAGGTAATACCGCCTAAAGTGGAAAAGAGCACAATATAATCCGGCAATTTAGTGTCGCGCCCAACCAATAAGGGCCGCAGAATATTGTCAGCAAGGCCAATCACCAGCGCCCCATAGGCAATCAGCACCGTTGCCTGCCACCACTGACCACTGGCATACAGATATAAAGCCACAGGGAACCAGACCAAAGCAGCGCCTATGGCCGGTAATAAACTTAAAAAGGTCATCACCACGCCCCAAAGCACAGGAGCCGGTATATCTAACACCCACAGAATAAAACCACCTAAAGTGCCCTGCACCACAGCCACCACCATATTGCCTTTGACCGTTGCCCGGGTCACTTCCGCAAATTTGGCAAATAATAACCGCTCCCGCGCATCACCTAGCGGCAGTGCTTTTACCAAAAGCTCCACCAGTTTGGCCCCGTCACGCAGCAGGAAAAACGCCAGATACAGCATTAAACCAATATTTAAAAACAAACCGGCGGCATTCTGGCCTATCGCCAGGGTTTCTCTGGCGAGTAAACGACTCCCCTCCACTGCAGCGTCGGACAATTGCTGGCGCAGATTATCGGTATTGACGCCAAATTCTTGCAAAGTGGCAGACACTGTCGGAAAAGCACCACGGATTTTATCCAGCGTGGCGGCCGGATTCAGCTCGCCGTTCTGAATACGCTGGTAAAAAGCCACCCCTTCTTGCGCAAAAGAAAAGCCGATGGCCAAAATGGGTAACACCACCATCACCATACAAATCAGCAGGGTTAACAGCGCAATGCGGTTGGGTTTGTCACCCAGTTTTTGCGTTAACAGGCTTTGCAGCGGATAAAAAATCACAGTCAGGGCACAGGCCCAGAAAATGGCGCCCCAGAAGGGTTCCAGCACAAGCCCAAAAGCAATAGTGACAGCCACCAGTAAGATCAGAAAAAAACGCCGTTCCAATTGTGCCCGCATTATAGCTATCTCCTTGTTTAAACAATGTTTAGCCTACCACGGCGCACTATGCTCTGCCCAGCATCAAGCTGCATGGCTGCTTTGCGTCTGGCTCAACACGCCGCGGTCCGCTTATACAGCCTGGGAATACAGCTTGGGAATAAAGCGAAGTTTTCAGCTACTGCTAACCCCGGCCTCTGGCCAGTTTTACCGAATTTAAACAGGCCCGAAGCGCTGCCGCTTTAATAGGTTTGGCTAAAAAGATCAAACCAAGCTCGCGGGCTTTGGCCGGTAAATCTGGCTCGGGCGCCGCCGACACTAAAATGGCCGGCACTTGATACCAATACTGCTGTAACTCGCGGTACAAACTCAGGCCATCCTGCTGATTACTCAGCTGATAATCCAAAATCAGCAGATCCGGGGCCGGATGATTGGCGGCATAAGCCAGACTCTCTTCCACGTTATCTGAACTTTGCACCTGCCCCACCTGCCACTGCGCCAATAAAGTGGTCAGTGCCGCCAGATTGGTGCTGTTGTCATCTACACAAAATATTGAAAAATTGGCAAAAGGTCCGGCTTCTGTCAGCTGCACTATGGCCGCGTTGTCACCAGGCTCAACCTGCTGCTGCGCCACAAAAGGTACTGTTAAGCGAAACACTGTGCCTTGACCAGGCATGGAACTGACGCTGACCTGATGGCCCAGACTTTTGGCCATACGCTGTACCACACCAAGACCAAGGCCAACGCCCTGCTGACCACGCGAGGTCGCGTCCACCCGGTAAAAATCATCAAAAATATGCTGCACATCGGCATCATTGATGCCAGGGCCTGTGTCCCAGACTTCAATCAGCAACTGACTGCCTCTGCGCCTGCAGCCCAGCAATACGCGGCCGGATTGAGTGTATTTGATGGCGTTGGACAGCATATTCTGCAAAATCCGCCGTAAATAAGTCGGGTTACTGCGCACCAGATAAGGTACCTGCCGCACTTTCAGTTTCAGCTGTTTTTGACTGGCCAGCAGCGCAAACTCATCACCCAGCTGGGCCAGCATAGGCGCCAGTTGCAGTGTACTGATTTCAGGCTCCATTTTGCCGTCATCCAGTTTGGCAATTTCCAGCAAGGTCGAAATCAGCTCTTCGGTGGCTTTGAGTGAGCTATCCAGTTGGCGGATAGTTTCCTGCTGCCTGGCTGGTTCTGTTTGTTCCTGCAAAGCGGCAGTAAATAACCGGGCAGCATTGAGCGGTTGCAAAATGTCGTGGCTTGCCAGCGCCAGAAAACGGGTTTTAGAGGCATTGGCTGCTTCAGCTTCAGCTTTGGCCAGCAACAACTGTTGCTCTGTGGTGCGCCTGAGCTCAATTTCGTCCCGCAGCTCCTCGTTGATCTGACTGATCTTTGCGGTGCGCTCCAGCACCCGCTGCTCCAGATGTTGTTTGGCTTCTGCAAGTTGCTGCACCGCATGCACATGTTCAGTGATATCGGTAAAACTGGTGACAAAACCGCCGCCCGGTATTGGGTTACCGCGCATCTCTATCACTGTGCCGTCCGGGCGCACCCGCTGAAACACATGGGCTGTGCCACGCTGCATATGCTGCAGTCGTTTTTGCACATGTTCATCGGCGCTGCCCTGGCCACAAAGGCCGCGCTCGGCATTAAAACGGACAATGTCGGCAATGGCGCGGCCCACCCGCACCATGCCTTCGGGGTATTGAAACATCTCCAGATATTGTTTATTCCAGGCTACCAGCTGCAGATCACGGTCTACCACACTCACGCCCTGACTTAGGTTTTCCAGCGTGGAGAACAAAATTTTGCGTGAAAACTGAATGGCCTGACGGGTATCATCAAACAGTGTTACCACATCTTCAAAGGCCAGCTGACGACCATCGAGCACAGCGTTGACCATAGCTGCGGCGCTGGATGAGCCAATCACACCAGCCAGTTCACGCTCAACATGGCGCACCAGCGCTGGCACCGGTGTTTCATCCAGCTGCAAAGGCTGCGGTTGGCGACGGCTAAATTCAGCCAAAGATTCCCTGGCGCGCTGGTTGCCGACAAAACGTTCCAGTAAGGTTTTTAAATCCTGACCATAAACGCGGGTACGGCGGATTGATTTATCTTCATCCAGCGGTAAATTGGGTTTTACAAAAGCCACTGCCTGTAATCTGTCGTGCAGGTCAGCTTTATGAAGTAACGAAATACCAACATAAAACAGTACGTTCAGCCCCAAAGACCAGAACACGCCATGACTGAGCTGATCAAGCTCCAGCCCGAACAGCGCGGTGGGTTTAAGCCAGCTGAGGCCAAAGGCGCCGGATTGCAGCCATTCCTGCCCCAGTACACCAACACTGACCAGCTGTGGCAGCATTAAACAATAAAACCACAAGGCAAAACCAACACCAACACCGGCATACACACCCAAAGCATGGCCACGGCGCCAGTACAAACCACCAAGCACAGCAGGTGCCAGCTGGATGATCAGCGCAAAGGCCAGCAAGCCGGTTTCGGCCAGTTCGTAGTTACGGGCAAATAAACTGTAATATCCATAAGACAGCCCCATCACGGCAATAATCATCAGCCGGCGTACCCGCAGGATCAGCGGACTGTAGTCTTTTTCCAGCTGCTCTACAGTGCGGCCACGTAATAAAGTCGGCATCACCACGTCGTTACTGAGCATGTTACTTAAGGCCAGAGTAGCGATAATAATCATCGAAGTTGCGGCAGAAAAACCGCCGATAAACACCAGCGCACTGACACTTTCCCAGCCCTGACTGGCCGGCAGCAGCAGTACAAAACTATCCGCCTGTGCAAGTTTGTCTGGAAACAGCTGTAAACCCGCCAGTGCTATTGGCAGCACCACAATAGTTACCAGTAGCAGATAACTGCTAAACCAGCGTTTGGCGTGTTTTAAATGTTCAATATTGGTGTTTTCAACAAAGGTGACATGAAACTGCCTGGGTAGCAGAAAAATAGCAGCCATCGCCAGCACAGTTTTGGTGATAAAAGCAAAGATCCCACCCTGCTCGGCCTGATATGCGGTCTGACTATGACTACTGGCATACAAGCTAAAATCCGCCAACATCTGCCAGGGACGGTCGAGTACAAACCAGCTAACCGCCAGCGCCAACGTTAATAAAGCGGCTAGTTTGATCACAGATTCAAAGGCGATGGCCACCATTACACCGCGGTTTTGCTCGGTCAGATAGACCTTGCGCGTCCCAAATAAAATGGCAAACAACGTCATGGCCAGCGCACTTAACAGCGCTGAATCCTGCCACCAGATTTGCATGGCGTCTTCACTGCGCCCCAACAGCACCTGATAAGACACAGCCACAGCTTTGAGCTGAAGTGAGATATAAGGCACCACTACCACTAAACATAACAAAGCGGTCAAAGTGGCAATGGTGTGGCGTTTACCATAACGGGCGCTGATAAAGTCGGTAATAGAAGTTACGTTGTGTTTTTTTGCGACATGCAGCAGCTTTCTTAGCACTCTTTGGCCGAAGATAAACACCAGCAAAGGCCCAAGATAAATAGGCACATAGTCCCAGCCGGAACTGATGGCTGAACCAACAGCGCCATAGTAGGTCCAGGAGGTACAATAAACCGCCAGCGCCAGGCTGTAGATCAAGCCCCCATACTTTCGTAGTAGCTGATCAGAGGCATGGCGCTCCGCCCAGTTGGCAATACTGAATAAACCACCGACGTACAGCAGTGCTAATACCGCTACAATCCACGCTGCCACGCCCTTCTCCTTAAAAAACATTTGACTGCATCAATACCCATCTTCGCAGGCAAGGCTCTGAAGTCAAGCCAGGCGCCATTCTCTTCGACTAAAGTCGGGCTATCGCTTGACAAGGCAACTGCTAGATTAAGTTGGCTCGAGAAAAATAACTAGAGGAAACAACTATGGCGGACGACAAACACAACGCTCAGGCCTATTGGCAAGCCAACTTGCGCCTGATCATCATTAGCCTCGTCATCTGGACTGTCGTGTCCTATGGCTTTGGCATTTTATTAAGACCTTTGCTGGCAGGTATTGAAGTCGGCGGCACTGACTTGGGCTTTTGGTTTGCACAACAAGGCTCAATTCTGACTTACATCGCGCTGATTTTCTTCTACGCCTGGAGAATGAATAAGCTCGATAAAGAATATGGCGTGGACGAGGAGTAACTCAGATGAGTCAGTTTGCAATTAATATGATCTTTGTGGTCGGCTCTTTTGCGCTTTATATCGCCATCGCGATTTGGGCAAGAGCAGGCTCCACCAAAGAGTTTTATGTGGCCGGTGGTGGTGTACACCCTGTGATGAACGGTATGGCAACAGCCGCCGACTGGATGTCTGCGGCTTCTTTTATTTCAATGGCCGGTTTAATTTCAGTTGGCGGTTATGCCAACTCCACTTACCTGATGGGCTGGACCGGTGGTTATGTGCTGCTGGCCATGTTACTGGCACCCTACTTACGTAAATTTGGTAAGTTCACAGTACCAGACTTTATCGGTGACCGTTTTTACAGCTCTGGCGCCCGTTTAGTGGCCGTGGCCTGTTTAATCATCGCTTCTGTGACTTATGTTATCGGTCAGATGACAGGTGCCGGTGTGGCCTTTTCGCGCTTTTTAGAAGTCAGCAGCGATATGGGATTAATCATCGCCGCAGTTGTGGTCTTTATGTACGCTGTACTTGGCGGCATGAAAGGTATTACCTATACCCAGGTGGCACAATACGTAGTGCTGATTGTGGCTTATACCATTCCGGCCGTGTTTATCTCATTACAGCTGACCGATACCTTATTACCGCCTGTTGGCCTGTTCTCTGAACATACCCAATCAGGTGTGCCACTGCTGCAAAAACTGGACGAAGTGGTGCGTGAACTTGGTTTTGTCGATTACACCGCTGATGTAGACAATAAACTGAATATGGTTTTATTCACGCTGTCACTGATGATCGGTACTGCAGGTTTACCACACGTGATTATCCGGTTTTTTACTGTGCCAAAAGTTGCGGATGCTCGCTGGTCGGCTGGCTGGGCGCTGGTGTTTATTGCCATTTTATATCTGACTGCTCCTGCTGTTGCTTCTATGGCACGGTTAAATCTGATGACCACTATTTACCCTGCGGGCCCAACCGCTGACGCCATTCAGTATGCTGAGCGTCCGGACTGGATCAAAAACTGGGAAAAAACCGGTTTGATTAAGTTTGAAGATTTAAATGGCGACGGTCGGGTACAGCTGTATAACCACACACCACAGTTTGCCGAAAAAGCAGCTGAACGCGGCTGGAAAGGCAATGAGCTGACGGTGAATAACGACATCCTGGTGCTGGCAAACCCTGAAATTGCCAACCTGCCAGCCTGGGTTGTGGGTTTAATTGCTGCCGGTGGTCTGGCTGCTGCTTTATCCACAGCTGCTGGTTTATTATTGGCGATTTCTTCAGCCGTCAGCCATGACCTGATCAAAGGCTCCATTAACCCCAATATCAGTGAAAAAGGCGAACTAAGAGCGGCCCGTATTTCAATGGCAGTCGCAATAGTGGTAGCCACTTATTTAGGGATGAATCCGCCAGGCTTTGCAGCGCAGACAGTGGCGCTGGCTTTTGGTATAGCCGCTGCGTCCATCTTCCCGGCGCTGATGATGGGGATATTCTCTAAACGGATAAACAGCAAAGGTGCTATTTGTGGCATGCTGGCGGGTTTAATCTCGACCACTGTGTATATTTTCCTGTTCCTGGGTTGGTTCTTCATTCCAGGCACTGCTTCTTATGAAAATATCCCGGCCAACTGGTTCTTCGGCATCTCCCCACTGTCCTTTGGTGCTGTGGGTGCGATGATTAACTTTACCGTGGCCTTTGCAGTGTCCTCGGTCACCGAAAAACCACCTGTGCATATTCAGGATCTGGTAGAAAGCGTTCGTTTCCCACGTGGCGCTGGTACTGCGGTTGATCATTAAGTAGCATAAGGCACTGACCTTAAGCCACTTTTAACTCACGGGCTTTAGCGATAGTAGATGCTAAAGCCCGTTTTATTTCAGGAAAAAACATTATGCTCTGGGAACTTGTTGCCACAGTTTTTGCTGGTTTAGGCGCTGCTGGTATTGCCTTAATGCTGAGAAAATTATCGGCACAAAAATTACCCCGTTATCTGGTGCCTGTGTTCGCCGGCCTTGGCATGCTTGGCTTTCAGATCCACAGCGAATACAACTGGTACAGCCATCAGCTGACGTTACTCCCTAAAGATGTCGTGGTAGTTAAAGCTGTAGAAGAAAAAATCAGCTGGCGCCCCTGGACTTTGCTTAAACCACAGATCACCCGTTTTATGGCATTGGACGTAAAAAACTCTGTGGCTAACAGCAAGAATCCGGAATTAATATTGGCCAATCTGTATTTGTTTGAACGCCGTCAGGCCGCAATTAATGTAAAACTCGTCGTGCACTGTCCGAGCAAACAAAGAGCCAACTTTACTGAACAGCTGGAACTGCCAGCCCAGGGGGAAACTCCGGGCACAGACTTTATAGCTATAGCCGCAGATGAAAGTGTGTTGTTACAACTTTGTCCGCAAAATAACGCCTGATCAGGCGTTTAACCGCCACACCGGCGCACACTACCGACTAAAGTAGACTTTCGCCCCCCTATCGCTGTTGCTACAGTTGCAGTGCTGTTGATGCCCTTGTCACAACTGCACTGAAGCTGCAAAGGAGCAGTGATGGAAATCAGCGAAGTTATTAAATTTCTTGCCAAAACCACACCTTTTAACCATTTGTCCACGGCCGAACTCAACCAGCTGTGCAAACATATTGGGGTATATTATTACCAGGCAGAGGACAAGGTGCCCACCAACGGTCGCCGCCTGCTTATCGTCCGTACCGGCGTTTTTGCACTGTACAGCGACCAGCAGCAGTTATTGGCCAAACTGCAGGAAGGTGATTTTTATGGTTATCAGCTGTTATTAACAGATTTAACCGATGCCGATGTGCTGCAGTGTGAAGAAGATGGTTTGGTGTATTGGCTGGACGGTCAGATTTTTCACCAGCTACGCCATCAGTTTAAAAATGTTGATTTGTTTTTCCAGCGTTTATTCAGCCGCCGGCTGCATCAATACAAAGAACAACAACAAAGCTCCCGTTTTACGCTGAAACTGCACGACGTGGTGCATGCCCATAAAATTGCCATTACCCCAGAACAAACAGTGCAACAGGCCGCCCTACTGATGACGGAAAAACGGGTATCGTCATTATTGGTCGAGCAGGAGCAAAAGCTGGTGGGTATAGTGACAGACCGCGATTTACGCAGCAGGGTTCTGGCGCAGAACTTACCCGCCAGCACAACGGTGGCGACTATCATGACCCGCCAACCGCACACCATCGACAAAAATGCCTATTTATACGAAGCAGTGCAGCTGATGAGCCGTTTTAATATCCATCATTTGCCGGTCACAGAGCAGGGTCTTTGTTTTAGCATGATCACCGCCACCGATATTATCCGGGCGCAGCAGGATCATCCGGTCTATCTGATTGGCGAAATTCACCGCCAGCAATCAGTGGACGGACTGGAGCAATGTAGTCTGCATATTCAGGAGCTGGCGCAAACTCTGGGCAAACAACAGGTACCGGCCCATGAAGCGGGCCATATTATTACCACTATCACCGACGCCCTGACACAACGTCTGATTAAACTTGCTATGCAACAATTGGGCGACCCCCCTTGTGTGTTTTCCTGGTTGGCCTTTGGTTCGCAGGCCAGAATGGATCAGAGTTTAAATGCCGATCAGGACAACGCCCTGCTGCTGGAAAAAGAGCCGGTCGGTGATGTTGAACTTTATTTTGCAGCGCTCGCAGATTTTGTCTGCACTGGTCTGGCCCGTTGTGGTATCAAACTCTGCCCCGGCAATATTATGGCCAGCAACCCTGAACTTCGGCTCAGTTTAAAAGGCTGGTCCGGTCGTTTTGCCCGCTGGATCACCACTCCAACCCCCCAGGCGCTGCTCAACGCCAGTATTTATTTTGATCTGAGAGTGATTGAAGGCAGCCGCGGTTTATTTAATGCGCTACAACAAGATATTCTGGCAAAAACAGCTAACAACGACTTGTTTTTACTGCATTTATCCAAAACAGCGCAAGAGCGCACTGCCCCGCTTGGATTTTTGAAAAACTTTATTCTGGAACAGGACGGTAAACACAAAAAAGGGCTGGATCTGAAAAAACGCGGCATTAGCCTGATCACCGATCTGACAAGGGTTTATGCGCTATCGGCCGGCATCAGTGAGGTCAATACCAGGCTGCGACTCAAGGCCTTAGCCGATAGCCAGGTGATGGATAACCGTGATGTACAGAATTTACTGGATGCATTTGATGTGCTGGCGCAACTTCGCTGGGATAAACATCTGCAGGAATTACAACAAGGCCATGATGTGACTAACCTTTTGGATCCGGCGCAGTTATCTGCACTGCAACGTCATCAGCTCAAAGACTGTTTTGCTGTCATTCATGAAGCGCAGTCGTCTATGCGCTACCGTTTTAGCCGGGAGCTATAGATGTTTGGCTGGTTAAAACTGCACAAAGAGCCGGTCAATGCCATAGTGCAGCAGTTTGAAGCTGTGGCCTGGCCGGCAGCGGACACACCAGTGTCGCAGTGTCGCTTTTTGGTGCTCGACCTTGAGACCACCGGCCTTGATGCCAAAAATGATCATATTGTCAGCCTTGGTTGGGTTGTGATTGAACATCAGGAAATTGATCTGGCCAAAGCACAACACCTGCTGGTAAAACCACCGGTCAGCGTGGGGCAAAGTGCAGTATTTCATGGGTTACATGACAAAGATTTATCTAAGGCGCAGGATTTAGCCGATGTGATGACAGAGCTGCTGCAACATTACGCCGGCGCCGTTTTTGTTGCCCACCATGCCAGTATTGAACAGAAGTTTTTAACCATGGCCTGCCAGCGTTTGTATGGCCGCTCACCCAAATTTAAGTTTATCGACACCATGCAACTGGAATGGCAGAGATTATTAAATCGCGGCAAAGTAGTGCATCAACGCGACTTGCGTTTACCTGCCTGCCTGAGCCGCCATCATCTGCCACACAATCAGCATCATCATGCGTTAGAAGATGCCTTTAGCTGCGCTTTGTTGCTGCTTAGTCAGCTGAAAAAAAGCCGCAACCATCAGATGACACTGGGCGAACTAACCGCACTAAGCAGGGGTTAAAGCGTGGTTAAAGCCGGGGTTAAAGATAACGGAATAACACCGGAACAACGCCCCCAACTTTGGCCTGAGCCAGATAAAAACCAGGCGTTTAACAAAAGGCTAAATGCAAAAAAGCCAGTCAATGACTGGCTTTTTCTTACGCTGTGCGCTGCTAAAAATTATTTAGCGCGGCCACGGTATTCGTCTGTACGGGTGTCGATTTCAATCATGTCACCAGTTTCAACAAAAGCAGGAACCATCAGCTCAAAGCCGGTGTCCAGTTTAGCTGGTTTCATTACTTTACCTGAAGTGTCACCACGGGCAGCTGGTTCTGAGTACACAACTTCGCGAACAACGATAGTTGGCAGATCAACAGAAATAGCGCGCTCGCCGTAGAAAACAACTGAACACTGCATGTCCGGCACTAAATATTTCAGTGCGTCAGTCATGTTTTCAGCTTCGATTTCGTACTGGTTGTATTCAGCATCCATGAATACGTACATTGGGTCGGCGTAGTAAGAGTAAGTCACTTCTTTGGTGTCTAACATGACTTGTTCAAACTTGTCGTCAGCACGGTATACAGTTTCTGAACCCTGACCAGACAACAGGCCTTTTAACTTCATTTTTACTACAGCAGCGTTACGGCCAGATTTGTTGAATTCAGCTTTCTGAACAACCATTGGCTCGTTGTTGACCATGATCACCTGGCCAGCGCGTACTTCTTGAGCAGTCTTCATCATAATTGAAATATCTTCTTGTTAGGAAAAATTGCGGGGCATTTTACATTTATTTTCGGCAAAACGCACGAGGTTGCTGGCAAGATCTTCATGTGTCATTAAAAAAGCGCGCCATGCCTTGTTATAAAGCGCAATTTTTTCTTTATTTTCAAGCAATAACGGCCAAAGCTCCGCCAGAGGTAACTCCAGATCCCAGCGCCGGTGCACTTCAAGTAACAGCTGCTGCAAAGGCGATGCAGCCTGCTGCAGATACTTTGTTAAAAAAGCGTCGAGCTTCACCTGATGCGCCTGCTCCTGCTGGCGGTAAATTTGCCAGATAAAGGTTTTGCCGGCCCAGTGCGCGCGGATCACAGAATCTTCACCGCGAACAAAGTTAATATCACAGGCAGCAAGCAGATAGTCGTATTGCTGCTGCGGCATAAAAGGCAAAATATCAATCCGAAGTTTACCGCGCTGTGCAAAACTCTGGCTGGCTAGCTCAGGCCACAGCGTTTTTAGCCTGTTGGCCAGCACGCCTTCCGGCACCAGCAACACTGTACTGTCTGTACTTTGGCACAGCTGATCTAACCAGCTGCCAATGGCAGGCTGATCATAAGCAAACAAAGATACTTTGCTATCAAATTCAGTGACATGGCAAAGCCCCAGCTGTTGCCAGAATTGCTGCTGCGCCGCAGTATCGTTGGCAAAAGCATCCAGTGTTGCCACCAAATTGCGCTCTCTTAATAAAGCGCCGGTTTGTGCGGTAAATCCAGGGAAAAAAAAGTATTTGTGAAGTGCCAGCCCCGGCTGTGGGGACGCCAGGCCATGACAGCCATGCACCCAGTCTTCGGCCGATAAATATTCCAGATTCAGCCAGAGTGCCTGTGGTTGGTGCTCTGATAGCGCCTGCAAATAAGAAGTGGGAATAGTACAGGCCAAAGCTTCAATCACCAGATCCGGATATTCTGCCGCCTCAAGCTCAGCCAGCGGTGAGCTCCATAAGCACACCTGCACCCCTTCAATCCGCTGCGTTGTTTTGTCCGGCTGCACCTGCGGGCAAATTCTGGCAAAACTGACAAGGTCGTCCACCCACAACCTAATATCCAGCTGATGCTCGGCCACCAACTGCCGCGACAGCCGCCAGCAAATGCCAATATCCCCAAAATTATCAATCACACTGCAAAAAATGTCGCAGCGCTTAATCGCGGACGTCATGAAAAATTCCTATTTAGAAAAGCGTTCTGGCCACAACCGACAACAGCTTGACTGTTGCATACAGGCTGACGGCCAGCAGCAGCAAGGTTGCCAGCGCCAGGCTGTGCAGTCTGAGGCCAAACACAAAGGCGCGCAGTTTATCACGAAAGGGCTGGCCTTTTGACAGCGGCGCTGTGGTGGTAAAACCGGCACAAATCAGCAGATACAACAATAACCACAGGGCCAGCAATAATGGCAACAACAGCTGTGCACCCACGCCTTGTTGCAGCAGCTGCCATGTTGCAACCACAAATGCCAGCAGGCAGAGCACTCTGCCGGACCACAACGGCAATAAGCGGCGCTGTGCAATGCGCTGCAACAGCTTTACATAACGCGGGTAAAAACCGATCAAGCCAGACTCCGTGCCTGTTGCCACAAATGCTGCGGGAATAACGGCACTATGCCGGATAAACCAAATAAATCGCCGACTAACCAGATTTGTTCAAAAGGATGTTGGCTGGGTAATAACAAACGGGGTCTGTGCTGCTGCAAATCCTGACTCCGCCAGTGGGGGTTGGCATTGCGGATCACCAGCCACACCCTGCTGCTGTCATAACTTTTGCGGCCTTTTTGTGCGATCAGCCGGTTTAATGCTTCCAGTAACCTGTCTTCTGCCGGCACCTGCTGCAAAGCCAGCAATTCCTGGTGTGTTTGCAAACTTAACGATCTACCTAAGATTTGCATAGCTTCGGCTTCACTGCCGTATAAATGGGCAATTTCCAGATCAAGCCGCTCATCCGCCAGATAACAGGACACATCAGGTTTAGCCGGTTCGTTATGCCAGATATGCCGCATTGGCAGTTGATATTTCTGCTCATACAAGCGCATAAAAAGCCGGGCTGCGTCATGCTCCAGCTTAATTTTTTCTAACTGCTGCCCCTGCATCCTGGTGCTACTCCTTTGCAGTATGAATGGCACATCAGTGCTCTATAAACCGGATGCCCGAGCTGTAATGAGGCCGACATCCTGCAAATCATGGTTGCTGTTTTTGTTCAGCAGCCTGCTCTTTAAGTTTTTCATAAGCACCGGCATTCACCACCCTGGTATAACCTTGCGCCTGCAAGGCATCAAGTGCCAGGCCAGAGCGACGGCCACTGCGGCAATACAGGTAAATTTCGGCATTTTTATCCTGAGTAACTTTGGCTATCTGTGCGGCAATTTGTTCATGCGGAATATGCAGCGCACCCACCAAATGACCGGCATTAAACTCATCTGCAGTGCGCACATCAATCCAGATGGCAGAGCCGGCTTTTTCTGTCGCTGTTTGTTGCTGCAGTGCTTGAGCCTGAGTTCCTGCCAGCACTCCAGTCTGCTCTAACTGCGCTGCCAGCAACGAAGTGCTGAATAACAGTGCCGGCAGCACCACAGCCAGACCCGATGTTTGCATCAATAATTTTTGCATTTGCTGCTCCATAAAAGCTGTTTGTTGAAAATGCCAGCTCAGTAGCTGATTAATCTGCTTTGAGCTGCTGCACTATTTCCAGCAGCACGGGCCAGACCGAGACCAATAACAACAACGCCATACTGATATTAAAACCGCGTTGAGCAACCGGCTGGTTCAGCCAGCGCCTGAGTAAAGCGCCAAATATCAACCAGCTGCCGACACAAGGCAGGCTCATCAGTAAAAAAGCCAGGGTAATTTGCATCACATCCTGATAAAACTGGCCCTGCATTGTGGTAAAAGCGGCCACTGCGCCCGATGCCATCACCCAGGCTTTGCCATTGACCCACTGAAAAGCGGCCGCCTGCAGGAAACTAAAAGGTTTGCTGTTACTGCCTTCAAGCGACGTGGGTGTACTACTGGCAATTTTCCAGGCCAACCAGCACAGATACAACACCCCCAGCACTTTAATCGCCAGGTGTAACCAGGGCTGATTGCTTAGCACCACACCAAAACCCAGCCCAATCATCAGCACCATCAGCGGAAAACCAAGACAGATGCCGAATAAATGCGGCAAACTGGCTTTGACACCATAGTTGACGCCTGAGCTCATCATCATAATGTTATTGGGCCCGGGTGTGATGGTGCTGGAAAAAGCAAAAAACAACACGGCAAAAAATACGTCCACCTGCAGCTCTCTTATGGTTGGGCTTTGTCAGCCATGGTAATGCCCGCCAGCAGCCATTGGCAATGGTTTACCGGGGTCTTGCACACTTTATATAACAATTCGTACTCAGGGCTATAAACCGCCCTTTGACATTTTGCGGCAACGCCACAACCTGAAGCGGTGCAGTGCCAAAAGGTATAAAAAAACCAGCAATACGCTGGTTTTTTATCAGGTTTACCCGTGCGGGTTAATCATCAAAGAAGGTATCGCGCAGTGCGACGGTGCGGTTAAACACCAGCTTATCTTTGCTGAAGTCTTTATTGTCAGCACAATAATAACCTTCACGCTCAAACTGATAGGCCTGCTCTGGCTTGGCATCCACCAGACTTGGCTCGACAAAACCATGTTTGATGGTTAATGACTGCGGATTAATCACGCTGATAAAGTCTTCTTCCGCTGCCGGGTTTGGCACGGTAAAAAGTTTATCGTACACGCGGAACTCAGCCGGCTTAGCCTGGCTTGCTTCCACCCAGTGAATAACACCCCGTACTTTACGACCATCAGCCGGGTTCACACCCAAAGTGTCCGGGTCGTAACTGCAAATCAGCTCAACAATATTGCCAGCTTCATCTTTAATCACTTCGTCCGCCCGAACTACATAGGCACCACGCAAACGTACTTCACCACCTGTGACCATACGTTTGTATTTTTTATTGGCTTCTTCCCTAAAATCAGCGCGGTCGATATAAATCACTTTGCCAAAGGGCACCTTGCGGCTACCCATGGACTCTTCTTTCGGGTGATTATGCACTTCCAGCCACTCAATGTTGTCGGCCGGATAGTTGCTTAAGGTAATTTTCAGCGGATCAATGACCGCCATGGCGCGTGGCGCATGGGCGTCTAAATCTTCGCGGATACAAGCATCCAAAGCGCTTGCTTCAATCATATTGTCCTGTTTGGTGATACCAATACGTTTGGCAAATTCACGCAAAGACGCCGGTGTATAACCACGGCGGCGCAAACCGGCAATGGTTGGCATGCGCGGGTCGTCCCAACCAGACACATGGCCACCTTCCACCAGGGTGTGCAACTTACGTTTACTCATCACCTGATATTCCAGGTTCAGACGGGAAAACTCAATTTGCTGCGGGTGGCAGTTGATGGTGATGTTATCCAGAATCCAGTCGTACAAACGGCGGTTATCCTGGAATTCCAGTGTACAAAGTGAATGGGTAATGCCTTCGAGCGCATCAGAAATACAGTGGGTGAAGTCGTACATAGGGTAAATGCACCACTTGTCACCGGTTTGATGGTGATGAGCAAATTTCACACGGTAAATCACCGGGTCGCGCATACAGATAAAAGGCGAGCTCATATCAATTTTGGCACGCAGTGAACATTCACCTTCTTTAAAACCACCATCACGCATTTTTTCAAACAGCGCCAGGTTTTCAGCAGGCGTGGTGTCGCGGTACGGGCTGTGTTTGCCAGGCTCAGTTAAGCTGCCACGGTACTGGCGCATTTCTTCGGCGTTTAAAAAACACACATAAGCCAGACCTTTGTTAATCAGCTCAACGGCGTAACCATACAAAGCGTCAAAATAGTCAGAAGAATAACGCACTGCGCCATCCCACTGAAAACCCAGCCAGTTCACGTCGTTCTGGATTGAATTCACAAAATCGATGTTCTCTTTTTCCGGGTTGGTGTCGTCAAAACGCAGGTTACACTTGCCCTGATAATCTTCGGCAATACCAAAATTTAAACAAATTGATTTGGCATGACCAATGTGCAGATAACCATTTGGCTCAGGCGGAAAGCGGGTTTGCACTGTGTTATGTTTGCCGGAAGCTAAATCGGCATCAATAATTTGCCGGATAAAATTGGTGGGGCGTGTTTCGATGTCCGCCATATAAATCAGATCCTTGTGTGTCGACAAAAATAAAGGAAGAAAAAATTCAGTTGGCCGCATTATAACAGCAACAAAAGCGCTGACCAGTAGCGCGTTAGGCTTTGCCGGTTTTTGTTAGCACACTTTACAACTGCAGCAATAAAAAGGGCTGCCCGAATGGCAGCCCTGCTCTATTCAGCCAATGAACGCGGATTAATATTTTGCTGCTTGATCAGCCGCCGGCAAAGTGGCGTTAATAAACTCACGCAGGTCCTGATTGGACTGTTTTAAATCTTCATAGCGCAGATACATCATATGACCGCTGCGATAGCCTTTAAAACTCAGGCGGTTTTTCATTTTGCCGCTAGGGTCTAACTGCCACATGCTGTATTTGGCATCAAAATAGTTGGTAGCACCGTCATAATAACCGGACTGGATCATCACATGTAAAAACGGGTTTTGCGCCATGGCCTGACGTAAGTTCTCACCTGTGTTGTCGTCGTTGTTATCCCAGGGGCGTACCGGGCCAAACATATTGTATTTCACGTCGGTTTTGTAATTGAGCTCAGTGCGCAGGTAATGGTTAATGGCCGGCGTAAAAGAATGCAGCCAGGACGTCAGCTCCGCATTAAAATCCGGACTGTCACCGGCATCCCGCCGGTCTATACCAATATAACGTGAGTCTAACCGACCCACGGTTTGGCCACGATCGCGCAGCAGCTCTTTCCAGAAAAAGTCATTTGGAATATCCAGATTGTTCTGCAGAACCGCCTGCAAAGATAAACCGGCATATTGTGCCACCTGACGGGCTATCTGATCTTTTTCTTCAGCGCTGATAAAAGCACCTTTGGCCAGTGCTGGCAGGTACTGATTAATGGTGAAATCTTCAACCTTTGGCAGTAAATCCATTAAATCCAGCTGCTGCAGCTCAGGGCTGAGTTTTTTGTGATACCAGGCAGTGGCGGCAAAATAAGGTAAACGGTTAGCCACATCCACCGGGCCTTCACGTTTAATGCCTATTTCGGTTGGGGACACCAGCACCACACCGTTTAAATACATCCACTGCATATTTTGCAGCGCCAGTGCAAGGCCTGAAACCCGCGTGGTGCCGTAGCTTTCACCAATCAGATACTTAGGTGACTGCCAGCGCTCGTTGCGGGTGACAAAAGTATTGATCCACTCAGCCAGGTATTTGACGTCAGCATTGACACCAAAAAACATTTTGGCCTGCTCGTCTTTACTCATCATTTTGCCGTCTTTATCCGGCAATACTCTGGAATAAGCGGTGTTTACCGGATTCACAAACACAATGTCGGCGGTGTCCAGCACCGAATAAGGGTTTTGTTTGGTGCCATAAGGCTGCAGCGGATAACCTTCGCTGTCAACATTCAGCGCTTTCGGGCCAGTGTACGCAATCTGCATCCAGACCGAGGCTGAGCCAGGGCCGCCATTAAAGGAAATTAATAAAGGCCTTTTGCTTTTGTCCTTAATGTCGGTCCGCTGATAATAAGTGTAAAACACAGTGGCAACGGCTTGGCCTTCGTCATTCCACACCGGCTGGGTGCCTGTGGTGGCGCTGTAAGGAAAGTAGTTGTCGTTCACTGTGGTTTTATGTTGGGTCACCACCACTTCATCGGCGGCAATTTGCCGATCATTGCTAGCTGCACTGTCGCTTTTAGCCGTTGCCGGCAGCGCCAAAAACCAGCAAGCGCTTAATATTAAAAGTTTTGTTTTCATCTGAGTCCGGGATCTATCTCTGGTTTGTTATTCTCCCGGTGTAGCACCGGGCCCTAGGGTCATCAGATTGTTATTTAACTGAAGTTTTCCATCAACAACAAAAGAGTTGAGACTATCTGCTGCAAAACAGGTCAGATGGCGCTGTTTAACCTTTACTGCAACTGAGTTTGTCCTGGTATTTTTGTTCGCGGTACAAATAAGACGCCAGTTGTACCTCGGCCAGAGCGCGGTTTTTCTCATCAACAGTCACAGCGTCACTCACCAGCTCCAGCTTTTTACGGTTGGCATCATAACGGCCTTTAACGGCTTGCTGATAGGGTTTAAGCACCACCACTTTATCTTGCTCCAGCAAGGCAAAATATTGATCAAACTGCAATAAAGCGCGGCCAGGGCTTTGGCTGTCGCGGCTAAAATCACGCCCTGTCAGCGGATGACAAGCCGACACTCCGGCCAGCGACAATAAAGTGGGCGCCAAATCAATTTGACTGGCAAGTGGTTGAATGTGCTGTGGCTCTACTGCCCCACCTAAAATCAGCGCCGGAATACGGAATTTTTCCACCGGCACCAGGTTATTGCCGTACACCCTGTTGTCGTGATCGGCCACCACTAAAAACAACGTATCCTGCCAATAGTCAGATTGCTGCGCTGTTTTAAAAAACTGCCCCATGGCCCAGTCGGCATATTTCACCGCGTTATTGACCTGAGCTTTCGGCTGCTGATGCAGGCTAATACGGCCATCCGGAAACTCAAAAGGCTCATGATTGCTGGAGGTAAAAATCAGGCTGAAAAAGGGTTGGCCTTGCTGGTGTAACTGCTGCAGCTGTTGATGAGCTGCGTGGAACAAGTCTTCATCACTGGCGCCCCAACTGCCAACAAATTGTGGATTGTTAATTTTGGCAAAATCGACAATATCGCTAAAACCATTGCCGGTGAAAAAACTGCGCATATTGTCAAAATGGGCTTCACCACCATAAATAAACTGGGTGTGATACCCCTGTTTTTTTAAAATAGAAGCCAGGGTGCTGAAGTTATGCTGGCTGTTAGACAGTTTTACTGTGCTTTGCGCCGGTGTGGGTGCAAAACCGGCCACCACGGCTTCAATCCCCCGCACCGAGCGGGTGCCCGTGGCGTACATTTGCTCAAACCAGATCCCCTGATTTTTCAGTTGCTCAAGTTCAGGTGTTACAGCTTCCCCCCCCAATGATTTGACAAAAGTAGCGCCCATACTTTCTTGCAGCACTATCACGATATTCAAAGGTTTATCGCGGCTTGTTGTCGCCTGCTGCTGATGCAGGGTAGGAAGACTGGCATGGTTAAACTGCATTTGTTGATGCCAGGGCCAGCCAAGCGCATATTTAAGCATCTCATCTGTTGCTAATTGTCCGTAAATCGCACTGGAACTGGCTTCGTGACGCATGCTGTACAACGCATACAGTACCGAATAGGGCGAGCTTATCACCAGCGAATTGACCATAGCATCGCCAGTGATGGCGAACATGGCCGGGTTAGCCGGCCTGTGCTGGGTGGTAGAACGAATGGCGATAAACACCAGCAGCAACACCAAAGGCCAGCTGAACCACAAGGTTTTGTTACAGGCGCATCTAGTGCTGCTACGACCCGCCCTTAAATAACGGTAACTGCCATAAAGCAGCACCGCTGTGGCACTGACCCCCAGCAACAAAGGCGCACGAAAGCCATACCACAGGGTGGAAAATACTTCTTTGGGGTATTTCAGATATTCAAGATAAAGCCGGTTTGGCCTGACATCATATTGCAGCAAAAAAGCCGGGGTGGAGAGTTCGACAAATAACAACAGGCTGAGCATCAACATCAGCCACAACAAACTAAACCGCTGCCAAAGCCCTTGCGATTGTCGTCTGGCGAGCACAGGGGCCAGCAAGATAGGCACAACCAGCATCAACCCCAGCAAAATGAAGTCAGCGCGCAGCCCCTGCAGTAATAACCAGAGCGGCGCGCCGCTTTGTTCAACTCTTGACCATTGCCAGATAAAAAGCGCCAGCCGGCTTAAAGATAAAAACACCAGCGCCAGCAGCATAAAACGCAGATATAACCGATAGGGTCCGATAACACGCTGCCAGAACGACAAAGATGCAGCAGCTAACGGCAAAGCCGCAGTTTCCGATATAACAGGCGCAGCTGCGCCGGCAGATAACAACTTAGACAAGATAACAACCCCGATATTTTTATTATTGTTGGAGTGTGCGTGTATTACCTTAACAATTTCTTAAGGCTGCGTGGAGACAATTTACCTCAGAACTCGTACTCCAGTGCAAAACGCAAGGTGTTATTCACTGTGGACGCGTCAATGGCAAAAATCACCGCAAATTCCCATTTTAATTGTTCTAAACCACTGAATTTATGCACGCCCATCATCGAAGGGCCGGCACCTTTGTAATTTTCACCGGCATAAAATTCAATGGCAGGCTGTACAGCCGGCAACCAGCGATAGCGGTATTGCAGGCGAAATTCGGTTTCAAGCTCAGACTCTAAAGTCTGACCCCATTCGTATACCAATAAACCATTGAGCGTCAAGCTGGTCGGGCCAAACTCTTTTTCCATTAATAAACCGGTGGTAAACTCATAATTATCCAGATTATTTTGCCTTTCCAGCTCAAACAGCATGCCCCAGTCGGCACTGTACTGGCCCTGCTCAGTTAACATCCAGCGTAGCTCCAGCTCATAACCACTGAGCTTGTAATCTTCCGGGCTTACCCTGTCAGCCATCACATAAAATTCCAGCGCCATCCGCTCGGCAATAGAAAAACCATAACCGAGCTTTTGCGCCATGGCATTATTGTCCGGATGTTCAGCCTGTTTCTGGTAGGCAAACCTGTATTCAAATTCACGCTCCAGCGGCTGCACGTAAGGATGGTAGACTTTATCCACCACCCGGCCGTCGGCCCAAGCCGGCACGCTGCATAACAAAAACAGCAATCCCAGTCCCAGTCCCAGTCTCATTTTTCTACCTCCAGGCGGCGGCTTTGCCACAACAACAGCAAAAAAGCAGCGACAAAACCCACCAGTTGCATCAGGCCAGGCGTTGCTTCATAACCCAATAACGCATTAAAAAAGTGGCCATATTCCGATTCTTCAGACAACAACCATTCGCTGTTCCAAAGTTGTGGACCGCTTGCGAGCCAATCGGTTTGCACCAGCAACATCACCGCCATGCTGATTTGCCGGGCTGCCAGCAGTGACAGACACAACTGTAAAAACATCCGCCAACGTCCCGCCAGCTCCAGTTGCAGCTGATACCAAAGCACTGCCACACTAAGGCCAATACCAAGCCCCAGCGCTGCGCCCAGCAACAGCGCCGGGGAGGCAAACAGATTTTGCTGATAGACAAACAAAAACAGCACCAGGTTACTGCCGTTGACCCACAGCAAACTGGCCACAGCTAAACCGGCCAGCCGTGCTGACCAGTGTGGTTGTCCGGCAAAAGCCACACTCAGCAACAACAAAATAAAAGTCAGCAGATAACAGCAGATATATAAAAGCTCCAGGCCTGAGCCTGAGGCAAAATCAGAAATACGGCTAAACTGGCTGGCAATCAGCAACAACCCAAACACTGTTGCCCCCAGCAATACAGGTAATAAAAATTTGAGTCTGCTGCCCTGCCATACCAACAGCGTGCTTAGCAGCAACAAGGCCGGCAGTAACTCCTGCAAAAACATCACCACAGTGTTAATCAGCACCGCTGCCCTCCTTTGCCTGTTGCTGCGCCTGCCATTGTGCTTTAGGCAGCACAATCAAGGTGCCGCGGGCACTGTCCGGGTGATATTCACCGACAAAGGCATGTTCACCCGGCTCAAGCGGGCCAATAAAAACCACCCCTTTGCTGTTGCCTAAAATCACTTTTTCCCGGTTGAGGCTAAAACTTTCAAATTCTTCCGGGGTGCTGTCCTGGTTATGGATCAGCAGTTTGACCTTTTCCCCCTCTGGCACATAAAGGGTGGCAGGACTAAACAAATGATCTTTTAACTGCAGCTGCAATACCAAAAGTTCGGCATAAGCGGGCAAGCCGAATAGAGCGAGCAAATAAAGCCCGAATAGTTGAAGTTTGTGCACTAAGCTTTGACGCTCTGGCTTCACTGCGGTAATTCCACTGTTATTTTAAGTCCTGAAGCAAATCCCGATGGCCCAAGGGTTAAGCTGCCAGCATGCAGCGCAACAATTTCTTTGACAATAGCCAAACCCAAACCCGAGCCAGGTTGACCGGACTGATGCCGGTCGCCACCCACCCGGTAAAAACGATCAAATACGCGCTGATATTCTTTTGGATCTATGCCTGGGCCCGAATCTTCCAGGGTCAGTTTTATCAACTTTTGCTCAGTCGCAAGCGTTAGCTTGATCTCACCATCGGCAGGTGTGTATTTAATTGCATTGCCAAGCAGATTCACCAGCATTAAGCGCAGTGCAAAAGTATCGGCCATCAGCGGCACATAAGATGCTCCACAGAGCTCCACTTGCTGGTTTTTTTGCAAAATTTGTGGATACAGCTCAGCGATGACTTCGCGGCATAAGGCCGCCAAATCCATGTTTTGCAGCTTGGCTTTAAAATGCTCCGGATTGGTTCTGTTGAGCAGCATAATTTGTTCGATGAGCTGACTCATACGCTGCACACCGTCCTGCAGCGCCGGCATTAAGCCTTGTGGATCGGCCACACCGGCCTGTTGCCACTGTGAAATGGCGTTGTGCAGATTCACCTGTAAGACACTGAGCGGTGTACGAAGCTCGTGCGCCACATCTGAGGCAAAACGTTTTTCCCTTGCAAAAGCATCACTGAGTTTGGCCAGCAGCTGATTGGTGGTGCCAAGCACCTGCGACAGCTCAGCCGGCACTTGCGAAAGCTGCACCGGCGTTAAATCGTCGGCCTTTTTGCCCGATAACTGCTCGGCAAATTTTAACAGCGGCGATAAACCTTTACTGACCGCCAGCCAAATCAGCAGCGCCTGTAGCGGTAAACTCAGTACCACAGGGTAAATAGACGCCAGCACTACTTCTTCCGCCAGTTGCTGACGCTGTTTGAGCGGCTGCGCAACCAATACTGTCAGCGGCACAGTTTGCGCAGCTGTAGTGGCCGCATCTGTGCTCTGCATACTGTCCGTACCCTGCATCCTATCAGTACTTTGCACACTCTGAGCGCTGACAGCTGCCGGCACCAGCTGCAGATAAGTGCGCCAGCGCTGACCGGAAAAATTTTGTTCGCTGTAACCTTCAGGGGCCTGAATTTTCTGTGCTGGCGCATTGGCGGACCTGTATAACAAGGTGTTGCCACGCCAGATTTGCACCACGCTGCCAAGTTTGTCGTCAGCAAGCTCCGGGCCTGTGGCCACTTTGGTAAAAGATGGCAATAAACTGGCCGCCAGCATTTGTAAATCATCATCAAACAGCTGATCCGCCCTACTGATACTTTCACGATAACTATGCAGCGCCGCCATAAAACTGGTCAGCGTCAGCATTGCAATCAACATAGTCACCAGATAACGGCGGATAGAACTCATGCCGGACTCACGCTGTAACCCACACCACGCACCGTTTTAATAAAGTCTTTGGGCAGCTTTTTCCGAAGATTGGAGATATGCACTTCAAGGGCATTGCTGGCGACTTCTTCACCCCAGGCATATAAACTGGCTTCGAGCTGCTCGCGGGTTTTAATGCGACCAGCCGACTCCATCAGTACCTTTAGCAGCATATATTCGCGTCTGGATAAACTGAGCACAGCACCATCCACCGCCACCTGATGTGCTGTGGCGTCAAGCTCAACATTCTGCAGACGAATAAGGTGCGAGCTGGCAGTGCCTAAACGTCTTTCTATCACTCTGAGGCGGGCAAAAAGCTCGGACATGGCAAAAGGTTTTACCAGATAGTCGTCCGCCCCTAAATCCAGACCGCGAATGCGGTCGTCAACGCCATCGCGCGCTGTGAGCACCAGCACCGGCAACTTGGCGTATTTTTGCCGGGTAATTTTTAATACATCCAGGCCGTCGATGTCGGGTAAACCCAAATCCAGTACCACGGCATCACAGTCCTGACTGCGGATAGAAGCCAGCGCCTGCTGGCCCAGTGACACCTGATTGACGGTAAAACCCTGCTCACGCAGCGCCAGTTGCAGGCCCTGCGCTAAATCCATGTCATCTTCAACCAGCAATATCCGCATCGACTCTACCTTACAACTCTTAGTGTTTTATTTTTTTCGCCACCTTGGCCATCAGCGCAGCAATTTCCTGCTGGCGGCCGGCATCGGCACTTTCGCGGCCCGGCCGTTTTGGGGCTTGTTTGGCCTGTTCAAGATAGCGCATTGCTTTGGAATAGTCGCGCTTATCTGCCAATAATTCCGCATAAAAGTAATTTGGATCAATACCTTGCGGGTTAATTGTTAATGCTTTAGTTAAATGTTCCGCCGCTTTTTTATCACTGCCAAAACCAATAGGCCAGCCTGGCACTTTAAAATACAACACGCCTAAGCTGGTGTAAGCCGAACCTTGCAGCGCATTGGCATCAAGCGCCAGGGCTTTTTCAAAATCGGCTTTAGACTCCTCAGCCACACCCAAAGCGCCAAGACCACCTTTGGCACCGGCCAGACTGGATTTAATAATGCCACGCCAGATATAGGCTTCGGCTTTATCGGCATTGGCAGCCACCACCTGGTCGGCAGTGCCTGCTAACTCGGTAAAAGCTTGTTCGCGTTTGTCTTCATCCAGCTGATAGTTAATGTCGGCCCAGCGCTGCTGCAAAGGCGCTATATCGCTCAGCACATCAGCCCAAAGTGCTGGGCTCCCGATAAAAGCAGCCGCCAGCAGCAATAGACTCAGACCTTGATTGAGCCCCTTGCTCAATCTGCCGCGTACTTTGTTCGCCTGACTATTGTTGGTTAAAGTCTTCATTTTTACCTCGTTGCCCAGCTACTGAGCCCTGTTAAAACCAGTTGAATACCAATTTTTTATTGAAAACTGTGGTTAAGTCCGGCCGCTGGCATACTTTTCAATCACAGCGAGTTTTTTCTGCAGTGCTTTGTCAACCAGCGCCGGAAAAATCGCATTTAGTCTGACAAAAAGTTGCTCAGGCCAGCCTAAAAAACGCCGGCTTTGTGCTGTTTCCAGCTGTTTTAACAAGGCCTTGGCCACCAGCTCAGGGCTGTCCATCTGATTGCCCAGTTGTTGATTCATCGCTACAACAGCGGCACTGTTAATAGCAGTGTTGGTGGCTCTGGGTGCAAAATACAGCACCTTCACCCTGGTTGCGCCAAGCTCCCGCCTGAGCGCTTCGGTAAAACCGCGCAGGCCAAATTTGCTGGCGCAATAACCTGAATAGCCCGGATAACCTATGCTGCCAAAAGCAGAGCCGACATTGACAATAAAAGCGTCGTTTTGTTGTTTCAGCTGGGGCAATAACAACTGGCACAGCTGCATTGGTGCCAGCAGGTTCAGCTTAATTTGCGCTGCATAATCCTGTTCAGCACAAAGAGCAAACTGGCTGATGCCGGCATTGTTAATCAGGCCGTGCACAGCCCCCTGTTGCTGACAAAATTGCTGCAACTTTTGCAGCGCCTGGATGTCTGTGACATCAGCGCTAAATACTCTGTGCTGGCCCGGCAGCTGCTGACGCAGCCGAAGCAGCGCTTCACTGTCGCGGCTGACCAGGATCAGCCTGGCGCCCCTGGCCGCAAGCTGTGCAGCAATAGCGCGGCCAATGCCGCCGGTGGCGCCTGTCAGTACTATGGTTTTATCCTGAATATTCATCTTCAAAGCTCCGCCGTTTCGGCTTGTGGCATTTTGCTGATGCCATGATTGGCGTCCAGACTGAAAAAGATGTCACCATAAAGCCGGTAAAAACGTTTGGCCGCGTGGATGATCAGCTGCTGCTCCTGCTCGTCGTCAATGTTGTCCATCAGGCCTTTGAAAAACTTAATGTGCTCCTGATCCAAAGCGCCGTGCGAGCTTAAATAACTAAAAGCTTTTTTCGGCAGTTGCAGCTTTTTTGCAATAACACCGGCAGCCTGGTCGGCAAGTGCTGTGGATGTGCCTTCCAGCACCAGCACCATGCCAAAAAAACATAAAGGGTTGATACGGCGCACTGAGTCGTAGGCATAAGCCACCATCATTTCGGCGGCAAAAGACGGTTTACTGCCACGCACCTGTTCTTTGTCATAACCACAACGGGCAATGTCATTTAAAACCCATTCCTGATGGCCCAGCTCTTCTTCAATATATTCAGCCACAGCTTCACGCAGCCATTCTTTTGATTCTGGTAATAAAGCGCCCACCGACATTAACAGCGGAATGGTATGTTTAACGTGGTGATAGGCTTGCTGCAAAAAGGCAACGTAGTCATCAAGGGTGATGTCGCCATAAAAACAGCGGTGGATCACCGGGGCTGACAACAAGTAATCACGTTCTGCTGCAGTGGCTTCAATTAACTTCTGATGAAAACTCATAAACAACTCCTGATTTCAACAAGCAGCTGATGCTGCAGCAACTACATCGGATTGAACGCTGTCGGTGACAGCATCATTGGTATAAAGCGCGGCGATTTGTGCCTGATACAGTTCGGCAATTTGGGTACGTTTGGGTCTTTGATTGGCAGTTAAGGTGCCGCTCGCTTCGGACAAAGGCGCGCTGAGGCGGTAAAAACGCTGCACCCTGGCGTAATCAGGCAAACTTTGATTCACCTGTGCCAGCCAGTTTTTAATCTGGCTGTTGCTGATAGCTGACTCTTGGCAATACACCAGGGCGCTGCAATAAGGCCGGGCATCGCCGACCAGCACCGCCTGTTGCAACAAGCCATTTTTTAACAGTTCGGCTTCCACCCATTCCGGATTAATATTGCGACCCAGGCTTGAAATCAGCAGATTTTTTTTACGGCCTTGAATTTGCAGCCGGCCATCAGGCAGCATCACGGCCAAATCGCCGGTGGCTACCCAGCCTTGTGTTTCATCTGCAGCCGTTGCTTCTTGCCGTGTTTGTGGCTTTGCATCAGACTGAGCATTCAAGTCCGACAAATAGCCTAAAAACGGCGTTTTAACCCAGAGTTCGCCTGCAACAATTTTCACCTGCAAATGGGATAACGGCTTACCCACTGTGGCTAAATCTTCCAGGCTGGCCGTTGCAGCATTTACCTCTGATAAAGCAACCACAGAGCCACATTCACTTAAGCCATAACCCTGATACACCGGCAAACCGGCTTTGGCGGCCTGAGCCAGTAGTTGTGGCGCCACCACAGCGCCGCCCACTGCAATAAATAACAGGCTTGCCGGTGCCTGCCAGCCGTGCTGACAAGCCTGCACTAACAGCTGTAACAGCTCGGGCACTAAAATCAGTGTTTGTGGTTGGGTGCTACTGATAAGGCCTAATAATTTTTTCGGCTCTGCCAGGCTGCTGCCATGAAAACCACGCTGGAATTCGTCGGTCAAAAGCACTTCACCACCAGCCAGCAAAGGTGCATAAATGCCGGCGATATTTTCCAGCAAGGTACTCAATGGTAATAAACACAAATGACGCGGCGCTTGGATGGCAATTCGCTCCACCAGACTTTGTGCCACCTGCAGCTGGGTCGCAGCCGATAAACACACCCCTTTGGGCGTACCGGTAGAGCCTGAGGTAAAGGTAATTTTCTGACAGTCTGGTGGTAACTGCAGAGCCTGGTCGGCCCGCTCGCACTGATAAGCATACAAATGATGGAAATTGCCCATCGGCCGGAAACCCTCCAGCTGAAGTGTATTGCTGCTGAAGATTAAATCAGGTTTAACCGCAGCCAGGATATGGTGCAGCTGCGCTTCACTTAGGTAAGTCGGCAGTGGTACCAACAAGGTATTGCTATCGAGGCAGGCTAAATCCAGCAGCGCCCATTCCAGATTGCCCGGGCTTAACAACAGCACTCTTTTGGCAGAGAGTGCCTGCAATTGTTGTTGCCACTCATTCACTCTGGCCCTTAGCAGAGTCAGATCCAGACTTTCACCACTGATGGCGTCCGTTAGTTTTGCGGTGTGCGGGAAATTCAGTTTCATGCGCATCTGCCTTGGTTCACTGTTGTCTGATCCACAGTTGCTGCGCTGGTTTTGGCGCCAGATTTTTGCTCCAGGCTCAGGCCTGTCACAGTGGCATGCAGAGATGGCCAGTATTGGTGTGGTAACGCCAGTAATCTTGGGGAGCTGCTGATAAGCGCCATGGCCTGGGTTAAATCCAGCGCACAAACTTTTGGGTGACTCTGATAATAACTGCCCCAGCTCAGTGCACTGTCACCAAGGCGGCTGGCGTCACCTTCAGCCAGAAACGTCAGCTCCAGACCATGACGCTGCAATAAATCCTGCACCTGAGCTGTGGCACAGCACACCAGCTGGCGATACCCCAGCTGATACAAGGCATAAGCCAGCACCACAAAAAGCAATAAAGTGTATTGGCGGTTGGCGGAATACAGATTGCCAATTTCAACCAGGCTATCTCTGCTGCTGTGAATACCGGCCGAGCGCAGCACAGTGCAAATATCTGCATCCAGATACTGCTCAACAAACAAGGACTGATTCTGACCACTACGGATCCCCAGCACCGCCTGCCACTGACCTTTAGCCTGCACCGCCAGTAAATCCGGCATAAAAGTCTGTACATTGGCGCCATAAGCATGGTGAAAACCATCGGCAATAAACTGCTGTAACGAATGGCGCTGCGCCGCATCCTTGTTCAGTAACAAGAGTTGCGCCGCTTTATCACTCTGCAGACCAGCGTCCATCGCTGCAGGCTCTGACTGCAGCTGTGGCGCAAGTTGAGCCTGTTGCGCGCTAAACTCTGGTTTAAACTCTGGCTTAAAATTGGGCTTCAACTCAGGACTAAACTGAAACTGCAGTGCCACCATCACCAACTCCTGCTCTTAGGCTATAGTCGCGATTCTGGCTGCTGATACTTAAAACAACCTTAAGTCGGAAAATTTGTCTGTTATTACCAAAGTGGCCCATTGAGCAGCGACGGCACTGCTTCAGATGTTGCTAATTTATTTGGTAAAACCGCAAGCTGGACGCTGCGGCCTTTCACAGATAAGTCATACTCAGCTGTAAGCAGTTACAGGCGGATTAGAGTTATGTCAGGGCAACAAAGCTGGGTCCCACCTTTTATGTTTTTTCTGTTGTTGTGTGTCACCCCCTTGAACGCTGACGGCAACAACACCGGCCGTTCTGCAGAGCACAAGGAGCAGCAACAAAACGACGCTGATAGATTTGAACAGCTTAAATTGATGAGTAAATCCAGACCGCGTGAGGCCAACTTAGAGATAGACCACTGGTTAACCACAGTACCCAAACATGACTTTGAATTACGCGAGCGGCTGATTACCACCAAAGCATTTAATCTGATGGTGTTGTCTGAAAATGATGCGTCAGCGCAGTTACTGGAAGTCTGGCTTCACGAAGTGCAGCAACAACATCCGTCCAGAACCACCAGAGCACTGGAAATTCTGGGTTATATCGCCATGCGCCGTGGTGACCATATCAAAGCCAGCAATTTACTGGCGCAAGCGGTACAACTCTCGACAGAGTACAATCAGCCGGAACGCCAGATCACCAGCCGTATTTATACCGCCATTCAGGCGGTACACACCGGACAAAACCAAACTGCACTGGACTTGTTTATGGCTGCCCGCGCACTCAATGAGCAATATAAGTTTGATTATCTGAGAGTGAATATTCAAAACAACATCAGTAATTTGCGCATAGAAATGGGCCAATACCAGCAGGCTCTTACCGATTTAATGGCTGCACTTGACGATCCGGCCTACGAGGAAGCCGATTTAATTTATGTCAAAATGAGTCTGGCACGCTGTTATCTGGCGCTCAAACAACATGATACTGCCCAGCCATATGCTGAAGCTGCACTTTTGGGTTATCAGCAGCGGGAAGATCCCTATTATCAGAGTGTGGTGTTATTGATGCTGGCGGAAATCGCGCAGCATCAGCAAGATGTTCAGCTGGCACAGCGCCATCTTGACCAGGCCTTAACCCTGGCCACAGCGCAGCAGCTGAACCGGCAACTATCTGATGCTTATCTGTTAAAAAGCCAGCTGCTGCAACAACAGCAACAAGATGCACAAGCGCTGCAAGCCATGCAACAACATCTGCACTATTACAAGAAGTACCACAATGAAGAGGCTCAGCAGCAGTTGCTGCAATTGCAGAACCAGATAGAAAACTTAAGAAAACAGCAACAGATCAAAACCTTAGAGCAAGAGCTAACAGTCAGAAACCTCAAATCCAGCCATCAGCGCCGCACAGTCTGGTTAACTGGCAGCGCAGCTTTAGCCATTATTCTGCTGCTGTTATTCCTTGTCCGGCTGCAACAGAAAAAGCGCCAGCAATCCGAACTTTATTCCAAACAACTGGCCGCGTCTTATCAGCAGCTACAACTCACGCAACGGCATTTAATTGCTTCCGAAAAAATGGCTGCAACAGCGGGCATGGTGGCTGGTTTGGCGCATGAGTTGAACACCCCGCTTGGCATTCTGACCACAGCAGTAAGTTTATTGCAGGAAAAAACCACTGAATTTCAGCAAAAACTGGCCACAGGCCTGACGAAACAGGATTTGCAGCTTTATCTTGCCGACAGCAGCGAGGTTCAGCGTTTATCGGCACAAAACGTAGAACGTTGTGCCCGCCTGGTACAGCACTTTAAGCAACTGGCTGTACAGCGTAGTGACAATTACAGCAAATTTAACCTGCAGCAGTTGATCACCGATGTGATGGCATTATTGGCGTCCCGTTTTGACCGGCAGCGACTCAGCATCGATTACCAGCAGACAGAACTGATGTTGTATGCCGATGCACAGAGTTTTCAGCTGCTGCTGGTTGAACTGATTGATAACGCCATTTTGCACGCTTTTCCCGAAGGCAAAACCGGCCAGATCCGGCTTTGGATAAAATGCCTGCCTGAGCATTGGGAGCTGCATTACGAAGACAACGGCATGGGTTTTTCTGCCTCATCCCCGGACAAAGTGTTTGAACCTTTTTATACCACCAGCCGGCACAGCGGCCACACAGGTTTGGGTTTAAATCTGGTGTATAACCTGGTCACAGTGGCACTGGAAGGAGAAATTGAGGCTCTTGCCGTCAGTTCAGGTTTTGCCCTGGTGTGCCGTTTACCCAATCAGCTGCGAGCAGCTGCTGAGCCAGAAATGGCTCAACGCTCTTAAGCACAGCAAAACTTAAGCACAGCAGAGCTTAAGTTCGAGCGCCTTACGAAGCCCTGATACAAAAAAACCCGCACAAGGCGGGTTCTTTTTTGCACTAAAAACTAAACCGCTCTTACCAGCCAGTCAGTTCACGCAGTGCTTTACCGATGTCGGCCAGAGAGCGCACAGTTTTAACACCAGCGTCTTCCAGAGCACGGAATTTGTCATCAGCCGTACCTTTACCACCAGAGATGATGGCACCGGCGTGGCCCATGCGCTTACCCGCTGGTGCAGTTACACCGGCAATGTAAGATACAACAGGCTTAGTCACGTGGGCTTTGATATAAGCAGCAGCTTCTTCTTCAGCAGTACCACCGATTTCACCGATCATGATGATGGCTTCAGTCTGTGGATCTTCCTGGAATAATTTCAGGATGTCGATGAAGTTAGAACCTGGGATCGGGTCACCACCGATACCAACACAAGTAGACTGACCAAAACCTTCGTCTGTGGTTTGTTTCACAGCTTCATAAGTCAGAGTACCTGAACGCGATACGATACCTACTTTACCTGGCTTATGGATATGGCCTGGCATGATACCGATTTTGCATTCGCCTGGTGTGATAACGCCAGGGCAGTTTGGACCAATCATACGTACACCTTTACGGTCAACGTATTCTTTGGCAAACAGCATATCGATAGTCGGGATACCTTCAGTGATACATACAATCAGCTCTAAACCAGCATCAGCGGCTTCGATGATTGCATCTTTACAGAATGGTGCCGGAACATAAATCACAGTGGCAGTTGCACCAGTGGCAGCAACAGCTTCTTTCACTGTGTTGAACACTGGTAAACCAATGTGCGTGGTGCCACCTTTACCTGGGCTTACACCACCAACCATTTTAGTGCCGTATTCCAGCGCCTGAGTGGAGTGGAAAGTACCCTGGCTACCAGTGAAACCCTGACAGATGACCTTAGTGTCTTTGTTGATGATAATAGACATTATTTGCCCTCCGCGGCTTTCACTACAGCTTTAGCAGCTTCTGATAATGAAGTGGCAGCGATGATGTTCAGGCCAGAACTTTGCAGCTTCTGAGCACCTAATTCAGCGTTGTTACCTTCTAAACGCACAACGACTGGTACGCTTACACCCACTTCTTCAACGGCACCGATAATACCTTCAGCGATCATGTCACAACGCACGATACCACCGAAGATATTCACGAATACTGCTTTTACGGCAGAATCAGACAGGATGATTTTGAATGCTTCGGTTACGCGCTCTTTGGTTGCGCCACCGCCAACGTCCAGGAAGTTTGCTGGCTGGCCACCGCTTAATTTCACGATGTCCATAGTACCCATAGCTAAACCGGCACCGTTTACCATACAACCGATGTTACCTTCTAAAGCAACATAGTTCAGTTCCCACTGGGCAGCACGGGCTTCACGCTCGTCTTCCTGTGATGGGTCATGGAAAGCGCGCAGTTTTGGCTGGCGGTACAGTGCATTGCTGTCAGCAACCAGTTTGGCGTCTAAGCAGTGCAGGTTGCCCTGAGAAGTGATCACCAGCGGGTTTACTTCGATCAGTGCGATATCCAGGTCAACAAACATCTTGGCCAGGCCCAAGTAGATGTTAGTGAACTGTTTGATTTGCGTGGCGTTTAAGCCCAGCTTGAAGCCGATTTCACGCGCCTGGAACGGCTGAGCGCCTACCAGCGGGTCAATCGCCATCTTGATAATTTTTTCTGGTGTTTCTTCAGCGACTTTCTCGATGTCCACACCACCTTCAGTCGACGCCATAAATACAATGCGACGGCTTGAACGGTCTACCACGGCACCCAGATACAGCTCTTTTTCGATATCTGTACAGGTTTCAACCAGGATCTTGCTGACAGGCTGACCTTTTTCGTCAGTTTGGTACGTAACCAGATTTTTACCCAACCAATTTTGAGCAAAGTTACGGATTTCTTCTTTAGAAGAAACTAATTTCACACCGCCCGCTTTACCGCGACCACCAGCGTGAACCTGAGCTTTCACTACCCACTTGTTTCCACCAATACGATCTGCTGCTTCTGCTGCGGCCTGTGGAGTTTCTTCCGCATAACCTTCAGATACAGGTAAACCGTATTCGCGAAAAAGCTGTTTTGCCTGATATTCGTGCAAATTCATGGCTTCTTTCCGTTTTTCTATTGATTGTAGCCGCCCTTTCGGTGCGGCCTGACCCATTGGATAATGCCTTGTGGCTATATCCAGATGATTTAAAAGGCTGCTTAAATGCAGCCCTTCCGCTCTATTTTCCCGGTTACTACTTCAGACCTGGCCAGAACTTTGTGTTGTCTGGCCGGGTTTTCAGTGGCTTAGGGTAATATCAGATATCCAACAAAATACGGGTTGGATCTTCTAATAATTCTTTCACTGTGACCAGGAAGCCCACAGATTCTTTACCGTCGATGATACGGTGATCATAAGACAACGCTAAATACATCATTGGCAGGATTTCCATCTTGCCGTCAACCACCATCACACGGTCCTGGATCTTATGCATACCCAGAATTGCCGATTGTGGTGGGTTGATAATTGGCGTTGACATCAGAGAACCGAACACACCACCGTTGGTGATAGTGAAGTTACCGCCCATCAGGTCGTCCATCGCCAGTTTGCCGTCACGGCCTTTGATGGCTAAGTCTTTAATAGCTTTTTCAATTTCAGCCAGATTCATTTTGTCGCAGTCGCGCAGCACCGGGGTAACCAGACCACGAGGTGTAGACACTGCAATGCTGACGTCGAAGAAGTTGTGATACACAATATCGTCGCCATCAATAGCAGCGTTTACTTCAGGGTAACGCTTCAGCGCTTCGGTCACGGCTTTTACATAAAACGACATAAAACCTAAACGGATACCGTGTTTTTTCTCAAACACATCAGCGTATTGTTTACGCAGATCCATAATTGGTTTCATGTTCACTTCGTTAAAAGTGGTCAGCATAGCTGTAGAGTTTTTCGCTTCCAGCAGACGGTTAGCGATAGTTTTACGCAGACGTGTCATAGGCACACGTTTTTGTGAACGATCACCAACCACAGCAACTGGTGCTGCAACAGCAGGGGCTGCTTTAGCTGCAGGCGCCGATGCTGCGCCAGACAGGAATTTCTCCACGTCTTCTTTGGTCACACGGCCGTTTTTGCCTGAACCCTGGATTTTGCTGGCATCTAAACCTTTTTCAGCAATCATACGACGTACTGAAGGTGTTAACACTTCATCTGCGTCGCTGGCGGCAGCCGGGGCTGCAGCAACAGGAGCAGCGGCGGCCGCTGGGGCTGCAGCAGCAGTTGCGCCGGCGTTCAGATGACCAATCACCTGCTCAGCCAGCACAGTTGCACCTTCAGCGTGGATGATCTCGCCCATCACGCCATCAGCTTGTGCCACAACTTCTAAAACAACTTTGTCAGTTTCGATATCAACCAGAACCTGGTCGCGGCTGACGGCTTCACCTGTTTTTACATGCCAGGTAGCGATAGTTGCATCAGCAACGGATTCGGGTAGTACTGGGACTTTAATTTCCACTTTGTCACCTTTTTACAGATTGGTCTGCGTTTGTGTTCAGTCTTACAAAGCCAAAGCCAGTGTCGTTATACCCGTCATCCTTGAAGTTGCA
>Ga0116211_1000166_pt1 | contig 42482 bp, 49 predicted proteins | sample SaghotsprinmetaG_FD_94484 | JGI IMG/M metagenome (GOLD analysis project Ga0116211, IMG submission 94484) | Hot spring microbial communities from South Africa to study Microbial Dark Matter (Phase II) - Sagole hot spring metaG | ecosystem: Environmental > Aquatic > Thermal springs > Hot (42-90C) ... | reverse complement strand
TTTACCGTCTCCGCAAGCAGCACACGCTGCTCAGCCGTCGGCTTAAGGTTCCATTTGTCGGTGCGGACAATAGGCGTTTGGTTTAGCACGGAGCTACTGTACCACGATAGTGTTGCAGTCTCCCCTTTGGCTACAACTGCCGCGCCTTGACTCCAACCTGCTAACGCGAGGTTGGAGAGTGCGGCGCGAATCCTCGTTCAACACTACTGTGACGGGACATATAAAATTTTTGCTGTTGTAGTTACTACACACCGACGAGGTTTGCGGATACTGGATCGTATCGGAATTGATGGATGAAGGGATCATCGGATTGGCTTCTGAGCACGTAAATATAGCCCGTTGTTAAATCAGCTTCTGCTTCAACGTGGGAAAATAGGGGGCCAAAGTCAGCTTCCAGTTTGGTGATGCGGCGGCTGGTTTGGTCTTTGTTCAAGCCACGCTGGAGCGATCGCATCAATAAATCGCTCTCTGTACCGTTGTCATAGACTACCCGAAGGCGACAGTTAGACATCCCATAATCGGAGATGAACGATTCGCTCATCTCCGCCACAAATACTTTACTGTCTATCGAGAATAAACAGATCGCCGAGGTTAACGGCAGCATTATCTTGGTATTTGACGGTTTGCCGTGCCCCGGTCTGCAAATCCTGCTGCGCTGGGAGAGGGACTTTGCTCTGGCTCCCCTTCTCCTAAGTTGGGAGAAGGGGCTGGGGGATGAGGGCGCACTTAGGCATCCTTTTCCTCCTTCACCTTGCGTTGCAGGAAGGCAACTCCCTCTGCCATTCGTTTTTCCCAAGGGTCTATGGCTGTGAGGGAGGGTAATCGGCCTTTTTCCTGCTTGAAGCGGCGATCGCTGTCAATGCGCTCAGCCCTCTGTCGTTGCGATCGCGGGGGGGTGGAAGCAACGTGTTTAAGGCTCAATGTTCTTGACTGGGTAGAAGGGGCGTAATGTATTGCAGCAGTTCAGGAATGTTAGTTTTAAGCACTTCCCAGACTAAATCGAGCTTAACTTCGTCGTAATCATGCACCAATCGATCGCGCATTCCAGCAATCTTTCTCCATTCAATAGTTGAATGCTGGCTGCGAAACTCTGTTGACAGCCGTTTGACCACTTCACCCAGAATTGTAATTTCATACAAAATGGTGAGTTGTGTTCGTTCATCCTGCTGAAACTCGGTCTCAGTCATGTTGGCTGTCAAGCGGAGCATCGTTTGACAAAGTTTAGCAATATCAAGCAGATAAGACGGGTCTTGATTCATAGATCACCTGGGCAGTGCTCAAAATATTTTGGCGACGAATCCAGTTATCGCTATCCACAATGGAACGTTTTTCGATCAGGTTAACCTCACGTCCTACTAGGTCTTCTAGCTGGTATTCCATGCCAACGAGATCCATGAGGCTCAGGTGTGGGTTGGCACTGCGGTCAAAAACCACCAGCATGTCAATATCACTGTCTGCCCTAAAGTCGTTGCGCAAAATGGAGCCAAACAGTGATAGTTCAAGGATATGGTGCTGTTTGCAGAAATCAGCCAGTTTCTCTGGAGTGAGGTTGAGTCGCTCATAAATCATTGTCTTATCGATCATTTGATTTCTCCTTTTGCCTTTTCACGTTCAGTCGCAATCCTCATCGTTTTCCTCCTTAGGTTTTCCCTTTTCCTGACTTTTTGGGTGCTATCTGCTGGCTGGTCATTTTGGTACACAGCTCAAACAGCTTCTCTAGTCGCTCGGTGTCGTTTTTGAAGCGGCGACCGCTGTCAATGTGCTCAGCCCTCCGTCGTTGCGATCGCTTAGCCTTGCCATAGGCAAATCGTGCGCTTCTCTGGCTAAGGGAAATTCGCTGTCCATGCAATCAGGTGTTATTCCCCTCCGGCCAGTGCGATCGCCTGTGCAAGTACAGCAGGGCTAATGCGTAAACCTACTTGGATCAGGTTCTCTAAATCCTGCTTAACGGATGAAATGTATCCCATTTGTTTTGCTAGCACGATTATGGCTAAAGTACCTCGAATAGGTATCTGAAGAATCTTGGCAGCTTTTCGCGCTGCTAAGTCATCGATAATTGCCTCATAGCTAGGGTGCTGAATTGCCCAAGATAAGACTTGACTTTCTCCCAATCCCAGATCCCAACTAGCAATCCTTGAGTCAATTGCTGGTGCAGGTTGGATGAATGGTTGTCCTGCTTGCTGGAGCCAAGTAACAGCACTGTCGCTATATCCGCCCAAGCTCATCTCATCGGCAACACCTTGAGGAATAACCACTTCATCCCAGAGTTGGCTGAGCAAATGAATGCGATCGATCTTGGTCAGGCTAATGATGGGCGAGGCGTTCACCACCCAGCGGCTAACCACGGCTGATTTCCTCCATGAGTTCTTCGGGTGTGGTTTGAAAGGGGGAAACCTCAAATCGATCGAGCGCTTTTAGAAAGGCTTGACGGCTGATACTTGCAATTTCAGCCGCTTTGGATTGCGAAATCATGCCGACTTCGTACCACTTAACCACGGCAGCAATGAGTAATTCTTGGGCAAATTCATCTGGATCGCTGCGAAGGGCAGAGAAGGCGCTTTCTGGTAGGTTAAGTTGAATTTGAATCATGATGAAGCTCCTTTAGGTTTACGTTTGGCTGGCTTTCCCCTCACCCCCCTTGGGAAAAGGAGTTAGGGGATGAGGGCTAAACCATCCCCCATTCACGTAGGGAAATTTATTCGCCCAACTGCGAATCTCTGCTGCCTGCCGCTCGTTCATCGGTGTACCCATCGCCCGGAACATCTCTGCCAGTACCGTGTGGGTATTCGAGGCATCGCCAGCACTCATCTGCGCCACTGTACTGGTAAACAGCCCCTCCCCCTTAGTCGTTTTGGGGAAGATATTCGTATCCTCCGCAAAGAAGCAGAAGATAAGACGAGCCATAAAAGGGTTAAAATCCTCCGATCGCTGCTCCCAGTCGGAGTTCTCTTTCATTAACTCCATCAAATTTTCCGCCTCAAAACTTTGGCCGTCCGTTGCTAGGATAAATTTCACCGTATGCCGTGTGGTTGCTGGACTCGCTCGTAAAGCTTCTAGAAAGGCAAACGGAAACTCCTCTGGATCAAAGGGGGCTTCGGCAAGCTGGGAAACGGCTGCTTCGATCTCGACTGCATTCATACTGCTGCAAATAGATCCCTTAGGGGCATCACGTTTGGTGCCGCTGTCTCATCACGCCTCACTGGGAAAGGGCAGACGGAGCCATCAAAACCGTCTTGAGACCCCAAAACTGTTGTCTATCATAGCCACTGCCTGAGCGCGATCGCCCCCTTCAGCCCTCTTCAAGGTCCCTTGGGTAACCGATGCGCTAGAGGGAAGTAGCAGGACTAGAGCAAGATAACTCGTCCATGCATCTAGCTCTTCCCTCTGATAAGCTAAGGAAATGCAGTTGGAGCACCGCTGCGGTCAATCGAATGGGCTGGGAGAATCATCCTTGAGTTTTGACTACGATCTGGTGATTTTGGGTGCGGGTGTGGGTGGCCATGGGGCTGCCCTCCACGCCGTTAGTGTGGGCTTAAAAACCGCCATTGTGGAAGCTGCGGAAATGGGGGGCACCTGCGTCAATCGCGGCTGTATTCCCTCGAAGGCATTACTCGCGGCGGCGGGGCGGGTGCGCGAACTCCGCCAAGCCAGTCACTGGAAAGCCCTAGGCATTCAGTTGGGCGCAGTCAACGTGGATCGGGCGGGGGTTGCTACCCATGCCGATAATCTGGTGAAGAAAATTCGCAGTGACCTCACCAACAGCCTCAAGCGGCTTGGGGTCGATACCCTTGTTGGTCGCGGTAAAATCGCTGGCTCGCAAAAGGTGAGTATTCAAACTCCCAAGGGGGAAAAGACCATTACCGCCAAGGATATTATTATTGCCACTGGCTCGGTGCCCTGGGTGCCCCCGGGGATTGAGGTGGATGGCAAAACGGTCTATACCAGTGACGATGCCATTAAGCTGGATTGGCTGCCGCCGTGGGTGGCCATTATTGGCAGCGGCTATATTGGCCTTGAATTTGCCGATATTTATACGGCCTTGGGCTGCGAAGTGACGATGATTGAAGCCCTTGATCAACTGATGCCCACGTTTGACCCCGATATTGCCAAGCAGGCGCAGCGGGTGCTGATTGCCCCCCGCGACATTGAAACCTACAGCGGGATGTTGGCCAAGCGAGTGATTCCGGGCACGCCGGTCGTCATTGAACTTGCCGATACCAAAACCAAGGAGGTGGTGGAGGTACTCGAGGTCGATGCCTGCCTAGTGGCCACAGGCCGGATTCCCGCCACGGAAGATTTAGGTCTCGAAACGGTGGGGGTGAGGTTAGATCGCCGCGGCTTTATTCCGGTGGATGACTACTTGGCGGTGACTAGCGAGGGAGAACCGGTGCCCCACCTCTGGGCGATTGGCGATGCCACGGGCAAAATGATGTTGGCTCATGCGGCCTCGGCGCAAGGGATTGCAGTAGTCGAGGCGATTGTGGGTCGGCCCTACGCGGTGGATTATCGCAGTATTCCGGCGGCAGCGTTTACCCATCCTGAAATGAGTTGTGTGGGTCTGACTGAACCTCAGGCTCGCGAGCTTGGTAAAAAGGAAGGGTTTAAGGTGCAGGTGGCGCGCACTTACTTTAAGGGGAACTCGAAGGCGCTGGCGGAAGGGGAAACCGATGGCCTCGCTAAAATTATTTTCCGAGCCGATACAGGGGAACTGTTGGGGGCACATATTTTTGGTCTCCATGCCTCAGATTTGATTCAGGAGGCGGCCAATGCCATTCGCGATCGCCAAAGCGTGAGCCACTTGGCCTTTAATGTGCACACGCACCCCACGCTCTCAGAGGTTCTCGACGAAGCCTTTAAGCGTGCCCACGAGATGATCGCCCATCCCTGAGCTTTGCTACCATAAAAACGGTACCCTAACACGATCCGTCACTGGAGGAGTGGGTGATGACGCAAGCAACACAGCCGGCCAAGGGCATTATGATGACCGATGCAGCGCTGCAACACGTTCTAGAACTGCGGCAAAAGCACGGCCAAGACCTGTGTCTGCGGGTTGGCGTGAAGGGAGGGGGCTGCTCGGGGATGTCCTACACGATGGATTTTGAAGATCCTGCCAACATCCGCGAGGATGACCAAGTGTTTGACTACGATGGCTTTAAGGTGGTCTCAGACCCCAAGAGTATGCTCTACATCTACGGTTTGGTGCTGGACTACAGCAATGCCCTCATTGGCGGCGGCTTTAAGTTTACCAACCCAAATGCCACCCAGACCTGTGGCTGTGGCACCTCGTTTTCTGCTTAAGGAGCGAATCCCTTGACCGTCGAAGCCTCTCAGCCTCTCAGTGAGATTGAACGCCAGTTCCAAGAGGCGATCGCCCGCTATAAGGCAGGAGCGCCCGCCGCAGAACTAATTCCCGAATTCAAAGAAATCTGTCAGCGGGCAGCCAAAAGCAGTGCCGCGTGGACCTGTTTAGCGTGGCTGTACCTGCTGGAGGATAAGCCCCAATCCGCCTACAAAGCAGCCCAAAAGGCGGTCAAACTGAACCCCGAAGATCCCCAAGCCCGCATTAACTTGGCAATCGCCATGCTGGAGACGGGTCAAAAGGGGGTACGCCCCCACGTTGAACTGGCGCAAACCCTTGTGGCGGCAGTGGCCGAACTGCGCCAAGAAGTCCTAGAAAATTTTGCCGATGGCCACAAACGCAAACCGGACTGGCCGAGTCTTGAGCGGGTTGAGCAGTGGGTGCTAGGAGGTTAAGGAATGAGCCGCCTGCGGCAGATGATCAGCTGGTTCCTAGTGGCAGATACCTTCTTTGTCTTGGCGAGTTTTGGCTGGTTTGTGGTGGCACTGCTGGGGCGATCGCTGGCCATGCCCCTCGGCTTTGAGGTATGGCTGCGTCTGTGGGAACCCCTCTTTATGCCCGCGATTGGTGTGTTAATGGCTGCCGCCCTTGTTAGCGGTGGTATTAGTTACGTCCAGAACCGCTGGCAACTCCGCTCAGTTGGTCAAGACCTGCGTCCGCGGGAATGACCCGCTCAAAGGTGAGTTGGCCATCAACCGCATCCACCAAAATGGTATCTCCCGAGGTAAACGTTTCTTCAAGGAGCTTGACTGCCAGAGGATTTTCAATTTCCCGCTGAATGGCGCGTTTGAGGGGGCGGGCACCGTAAACCGGATCAAACCCCGCCGCCACCAAGTGATCGAGTGCCGCAGGCGTAAATTGTAAGCGGATTTTTTGATCGGCAAGGAGGGCTTCCACCCGCCGCAGTTGAATCTGGGCAATCTGCATCAGTTCCTGCCGCCCTAAGCCATGGAACAAAATGAGGTCATCAATGCGGTTGAGGAATTCTGGTCGAAAGTACTTTTGCACACTTTGCAGCACCCGTTGCCGCATGTCTTCGTAGCGGCTCTCATCCCCAGCGACATCTAAAATGTGCTCACTGCCCAAGTTGCTGGTCATAATAATGACAGTGTTGCGAAAATCCACGGTGCGACCTTGGGAGTCGGTAATGCGGCCATCGTCAAGCACCTGAAGCAGCACATTAAAGACTTCTGGGTGGGCTTTTTCCACTTCATCAAAGAGAACCACCGCGTAGGGTCGGCGGCGGATGGCTTCGGTTAGTTGGCCTCCGCTGTCAAACCCGACGTAGCCGGGAGGGGCGCCAATCATGCGGGAGACGGCGTGTTTTTCCATGTACTCGGACATGTCGATGCGCACGAGGGCACTTTCATCATCAAAAAGGGCATCGGCAAGAGTACGCGCCAACTCTGTTTTACCTACCCCTGTTGGCCCCATAAACAGGAACGAGCCAATGGGACGGGCGGGGTCTTTCATGCCTGCCCGGGCACGGCGAATGGCCGCCGCTACTGCCGCCACTGCCTCTGTTTGGCCAATCACTCGCTGGTGGAGCACGGACTCTAGTTGCAGCAGTTTTTGGCGCTCGGAGGCAAGGAGTTTTTGCAGCGGAATCCCCGTCCACTTGGCCACTATTTCGGCAATATCCGCCTCGGTAACCTGATCCCGCAGGAAGGTGGTGTCGGTGGCCTGCAATTCCAACAGTTGGGCTTCGGTGGCCTCCAGTTCCCGCTGTAGGGCTTCGAGGCGACCATACTTCAGTTGCGCCGCCTTATTCAGGTTGTAGTCGCGCTCCGCCTGATCAATTTGCAGCTTCACTTGATCTTCTTCTTCTTTGAGGCTGTTGATCCGCTCGAGGAGGGTTTTTTCTGCCTGCCAACGCTCCTGCATCGCTTTTTGCCGCGGTTGCAGTTCGGCAATTTCTGCCTCAATCCGCTGACGGCGATCGCGAGTGGCTTGCAGCGGTACCTTACTCAGGCTCAGGTTTTCTTCCTGTTGCAGGGAGAGCTTCTCCATCTCCAGTTGCATCAGGCGGCGTTCAATGGTTTCCAACTCCGCCGGTTTAGAGGTAATTTCCATTTTTAGCTTCGCTGCCGCTTCATCCACCAAGTCAATGGCTTTGTCCGGCAAGAAGCGATCGCTAATGTAGCGGTCCGAGAGCAGTGCCGCCGCCACAAGGGCCGAATCGGTAATTTTAACGTTGTGGTGAATTTCGTAGCGATCCTTGAGACCCCGCAAAATAGAAATCGTATCTTCGACGGAGGGCTGGCCAATATAGACCTGCTGAAACCGCCGCTCGAGGGCCGCATCCTTTTCAATGTGCTTGCGGTACTCATCAAGGGTGCTAGCGCCAATACAGCGCAGTTCCCCCCGCGCCAGCATCGGCTTAAGTAAATTACTGGCATCCATGGAGGAGTTTTGATTCGCACCCGCGCCAACAACGGTGTGCAACTCATCAATAAACAGGACAATGTGACCGTCGGAGTGGGTGACCTCGTGCAGAACCGCCTTGAGACGGTCTTCAAAGTCGCCGCGAAATTTGGCTCCCGCCACTAAGCTCCCCAGATCAAGGGAGATCAGGCGGCGGTTTTTTAGGGACTCGGGCACATCGCCGTTGATAATGCGCTGGGCAAGACCCTCGGCAATGGCAGTTTTGCCCACCCCCGGCTCACCAATCAGGACGGGGTTATTTTTGGTACGGCGGGAGAGCACCTGAATCACGCGGCGGATTTCCTCATCGCGGCCAATCACCGGATCAAGCTTCCCTTGACGGGCAGCTTCGGTGAGGTCACGACCGTATTTTTCGAGGGCAGCGTACTTATTTTCGGGGTTTTGGTCGGCAACTTTTTGGGCACCGCGGATGGCTTTAACACTGGCGGCCAACTGGTCGCGATCGCAATTGAGGGCACGGAACAGGCGCTGGCCAATACGGCGATCGCCCACAAAGGCCAGCAAAATATGCTCAATGGAAATAAACTGATCTTCCTGCTCTTGGCGCAGACGATTGGCCTCATCTAACAGGGCATCTAAGCTGCGGCCACAGTACAGTTCACTTCCCCCCGGCACCCGGGGCTGCCCCTTGGCAAAATCCATCAACCGCTTCAGCACCCAGTCGGTATCAATATCGGCCCGCTCTAGAATAAGCCGTCCTAGCCCTTCGTCCTGGAGCACCGCAATCAGCAAATGCTCCGTTTCAAGGTACTGGCTGCGGTACTCCCGCGCCACATCCTGTGACTTAACGATCGCCTCCCATGTTTTGTCGGTAAACTTTGTCGGGTCAGTGGGTTGCATAGGGGATGGTGTCGGTTCAAGAAAAAATCAGCAAAAAAGTAGAGTGAGCTACAAATAGAGAACTGCTACGCTTCCTAGGATACCTGCTCTACGGCAATGGTGGCGGCATCCTTGGCACGAAGAGCCACCTCCGTCAGGAACCCCACCCGCACTGCCAAAGTGTTACTAAAGGGGGCGCGCCGCAAAAGGGTCACGGTCTGGTTTACCACAATCCCTAGGGCGGCCAAGCGGCGTTGCCATGCCGCATCCCCTTCAATTGCCGTAATGCGAGCCGTGCGCCCCAGTGGTAGCTGATCCAAGTACATCGACACCCCCGTCACCCTACTTGATGGTATTATCAGCAAGATCGTCTATAATGAGAAATCGCCTTGCGGCGGCATAGCCAAGTGGTAAGGCAGAGGTCTGCAAAACCTTTATTCCCCAGTTCGAATCTGGGTGCCGCCTTTGCCCGTAGTGTAACCCCAACGCTCCCACCCTCCGTTTCTACCAGTAGCTATTGTGTGATGCCCGCGGCGCAGCCTCTATGCCCCATACCGTCACTGCTGACCCACCCCCCTCGCCACCTGCATGGGTTGCTGGCCACGCCTTTTATAGCCCCGGCTACTCCTTTAGCTACGAGGTCGTGGGGCCGTGCTGTCGCCTATTTGATCGCGAGCAGCTTCCTTGGCCCTGCTGTCGCCTTGCTTGGCGCAGTAAAGAACCGAGTTGGCGGCGTATTGGTCGGCGGCTGGTGGTGGATGGTGCCACCAAACGCCATCCTAGCTATGCGGTGTATCACCGTGAAACCAATACCGTTATGGTAATGACGCTCTACTGGATCCGCCTCGAGAGACGCGATCGCCAGTGGTGGTATGGTGTTTAGCGTATGCGGTGGCAGCAGTGGTGGATACCTCCGGTGGGGGCGCTCGTGGCTGGTTCGGTGGCGATCGCCCTTGTGCGGCGGCCACTTCCCCTTGTGGCGGCCAGTTCAGCGGGGGCACTGGCGGGCAGTTGGCTGAGTACCCGCCATCACTCCCGGTCTGCCAACTTAACGCTTCAGACCCTCAAGAGTGCCCTAGACCCCATTGAACGCCAACTGGTTGAGCTTGAAGCCCAGTTAAACCAGCCCTCCGGTCATCGCACCGCCATTTTTTACGACATTGAAAATCTGATTAAGGGCTACAACATCAAAGCGGCGGATGTGGCCAAAATCTCCCTGAAGGCAATTCAGGAGAAGCTGACAGCCGCCTATCCCATCGGGCGGGTGCTGCTGCAGCGCGCCTACGCCAACTGGAGCGATACGCGCCTAGGCTCCCTGCGGCGGGAGATGCATCAACTGGGGATTGAGCCGGTGCAGGTTTTTGGGTTTTCCTACGAAAATCGCAAGAATGCCGCGGATATTCAGTTGGCCGTTGACGTGGTGGATATTATTTTTCAACACCCCAGCCTCGATACCTTCGTGATTGTCTCGGGGGATGGGGGCTTTGGTTCCCTAGCCAAAAAACTGCGCCAGTACGGCAAAACGGTCATTGGTTGCGCCTACGAAGATGCCGCTGGTAAAAGTTTCCAAGCCATCTGTGATGCCTTTGTGCATATTCCTGACCCCACCCTCAAAGAACGAGGGACACAGCGCCTGCCCCGCACCACCTCCCCACCGCCTGCGTCGGAACCTCCTTTAGTAGCAGGGGGAGTCCTGCCTGTAGATCCAGATAATCGGCGGCTTTGCGCTGATCTTGATCCGAACCCGACCCAACAGGCTGAAGGGGCGATCGCCAAAACCCGCGACATTTTGGAGTGGTACCGTCGCGATCCCCACTGTGCTGCGCTGCTGCGCCAAGAGGGGCTAGCCCTTAGCAAGGTGCAGGGAGCCGTGCAAGTCCTGCTGCCCCGCTTTCACATCCTGCAACTGGGGATGGTGAAATTTTCCGAGTATTTGCGTTACGTGTGCAAAAACACGGTGTTTTGTCTGTTTTATCTCCAGGGCAGCCCCAACCAACTGAAACTCGGGTTGCGGGAGTCGCTTCCCCCCGGGGCAACGGTGATGCCTAACTTCGAGAAGCGTCCCCTCCATAGCTTGTCCACCTATCGGGCGCTGTTGGCGCAAGCGCGCTGTACGTTAGCGCCCCCTACCGCCTTTGCCGAAGTGCTGCCCTGGTTGCTCGAGCACCGCGATGTGGCGGCTCGGTTAGAGGAATTGGCGGCTCTCTTTGGCAAAACCACTGCAACTCAACTGCCCCAGACTCAGGTGGCAGCAGCCTTGGCCAACTGTCAGCAGGCCGGTATTCTGGTGCCTGCCCCAGAGGGGGGCGATCGCTACTTTGTGGCTGCCACCATCACTGATCAAGCCCAGTGCCAAGCCCACTTGAGACAATGGTTGCAGCATATCCTACAGCCCCACCTAGACCCCCTACAGGAGCGCCCCAAGCCGGAGCTATTGGCCGCCCTCATCGCCGCTTGACCCCAGAAGAGCGCGGTTGGATCCCATTTTCCTGTAAACTACGGTGTGGCACTGCAATTGCTTTTCCTGCTGCCCTCACGTCAGTTTTGGATCGGATTTCCCTTGGCTGAGCATCTTCCCACGACCCTAAACGGTAAACTTCTAGCCCAATCCATCGAGGCGCAACTAGCAGCTCAGGTGCAAGCCCTCAAACCTGAATTGGGGCGACCCCCCGGGTTAGCGGTGCTGCGGGTTGGGGATGACCCCGCCAGTGCGGTATATGTGCGCGCCAAGGAACAGGCCTGTGAACGGGTCGGCATTCGCTCCTTTGGTGCCCACTTGCCCGCCAGCACCTCAGAAGCGAATCTGCTCGCTAAAATTGCCCAGTTAAATGCCGATGAGCGGGTGGACGGTATTTTGCTGCAATTGCCCTTGCCCCCCCACCTTGACCCGCGGCCATTACTCTACGCTATTCAACCCGACAAAGATGTGGATGGCCTGCACCCGGAAAACTTAGGCCGTCTGGTGCGGGATGAGCCGGGGCTGCGCAGTTGTACCCCTGCCGGGGTGATGCAACTCCTGAGCGCCTACAAGATTGATGTGACCGGTCGCCAAGCGGTGGTGGTAGGACGCAGTATTTTGGTGGGCAAACCCCTCGCCCTGATGCTCTTAAATGCCAATGCTACGGTGGCGATCGCCCACTCCCGCAGCCGCAACCTCGCCGACCTGACCCGCACTGCCGACATTTTAGTCACGGCCATCGGTCGTCCCCGCTGCATTAGTGCCGACATGATTCGCCGCGATGCCATCGTCATTGATGTGGGCATTAATCGCATCCAGCGCCCTGACGGTAAATTTAGCCTCTGGGGCGATGTGGACTACGATGCCGCCTGCCAAGTGGCCAGTTATATTACACCGGTTCCCGGAGGCGTGGGTCCGATGACAGTGGCCATGTTGTTGCACAATACAGTATGGAGCTATTGTAGCCGTCACAATCGGCTCACCCAGTTACTCCAGTTGTCCGCCCCCGAACAGCCTGCACGATGAGGAGCCCCCAATGATTTCCGCCGACCCCCCCCAAGTTCGCGACACTGCTGGCAACTTTGACCTGAAGGCCTACCTAAAAGAACGCCAAGCCTTAGTGGAAGCGGCATTGGAAGCATCCCTACCCGTCAGCTACCCGGAAAAAATTTACAATGCGATGCGCTATTCGCTGATGGCGGGCGGCAAACGACTGCGCCCCATTCTTTGCTTGGCCACCTGTGAACTGCTCGGGGGAACCATTGCCATGGCGATGCCCACCGCCTGTGCCCTAGAGATGATTCACACCATGTCCTTGATCCATGACGATTTGCCCGCCATGGATAACGACGACTATCGGCGCGGCAAACTGACAAACCACAAGGTATATGGCGAGGACATTGCCATTTTGGCCGGAGATGGCCTCCTCGCCTATGCCTTTGAGTACGTGGTGGAGCAGACCCAAAATGTGCCAGCGGAATATTTGTTAAAAATTGTTGCGCGGCTCGGCCACGCGGTGGCTGCAACGGGATTAGTGGGGGGGCAAGTGGTGGATCTAGAGTGTGAAGGCCAAACCAACATTGGCGTAGAGACGCTGCACTTTATTCACTCCCACAAAACCGGCGCGCTGCTAGAGGCATCGGTGCTATCGGGAGCGCTGTTAACGGGGGCAGACGAGGCAACCTTGGGGCGGCTCTCCCGCTATGCCGCTAACATTGGCCTTGCCTTCCAAATTGTGGACGATATTCTTGATATTACTTCTACCCGCGATGTCCTCGGTAAAACCGTGGGCAAGGATGTGGCTGCCCAAAAAATGACCTACCCGCGGCTGTGGGGGCTAGAAAAATCGCGCCAAGAGGCGGAGCGCCTTGTGGCGGAGGCCAAGGCAGAGTTAGGGGGGTACGGTGCGGCGGCGGTCCCCCTACAGGCGATCGCTGACTATATTACGGCGCGCACCCACTAGCAACGCCCGGCACCTAGTTCATCGAAGCAGAACAGGGTAGGATGAGCGCAGACGTTTGGCTGCAATGATCATGGATACACTCCGCGAGTTGTTTTCTAACCACGTTCTTTGGGTGGCGTTGGCCGCCAGTGCGATTGCCCAAACGCTGAAGCTCCTGTTGGATATTGCCAAGCATCGCAAGCTCAATTTTCGGGTACTGGTGGAAACCGGCGGTATGCCCAGTTCCCACTCTGCTTTGGTCACGGCATTGGCCACCAGTGTTGGCTTGCAGCGGGGCTGGAATAGCGTTGAATTTGCCATTGCCCTCGTCTTTGCCTTGATTGTGATGTACGATGCGGCGGGGGTGCGACAAGCGGCGGGCAAACAAGCGCGCATCCTCAACCAAATTGTCGAAGAATTTTTCCAGGAGGGGCACGAATTGGCTGAAGCGCGGCTCAAAGAGCTATTGGGTCATACCCCCACCCAAGTGATTGTCGGCTCTGCCCTTGGGGTGGCGATCGCGTGGCTGGCCACCTAAATCAGCCGTGTGGGCGGTGTCCTTGATCCCCAAGTGCCGCATTCTGTTCTATCCTATGGTCAATCCCTGACGCTGGAGATGTAACGAGAGGCCCTATGCAAATTCGCCGCCGTCCCCCCAATCCTGCTGTGACGGTTCATAACCTCCATTACCAAGTGCCCTTGGCGGATGATGCCCCCCGCCATATTCTGGAAAAGATTGTTTGGCACAAGGAACAAGAAGTTGAGCAACTGCGCGAGCTACTGCCTTTACCGGAGCTTCAGCGCCAAGTCCTTGAGGCACCCCCGGCACGATCGTTTATTGGGGCACTGCGATCGCCCCTGACCCAACCGGCCCTCATTGCCGAAGTCAAAAAAGCCTCCCCAAGCAAGGGCGTCATCCGCGCCAACTTTCAGCCGGTAGCGATCGCCCAAGCCTACGTGGCCGCGGGGGCTACCTGCCTATCCGTACTCACCGATAGCGAGTTCTTTCAAGGCAGTTTTGCCTACCTCGAAGCCATTCGCCAGACCGTGGACGTGCCGCTGCTGTGCAAGGACTTTATCATCTACCCTTACCAGATGTTTCTGGCGCGGTTACGGGGGGCAGATGCGGTACTGCTGATTGCGGCTATCCTTTCGGATCGCGACTTGCGCTACTTTCTGCGCATTGCCCACGGCCTAGGAATGACAGCACTAGTGGAAGTCCACACCGCCAGCGAAATGGAGCGGGTCCTGACCCTTGAGGGGGTGGAGTTGGTGGGCATCAATAACCGCAACCTTGAGGATTTTAGTGTTGATCTGGCCACAACCGAAACCCTCCTAGGTACCTATGGCCGTGAACTGAGCGATCGCGGCATTGTGGTGGTGAGCGAGTCGGGCATCCATGGGCGTGCCGACCTGGAGCGGGTGGCTGCCGCCGGTGCCCAAGCGGTGTTGGTGGGGGAATCCTTAATGCGCGATACCCCAGAGACGGCTCACCTGAGCGAGGCAGAGCAACTGCAACAGCGCATCCAGCAGTTATTCCCTGAACGTGCCTAAGATATGCCCCTCAAGGCAGTTCTTTTTGACTTTAACGGCGTGATCTTGGACGACGAACCCATTCATGCCGCCCTAATTGATGAGATCCTCCTGCAGGAAAACCTCCGTCCGCAGCGGGGCGAGTACGATCAGTTCTGCCTTGGCCGCAGCGATCGCACCTGCTTGGATCACCTGCTTAGCCGTCGCGGTCGCGCCGTGTCTGCCGAATATTTAGATAAGCTGATCCGCCAAAAAGCAACGGCCTACGAAGCGTGGCTGCGCAAGAGCGACCCCTTGCCCTTTTTTGCGGGTGCCCTGTCGCTCCTGCAACAATTACAGGCGGCAGGCTTAAAAATTGCCATTGTCACCGGTGCTCTGCACTCGGAGGTCAGCCTCGCCCTAGAGCGGGGGGCGGTAACAGTTGACGGCATTATCAGCGCTGAAGCGGTATCCCATGGCAAACCCAGTCCTGAACCTTATCAGCAAGCCGTTGCTCACCTCCAGACCCAGTTTCCTGAGATAGCCCTCAAAGCCAGCCATTGCCTAGCCATTGAAGATACCTTTGCGGGCATCGACGCGGCAAAAGCTGCCGGCATCAAAGTGGTTGGCGTTGCCCATACCTACCCCTTTCATATGCTGCAACGCCGCTGTCACTGGGTGCTCGATCGCCTTGAGCAGTTTGATCTCGAGGGCATTTGTGCCGCCTTTGAGCGGGTGGGCTGCTAAAGGTGCTTGACTTCGGCAATTAGGTTATTGAGCACCTCCTTAGCACTGCCAAACATCATCAACGTTTTGTCTTTGTAGAACAACTCGTTATCAATGCCAGCAAAACCCGGGCTGAGACTGCGCTTAATGACGATGGTGTGGTGGGCGCGATCCACATCCAGAATCGGCATACCGTACACCGGGCTGCCGGGATTCGTACGGGCAGCCGGATTCACCACATCATTGGCACCAATCACTAAAGCCACATCCACATGCTCAAACTCGGGGTTAATGTCCTCCATATCCTTGAGTTGCGGGTAGGGAACATTGGCCTCCGCCAGCAGCACGTTCATGTGCCCCGGCATCCGACCCGCCACCGGATGAATGGCGTACTTCACCTCTACCCCAAGCCGTTCCAGTTGATCCGCCAATTCCTTAACGCTGTGCTGCGCCTGCGCCACCGCCATGCCATAGCCCGGCACAATCACCACCGATTTGGCATAGCCCAGCATCATGGCACTTTCTTCAGGGTCAATGGTCCGCACCGATTTTGCCGTTGCAGCGCTCAGGCCACCGCCTGCCGCCTGCGAGCTACCGCCACCAAAGCCACTAAAGAGCACATTGGCCAAGGACCGGTTCATCGCCTTGCACATGATCTGAGTCAGGATTAAGCCCGAGGCACCCACAAGGGCACCGGCAATAATCAGCATACTGTTGCCCACAATAAATCCGGCGGCGCTTGCCGCAAGACCCGAGAGGGAGTTCAACAGCGAAATGACCACGGGCATATCGGCTCCGCCAATGGGCAGGACAAAGAGAATTCCCAAAAGGCTCGACAGGGCCACCAAGCCCCAAAACACGCCCATCTGGGCCGGATCCAGCCAAATCAGAACACTGGTGGCCAAAAACGCCAGCAGGAGGCCAAGATTAATCCCCTGCTGCATCGGAAAGATCACGGGGGTACCCGAAATGAGTCCCTGCAACTTGCCAAAGGCCACTAAGCTACCGGTCAACGTTACCCCACCAATCAGCACCCCCAAAATAATCGTGACAAGAGTACTTAAGGGGAGCGGATCGCCAACGGCAACAATACGACAAAATTCACCAATGCCCACCAAGGCGGAGGCGGCACCGCCCAAACCGTTGAGCAACCCCACCATCTGGGGCATGGCGGTCATCTCTACTTTGTAGGCCGCCACGGCACCAATTAGGCTACCCAAACCAATGGCGGCCAAAATGCCTGTAAAACTAATAATTTGGCGGTCTAACAGGGTGACCACAATGGCTAGGAACATGCCCAAGGCCGCAAGGCGATTCCCTTGCCGTGCCGTTGCCGGGGAGCCTAACTGCTTCAGGCCAACAATAAACAAGGCGGCAGCCGCCAAATAACTTAACTCTTCAATCCGTGTTATCCAATCCATGCTGCTGTGCCTCACCGCTTAAACATTTGCAACATCCGGTCGGTGACTAAAAAGCCCCCCACCACATTGACGGTGGCCAAAACCGTTGCCACAAAACCAAGGGCAACCGTTAGTGGCGTGTGACCACTACCGGCCATCAGCAGTGCCCCAATGACGGCAATGCCCGAAATGGCATTTGAACCAGACATGAGGGGAGTGTGGAGGGTGGGGGGAACCTTATTAATCACCTCAAAGCCAACAAAACTGGCCAGCACAAAAATTATCAGACCAACAAGAATCGGATCTGTCATAGAGCCAAAGACCTCTCAAGGATAAACAAGATAACCGACAAGGCTCCTATCAAACGCTCACCGCTAAGGTATCCGCCGGGTGAAGCAGTTGCAGAACCCGCGGATTGCGGACATGGCCTTCGTGGGTAATACAGGCCGCATCGATAATGTCATCGCCAAAGTTGAGTTGCAGACATCGATCCGGTGTGAGGTACTGCAAGAGGGTGGCAATGTTCTTGGCGTACATTTGGCTGGCGTGAACAGCCATCGAAGAGGGCAGATTAATCGGACCGATGATGGTTACCCGCTGATGGCAGATGGAGCGACCCGGCTCGGTACAGGCACAGTTGCCCCCCTGCTCTGCTGCTAGATCCACAATGACAGAACCGGGTTTCATACTGGCCACCATCCGCTCGGTGACCAATAGGGGGGCGGGTTTACCCGGAATCTGGGCCGTGGTAATGACCACATCGGCGGTGTGGACGTGGGCGGCAATGGCCTCTTGGGTTTTGTGTTTAGCGGCCTCAGACACCTCCTTGGCATAGCCCCCTGAGGCAACCGTGTCTTCTTCGAGGGGCACCTCGACAAATTTGGCTCCTAGGCTTTGCACTTCTTCTTTGACGGCGGGGCGAATATCAAAGGCTTCGACAACCGCTCCTAGCCGCCGGGCGGTGGCGATCGCCTGCAACCCGGCCACCCCTGCCCCAATCACAAACACTTTGGCCGGGGGAATCGTGCCTGCGGCGGTGGTGAGCATGGGAAAAAAGCGCGGCAAATTCGAGGCGGCCAACAGCACGGCTGCGTAGCCTGCCACTGCCGCCTGGGAGGACAACGCATCCATACTCTGGGCGCGACTGGTGCGCGGAATACACTCAAGGGCAAAGGCGGTGATATGGCGCTCCGCTAAGTGCTGCATCTGCCATGGGTTCCCCAAGGGGTTGAGGAAACTAATGAGGGTTGTGCCCGGGCGAATCCACTCCACTTCCCGATCCCGCAGCGGTGACACCTTCAGCAACACGTCAACGCCACCCCACACCTCCTCGATGGAGGGAAAAATTTCTGCACCGGCCGCTCGATAGTCATCATCGCTGAAGTGAGCCATATCGCCCGCTCCCGCTTCCACACAAATGCTGTAGCCCTGCTGTACGAGCTTGGCAACCACATCGGGAATGAGGGCAACCCGTTGCTCTCCTACTTCGCGTTCTTTAACGACCCCAACTTTCATAGGCATTCTTGGATAGGTTTTGCGTTAGCACAGAAGCAACGTTCGGGGGCTGCCCTACCATCGCAGCCGTCTCGTTACACCGAACCCTCTGACAACCGTCAGGATCGTGCCCTGTACTGATTCTCAACCTACTGCGATCGCCCCTGAAGATGCTAGGGAATGTCAGCGGTTTGTAGGAGTTCTCCACAAGTCTTATGATCCCCAGTATCTCTTGTAACAATTGTTGATATTAACAATGAGTATTTTTACTTAGGGGATCGATTTAGAGGGCTTCCCACTGGTAGCCGAACTGAGCAATTTCCTTAGCGCAGACGGTTTCAATGCGTTGTCGCGCCGCTGCATTCAACACGCGACTGTAGTGATCCCGATTTTTGCGATAGCCCCCCTTCGCCCGTGGCAAGTTCAGGGGTGCGGGCAGATCCAGCGTTGCCTGAATCAGGGCGAGGTCATCGCTGAGGCGCTCGTAGCGACCCACAAAGTCCACGACAATTTCATCAGCAATGGTGTAAATCTCCCAATTGGATAAGAGAATCTCAGGTACAGTTTGCAAATACGCATCAATGGGAGGGCGCGGCTCCCGCGTATTCCAGTAATAACGACTAATGGCCTTATCGAAGGGATTGCGCTCAAAGCAAAACTTATAGTAGCCGTGCCAAATGGCGGGATCAACTGCTGCTTTCACCTCCGCCGCGCTGAAGTGAGTATTAAATTTACGTTTTGGCCCACGGTAGAGTAGCCGCAGCCAGTCGGTGAACTGGTAATCTGCCAACGGTGCGCGAAAATTACGGGGACCCGGGTACCCCAGTTGGCGGCGAATGCGCTCGTCCTGCCAGCGAATTGGCGTAATCACATCTGCGGCAGTGCAAAACTGCGAGAGGGCAATTTCAAGGCTCGTGCCAGCGGTCTTGCGGGTTTTCAGAAAAATAAACTTGTAGGTGTGGTTAATAATCAATTGGGAACCTGTTGCGAGACAACATCGCTGAGATTGAGGGGGCTAGGGCTAATCTCGGTCTGCCGGGAGTCGGTAATCAGCCAATCGAGGGCTGCCGCTTTCAGATCAATCGTCGTTCCCGTTTTATCAACGCAGTAGCGGCCAAACACGAGCTTATCCACAAGGCGGACATCGGAGCCAAGGCGGGAGTACTCAAAAATCACGCAGTTATCCACCACGGCACCGCTACAGATGTGGCAATTGGGGCCAATCATGGTCGGGCCAATAATGGTGGCACCGTCCTCAATTTTGGTCATACCGCCAATGTAAACCGGCCCTTGGATGGCCACCTTGTCCCAGTTCACCGCCACATTCAGCCCCGTATAAATCCCCGGAAACCGCTCGTGTCCGGGAATAGATACATTGGTAATGGTGCCACTCAGAACACTGCGAACCGCTTGCCAGTAATCGGGCACCTTTCCAATATCAATCCACTCAAAGTCCATCGCGAGGCCGTAAAAGGGGGCACCCATGGCCACCAGTTTGGGAAACAGTTGGCTGCCGATGTCAAATTCTTGGTTGGAGGGGATGTACTCGAGCACCTCTGGCTCGAAGATGTAAATACCGGTGTTGATGTTGGTGCTGAGGGCTTCTGCAACGCTGGGCTTTTCTTGGAAGGCGGTAATGCGATGGTTGTCATCGGTCACCACAACCCCATAGCTGGAGACATCATCCCGCGGCACACTTTTCATAATGACGGTAGCGATCGCCCCCTTTTCGCGGTGCCATTTGACGGCGGCGGTCAAATCTAGGTCAATGAGCGCATCCCCGCACAGGACAATAAATGTATCGTCAAAAAAAGGGTTAAAGTCCTGAATGCGTTTAATACCCCCTGCGGAGCCAAGGGCTTTACCGACCAGTTCGCCATCTTCAATGTAGCCTTCAAAGGAATAGGCAATATCCACGCCAAAGCGCTGACCATCTTGGAAATAGTTTTCAATTTCGTGGGCAAGGTGGCTAACGTTGACCATGATTTCGGTAAATCCATGCTTGCGCAGTAGCTCCACCAAAAACTCCATCACCGGTTTTTGCAAAATGGGGATCATTGGCTTGGGAATGGTGTAGGTAATCGGGCGAACCCGTGTGCCTTTTCCGGCGGCCAAGATCATTGCTTTCATACGTGTGTTTACCTACTCTCCTCGCTGCGGCCAAGGATGACTCCCTAGGCCTGATTACTTGCCCCTAGCTTATTCTAGATCTAGGGCATACACACGCCCATGGTATAGCAAACGGGTAATTCCCTTGGACTGGAGATAACTGGTGACTTTGCGGAGCATTTCGCCATCGGGCACCTTAACAACGGTTTTGCGCCACTGCACATCACTCGCCTTGAAGAGTCGCTGGTTTTGCTGGGAGTAGCGCAACGCCACCGGACGGCTATCAAAAATTGGCAACGTGCTTTGCTGGGCTTCTTCACTGGAGAGGGGGCCTAGACCACTAAACGCCTCTAGGGGGCGAGTGAGCAGTTCGGCACGCCGATCCACCACCACATAGCAGGGACGCGGCAGCGCCGCAGCGGCTAAGGGCATAATTTCTAGTGATTCTACTGTTTCCACTTCGGGCAGGTCGGGCGGCAGTGCCTCAAGAGTTAATTCCTCTTCATCGAGGTCGTCGTCTTCACTCTCATCGTCGTAGTCATCTGCATCGAGGTCGTCTTCCTCAAGGGCAACGGTCTCCTCATCTAGGTCATCCTCTTCGGGCGTATCGGGCAGCGGTGCTACGGGCACTGTGGTTACTGCCATGTCCAATAGCGGCAGGCTTGGTGATTCTGCTTCCAGTTGCCTGACAATGCGGCGAATGGTGTTTTCACTCACACCAAACTCGCCGGCTAAGTCTTTTACCGTTAGCCCCTGACGGTACTGCTGGAAAACACGTTGGCGTTCGGTATGGCTGAGTCGCTTGTAGGTCATGGATGGCAGCGTTGCACTGAAGGTTGCTGTGACAAGGATCTATTATCATTCTTGATTGGCCAATTGGGTAAAATTGAAAAGACGATCAGCAGCCTACTCTTTAGAATGTGGGTGGGGCGGGGGGATCTCAGATCACATGCAGCATCGGATGGAGTCAGACTTTTGCGAACAGGTGGAGCGCCTGCATCAGTTCACGGTGTATATGCGCTGGAGTGTGGTGTTGCTGCTGTGGCTCACGGTGGGGTTGGTGAGTCTTTGGGGATTCCGCTACGAGGTGGAGTTACTCAAGGAACATTTTACGTGGGCGGCGCTACGCTACGGCATTATCTTTAATCGTCTGCCGTCGCTGGGGTTGGCGCTGTGTATTGGTGCAACCCTAAGCGTGCTTTACTGGCAGACCGGCAATATTGTCTGGGGGCGATCGCCCAAATGGCAGAAACGCCTCGAAAAACAGGTGTTGCGCATTCGCCAGCAGGGGCAAGCGCATCCCCTTTGGCATTGGGTGTGCCGGAAGTAGGCTCACACTTTCTCAACGGGGGGTCGCCCCAGCAGCCCTTGGGGTCGCAGCAGCAGCACCAGAAATAAAATGCCAAAGGCCACGGCATCCCGAAAGCCAGAAATGTCCGCGGGAATCATGGCCTCCACCAAGCCAATGAGAAACCCAGCCAGCATCGTTCCCGGCAAGCTGCCCAAGCCCCCTAAAACAATGACCGCCAGCCCTTTGAGGCCAAAGGTGACCCCAAACTGGGGACCGGTAATACTCACACTCGAGGCCACAAGGGTACCCGCAACGGCAGCAAGGGCACTGCTAATAAAAAAAGTGAGGCGAATGATGCGATCGCCATCAATCCCAACAAGGGTCGCGGCCACCGGATTTTCCGCTACGGCTTGCAGGGCTTTGCCCATGGGCGTCTGGTTGACCCAATAGGTGAGGGCCAGCATCAGCACCACAGAGACGCTGAGGATGACAAATTGACTGCTGCGCAAACTCAGTTCGCCAAGACGCAGAGTGACGGGCAAGGCACCGTAGAGGTGATCGGGATAGGTATAAACTTCTGCCCCCACAAGGTATTGGATCAGGTTGGTTAAGAGAACGGCCATCCCTAAACTGGCCACCACCGTTAAGAGGGTATCGGCTCCTTGGCGCCGCAGTGGCCGAAAGACGGCCCATTCAATGGCCACCCCCAGCAGGCCGCACAGCAGGCTACTCAGGAGTAAGGCAAGGGCAAAGGGCAGACTCAGGGGCAATTGCCAGTTGGCAAGAATACCATTAAAGCCAAAGCGCCCCCCCAAAAAGGCATAGGTGAGGTAAGCGCCCACCGCAAACAGGGCACCATGGGCAAAGTTAATCATCCCAAGAATGGCAAAGACGAGGGTATAGCCAAGGGCAAAGATGGCATAGGTACTACCCGTGGCCAGCCCATCGACAATGACTTGCACACTAGGGAGTAACAACTGTCCTATGCCCCTTCCACCAGCGCACGATAGGCCGCCGCCGAGAGGGTATGGTTCGGCGGGGTGGTGACCGCCACCTGCACCAGCCACCCGGCTCCGTAGGGATCCGCTGCAATCAGTTCCGGCTGCTCAACCACCGTCTCGTTGATGGCAATGACGGTGCCGCCTAGGGGGGCGTACAAATCTTCGACGGCTTTGACCGACTCAATGGTACCAAAGCGTTCGCCGGGTTCTAGGGTATCGCCAACACTGGGGAGTTCCACAAACACAATATCCCCCAGTTGATCCACCGCAAAGGCGCTAATGCCAAGGGTCGCCTTATCCCCCTCCAAGCGAAGGTATTCATGGGTGTCAAGGTATTGCAGATCGTCAGGATAGGTGAGGGACATAGCAGCTTAGGGTTATGGGTTCAGGGTTAATCTTCGGGGCGATCGCCAGCACGACCTAGGCGGACAGCCGTCACAAAACAACCCAAGCCAAGGGGCACACTCAGGACTAAAATGCCCGTTGTCAGGGGAGTACCTAGCTGCGCCTCGCCAGAACTGAGTTCAAACAGACACCCCACCGTGGCGATCGCAGCGACACAGGCGGCTAACAGGTAGAGGTAACTTCTGAGCACAGAGGGAATCCTCAAGCCGCAACCGGGCGTACAGCAGTATTGGTGAACCCGTGCTCCTTCAGTTCATGGCGGAGCAACGCTTGATTTTCGACCCGATCCACAAACATAATCCCGGTGAGGTGATCAATTTCGTGCTGGATGGCACGGGCGAGTAACCCGCTGGCCATTAAGGCATGCGGCCGCCCCCATTCATCCTTGTAGGCCACCTCCACCATGGCGGGTCGGCATACTTCCAAAAACACACCCGGAATACTCAGGCAGCCCTCTTGGCAGACTTCTAGATCCTCACTGAATTCCTTAATCACCGGATTAATCATCACAAGGGGGGGCACGTCTGGCTCCTCAAGGTGGATGTCAATCACGAGAATTTGTTTGTTAATACCCACTTGGGGCGCAGCCAAACCAATGCCATCGGCGCTGTACATGGTTTGCAGCATTTGCCGCACGATCTGGCGAATGTTCTCATCCACTTTGGCAACCCGCTTGGCAGGCTGACGCAGAACGCGATCGCCAAGGTAGTGCAGTTGCAGCGGCGGATTTTTTAACTTTTTCTTTTCAACACCAAGGGACGCAAGGGTAGCCATAGGACACGTAAAAACAACAAAACGTAATCACTGTAAATAGCGTAACGAATTTTACTGCCGTTGGCCTACTGTTCTACCGATGCACTACTCACGCTCGGCAGCAGCCGCTGTTGTTCTTCCAGTGCCGCTTTATAGCGTTCTACATCTTCTTCGAGGTGGGCAATTTGTTCATCCCGCGCTTCCATTTCCACCCGTATGGTGAAAATACGCTGTACCTGCACCCAAACACTAAAGACCCACGCGAACACGGCGCCAATGCCCATGGCCACAATTAACTCGACGCACAGGGGGGCTTGAATTGTTTTGCCTTCAATAATTTTGATACTAACAGGATCCGTATTTTGAATACTGAAAAGAACCAGCGCCAAGCCAATAACAAATATCATGACGAAGTTTAACTGTCGCATAGGGCATCCTGCCACACACTCACGGTCTGAGGCTAATCATACCACTGTGGCTAATCATCGATCGCGCTGGAGTTGACTTCTACGGCGGTCACATCAATGGTTCCGGGGGGGGTTAACCGTTGAAACTGGCGATCCCGCACCAGCAGGACTTCGCCACAGGCGGGGCATTGGGTTTGGCTATTATTGAGGCTACTAAATTCAAAACCGCACACGGGACAAGCGGCACTCACTAGCTTCCAGCGCAACCACAGTTGCAAGCCTGCCACCAACAGAACGGGGGTCACCATCAGGATCAACAGGAGAACCGCAAAGGACTGCACCAGCCAGCCCAACCCCAGCAGCCCCAACAGCCATGTCACCACCAAGACGGTGAGCCAAAACCGTAGGGTCGGGGTCAAACTGGCAAATTTTAAGCTCATGGCCATCCCTCCAAGGGCATTGCCGCTATTGTAGCTCAGGCCATCGGTGTATTCTAGAATCGAGCATGGAGCACGCCTATGGTCATGCCCTACACCCTACACGCTGAGCACGCACGGCTAGAGGTTGTCCCTGAGCGGGGGGGGCTAATTACCCGCTGGCGGTGGCACGACCACGAGTTACTCTATTTAGACCGCGAGCGGTTTGCCCAGCCAGAACTGAGTGTGCGCGGTGGCATTCCACTGCTGTTTCCCATTTGTGGCAACTTACCGGAGAATCTTTTTCACTACGGTGGCCACACCTACGTACTCAAGCAGCACGGCTTTGCTCGCGATGTGCCGTGGCAGGTCTTAGATCAGCAGTCGGATGGCCTGCGCTTGGGGCTGCGGGACAGTGAGGCAACGCGCCAAGTCTATCCGTTTGCCTTTCAACTCACCCTAACCTATCAACTGCGAGCCAATGCCCTAGGAATTTCCCTAGAGGTGGCCAATCCTGCCGATACACCGCTGCCCTTTAGTTTTGGCCTCCACCCCTACTTTGCCGTGAACGACAAACGCCAACTGAGCTTTGATCTGCCGATTCATGCCATGGTGGATCAAAAAACGCAGCAGCCCTTAACCTTTGCAGGCGCGTTTGATTGGCGCGCACCAGAGTTGGATTTGGCCTGCCGTCCCCTCCACGGTCAGCGGGCACAGGTCTGCGATCGCCAGCAGCAGTACTGCCTCACCCTGCGCTACGATCCGGCTTTCACGACGTTGGTGTTTTGGACGGTGCAGGGCAAGCCCTATTATTGCTTAGAGCCGTGGACAGCCCCCCGCAATGCCTTAAATACCGGTGTGGATCTGCTGCGGGTGCCGCCCCAAAGCCACATCACTCTGGGGGTTGAGATTGCGGTTGCTGCCGCGAATGCTCCCCAATAGGCGAAAATCGTATAGTCTTACTTAGCGTGCCCATGTATCCCGATTTTGCCACCTTCTGTCAGCTTGCCACCAGCGGCAACTTTATTCCCGTCTATCAGGAGTGGGTGGCAGATATGGATACGCCCGTTTCGGCGTGGTATCGGGTCTGTCGCGATCGCCCCTATAACTTTTTGCTCGAGTCCGTTGAGGGGGGGGAACAACTGGCGCGCTATAGCCTGCTGAGTTGCGATCCCCTGTGGGTGCTGGAAACTCGCGGCAGCCGTACCACCCAAACCCACCGCGATGGCACCGTCACCAGGTTTGAGGGGAACCCCTTCACCATTCTGGCCCAGTGCCTTGCCCCCTACCAACCGGTCAAACTGCCCCAACTCCCCGCTGGCATCGGTGGCCTCTTTGGCTTTTGGGGCTATGAACTGATTCGCTGGATTGAACCGCGGGTGCCCATCCATCCTCCCACGGACAATGATCTGCCGGACGGGGTGTGGATGCAGGTGGATCAAATCCTGATTTTTGATCAGGTGAAGCGGAAAATTTGGGCGGTGGTCTATGCCGACACCCGCAATACGGATCTCAGAACCGCTTACACTCACGCGGGCGATCGCCTCGAACGCCTACTCACCAAGCTACAAGCCGGGCTGCCCAGCCCCAGTACTCACCTCCACTGGCAGCCTGCTCAACACACGCCCATCTATACCAGTAACACCACCCCAGACCAGTTTTGTGCCAATGTTGAGCGCGCCAAAGACTACATCCGCGCGGGCGATATTTTTCAAGTGGTGCTCTCTCAGCGCCTCAGCGCCACCTATAGCGGCGATCCCTTTTCCCTCTATCGCTCATTGCGCCTGATTAACCCCTCCCCCTACATGGCCTACTTTCAATTTGGCACATGGCAGATTATTGGCTCTAGCCCTGAGGTGATGGTCAAAGCGGAGCACCATCCGGCTCAACCCGGACGACTGCTGGCCACCGTGCGTCCCATTGCCGGTACCCGCAAGCGGGGGCGAACCTACGCCGAAGATCAGCAGCTGGCGGCAGAACTCCTTGCCGATACCAAGGAAGTGGCAGAGCACGTCATGTTGGTGGATTTGGGTCGCAATGACTTAGGGCGCGTCTGTTTGCAGGGCACGGTGCAGGTGGAAGAGTTTATGGTTATTGAGCGTTACTCCCACGTGATGCACATTGTCAGCAATGTAATTGGTGAACTGTTGCCTAACAAAACCGCTTGGGATTTACTACAGGCCTGTTTCCCCGCCGGTACCGTCAGTGGTGCTCCCAAAATTCGCGCCATGGAAATTATCCATGAGCTAGAGGGAGGTCGGCGTGGCCCCTATTCTGGCGCCTACGGCTACTACGACTTTGAAGGCCAACTCAATACGGCGATCGCCATTCGCACGATGGTGGTACAGCCCCTTAGCAGCGACCAACATCTCATTCAGGTGCAAGCTGGCGCGGGCATTGTTGCCGACTCGGAGCCACAGCGGGAATTTGAAGAAACCCTGAACAAGGCGCGCGGCCTACTAGAGGCGATTTCGGCGCTAATGGCCAAACCTTAACCAAACATTGATAAGAATTTTAACTGTGCTTTACGTTCAGCACCTACCGTATTAAGCAGTTTTGACCTAAGTGCCGCAGTTCATGCCTGAGGTTCCGCGGGTCAACCGCCAAAGCTACCAATGTGTTGGGCTGTCGGTTCCGCATTGGTTGTCTTGCTAGAGGTCTCGCTGCCATGGCCAATGTCTTGCCTCCTCGCCTCGAGGGACTCCTTCGGGAAACCAGTACTCCCACTCCCTCACGACTCTACACCTTTGGGGTAGGGGATGCCATCTGGATGGAGCCAGATCGGGTCTGGTTGGTGAGTCGTGGAGTTGTCCTCTTAAATCTGCTGCGCCCGGATGGGGAAGAGGTAGTCATGGGGCTAGCCACCCCCAGCACAGCCTTTGGTCTGCCCTTTAGTAACCTGAGCGCCTACCACGCTAAGGCACTCTCTAAAGTTGAGCTTATGCTCTTTTCCTTAGCCGAGGTTGAGTCGTCGCCAAACCTGACCCAGAGCCTTGTGCGGGGCTTAACGCGGCGCTTGCAACAAGCAGAGGTGTTACTGGCCATTGCCAGCCACCGCCGCATTGAAGATCGACTGCGGCATCTGTTGCTACTGCTTCAAGCGGAAATTGGCGAACCCCACCCCCTCGGTAGCCGCTACAGTGTTCGCTTAACCCATCAGCAATTGGCCACCGCCATTGGTACCAGTCGCGTCACGATGACCCGTCTGCTCGGTAAACTGCGGGATGAACGCTGGCTCACCTACGATCGCGATCGTCACCTCATTATCTGCGCCGCCTCAAATGGCCACTGCCTATAACAGGGGAGCCAAATATTGTCCTGTGTAGGACTGGGGCACAGCAGCCACCGCTTCCGGCGTACCAACAGCAACCACCTCACCGCCGCGATCGCCCCCCTCAGGCCCCAGATCAATCAGCCAATCTGCACAGCGGATCACATCTAAGTTGTGCTCAATCACCAAAATGGAGTTGCCCTTGTCCACCAACCGCTGCAGCACCTCCAGCAGCTTGTGCACATCGTAAAAGGAGAGGCCGGTCGTGGGTTCATCAATCAGGTAGAGGGTTTTGCCCGTGGCGCGGCGCGAGAGTTCCGCCGCCAGTTTCACCCGCTGCGCCTCCCCACCGGAGAGGGTGGGGGCGGTTTGCCCTAGCTTCAGGTAGCCCAAGCCCACATCCACGAGGGTTTGTAACTTACTCACCGCTTTGGGAATTGCCCCAAAAAAGTCTAGGGCAGTCTCCGCCGTCATATCCAGTACATCGGCAATGGAGCAGCCTTTGTACTTCACCTGTAGGGTATCGCGGTTGTAGCGCTTCCCTTTGCAGACCTCGCACTGCACATAGACATCGGGCAAAAAGTTCATTTCAATGACGTTCACCCCTTGGCCACCGCAGGCTTCGCAGCGCCCCCCCTTAACGTTAAAGGAAAATTGCCCGGGCTTATAGCCGCGCGCTTTGGCCTCAACGGTTTGGCTAAACACCTCACGGATCACATCAAACACGCCAATATAGGTGGCGGGGTTGGAACGGGGTGTGCGGCCAATGGGGGACTGGTCAATGACAATTACCTTATCGATGCACTCTAAGCCGCGAATGCTCTCGACCCCTTGGGGCATGGGCACGCTCTGACCGAGGTGGTGTTGCAAGGCCGGATAGAGCACCTCGTGCATCAGGGTCGATTTACCGGAGCCGGAGACCCCCGTTAAGCACACCAACTTGCCAAGGGGGATTTCGACGGTAATATGCTTCAGGTTGTTGCGGCTGACGTTTTTGAGGATCAGGGATTGACCGCTCCCCGGCCGCCGCTGTGGCGGTGTTTCAATCCGCTTGCGCCCCGAAAGGTAGGCTCCCGTCAACGAGTCAGGATCATTCAGGATGGCCTCAAGACTGCCTTGAGCCACCACTTGGCCGCCGTGGCTGCCTGCCCCGGGACCAATGTCAACAAGGTAGTCTGCGGCGCGCATCGTCTCTTCGTCGTGCTCCACCACAATTAGGGTATTGCCCAGATCCCGCAGCCGAAACAGGGTTTGCAGGAGGCGTTCGTTATCTCGCTGGTGCAGCCCAATACTGGGTTCATCCAAAACGTAGAGCACGCCCGTTAACCCCGAGCCAATTTGGGTGGCCAGTCGAATCCGCTGGGCTTCACCGCCAGAGAGGGTGGCGGCACTGCGATCAAGGGTGAGGTAATCGAGACCCACATCCATTAAGAACTGGAGGCGAGCGGTAATTTCCCGCAGGGCAAGGTCGGCAATCTGTTGTTGGCGGGGTGTTAGCACAAGGGACTGGAGCCGCTGCCAGCACTCCCGAATCGAGACCCCGGTGAGTTGGGGCAGCCGATATTGGCCAAGGCGCACCGCCAGGGCCGCCGGTTTGAGTCGTTGCCCACCGCAGGCGGCACACACCTGATCCACAAGGTACTGCTCTAGTTTTTGCTTGTAAGCTTCGGAGGTACTTTCGCGGTAGTGCCGCTCTAGGATCGGGATCACCCCCTGAAACTGGCGGTAATAGTCCCGAGAGCGGTAGCGGGAGTCAGCGGGCACCAAAATGGGCACATCGGTGCCGTAGAGAATGATCTCGCGCTGCAACTCCGTTAGTTTGTGCCACGGGGTATTAATGTCAAAGCCAAAGGCGTCGGCAATGCCGCACAACAGGGCAAAATAGTAGTTGTGGTCTTTGTCAGCCCAAGGGGCGATCGCCGCGTACACCGGCAGATCGGGGTTGGGCACAATCAATTCCGGGCTGAATTTGCGTAAGAACCCCAAGCCATGGCACTCTGGGCAGGCACCGTAGGGAGAATTAAAAGAGAACAGGCGCGGTGAGAGTTCATCCATCACGGCCCCATGCTCCGGACAGGCAAAGTTTTCAGAAAACAGCAGGGAGTGGTTAACCTCCGGCGAAACCACACTCACCATGGCGGTGCCGTTGGCGTGGTGTAGGGCAATCCGCAGGGCATCCCCTAGGCGCTCTTCAATTCCCGGCTTAAGCACCAGCCGATCCACCACAATCTCAATTGTGTGACTATGATTCTTATCTAGTTCGATGGCATCACTGAGTTCCCGCACCTCCCCGTCAATGCGCACCCGCACAAAGCCTTCACTGGCCAAGCTCGAAAGCAGCTTCTTGTGGGTGCCTTTTTTACCCTTGACAATGGGGGCAAGAACCTGAAAACGGGTTTGCGGTGGCAACTGCATCACCTGATCCACCATTTCGTCCACCGTTTGCGGTCGAATGGAGCGATCGCACTCCGGGCAATGCGGCTCCCCCGCCCGACCATAGAGCAGGCGCAGGTAATCGTAAATTTCAGTAACCGTGCCCACCGTTGAGCGGGGGTTGTGGGAGGTGGACTTTTGATCAATGGAAATTGCCGGACTCAACCCTTCAATAGCATCTACATCCGGCTTATCCAGTTGTCCCAAAAACTGGCGGGCATAGGCACTCAGGGACTCGACGTAGCGCCGCTGTCCTTCGGCAAAAATCGTGTCAAAGGCTAAGGAGGACTTGCCCGACCCCGACACGCCGGTAACCACAATCAGGCGATCGCGCGGCAGGTCCAGATCAATATTTTTCAGGTTGTGCTGACGCGCACCACGAATCCGAATGTGACTGGTGGCGGCTGCTTCCCCCATATCCTGCCTCAAAAATTAAGAAAACGTTACATTGAGGCTATTATGACATTTTGGGGGATGTTGGGTCTCTCCCGGCCAAATGGGCACCGAGCCGTTGCCACGCTTCTGCTTAGGAATTGGCTTGTGCGGCCTCTTGGCTAAACTCCTCGATTGCCTCCATGACGTGGGTTGCGTACATCAGGGCAGGGCCACCATCCATCGCCACAGTCACCATCAACGTTTCCATAATTTGCTCTGGCGTTGCCCCCGCATTCAACGCCGACCGGGTATGAAACGCAATGCAGCCATCGCAATGCTTAGCAACCCCAATGGCCAGGGCAATCAACTCCTTTGTTTTCGTATCCAGAGCGCCTGGGGTTGAAGAGGCACGGCTGAGGCTGTAAAACGCCTTCATCGCATCGGGCATCGCTGCCGTGAGCTTGGCGGAGTAGGACTTAATGTGGTTAATTTGCTCGCTGTACATAGTCATTTCCGAGTGCCCTTTTTCGCCATCCTAGGGGAGAATTCCGTGTTGCGCCCCCAAACGTTAGGTTTTTTTGCGGTTTTGCAGGGCATAGAATAGGGGGTGAATGTCTGTGCAGCTTGGCTTTAGTCTATGCAACTCTCCCCCCAAGAAAAAGATAAGCTCCTGATTTTTACAGCGGCGCTGGTGGCGGAGCGGCGCAAGGCACGCGGCCTGAAATTAAACTACCCTGAAGCCGTAGCCTATATTTCAGCAGCCATTTTAGAAGGGGCGCGGGAGGGGCGCACAGTGGCCGACCTGATGAGCTATGGCACGACCCTGCTGCGGCGGGATGACGTGATGGAGGGAGTCCCCGAAATGCTGGCAGAAGTACAGGTCGAGGCCACCTTTCCCGATGGCACCAAACTGGTGACGGTACACACGCCGATTCGCTAGGTAGGATCACTCCCGCCTGAGACATTACCTATGGGCGCTTAGGAATCTCTGGGTTGGCTAATGCGGCACAATAGGCGGTCGGCCCCATTTGTTGCAAGCGCTCATTTTTGGTCGTTACCGTATTGCGCAACTGCTCACGATAGGCTATCACTTGGGCTAACAGTGCCGGGTCATGACTGGCCAACACCTGCACAGCTAATAGGCCGGCATTCTGGGCGTTGCCGATCGCCACCGTTGCCACCGGGATACCCGCGGGCATCTGCACAATGGAGTAGAGGGAATCTACCCCCTGTAAGTGCCGACTCGGTACCGGCACACCAATCACCGGCAAGGGGGTTAAGGCTGCCACCATTCCGGGCAAATGGGCTGCCCCCCCTGCCCCGGCAATAATGACCTTAAGACCTCGCAGATGCGCGCCTTGGGCAAACTCCACCATCGCCAAGGGGGTACGGTGCGCCGAGAGAATCGCTACCTCGTGGGGAATGGCAAACTGCTCGCAAACGGCGATCGCCCCCTGCATCGTGGGCAGATCCGAATCACTCCCCATGACAATGGCAACAAGCGGCTGGGACATAACAATACCGTAACGTTAGGCGTTAAATGTGACACCGTTTGTCATACTACACGCCTAAAGCCCCTACTCTTAGGATGAAGTTTGTATATTTGTTGCAAAGGCTTTAATCTTCAGGGCAGTTTTCCTAGAATTCGATTACCTTGCTGTCCTAGAAATTTCTGGAACGGCTCCCCCATACGCAACCGTAACGAACTGTAACGACTCACTGCCCATCCATACCGCGAGGATAGCCCCCCATGCCTAACGAGTTGCAAAAATATCGTTTTGTCTGCACCCTCACTTTTGGGGACATTTACGGTCAAGTGATTGTTTGGCTCATCGTCATTTTTATTGGCCTAGCCGCCTCAGTCACTCTTTACAATAATCCCGTCCAAGCCTTTTTGGTGGGTGGCCTGATTCTAGTACTCACGCTCCCCTTTTTACTGTTTGCCTTTGTCACCACCCTCCTCAACCATATTGAAATGCGGCCCGTCACCGTGGGTGAAAAGAAAAAACGCAAGGATGCAGCAGTCACTTCCGCCACGGGTGTTGCCCCGGCCAATTGAGGGGGGCCTGCCATTTGATAAGCGAACGCTAACTTTATGCTCTATTGGCTGACATTTTTACAAGCACTGCCTGCCCCCACCCTGCCGGAAACACCCTATGCTCAGAGGGAAAGCGCGGCCACAACAGCAATGGTGGGTGAAGCGCCGCCAATTGTTGTGGGTCAATTAGGAGGCTTGGGCACGCTGCTTTTCTTTCCGGGGCTGATTGCGGGTATTGTGATCCTGCTGTTCATTAGCGTTTGGGCCTACACCCGCGTTTATGTCATTACCCCCAATAACGAAGCCTTTGTGCGTACTGGCGGCATTTTTGTGAAAAAGAAAACCGTCATTCTTAATGGCGGCTGCATTGCTCTGCCGGGGTTTCATGAACTGACCCGGGTCCCCCTGCGGGAAATTTCCATTGATGTGGAGCGCACGGGCAAGTTAGCAGTGCGCACCCAAGACTACCTGCGGGCGGATATGCGTGTCACCTTTTACGTCTGCATTAACGCCACTGAGGAGGATGTCCTCACTGCTGCCGCGCGCCTCTCCCAAAATAACCGGATTACGCCCGAAGACATTAAGAATGCCCTCGAAAAACGCGCCGATGATGCCATTCGCGCTGCGGCCAAGCACAAGTCCTTAGCAGAAATTGACTCGGATAAATTGGGGTTTGCCCAAGAGGTACTCAATCTGGTGCAGCAGGATCTGCAAAAGGTGGGCTTAACCCTCAACAACATTGCCATCTCCGAGGTGCAAGAGAGCGATACCTACGACGAAAATAATTTCTTTGATGCCCAAGGGGTACGGCTGCGCACCGAAACCATTCAGCGCTCGATTCAGCAAAAACGGGAGGTGGAGCTTTCTACCCGGGTGGCCATTGAGCAAAAGGAACTGGATGCCCAGAAGCGATCGCTGCAAATTGCCGAAGAGCAAGAAGCCGCCCTGTTGAGCCAGCGCCTAAAGGTGGAAGCCCTCAAAGCCCAGCGGGAGCGAGAAATTGAAGAGGCGAAGGCGGCGGAGGCCGCGGCCATTCAGCGGGCTAAGCTGTTGCAGGCGCAGTCGGTCGAAGAGGAAGAAATCCGCAAAAAGCTGGCCATTCAGCAAAAGGAAATTGAAGCCAGCATTGAACTCGAAGAAAAAAATAAGCTCCTGAAGGTCACTCAAGCTCAACAACTGCAAGAGGCAGAAATTGCCGAGATCAATCGCCAGCAACAGGTGGAGGCTAACCGTCTGCAAGCCCAGGTGACTATTGCCGAGTCAGAGCGCTTGGCCCGCCTAGCCCAAGAGGATGTGGCGATCGCCGTGGCCACCAAGAAAAAAGAAAGCCTAATGGCAGAAGCAGAGCGGGCGCGGGCAGAATCGGCGGTCACGACAGCCATCGAAGTGGAAAAAGCAGATCGCGAGAAACATTTAGCCATTATTGCCGCCGAGCGGGAAGCGGCTGAAAAGCGCGTCCTTGATCAGAATGTGGTGGAAATTGATGTGTTCCGGCGGCGGCGCCAAGCGGAAATTGCCCAGCAGGCAGCAGAATTAGAAGCCGAAGCCATTCGTACCCTTGCGGCGGCAAACCGCGATAAGGCCATGGCCGAAGCGGCCGGGATCGAGGCCCTACTCGCGGCTAAAAATGTGATTAGCAATGCCAACCTGACCGCTCAAGTCATTACCAGCCTCTGGCCAGAGTTGGCGAGCCAGTTGCCCGAGGTGCTCAAAGCCCTTGCGCCCCAGCCCGGTGTCATTGGTGATGCTAAAATCTATGCCTTTCCGGGAGCGAACGGTGCCGGAGCGGCAGACATTAACAAACTGCTACTCTCGACCAGTGGCCTTGCCCTGATTAATGCCCTCTTTGAAGAGGGGAAACTGGGTGCCCTGTTAGCACAAATTAAGACGCTGTTGCAGGAAGAAGCTCCAAAGCTTGACCAGGAGTAGCTATGGCCATGCCGCCAGCGCCGTCAACAGTCCTAGGCTCAGCAACGCAATCCAAATAAAGGCATTGGGTAAGGGGGTTGCGGGGGGCGGTGGTGCCGCCGGTGTTGGGGAAGTGGCCGCTTTCCGTTGACGCGGGTGAGCGTAGGGAGAGGTATAGGGGCGATCGCCCACGTGGGACAGATCCGGGATTTGGCTGTACCACTCCGGACGCCGTTTCAGTTGGGGTGCCTCCAAAATGGCCAGTAATCGCCGACTCTCCTGCCGCGTTTGGCGATCGGGATGGCGCTGCAACTGCCGACACAGGGTCACGGCGGCGGTCTGATCCCCCACGGCACTATGGGCCATCACCAGCCAAAGTTGAATTTCCCCTGCCCGCACCACATTGCCCTCGGCTAGGGTGGCGGCTTGACCCAGAAAGTTCACTGCTTGCGCATAGTTGCCCTGCTCAAAGGCGCGCTGTCCCTGCTGCAACAGGGCTGAGATTTCATCCATGCCTTTGTTCTAAAACAAAAAGTAGCGCTGGGCAAGGGGTAACACGGTGGCGGGTTCACAGGTGAGAAGTTCACCATTGGCACGCACCTCGTAGGTTTCGGGATCCACCTCAATGTGGGGCAGGGTATCGTTTAACTTCATGTCCGCCTTACGGAGTTGACGAATGTGGCGCACGGGCAACACCGACTTTTGCAGGTGCAGTTGGGTGGGTAGGCCATTGGCAATCCCCGCTTGGGACATAAACGTGACGGAGGTTGTCGTGCGGCAGCCACCGTAGGCACCAAACATGGGCTGCATGTGCACCGGCTGCGGTGTGGGAATGCTGGCATTGGCATCCCCCATCTGGGCGTAGGCAATCACCCCCCCTTTGATCAGCAGTTCCGGCTTCACGCCAAAAAAGGCCGGTCGCCACAGACACAAATCTGCGATCTTGCCCACTTCAACGGAGCCAAGGTACTCGGCAATGCCGTGGGTAATGGCGGGGTTAATGGTGTATTTCGCCACGTAGCGACGGGCGCGAAAGTTGTCGTGGGTAGCGGCAGGTTGGCTGGGGTCGCTGAGGTGTCCCCGCTGCACTTTCATTTTGTGGGCGGTTTGCCAAGTGCGGATAATGCTTTCTCCTACCCGTCCCATAGCTTGGGAGTCGGAAGAAATAATACTAAAGGCACCCATGTCGTGCAAAATATCTTCGGCGGCAATCGTTTCACGGCGAATCCGCGATTCCGCAAAGGCCACATCTTCAGGAATACTGGGGTCAAGGTGGTGGCACACCATCAGCATATCGAGGTGTTCATCGAGGGTGTTGACGGTGTAGGGGCGGGTAGGATTGGTGGAGGAGGGCAGTACATTGGCTTGGCCGCAGACTTTAATAATGTCGGGAGCATGGCCGCCCCCCGCCCCTTCAGTGTGGTAGGCATGGATAGTGCGGTCGGCAAAGGCGGCAATCGTATCCTCGACAAACCCGGACTCGTTGAGGGTGTCCGTGTGGATGGCAACTTGGATGTCGTAGGCTTCGGCAACGCTCAGGCAGGTGTCAATCGCGGCGGGAGTGGTGCCCCAGTCTTCATGGAGTTTCAGGCCGATCGCCCCCGCTTCAACTTGCTCGTTCAGTCCTTGGGGTTGGCTGCTGTTGCCCTTACCCAAAAAGCCCAAATTCACCGGAAAGGCATCCGCCGCCTGAAGCATCCGATAAAGGTTCCAAGGGCCGGGGGTGCAGGTGGTGGCGTTGGTGCCGGTGGCAGGCCCGGTACCGCCGCCAATCATGGTGGTAATCCCAGAGGCAAGGGCGGTGGCAATTTGCTGCGGGCAAATAAAGTGAATGTGGGCATCAATCCCACCGGCGGTGAGGATCATCCCTTCGCCAGCGATCGCCTCGGTGCCCGGCCCAATAATAATATCCACCCCATCTTGGGTGTAGGGATTGCCCGCCTTGCCAATCTTGTAAATTTTGCCCTCCTTAATGCCCACATCCGCCTTGACCACTCCCCACCAGTCAAGGATCACCGCATTGGTAATCACCACATCCACCGCCCCAGCGGCATTGGCAATGGGCGACTGTCCCATCCCATCGCGGATCACCTTGCCGCCGCCAAACTTGACCTCATCGCCGTAACGGGTGTAGTCGTGCTCCACTTCAATAAAGAGGTCGGTATCGGCTAAGCGCAGGCGATCGCCCACTGTGGGGCCATAGGTTTCGGCGTAGGCACGGCGATCCATCCGATAGCTCACGGGCGTTACTCCACAGCAAAGGCATCTTCTAAGTACTGGCGCACTTGGTACCCTCCCCCCACTGACGAGGGCTGGTACAGCACCAATGCTACATCAAAGCGACAGGGGCTGTCCTGCCACTGGGGTTGCGCCTGCAAAAACGCTTGAGCGGCGCGGATGAGTTTGAGTTGCTTGCGCGGGGACAGCGCCCCCAGCCCGTTGGCATCCCAATTGTGCGGACGGCGCGTTTTCACCTCCACAAAAGCTAATCCCCTAACCGGATGGTAGGCGACTAGATCTAGCTCCCCCCAACGACAGGTCCAATTGCGAGCAACAATCTGCCACTGCCGCGCCTGCAACCACGCCGCTACCGCCGCTTCACCCCCCTCGCCAATCGGATGCATCAATCCCCCTCCCTATCCCTTGCTTGCGCTGGTGAATCAAGCTACAATCAAATAACTCATAGTCGTTTCGAGTTTACTTTAGTCATGACACCGCCACGGATTGAAAACGTTGTGATTATTGGCTCGGGTCCAGCGGGCTACACAGCGGCCATTTATGCTGCCCGTGCCAACCTCAAGCCCTTTATGTTTGAAGGCTACCAAGTGGGGGGCCTCCCCGGCGGCCAGTTGATGACCACGACCGAGGTGGAGAACTTCCCCGGCTTTCCCGAGGGCATTCAAGGGCCACAGCTTATGGCGCGGATGAAGGCGCAAGCGGAGCGCTGGGGCACTGAACTGGTCACCGAGGATGTGATCCAAGTTGATTTTAACCAACGGCCCTTCCTCATTAGCTCTGCCGAGCGGCAGGTCTATGCCCATACGGTGATTATTTGTACGGGGGCAACGGCGAAGCGGCTGCACCTACCCGGGGAAGAGCAGTACTGGACGAAAGGGGTATCGGCCTGTGCCATCTGTGACGGTGCCACGCCCATTTTCAAGGATGCTGAGCTAGCGGTTATTGGGGGCGGGGACAGTGCCGCGGAGGAAGCGGTTTACCTTACCAAGTATGGTTCCCACGTACACCTGTTGGTGCGCAGCGACAAAATGCGTGCCAGTAAGGCCATGCAAGACCGGGTTTTAGCCAATCCAAAAATTACGGTGCACTGGCAAACGGAAGCGCGGGAAATTGTGGGGAATGGCCAGCTGATGACCGGGTTGCGGATTATCAACAAGGCCACGGGGGAAGAGTCGGAACTTGCGGTGCGGGGGCTATTCTATGCCATTGGCCACACCCCCAACACCCAATTATTTAAGGATTTTTTGGAACTAGACAGCGTCGGTTATATTCTGACCCGCCATGGCACCCAAACCAATGTGGAAGGCGTGTTTGCGGCGGGGGATGTCCAAGACCATGAGTATCGCCAAGCGGTTACCGCCGCAGGCAGTGGCTGTATGGCGGCCTTGGATGCGGAACGCTGGCTCTCGGCGCGGGGGCTGATTCAGGAGTTTCACCAAACCGCAACCGCCACGCCAACAACGGAAGCGGCTAAACCCACTGACACGGCAGAACCGGTGTTTGACCCCAATACCATTAAACACCGCGGTAGCTATGCCCTGCGGAAGCTGTTCCACGAGAGCGATCGCCTCCTGTTAGTGAAGTATGTCTCTCCCACCTGTGGCCCGTGCCATACCCTGAAGCCGATTTTGGATCGGTTGGTGGACGAGTTTGAGGGCAAGGTGCAACTCATTGAGATTGACATTACCGAAGACAGCGCCATTGCCGAGCAAGCGGGGGTGACCAGTACGCCCACGATCCAACTGTTCAAAAACAAGGAACTCCTAGAGGTGATTGTGGGCATGAAGCCCAAAAGTCAGTACCGCGAAACACTGCAACGGCATCTCAAATAAATGGGCGGTATTGAAATTTTGTTCATTACCCTTGCGGGAGTTGGAGCAGGATTCATCAATGCCATTGCCGGGGGCGGCACCCTCATTAGCTTTCCCATCCTGATTGCGGCGGGGGTGCCACCCGTGGCCGCTAACATTACCAGTACAGTGGCCTTGGTGCCCGGTTACTTGGGGGCAACCGTGGCTCAACGTCGAGATCTGCGCGGTCAAGGGCAGCGACTGTGGCTACTGATTCCCAGCGGTGTGTTGGGCGGCATTGGCGGGGGCATTCTCCTGCTGACCACCAGTGAGCGACTCTTTAATGTGCTGGTGCCCTACCTCATCCTTTTGGCGGCGCTCCTTTTGGCCCTGCAAGACCCGGTGCGGCGCTGGTTAGTGCAACGCCAACCGCCCGCAAGGGAAAGAGCGACGGAGGCGGTGGGGGCGATCGCGCCGGTCGTCTTGGCGGCACTCTACGGCGGTTACTTTGGTGCTGGCCTGAGTGTGATTCTCTTGGCAGTGTTAGGGGTTGTCCTAGAGGATACCCTGACGCGGCTGAATGGCCTGAAGCAGGCGGTGGCCTTTGCCGTGAATGGTGCCGCCGCCTTATTTTTTGTCTTTTCCGGGCAGGTGGTCTGGCCGGTGGTACTGGTGATGGCGATCGCGGCGGTGCTTGGCGGGGGCATCGGCGGTAAACTGGCTCGCCATGTTAAGCCACGGCTGCTGCGATTCGTGGTTGTTGGCGTGAGTGTGATTGTCGCCCTCCTGTATATGTTCGCCAATCGCTAGTCAGCCAAGCGTTGCCTAGCTCAGGAGGGGTGGCGCTGCTGCAGATCCCGCTCAATAACCTGCTGCAAGGTACGGGTTTGATCTAGGACGGTTTCAATCCCCTCGCTATGGGTCTGGCGCACAAACGTCACTTTGAGTTCCTCTAGCCACATCACCAGCAGATCCTGAATGGCTTTGCCCACCTGCTCCCGCTGCATTTCATGGGTCAGGGTTTGGCCAAATTTTTGCGCCAGTTGACTCACTAAAAGCGTACCTTCGCGGGGTAAGCTGGCGGGGCTGTGGGCGCTGCGCTCAAGCAACTGTAACAGGCGATCAGTGACTTGTTTGGCAATCTCTTGCCGCCAGTGGGCCGGTAACTGCTGTAGCGCCGGAATTTCCGTGAGGCGGCGATAGGGAGGCGCTTGGCGAAACACTTGATCCACACTGTAGGCCACCAACGCTTCAATTTCCGGGCGCAGTTCCGGAATTACGCGGTACAACACCACCTGTACCACCAAGGCAGCCACTTCCCCGAGTTCATCGACATCATTACCGGCAGCCACCCCTTGGGCACGGGGCAGCCAACGGCTAAATTGCCCCCGCTGAATAGCCTTCTGAAGCTGGCTGAGCACCTGCAAAACCACGACTTCCGAAACATCCGTGGCGATCGCTGCCACCACTCCCTGGGAGGCTTGCTCTTCAAGGCTATCGAGGCAAATCACATCCGCCTGATCAAGGCGAATGGCCACCGGAATAATCCGTAGCCATGCCCACGTCGGCGCTAACCACCAAAAGGGAAAAAAGAGGAGGACATCGTACCAGCGCCACAGCATTGCATCCCGCCAATGGTACGCTCGATACTGCCGACTCAGCCAAAAGGTTCGTGCCAAGAACTCCACAAAAAACAGCAAGTTAAAGGGAACATCAATCACATCAAAGTGGTTAACAAAGTTCCCGTCTTCGCCGTAGGCACGCCAATAGTTGCTGGCCATGAGGGGCGCAATCTGCTGCTCAAACCAAGTTAAGTGTTCCTGCCAGTTCTCGGCATTGATGTAATCCGGACTCCAAAAGCGCAGAAATGCCTGCCGTGACGAGGCATCCCGATTGCCAAAGACCTTCAGCCGCATCAGATTCTTAATGCGTTCAAGCGTGCCCGTTTTGTTGGCCAAGGCAAAGGGATTGGTATCCACCATTTCCTCACTGCGCTCTCGTAACTCTGCTAGGAGGGCGGTGGTAGCGGCAGCCTCTACCCCTTCGGTTTCAATCGTGAGCCGGAGTTGGCGCACAAGGGCAAGGTACTGCTCCGTTTCGCGGTGGGGTTGAATCCCTTTAATCGGGTCGTACAGCGGGGTAATGGCCAAGGGCTGGGGCACGTAAATAATGCGTTGAACCAAGGGGATGCGCACTTTCCCCAACAGCCAAAAATCCCGCAGCGGAATATAGGTGAGGTCAAACAGCACTATGAGCAAGTTAAGGCTGGCGATCGCCGCCATCAGGCGTTCGTAGGTACGGTTGAGGGGCTTATCAAACATCAGCACATCTCCATCACGCCGTGCTCTTCCAGTCTCACCTATGGCGGTGAACTTGCTGCGGCGGGAGCATCCGTTTTCCGATGATTCAATAGGGCTTGGGCATTACGGCGCCATTGGGCGGGCTTAATGCGCCTCAGAGCAGAGCCACGGGTCAACTGATCCCAATCTGCCTCCGAGAGGGTGGCCAGTTGTTCTAGACTGGTTTTCAGCAGGGGCGATCGCGGCGCAAAGTCATCAATATCAGTGGGCTGGGCAAAGCGCTGGTTCCATGGGCACACCTCTTGGCAAATATCACAGCCAGCCACCCATCCCTCTAGGTTGGCAGCCATTGCTGGCGGTAGCTCGGGTTGGCGGTTTTCAATGGTGTGGTAGGCAATGCAACGGTTGGCATCCACCACGTAGGGTTCCACAATGGCTCCCGTCGGACAGGCCTCTAAACAGCGGCTACAGGTACCGCAGTGATTCAGGTGGGGGCGATCGCCCTCCAGAGCAAGCGTTGTAATGAGCTCACCTAAGACAATCCATGAACCATAGCGACGGGAAATCACATTACTGTGCTTGCCAATCCAGCCAATGCCCGCCTGCTCCGCCCATACCTTATCCTGCACAGGGCCGGTGTCCACATACCAGCGATAGCTGATCTCAGGCACCTGCTGCTGCAACCACTGACCCAGCGCCTTAAGGCGGCTCCCCACCACCCGATGGTAATCGCGCCCCCATGCGTAGCGGGCAATCTTCCCCTGTTCAGCCTGCCGTGGCGAATCAGCCACAAAGTAATTGAGGGCAACGGCAATTAACGACTGCGCCCCGGGGAGCACCGCCTGCAAATGTTGCCGCCGCGGCGCACTCATCCAGTCCATATCCGCCTGATACCCCTGCGATAACCAGCGTTGCAGGGCGGCTGTGCCGGAAGGATGGTTATCCGAGTAACAGCGCAGATCCACAATGCCCACGTGATGAAACCCAAGATGATAGGCGTAGTCCTTCAGGCTGGCGGCGGTCAGGGTTGGCATAGGAGGTATCCGTCCAAACAGAAAGCCGCCCCTCCTAAGAGAGGCGGTTCACAGTAGCGTTTAGAGCATCAACTCTGAAGAAATTAGCCGTTGATGCTCGGGGCAATCATGGCCACAGGCGCAGACTCCGCACTGGCCAAGTCAAGGGGGAAGTTGTGAGCATTCCGCTCGTGCATCACTTCCATCCCCAAGTTGGCACGGTTGATGATGTCCGCCCAAGTGTTGATCACATTCCCTTTGGAATCAATCACCGAGTGGTTGAAGTTGAAGCCATTCAGGTTGAAGGCCATGGTGCTGATGCCAAGGGCGGTGAACCAGATGCCCACCACCGGCCACGAAGCCAAGAAGAAGTGCAGCGCACGGCTGTTGTTGAAGCTGGCGTATTGGAAGATCAGGCGACCAAAGTAACCGTGGGCAGCCACGATGTTGTAGGTCTCTTCTTCCTGACCAAACTTGTAGCCGTAGTTTTGCGACTCGGTTTCAGTGGTTTCACGAATCAGGCTGGAGGTCACCAGCGAACCGTGCATGGCAGAGAACAGAGCGCCACCAAAGACACCG
>Ga0116211_1000164_pt1 | contig 43393 bp, 34 predicted proteins | sample SaghotsprinmetaG_FD_94484 | JGI IMG/M metagenome (GOLD analysis project Ga0116211, IMG submission 94484) | Hot spring microbial communities from South Africa to study Microbial Dark Matter (Phase II) - Sagole hot spring metaG | ecosystem: Environmental > Aquatic > Thermal springs > Hot (42-90C) ... | reverse complement strand
GGAACGAGTGAAACGATACATCCTGCCTGAAAAAAGAAAACGGCCCAAAGAAAGGACCGTTCGTATTAGTAAAACCCGCTATCCAGTTCGCTCAAAGCATTCTTAAGTGAATGGTGTTAGCCTTTGGGCGGTTTTTTTCGGCTTTAAAGCAGTTAGTTATAACTGGTCTCAAAAGCTTTAATCACCCGCGATACGCCATTCACGTGACGGGCAATTTCAACGGCTTTGTCGGCTTCACTGCTGCTAACCAGTCCCATTAAAAACACTTCGCCGTTTTCAGTGACCACTTTAATATTCAGTGCGCTGACTTCTTTGTCACCAACCAGCAGGCTTTTTACCCTGGTGGTGATCCAGCTATCGCGGCTGCGGGTGGTAAAAGATATCGGGTTACCAACCCGGATCTGGTTTTGGACATCTTTGACACCCTGAATGGGCTGCACCAGAGAGCTCGCCAAATCAACCAGATCCTGGCTTGGTGCCTGGCCGGTGAGCAGCAAAATGCCGTTGTAGCTGTTGACATTAATATGCGCACGTTCTTCCAGCGTTTTGTTTGCTTCCAGCGCCCGCTCGGCTTTTACCACAATGCTGCTGTCATCAATTTGTGAGCCCAGAGTGCGACGGTCAGAAGCTGAAGTGACGGCAGAAGCACCACCGGCCACAACTGCTGCTGCACAGGCTTGTAATAACAGCGTCAGACTGACAATTGCAGTCAGTTTCAGCAGAGGTTTTACATCAGACATCATCATCTCCTTGGTTATTCGTCGTCTTGTTGCGGGAACAAGGTGTTGTCGATCAGTTCACAGACACAATGTAATAAAAAGGCGTAACACTCAAAAATCCGTGCAGGGCGGTGTGCCGGTACTCTGAGTTCAACATCGGTATTGCCCAATAAACCAGACAGCTCACCGTTGTTGTCGACAGTTAAAGCAATAACGGTCATATCTTTGGTCAAAGCGGCTTCGACCGCTTTGATCAGATTATGCTCGTGCCCTGTTAACGACAACACCAATAATATGTCGCCGTCCTGGCCCAGGGCTCTGACCTGACGCGCCAGATAATCCTGATGTTGATTGTCGCTTTGCAGGCCGGACAGTTCGGTTTGCAAAGCTAAAGCCGGCAGGCAAGGGCGTTCAGTTTCAAATTGATCCAGCAGCAGCTGGGAAAAATGGCTGGCCAGCGCCCGGGCTGCACCTTCACCACAACACAATACTTTGCGATCGCTGACCAACGCCTGCACTATGGTCAGGGCTGCGGCTTCAATAGGCTCAGCCAGCGCTTCGCCTGTGGCGATCATCGTCTGGATATTCTCGGTAAACAGCTGCCGGATATGTTCTTGCATGCGCGATGGTCCTGCCTTGTTCGTTAAAATGCGTTTTTAATCCATTCGATTTGGTAGGGGCTGTCGCCGGTAATAGCTACCACATCAAAACGGCAGTCCGCCTGTTTTTGCTGTTGCTGTAAAAACCAGGCGGCGGTTTGCCTGAGTTTTTGTTGTTTACTCAAGGTGACTGCGGCGGCAGCGCCACCAAAAAGATTGTTTTGCCGGTATTTGACTTCGACAAACACCCATTGTTTTTGTTGCTGGCAGACTAAATCCAGTTCACCAAAACGGCAACTGACATTACGTGCCAACAACGTCAGCCCCTGCTGCTGCAGGTATTTCAGGGCCAAGTCTTCAAAAAAAGCACCTTTGGAGTTACCGCCCTGCATCTGGCTGTTGTCCTTTAGTTGTTTTTTGCCGCATCCAGCGCCGTTAATTTGCCTTTACCATAACGGGCCACAGTTAATTGCCGCTGAATATTTTGGTCCTGGCCAAGGCGTAAACTGCCGGTCAGGCCATGGTGCAGCATGGCCGGAAATTGCTGTTGTTGTTTCAACCGGCCAATCAGCGCCATAGCGTCATAACCCATGGCAAACAGCCGTTGTGAGGTTTCATCCTGCTCGGCAAAAAGTTGTTCATACTCGGCGCGCAGTGGCAGTTTGGGCTCCTGCGGCACCAACCAGGGCATTTCGGTTAGGGTCATGCCGGCTAAATCACGGATATCGGTGCGATCTATGGCCAGGCTGTGGCTGCGCGAACTGGCATAAATAGGTAAAGCCGGTGCAGTTGGACTCACACTGACATCAATAAAAGGTTTAAATAACCGGGTTTGGGTTGGGTCGGCCAGCAGGTAAATAGCGTCGACATCCTGCCTGCTGTGCATTTCGGCATTGACAGTGCTGCCGGCATATTTGCTGATTTCATTGACCCGCGCCGTGCTGGCGGCTGTTTCTAAAAAGGTGGTGATGAGGCTGCGCAGCTCTTCCTGAGTGTTAAAGCTGTAACTTTCGACTTTGTCGCCGTTTTTTGCCTGCCACAGCTGTTGGAAATGCTGTGCCATCCGCTGGTTAATCGGGCTTCGGGCGCTGATCAGCACCGGATGCCGGTAATGGCGCTGCTGGAATAATTCCACCATTTGTGCCGCTTCATCTTCGGCACTTAACGCAAAATAAAACTGATCAAGGTTTGGCTGGTTATTGGCCTGTTTGCTGTTTAAAAACAGCGTCGGCCAGCGCCAGTTGGGTAAAGTTTGCAGCTTATCCACATCTTCTCTGAGTAGCGGCCCCACCACAAAGTCAATTTGTGCGCTTTCAAGAGCGGCCAGAATTTGTTCCGGGCTTTGGCCGCTGTCGATAAAATGCAGGCTGCGCTCCGGGGTCTGGTTGCTGGCGGCCACCATGCCCAGTTGCACTGCTTCACCCAGGGCTTTCAGATTGCCGGATAAAGGTAAAATCACGCCTACTCTGGCCGGCCGATAAGCCGGTGTGCTGGCAAGTTCGGTAATGGCTTTAGGTAAAGCTGACAGCTGTGGCATGCCCGGATGGCGTTGTTGCCAATCATCCAGCGCTTGTTGCATCGCTTGTTGTTGACCGGCAAAAGTCACGGCAATCTCCACCAGATTTAACCAGGCGGCCGCGCGGGGGCGGGCATCTTTGGCCAGAGTGCTGCGTTGCTGCGGGCTTAACTGCACCAGATTTTGCCAGAGTAAATTTTGCAGTTCAGCGTCGGCACCAGCATTACCGGCCAGTTCATCCTGGGCAAACAACCAGCGTAACGCACTCTGCAACTGCTTGTTGTCAGATAAAAAGTTCGCCGCCAGTAAGGTAAATTCAGCGCGGTCAGCCGGTGCAACTTCGGTCAGCTCACTTTGTGCTAACAATAATTCAGCAGCGGCAAATTGCTGATTAACAAGGTAACTTTGCAACAGAGGCAGCATGTTTTGCTGGCGGATCTGGCCATAAGCCGACAAACGTAAATTGTGGCTAATGGCCAGGCTGCGCTCAGGTTTTAGCTTTTCTTCCAGCAGGGTTTTGGCTTCCTGCAGTAAGTCACGCTGTTGTTGCTCAAATGCATCAGCGGCAATAGCGGTCACAGCTTGTTCAACCTGCTGATAACTGACTTCACCGGCGTTTGGGTCCAGCTTAAAAACTTCAGCTTCTGCTTCGGGTTTTTCCACCACAACAGGGCTGGTGGTCGTCACTGCAGCAGGTGTAGCTGCGGGCGGCGGAGTTTGGCTGCAACCGGCCAGAATAACCACAGCACTCAACACAGGCGCAATTGCCGGGCCAAATGCCGAATGAAGGGAACACCAAAGTGGGAATTTGCTGGATTTCACAATGCACAGTTACAATAGCCGACGAATGGCTGTCATCTTATACCATTTCTGTGACCGGATCACGCCAGCCTCAGGGCTGAGTTGTTGTTCTGGCTGATTTTTTGCCGCGGGCCCCTTGCCTTGCCAGACAAAGGAAAAACCTTATGACTTCTGCCCACCCAAGCCCGGCTGCCGGAACTTTGTATATTGTGGCCACCCCTATCGGCAACCTGGACGATATCAGCCAGCGTGCGCTTAAAACTTTAACTTCAGTGGCCTGGGTGGCGGCTGAAGACACCCGTCATAGCGGTAAGTTACTGAGCCATTTTAATATTTCGGCGCGGTTTTTATCTTTGCATGATCATAACGAAAAACAACGTGCTGCCAGTTTGTTGCAAAAACTGCAGGCCGGAGAAGATGTGGCCTTGGTGTCCGACGCCGGCACACCGCTGATTTCTGACCCGGGTTATAGTCTTGTCCGGTTATGCCGTGACGCCGGGGTACGGATAGTGCCTATTCCTGGCCCCTGCGCTTTAATTGCGGCTTTATGTTGTGCCGGTTTGCCCACCGACAAATTTCATTTTATTGGCTTTTTGCCGGCCAAATCCGGTCAGCGCCAACAGGTACTGAAAGAGATCCCGCCAGCTGTGGGTACTGTGATTTGTTATGAAGCGGCGCGCCGCGTTAAAGACACCCTGGCCGATGTGGCTGCTGTGTATGGCGAAGAGCGTGAGCTGGTGCTGGCCAAAGAGCTCAGCAAAACTTTTGAGCATTTTTGCCATGGCACTGCGGCCAGTATCACAGCCTGGCTGGAGGAAGATCCGCAGCGTTGTCAGGGGGAGATGGTGCTGATGATAGCGCCGCCTGCCGCCAAAGCGGACGATGATATCAGCGCTGTGGCCCAGCAAAGCTTAAAGTTGTTAATGGCCGAGTTGCCACTGAAAAAAGCCGCGGCCTTAACGGCAGAAATTCACGGTGAAAAGAAAAACGCCCTGTATAAACTGGGGTTAAGCTGGGGCGCTGCTGACTAAAACGATATGCCCCAGGCTGCAGCTGAGTTGATATTTGCAGCTGGGCAGCACAACCGGCGCTGGTTAAGGCGCCGGCAGTTTCACCACCACATCAATAGGGCAGACTTCAACACAGGTGGGTTTGTCATAAAACCCCACACATTCAGTGCATAAGTCCGCATCAATCTGGTAAATCCTGTTGCCAGGGCTGCCGTCCGGGTTTTGCAGGCGCTGCAGTGAAATAGCGTTATTCGGGCATTCAGGCGCGCACATATCACAATTAATGCAGTCGGCTAAAATAGTCAGCGCCATCAGGCACAACCCTGCATTTGGCTGTCAGATGGCGGCAGATCGCGGATAATCAGCACAAAATCCGGCGACATGCCGTCCGGCAACTGCAGTTGCACCTGATGGCCGGCGCCAGGCGCGCGTTGTATTGGCACACCTTGTTTATCCCAAAGTTCCATCAGGCAAATATGCTGGTTGCCCTGAGGTGACATCAACAGCAACAGATCCCCAACGAAAAACTGATTTTTCACCTCAACCCAGACCCGGTTTGTGCCTTCGACTTTGCCTGTGATTTCACCAACAAACTGCTGTTTGTCGCTGGTAGATGCACTTTTGTCATAGTTTTGCAGTTCGCTGATGGGAATATGGCGGCGTAAAAAACCTTCGGTATAACCGCGTGATGCCAGGCCATCCAGCTCATCGAGCAAAGCCGGATTAAAAGGCCGGCCAGCCACTGCGTCATCAATAGCGCGGCGGTAAATTTGTGCTGTGCGGGCAGCATAATAAAACGACTTGGTGCGGCCTTCGATTTTTAAGCTGTGCACCCAGGCGCGGGTCAATCTGTCCACATGCTGCACTGCTCTTAAATCTTTGGAATTCATAATATAAGTGCCGTGCTCATCTTCAAAAGCCGGCATCAGTTCACCCGGTTTTTGCGGGTCACTGAGCAGAATAATATCGTCAACAGGACTGGCTTTATCCTGGTTTGTTGTCGTTTTGGCCGGCACAAACTGCCCGACGGCATTTTCTGTAGCTGTTGTTACCTGATAAGGCCAGCGGCAGGCATTGGTGCAGGTGCCCTGATTCGGGTCACGTTTGTCCATATAACCCGATAACAAACAGCGGCCGGAATAAGCCATACACAAGGCGCCATGCACAAAAACTTCCAGCTCCATATCCGGCACTGTGTTGCGAATGTACTCAATTTCTTCCAGCGCCAGCTCGCGCGACAAAATCACCCTGCTGATGCCTTGCTGTTGCCAGAACTGCACTGCAGCCCAGTTCACCGTATTGGCCTGCACCGACAAATGCAGCTCCATCTGCGGGAAATGTTGTTGCATCAGATAAATCACACCTGGATCGGACACAATAAGGGCGTCTGGCTGCAGTTTCACCACTTCAGCAATGTCTTCCACCAGGGTGTCGAGCTTGGCGTTATGGGGGGCGCTATTGAGCACACAATAAAACTTCTTGCCCAGGGCATGGGCTTCGGCAATACCGATGGCCAGATTGGCTAAATCAAATTCGTTATTGCGTACCCGCAGGCTGTAGCGGGGCATACCGGCATACACAGCGTCGGCGCCGTAGGCAAAGGCAAAACGCATGGCTTTGAGTGTGCCTGCTGGTGATAACAGCTCAGGCTGAAAGGCTGTGGCGGCAGAATTTTGCATCAAAAGCACCCCGTTTAAAAAAATGGCGCGAAGTTTGGCAAAAAGCGGCGCCAGAGGTTTTGATCAGGCGCAAACTTTGTTGCATTGGGTGGCATTCAGCAGCGGGTACTGGCTGATGGGGTTGTTATGGCTGCACCAGTACAGTGCATTGATGACAGTTGTTGCGCTGCCCTGGCGCAGCATTGTCGTTGTGAATACGTATTCATGTTGTTTCTGGTGCAAGCACTGGTTAATTAATAGGCTGGGTAAATAAAAAAATGAAATGGCTCAGGATGATGCAGTAATAGTCCCCGCCATTAGGATTAGACAAAACGGGGACATGATAATGTCAGAGTTTAAACGAAGTGCCTTGATGCTGGCGCTGGCTGCGGCTGGTGTCTGCCCCTGGTTGGCCAGCGCCGACACCAAAGCTTTACAGCAAAACAACAATCAGCCGGCACAGGCTCCCGCCGCTGTTGAAAGCAGCAGTAAAAAAAGTGACAAAGAACAAATCGAAGTGATTGAGGTGCGCAGTTTTGCCGGCAGCCTGATCCAATCTCTGAACGTCAAACGTTTTAACGACACTGTGTCTGAAACCATTTCGGCTGATGATCTGGGCGCTTTGCCAGATGTGTCGATGGCCGATGCCTTAACCCGCTTGCCCGGGGTGTCAGCGGTGCGTACCGGTGGTCAGGCGTCAGAAATTAATATCCGCGGTATGGAAGGTGGTTTTGTGTTTTCTACCCTCAATGGCCGTGAGCAGGTATCGACCAATGGCAAACGTAATATTGAGTTTGACCAATATCCATCTGAGTTGATTAACTCGGCTGCAGTGTATAAATCACCCAAAGCCTCGCTGATTGAAGGTGGTGTGGCAGGTTCAGTTGAACTGCAAACCGCCAGTCCGCTCAAAGCCGCCGAACAGCATAACTTTGTGGTCAATGCCCGTGGCAGCTTTAACGACAGGGCCGATGAAGTGTCGGATGCCACCGAGGTGGGCGACAGATTCAGTTTTTCTTATCAGGGCAAATATCTGGATGACACTTTAGGTTTGTCTTTGGGTTATGCAAGGTTGTTCCAGCCCAGCGTGTCCACTCAGTTTGTTGGTTTTAACTACAACAATGAAAAAGATGTTGATGCTGTCAAAGGCGACAGCACACCGGCTGAACTTATTAGTGAAGGTTTTGAAATGCAGCATCGCGGCGGTGAAGAAACCCGCAACGGTTATGTGGCTGCGCTGGAGTGGGCGCCGGATGAACGGCTCACCGTCAAAGCCGACGCTTTTATTTCCAAGTTCGACACCAAAGCTTTTGCCCGGGGTTTTCGCGCCAAGTTTGAAAGCAGCGGCGCTATTATTGATAACGCCATTATTAAAGACAATCTGATGATTGGCGGCACCATTAAAAGGGCCAGCGACGGCAACACCCGCGTTGAAATGGTCAACGACGACAACACCGACTTTGACGAAGTACGCAGTTATGGTTTTAACACCGACTATCAGCTGACTGATGATTTATCGGTGAATCTGGATATCGCCCATTCATCGTCCAGCAGTAACTTCAGAAACGGTTTGCTCTGGTCGCTGGCGTCCACCGACGCCAATGCGGCTAAGCCGGTGGTGGATCCTAATGTGTCTATTACCTATCTGCTGAACGGGCTGAACCTGCCCAGCATAGGGATTAATCAGGCGGCATCCTTTACTGACATTAATAAAATGCTGGTCAGTAAATATGGTATTTACCCAACGTTGAATACCGACGAAGTTGATGCATATCGCCTTGATTTTACCTACAAAATTGACAATCCCATCGTCAGCTCACTTGAAGCCGGCCTGCGTTATTCGGAGCGCGATTACACCAATGACCGCCAGGTGTTTGAGTTTGGTGCCGACAATATGTTTCTGGCCAGTGAAGCGCCGCTGCGTTTAACACAAAATATGGTGAAAGTCGTAGATTTTAAAGGCGATTTTGCCGCTTTTCCGAGCTACCTTGCCATCGATTTAAATAAAGCGCTGGCCGCCTGGTTCCCGAACGGCGTACCTCAACCGAAACAAACCTGGGGCAATGGTTATGCCGGCCTTGCCAATCCGGTTGCTGGTGGTAAATCCACGCCCTGGAGTGTGTTTGAAAGTGGTGATGTGTATGAGGATGTCACGGCTGCTTATCTGATGGCCAATATCGACACTGAGGTGTTTGGTTTACCGCTGACCGGCAACCTGGGTGTGCGGATGGTGGAAACCAAACAACAAGCCACCAACTTAACTTATGTGAATGGTGATGCCAGTCAGGGCGCACAATACATTACCGACGAAGCCGGTTTAGTGTCAGACGATTATGCACCTTCCATTGTTGGCATGAAATACCGTGATTATTTACCTCAGCTCAACCTGAATCTGGCTTTAACTGACAACGACCAGCTGCGCTTTGCCGCCGCCAAAGTGATGTCACGTCCGCCTATTAACCAGCTGTCGGCTGTCACTACTTTTAATGTGGCAAGCAATGGTGATGTCACAGGCAGTGCCACCAAAAGTCCGTTTTTAAAGCCGTTTTATGCCGAGCAGTTTGACCTGTCGTACGAGCGTTATTTTGAAGATTCCAGTGGCGCTTTTGTTGCTGCGGTGTTTTACAAAAACATTAAATCTTTTATTCAACAGGACACTATTACCGACTTTGATTTTGCTGCGGCCGGTTTCCCGCTGCCGGCTTATGTGCCTGGCACTGAACCTGGCAACCCGGACGGTTTACCGCCTCGTACACCCAATCCGATTGGCGATTATTCCACTGCGGTGAATAACGATGAAGGTGGTTATATCCGTGGGGCAGAGCTGGCTTACACCCAGGTATTTAAGTTTTTACCTGAGTTCTGGCAAGGGCTTGGTCTGAGCGCCAGTTATTCCTACACCGAAAGTGAAATTTCCACTGAAGTGCAAAACGGCCGGCAAAGTTTTAAAGCTGACTTAAAAGGTTTGTCACCCAATGTGTTTACCGTCACAGCCTTCTTTGAATATGAAGGTTTCGAAACCCGCTTAAGTACAAGATTCCGCGATGATTTTGTGTCGGATCAGTCGGCGCTGCAGGATCAGGAAATCCGTTATGAAGCAGAAATGGTGATGGATTATCAGGCCTCCTATCAGGTGACAGAACAACTGGGGCTGTTGTTCCAGGTGAATAACCTACTGGACGAACCAACCAAAAGTTACTGGGGTGATACCGCCTATACCGGCACCATCCAGTTTTTTGGCCGCCAGTATTACCTGGGTGCCACTTACAGTTTTTAAGGCTGCCTGTTGTTGCGGGGCAAAGGCCCCCGACTAAACCGAATACACGGAGTGAGCAAAATGAACAAAATGTTGTTAGTGAATCTGGCCAGCCTTAGCCTGACCGCCCTGCTGCTGAGCGGCTGTGGTGGTACAGGTTCAGACACAGCGCCGGCCCAGTTATTGTTAAGCTGTAATGTACCCCAGGTACCCAACGCCCAGGGCACTGCCTGTGTGGATCCTCAGCCACTGAAATGTCCGGCGCCGCAGTTCCCGGACGCGCGTAATGAAAAATGTGTTATCGGTTATAACCCCAAGTTACCTGAGCCTGTGCTTTATGCTGGCCAGAATCAGGCCGTGGTGTTTTTTAATAAAAAAGGCGGTTATGACGGTTACCGTCTGCACACCTGGAATAACGAAAGCTGTGACGCTTATACCGCCGACTCTTTAGCAAAATCCTGGGACAATGGCCTGGAAATCAGTGGTGTTGACCCTGTGTACGGCGCTTATTGGCTGCTGAATTTAAAACCCGGTGTCAAAGGCAAAGAAGGCGCCTGCGGTAACTTTATTATTCACGTGGGTACAGACGACGCCGGCAAGGCGCTGGGTGCCAACGACGCCAAAATGGATTTAGGGCCAAAACAACCGGAAAAACTGGTTGCCATGAGCTGGACCTTTAACGCCAATGCTTCGGTATATATTTACCCGATAGATTCATTGGGCGTGCAGATTGCCGACAATGCTGCGCACTGGCTGGATCGCAGCACTTTAGTGTGGAATGGCGATACCGCCGGTGTCAGTAAATTTAAATTGCACCACAGTGCGGCGGCTGATTTAGCCATCGACAGCGACACTTTAACCATCAACGGTGAAGCTGTGGAGCTGACGCCTTCAGCCTTAACCGATGAGCAAAAAGCGCTGGTGCCGCATCTGGCAAACTGGCCGGCCTACAAAACCAGTGTCAGCGCTGAACAAGCCAAAACCATGGTGAAAAACCAGCTGGTACTGGCGTCTTACGACTCGGCCAATAAACTGATTGGCGCCTCCTATGTGCAGGCCGCCAAAGTGCTGGATGATTTATACACCAGCGCTGCCAATGACGCTGATGAGGCAACATTGGGTGTAGTGTATGACGGTAGCACTATTAAAACCTCAGTCTGGGCGCCAACAGCACGCAGTGTGAAGTTAAAAGTGTATAACGCCGCCAAAGCTTTAACCGCGACCCATGCCATGACGTTCGACAGCAATAGTGGTATCTGGTCTTACAGTGGCGCAGCGCCCAGTTTAAACCGCGCTTTTTATCGATTTGAGGTTGAGGTGTACCATCCGCAAACAAAAAAAGTAGAAACCATTGAAGCGACTGACCCCTATTCGGTCAATACCGCCACCAATGGCCGTTACAGCCAGTTTGTGAACCTTGCTGATGCCGACACTAAGCCTGCCTTGTGGGATAACCACGAAGTGCCCGCTGCAGCCAACCCAGAAGATATCGTGATTTATGAAGGTCATATCCGCGACTTCAGTGCCCGCGATACGTCGGTCTCTGCCGCCAACCGCGGTAAATATCTGGCTTTTACCGAGACCGACTCAGCGCCGGTGCAGCATTTAAAACGTTTAGCTGACAGTGGCTTAACACACTTTCATGTACTGCCGGCCACAGATATGGCAACAGTGAATGAAGACGCCAGCAAAAGGGTGGATTTAACCTCAACCGTGGCTGAGCTTTGCAAAATTAATAACAAAGCGGCGATCTGCCTGGAAAATGGCGCCAGTAAACTGGAAGATATTTTTAAAAGCTATCAAAGTTCGGGTGAAAACGCCCAGGCCTTAGCCGACGCCATGCGCCCAAGCGACAGCTTTAACTGGGGTTACGACCCACATCATTTTAATGTGCCTGAAGGTTCTTATGCCTCCAGCCCTGAAGGTGTGGCCCGTATTAAAGAAATGCGCGCGATGAACCAGGCGCTGCACGGACTTGGCCTTAGGGTAGTGCTGGATGTGGTGTACAACCACACCAGTTCATCGGGCCTTTTTGATAACTCAGTGTTCGACAAAATAGTGCCGGGTTATTTCCACCGTTATAACGCTGTGACAGGTGCGATGGAACGTTCTACCTGCTGTGAAAACACCGCCACTGAACACAAAATGATGCAGAAGTTTGTTGCTGATTCTTTAGTGCTGCTTGCCAAAGAATATAAGTTTGACGGCTTTCGGTTTGACATTATGGGTCATCATCCAAAAGACGCGATTTTAGCGGCGCGCGAAGCCGTGAAAGCTGTGGATGCCGACAGCTACTTTTATGGTGAAGGCTGGAATTTTGGTGAAGTCGCCAACGATGCCCGTTTTGTGCAGGCGCGCCAGGCCAATCTGGCCGGTACTGAAGTGGGCAGCTTTAACGACAGGCTGCGTGACTCAGTGCGTGGTGCGGCGCTTTTTAGCAACAACGCTGATGTGGGTAAACTGCAACAACAAAACTTTATTGAAATTGGTTTAGCCGGCACCTTAAAAGATTTTGTATTAAAAGACTATCAGGGCAACACAGGGACTGCCGGTGGTGTGATCTGGAATGGTCAACCAGCAGGTTATGCTGCTGATCCGGCGGACATTATTAACTATGTGTCCAAACACGATAATGAGTCCTTGTGGGACAAACTGCAGCTGGAGCTGGCCGCAGATATCAACATCGACAACAGGGTGCGTATTCATAATATGGCGCTGGCGATTCCGATGCTGAGTCAGGGTATTCCGTTCCTGCAAATGGGCGATGACTTACTGCGCTCTAAATCACTGGACCGTAACAGTTATGATGCCGGTGACTGGTTTAACTTTGTTGATTTCAGCAAACAAAGCAACAACTGGAACGTGGGTTTACCGCTGGCGCAAGACAACAAAGCCAACTGGACCCGCATTGCGCAGGTGGCCAATAACCCCAATACCACGGCTTATCCGGAGCATATTGCTTTAGCATCTGATGTATTTGCCGAGTTTTTACAAATCCGCAAAAGCAGCCCGCTGTTCCGTTTAACCGCGGGCGCTGATGTGATGGCACGGGTGGGTTTTCACAATATTGGTAAAAACCTGACCCAGGGCCTGATTGTGATGAGCATTGACGACGGCACAGGCCTCACTGATTTAGACCCTGCCCATGATGCCCTGGTGGTGGTGCTGAACGGCACAGCCATGGAGAAAACCCATAAAGTGCCTACAGCTCAGGGTTTTGTGCTGCACAGCGTGCAACAAAATTCAGCGGACTCAAAGGTGCAGGACAGCCGCTTTAATACCGTAGGCAACGACGGTGAATTTGTGGTGCCAGCTTACACAGCGGCGGTTTTTGTGAAGCCACAACAAGGAGCACAGGGCGCTGGCCTTAAAGCCGATGCCACTATGGGCGCGCCTGATATTGCACCTTATGGTTTAACCACCGTCTTTGTACGTGGTGGTATGAATGGCTGGGGTGAAGTGGATGCCTTTAGTTATGTCGGGGATGGGGTTTATAGTGCACGGGTGACCCTGTCTGCCGGCAGTCACGAGTTTAAAGTGGCTTCAGCGGACTGGTCGACGGTCGACTTTGGTGCCAAATCAGGCGAACAAGAGGTGCAGTTTGGTGTGGCACAAACCCTGAACCGTCAGGGCGCGAACCTCAAAGCCAACTTTAATGCCGGTACCTATGTGTTTACGCTTGATGCCAGAGTCGCAACAGCACCTGTGCTGACCGTCAGTGAATATGTGCCTTATGGCAGCACCAAAGTTTATTTACGCGGCAGCCTCAATGGCTGGAGTGAAAACAACCCCTTTAACTATGCCGGTAACAACAGCTACAGAGTCACAGTGAATCTGGCAGCCGGTAACTACGAGTTTAAAGTGGCTTCTGCCGACTGGTCGACCGTTGATTTTGGTGCAGCCGCCGGTGATGGCGTGGATGTGGTATTAGGCGCAGCAAAACCGCTGGGACGCAGTGGCGCCAATTTAAAACTGGCGCTCTCTGAAGCAGGCAATTATCAGTTTAGTGTCAATGCCAGCGATGCAGCAGCACCTGTACTGACAGTAACAAAACAGCCGTAACGCTTTACAACGGCAACAAACAAAGGCCGGCTTGATTGCCGGCCTTTTTGTTTGATGTTTAACATCAGCTTAAGCTGTAGTTGACCTTGAAGATCCTGAATGGGGGTCTTAGTTTGGCGCTGCGATATCTTTGATATCCACATGGCCTTCACCTTTACGATCATAGGGGGCCAGCATTTTTGCCACTTTAAAAGACTGTTCTGCCCGGGCAAAACTAATCAGCGGTAAACCGTTACAAACCACTTTATCCACTGCGGTCTGGATTTTAATCCGATGTTCTTTCAGTGCGTTTTTCAGGCCAAGTCTGTCATCCTGACGGGTTTCGGTGCAAATTTTTACCAAAGCGTTGTAGCCATAAGGTTGTTGCTCAGTCTGACCTGCGCCAGCCTGGAAGGCAAAACACGCAACCACCAGAGCTGTAACTAACGAGAATCTTGCTTTCATCTGCGTTTCCTCTGAGTGATGTGATCCCTGCTGATCACGACTGCAGTGTGGCAGAGCCCGCGCCTGGAAACAGAGGTATTGTGACTAAAGGGTGAAGTTTTGAGCCTAAGGGACAAGTGGCATAAAATCAGTGACGGATGTCACAGCTCTGGTGATATTGGTCGTCAGCTCAGTGGCAGCGCCTGTGTTAAAACGCGTTGCCACAATAGTGCAGCTGATAACTGCCGTCTTGCCTGAGCTGAATAATCCGGCCTTGTTGACCACCGGTGTCACTGTCGCAAAAGCGGATCTGATGTGTGTTGGCAAAAGCCAGCACAGCGTTGAGATTCTGCTGGCCAATAGCAAAATAATCGCGCTCGCCGCCAATGCTGGCACCACCAAATAAACGCCATTGCCACTGCTGCGCTGGTGCCAGCTGTTGCACAGCGCTGTATAACACCGGCAAGCTGTGATCAGCAAAACGATAATCGGCCGCCACTTTGCCCTGGCCACCCGGCAAAACCAGATGGCAAATAGCCAGATTTCCAGTTGGGTTGTGGCTGGCACAGACTGCGACACAAGAGCCGAGCAGGGTTTGGATCAAAGGATAACCGGCGCCCACATACAACTCACCGGGCTGCAGATACAGTTTGCCCGGCCTTGACCAGGCGCTATTGGCAAAATGCTTGTCGAATGGTGCTGAAGACGTCATAACTAAGCTGGCTAACTTGTGACTGCGGATGATGCAGGTGTAGCAGTTATAGCGGCAAAAAATCGTACAAAAATGTACAGCAGCGCTGGCGAAAGCGCCGCTTCTGTTAAAAAATCTGCTGAAAAACAGCAGCTTAGGGGGTTGTTGTTGCGGTATATCTTGTTATTGCTTCAACCACTAATTTAAATAGTCACGCAATAACGACTGCAGCTCACGTTTAAAACGGCGCGACACCGGTACCAGGCTGTGGTCGGTCAGCTCCAGCAAATACACCCCACGTTGTAAACTCAGTTGCTTCAGATGATGCAGGTTCACCAGGGTGGAACGGTGAATTTGCACAAAACATTTGGGCAACCTGGGCAAAATAGCTTTAAGGGTATCACGCACCACATGATTGCCGTCCGTGGTGTGAATACATAAATAATTGCCGGCCGATTGGATCATCAGCACACCGGGTTCATCCAGGCTCAGTATCGAATGACCATTGTGAAACTTCAGTTTGGCCGGGTAAGGGCTGTAACTTTGTTCCGGTTGCTGGCGCAGCAAACTGTGGGCATTCATTAAAGTGCGCGCCAGATGCAGCCGGTTGACCGGTTTTAATAAAAAATTAAAGGCATAACTTTCCACCGCCAGGTAAGCATCCTGTTCGCGGTGACTTTGAGCTATCAGCAGCGGCGGCTGGTAAGGGGTTTTGTCACTAAACAGCAGCTGCTCGTCGGGTAAACCTGGCAAATGCATATCCAGAAAAATTAAATCAGGCGGTTCTTTACATTGCTGCTGCAGCTCGTTGTAGTCGTGACAACAGCTTTGCAGCTGCAAATTGGGGTAATAACTCAACAGTCCTAATAAGTGACGGCAAGATTGCAGATCACTGTCGGCAACCATCAATTTTAGCGGGGGCATTCCTTGCTCCATGCTCTGGTTTCAGGTGCCTCAGTATAGGCGTTGCTCTGCGGTAGCACCAAAGCAGATACTGCTAAAAATCATTCGGTAACAATAAGTTAAACTGACTTGTTTGGGTTATATTTCTGTGATTTTCTTGCGCATCCAAGCCTGAATTTGGCGAAAATCGCTAACGCCGATGCTGTTCTGCTTACAACTTTTCACATTTTAGGGAAGCCCTTACATGGTAGGGCAACAGCAGTGCTGTCAACTTAAGCGGCCAGTTGGCGGAAGCAGCATAAAAAAGCCGGTGCGGGCACCGGCTTTGTTCAGTCAGCATACATGGTGCTGCGGTTGTGTGCTGTTAGTTCACTGCAGTTTTTAAACCACGGCGGATCAGCAGTGCATCTGTAGTTGGTTCCTGACCACGGAAGTTTTTATAAGCTTCCATTGGTGGCAGGGTGTTGCCGACAGATAAAATGTGTTTACGGAAGTTCACGCCGTTTTCCAGTTTCAGACCACCCTGCGACTGTACAAAAGCGTAAGCGTCTGCTGCCAGAATTTCTGACCACATATAAGCGTAATAACCGGCTGAATAACCGCCGCCAATAGAGTGGCTGAAGTAAGTTGATTTATAACGTGGTGGTACAGCAGCAATGTCTACACCGTGTTTTTTCAGCGCGTCTTGCTCAAATTTTTCCACGTCAGGGATCTCAGTGCCTGGTTTTAACGCATGCCATTCCATATCCACTAAAGCGGCCGCCATATATTCCAGGGTGTCAAAACCCTGGTTAAAGCTGCGTGACTTCATAATTTTGGCCAAAAGTTCAGCCGGAATTGCTTCACCTGTTTTGTAGTGTTTGGCGTAGTTGGCAATCACTTCAGGGTAAGCGGCCCAGTCTTCCTGGAAGGTTGACGGGAATTCAACAAAGTCGCGGGATACTGAAGTACCAGAGAGCGTCGGGTATTTTACTTTGGAGAAAATACCGTGCAGGCCGTGGCCTAATTCGTGGAACATAGTCGTCACATTGTCATAGCTCACCAGGGTTGGTTCGCCGGCCGGGCCTTTTGGAATGTTCATCACGTTGACCACTACTGGTTTAGTACCGGCCAGGTCGCTTTGATCCACAAAAGAGCTCATCCAGGCGCCACCACGTTTGCCGTCACGGGCAAAATAGTCAGCGTAGAAAATAGCAATGCTGCTGCCGTCGGCGTCAAACACTTCATAAGCTTCTACATCCGGGTGGTAAACCGGTAAGTCAGCACGTTTTTTGAATGTAATACCAAAGAGTTTGTTCATGGTGAAGAACACACCATCGTGCAGCACACGGTTAAACTCAAAGTATTGTTTTACTTCGTTTTCGTCTAAGTCATATTTGGCTTTACGCACTTTCTCAGCATAAAACTCCCAGTCCCATGGCTGCAGCTCAAAATCACCGCCTGTGGTTTTGATCATTTCCTGAATAGCAGCAGCTTCCAGTTTGGTGTTGGCAACCACGGCTGGCACCATGCTACCCAGCATGTCCATCACCGCCTGTGGTTTTTTCGCCATAGCTTTTTCCAGCTGGTAATCAGCCCAGCTATCAAAACCTAACAGTTGTGCACGTTCAGCACGGATTTGCGCCAGGCGAGCCACCAGAGGTCTGTTGTCGGTGTCACCTTTGGTGCCGCGGTAAGCAGATGCTTCCCAGATTTGCTGACGCAGTTCACGGTTTTCCAGCACAGCTAAAGCTGGCTGACGGGTAGTGTTGGTCAGTTCAATCACATATTTGCCTTCCTGACCACGGGCTTTGGCGCCTTCAGCAGCAGCCTGAATTTCAGCTTCTGAAAAACCAGCCAGTTTGGCTTTGTCATCGACAAAAATTGCGATGTCTTTGGTGATTTTTAACAGGTTCTGGCTGAACTGGTTGGTCAGCTTGGAATGCTCTTCGTTTAAAGCGCGGATCTTGGTTTTTTGCTCGTCAGTTAAAAGAGCGCCAGCGCGGACAAAACGGTCGTAATACACTTCAGTTAAACGCAGTGACTCAGCATCCAGATTCAGGTTGGCGCGGTTGTCGTAAATGGCTTTGACGCGGGCAAACAAAGTCGGGTTTAAGTTAATGTTGTCACCGTGCGCAGCCAGCTTTGGCGCCATTTCTGATTGAATTTTCAGAATGTCCGGGTTGCTGATAGTGCCGGTCATATTAAAAAACACTGAGCTGGCGCGGTCTAACAGCGCACCACTTTGCTCCATAGCCACAATGGTATTTTCAAAAGTGGCAGCTTCAGTGTTGTTGGCAATTTTCTCAATTTCAGCAGCGTGTTCGGCAATGCCCTGTTCCATGGCTGGCTGATAATGTTCAACCTTAATTTTGTCAAATTCAGGTGCCTGATATTGCAGTGGGCTTGGTTGTAACAGTGGGTTGCTGGCTGTCACTGCAGCAGTTTTGTCTTGGGCTGCAGCGACAGGCTGAGCTTGTTGTTCGGCTTGCGCAGGGGCTTTATTGTCAGTACAGGCGCTTAATGCCAGTACTGCTGCAACTGTGGTTGCAACCATGGTCTTTTTCATGTTGTTTTCCTTGGAATTCACGGGGAGCTGTTGTTGCCTGATGGCAAATAAACGTTTCGAGTATGCCAAAGCGCCAGCCGCTGTCACGCAATTTTTCAGCCAAAAGCCTCAACTTTGCGTTAAATAACCATGCCGTTGCTGCAAAAGCTGAATTTTGTCAGCCATACTGGGGGCAGCAGGTGCAAAAACTGATGGCAAAACGCCGCTTATTTGTCAGTGTTTTCAGTTTATTAACATCGTGAGCCAGCGCCTGTTGTGACAACAAGCTGGCTTTAACAGGCAAGAGCCTGGCTCTGCATGTCTGGCCTGCGATACGAACCCCAAAGCCACAGCTGTGACTATACCCAAATCAAGAGGACAGTTATGTACAGTATGACCGAAGTACCCTTGAGCGATCCTGCTTTGCTTGCGTTGTTTAAAGCCTTATCTGATGCCCTGGGTCATACTGCACAGGAAGATCCGCAGCAACTGGTCATGAATGGCGCTGATGTGCTGGTGGCAGTGCTGGCCTGGCATGATGGCAAGGCCGTGGGTTGTGGTTTGCTGCTAAAACTCAATGACAGCACGGCCGAAATTAAACGCATGTATTCGCGTCAACCCGGCGTTGGCACTGCGGTGCTGGCTTATCTGGAAAACTATGCCCGTCAGCATGGTTTTCAAAAACTGGTGGGTGCAGCACGTATTATCAACAGCAAAGCGGTAAACTTTTACCTGCACAAAGGTTTTAAAAAGTGCGCCAGTTATGGCAAATACAAATACAGCTCACAGTCAATTTGTATGGAAAAATTGTTGAGTGCATGACTGTGTAAAATAGCCACAGGCCGGTGGATTTAGCCCGGCCAGTGCCCGAATCCCCGTTATTTTCTGTATTGCTGCTTGAGAAAATCTGCACCCACCCATAACTCAGGTTATTATCCTGTTTATCTTTTTGGCATGTCGCAACCCCCGGGGTTTTTTATGGACAATCTGTTATTTAATTTTACGGCGTTACCGCCATTTTCCAAAATCAGTGCTGATATGGTGTTGCCTGCGGTGGAAAAGGCATTGGCCGAATGCCGCGCTGCGGTAGAGCAGGCAGTACAAAGCCGTCCGGTCAGCTGGCAGTCACTGATTGAGGCGACCGAAGCAAGTTCTGATCATTTAAGCCGGCTCTGGTCGCCGGTGTCCCATTTAAATTCGGTCGTGTCATCACCAGAGCTGCGTGAAGCTTATGAAAGTTGTCTGCCGCTGCTGTCGGATTTCAGCACCTGGGTGGGGCAACATGAAGGTTTGTATCAGGCTTATCTGGAGCTGAGTCAAAGCGCTGAATATCAGAGGCTCAGTAGCGCCCAGCAAAAAGTGATTCAAAACGCGCTGCGTGACTTTAAATTGTCGGGCATTGGGTTGTCGGACGAGAAAAAACAGCGTTATGGTGAAATTCAAAGCCGGTTATCTGATTTATCCTCCACCTTCTCCAACCATTGTTTAGATGCCACCCAGGCCTGGTTTAAGCAGGTGACAGACGAAAGCCTGCTGGCTGGTTTACCTGAAGACGCCAAACTTGCCGCCGCAGAAGCGGCGCAAAGCCGTGAGCTGGACGGTTATGTGTTTACGCTGGAATTCCCAAGTTACATCGCTGTGATGACTTACGCCGATAACGCCGAGCTTCGCGAAGAAATGTACCGTGCTTATTGCACCCGCGCTTCAGATCAGGGCCCTACCGCCGGTCAGTTTGATAACAGCGCCATTATTGAAGAAACGCTGGCGCTGAAACATGAGCTGGCGACTTTGCTTGATTTTAATAACGCCGCTGAAGAGTCGCTGGCCACAAAAATGGCTGAAAGTCCGGCCCAGGTGCTGGAGTTTTTATCCGATTTAGCCAAACGCGCCAAACCTCAGGCCAAACAGGATTTAGCTGAGCTGCAGGCTTTTGCCAGAGCCGAGCATGGCCAAAGCAGCCTCAATGCCTGGGATATCGCTTATTATTCGGAAAAACTGAAAATGGCCAAATACGCCATTTCTGACGAGGTATTAAGGCCGTATTTTCCTGAGCCTAAGGTGCTGAGCGGTTTATTTACTGTGCTGCAGAAACTTTTTGGTGTCACGGTTGAGCAACAAGACGGCGTTGATGTTTGGCATCCGGATGTGAAGTTTTACCGCATTCTGGATAACAAAGGCGAGTTACGCGGTAGTTTTTACCTGGATTTATACGCCCGCGCCAAAAAACGCGGTGGCGCCTGGATGGATGTTTGTCAGGACAGGTTATGGCGTGCCGACGGTAGCCTGCAACATCCAGTGGCTTACCTGACCTGTAACTTTAATAAACCTGTGGGCGGCAAGCCGGCGCTTTTTACCCATGATGAAGTGGTGACTTTATTCCACGAATTTGGTCATGGTTTGCATCATATGCTGAGCAAAGTAGACGCCAGTGCCGTTGCCGGTATTCATGGCGTGCCATGGGATGCGGTAGAGCTACCAAGCCAGTTTATGGAAAACTGGTGCTGGGCGCCTGAAGCTTTGCAGGTGATTTCCGGCCATTATGAAACGGGCGAGCCACTGCCACAGCAACTGCTGGATAAAATGCTGGCGGCGAAAAACTTCCAGAGCGCGATGTTTTTAGTGCGTCAGCTGGAGTTTGCGTTGTTTGATTTTCGCTTACACGCTGAATATCAGCCTGAGCTCGGCGGCCGGGTGCAGCAGTTGCTGGATGAAGTGCGTGCAGAAGTGTCGGTAATAGTTCCGCCACGTTTTAACCGCTTCCAGCACAGCTTTAGTCATATTTTTGCCGGTGGTTATGGCGCCGGTTATTACAGCTATTTATGGGCCGAAGTGCTGTCGGCCGATGCCTTTAGCCGCTTTGAAGAAGAAGGGGTGTTTAACGCCAAAACAGGTGCTGACTTCCTGGCTTGTATTTTAGAGCGGGGTGGCAGCGCCGAGCCGATGGAGTTGTTTAAAGCCTTCCGAGGCCGCGAACCGTCAAATGCCGCCTTATTGCGTCATATGGGCATTCATGCCGGAGCCGCAGCCTGATGCGCAGCGCTGGCATTCAGGCGGCAGCAGCCAGGCAGTCTTGGTGGCAGGCAGCACTTTTTGCCGTCATTTCGGCAGCAGTGCTGGCCGGTTGCAGCCCGCAATCACAGCAGACTGCTTTGACACAAGGTTCTGCCAACAGCAAGGTGCCTGCTGCGCAGCCGGCACCGCAGGTGCAAATGCCAGCAGATGCAGAGGTGGTGATGAAAAAAGAACAACAGCTTCCGGCAGCGGTGAGCAGCAGCGAACTGCAAAGCATGTATCAGGACATTGTGCAGCTGGTGGGCCAGGCCAAAGCCAGCACAGTGGCGCAGTGCCGGGTGGTGGGGCTTGGTGCCAAACCTTGTGGTGGGCCGCAGTCTTATCTGGTGTATTCCGCTGAACAAGGCAACGAAACTGAACTGTTGGCCAAAGTGGCACGTTATAACCTGCTGGTGCAACAGCATAACCAGCAGCTGGGGCTGATATCTGAATGTGCTGTGGTGCCCAAACCCGGTGTGGTGTTAGTTGAAGGTGTCTGTCAGGCTGGCCCGCCGGGCGATTTGATGTAACAAGGCAATGTCATTGCCTGCTCACAAATAAATGAAGTAACAGCAGATTCAGCTAAAGCAGCTGAGTTTTGGCTTTAAAAAGGATGGGCCTATGGCCAAAGTGGAAAAGGTGTCGCAGATTTACCAACGGGCACTGGAGCGTAAAGGTGGTGAAGCTCAGCTGCAGTTATTATTAGGACAACAGCCGCTCAGCACTGCCGCTTTGATGCAATACCAGGACAGCGACTGGCTGGCTGCTTTTAGCAAAAAAGTATTTCAGAGTGGTTTTGTCTGGCGGGTGGTCGAGCAAAAGTGGCCGGGTTTTTGTGAAGTTTTTTTTGATTTTTCCATCGAAAAAATGCTGATGATGAGCGACGAAATGCTGGCGGCCAAAGCGCAGGACCCGCGTATTATCCGCAACAGCAGCAAGGTGCTGACCATCAGACACAACGCACTGATGATTGATGATTTAGCCCGTGAGCATGGCAGTTTTGCCTCCCTGGTGGCGCAGTGGCCAACAGACAATATTATTGGCCTGTGGCAGCTGTTAAAGCAGCGTGGCGCCAGGCTGGGTGGCAACACCGGCCCTTATGCGCTGCGCGCTATGGGCAAAGACACTTTTTTACTGAGTAGCGACGTGGAAGCTTATTTACGGGCTTATCAGGTCATTGATGGTGGTTTAACCAGCAAAAGCAGTCTGCAAAAAATTCAGGCGCAGTTTAATCTGTGGCAGCAAGAGTCGGGTTTGAGCCTGACCACTTTAAGCCGTTTAGTGGCGCTCAGTAGCGGTGACAATTATCTGGGGCTCACTGGCGCCGGTGCGGCTGAGATGGCGGACGACGCATGACAATACAGCCTGAACATCAGTTACTGGCAACAGAAAATCTGCCGGCAGAAATCCAAAATGCCGCCGCCGGTTTTGGCATCTGCCTGGCAACGTCTGTGACTGGCTGGCATTTAGCCTGGACAGGTGAAGCGCTGGTGCTGCGTAGCACCGAACTTGCCAAACAAGGTGATATTCTGGTGGATTTTGCCAGTGGCGCTGCCACTTACCGCCGCAAATTTGGGGGTGGTAAAAGTGAAGCTATTGCCAAAGCTGTAGGCCTGAGTAAAAAAGCCGGTTTAACCGTGATAGACGCGACCGCAGGTCTTGGCCGCGATGCACTGGTGCTGGCAAGCCTGGGCGCTCAGGTGACTTTAGTCGAGCGTAATCCTTCAGTGGCGTTGCTGTTGTGGGACGGTTTACGCCGTGCCAGGCTCGACCCTGAAGTGTGTGACTGGTTGCCGCAGCGCATGCAGCTGGTATTTCAAAGTGCGGCCGAGGCGCTGCAAACTTTGCCAGCACCCGATGTGGTTTATCTGGATCCGATGTTTCCGGCGCGGGAAAAATCCGCTGCAGTTAAAAAAGAAATGCGTGCTTTTCATGATGTGGTGGGCAGCGATCCCGATGCCGATGCTTTGCTGCCACTGGCGTTTCACCTCGCCAGCAAAAGGGTGGTGGTCAAAAGGCCGGGTTATGCGGAGTTTCTGGCCGGGCAAAAACCCAGTATGAGTATTGAAGGCAAAAACAACAGATTTGATGTTTATGTAAAAGCAGCACTGGATTAAGCCAGCGCGATTTTTTGCATCTGAAACAAAAAACAATAATTTTAATCGCATGATGAAGAACAACAGGAGCAACCCATGATCAAGGTGGGCGATAAATTACCGGAAGTCAGCTTTCAGCGACTGACCGACAACGGGGTGGTGACTTTAACCACCAAAGAAGTATTCAGCGGCGAAACCGTGGTGTTATTTGCATTACCCGGCGCCTTTACCCCCACCTGCAGTGCGGCGCATTTACCCGGTTTTGTTGAGCTGGCCGAGCAGTTTTTTCAGGCCGGTGTTGACCGTATTATCTGCACAGCGGTCAACGATGCTTATGTGCTGGACGCCTGGGGCAAACAACAAAACGCCGGTGACATTCTGTTTTTAGCCGACGGCGCCGGCCGTTTTGCCACTGCCTGTGGTTTAGCAACCGACAGCGGCGACTTCGGCGGCCTGCGCTCTTTACGCTACGCCATGATAGTGGAAGACGGAGTGGTGCAACTGTTAAATGTGGACGCGCCCAAGACTTTTGAGCTGACCAAAGCAGAAGTAATGTTGGACGCAGTGAAGCAGCGTTCTGCTTAGCTTTAGCCGCTTGATGGCTGACGGGGCTACGTAAGCCTGGCTATTCACTCTGATAGGTGACACTTCGGTTCAACCACATAGGTGACACTGGTTTGGCTGATAGCCAGTTGGTTTGTGCTGGTTTATGGATGCCTGCGGCATGTTGTTTTAAAAGCGGTTTCGCCGCAAGGGCGAGCTACTTTCTTTGCTGACAAAGAAAGTAGCCAAAGAAATAAAATGAAGGCGAGTCATAGATTGCATTTTGCTCTAATACTTTACAGTCAGGTGCAGTGAAATTTAGATTTTGATCCAATCCAGGTTCGGCATAATACAGGGCTGACCTACATGCCTTTATCGCCGGTCAATATTGATCCATCAGCCATTTGCAGCACATTGCGCTCTGGCCTGCTTTAGGAACAGAAAAACATAAGGACATCAGATGTATCAGGGAAGCTGTTTATGTGGTGCTGTTACCTTAGAAATCAGTGGTGCTATTAAGTCTATTATCCATTGCCATTGTTCAAAGTGCAGAAAGAGCAGTGGTACTGCCTATGCAACCAATGGTTTTGTGGCTGTGGCGGATTTCAGCATTAAAACAGGGCAGGAACACATCCATTTTTATGAAATGTCGCCTGGCAAAAAACGGCATTTTTGCAAAGTCTGCGCTTCGCCCATTTTTAGCAGTAACGACGCCACTCCTGGGCTGTTACGTTTAAGGCTGGGTATATTGGACTCCGATATCGAAGAGCGGCCGATGTCACATAACTTTGTATCTTCAAGAGCTAACTGGGATGATCTGGACGCGGATTTACCGCGTTACGACGGCCATGAACCGGGTCGTGCTTTGCTGAAATAAGCACAAGGCAAAAGTAACGGTCTGATAAAAAAGGATTTTGATGAAACATCTGCTGTGGTTAATCACGACTTGTTATCTTGGCGCAGCTCTTGGCTGCGGTGCTGGTCTGGCTGCAGAAACTGCGATGACAGTACAACCGATTGACAACAACGCTTATATCTTGACGCCAGCTTATGGCACCAATATAGGCGTGTTTAAAACTGCTGAGGGATTGGTGTTGATTGACCCTATGCCGGGTGAAGATCAGTTGGTGCAGCTTGAACAACAAATAAAGTCTCTGCTGGGCGCGCCGGTGCAATTTATTTTAAATACCCATGCGCACGCCGATCATCAGGGCGGTAACAGTTATTTTGTGCAAAAAGGCGCGGTATTGTTGGCAGATCGCAGTCATTTGGCTGGATTTCAGTCAGCAAGTGCTGCGTCTCATACCACTTTGGATACAGTGTTTTACCACAAAGCCAGCAACAGTATTTTTGTTGGAGATATTTACGACCGCAGCTGGCATCCAACCTTTTACGCTGGTGGGCTGGCCGGGTTTCACCAGGCTATCAACGCTATTTTAGCGCTTGGAGACAACCAGAGTCTGATAGTGCCTGGTCATGGTAAACCTGGCAGCAAGGCTGAGCTTCGTCAGTTTCAGCTCCATACCACGGCCTGGGTGGCACGGGTGCAACAGCTTTCTCGTGCCGGTAAAACAGTAGACGACATTAAAAATGATGCGGAAATAAAGCGGATTCTGCAACAATTTAACCCTGAACCTACAGCGGATTTTGTTCCGGAGCAGGCCTTGGTGCGTTTTATTGAAAGAACCTTAACCCTGATTAAAAAAGAGCAATAACGGCAAACAGCATTTGGCCGGTAAACCAGCAGGTTGAGCTCAGCGCTCGGACATTTTTTTCATTCCGTATTTATCACTGCAGGAGCAGTATGGAAAACCTCGGTATTCTCCAGTTCTGGACTTTTGTCAGCGGTGTCATTGTGATTATTCTGCTGCCAGGGCCCAATAGTTTGTTTGTGCTTAAAACCAGTATCAGCCGGGGGGCTCAGGCGGCCTGGCAGGCGCTGGCGGCTGTGCTGCTTGGTGATGCGCTATTGATTTTATTGGCTTATCTGGGGGTTGCTTCATTGTTATTGGCATCCCCTGAGTTGTTTCGCTGGGTGCGGTATTTAGGCGCGGCTTATTTGTTGTATCTGGGTGTGCAAATTTTATTAAGCCTGCGCCAGCACAAGGCCAGTGCAGACAATTCCACAACGGGCACAGGCACAAATCACCACCCTCACAATATTAGCGGTTCGGTGTTTCGTAAGTCTTTGTTATTGAGCCTGACCAACCCCAAAGCTATTTTGTTTTATCTGTCGTTTTTTATTCAGTTTATCGACTACAGCTATCAGCCAGCCTGGTTGCCTTATCTGGTGCTGGCACTGGTATTAGAGCTGGTCAGTTTGTGTTATCTCACTGTGCTGATTTATGCCGGCCGGGCTATTGCCGGTTTTTTCCGTCATCAGCCGCTGGCGGCCAAAGCCGGCAACTTGCTGCTGGGCTTGTTATTCAGCGCTTTTGCCATCCGGCTGGTCTGGGCTTGATATAAGGGCTGTATCGGCGTCGTTTTTCGCTTGCGCCAGCCGCCGCTCTGAAATAACCCTGCTGCCGCTTTGGGGCCTTTGTGCCTATCCCAAATTTGCCACCACTGGTCACGGCTGGTGCTGGCGTTTTTGTTTTGTTGATTAGTCTGACTTACAACAGCTTAATAAGGGCAAGGAAGCATCATGCAAAAATTTATGGGATTATTATCAGGCTTGGTTGGTGTGCTGTTTTTGGGGTTCTGCAGTGGTGCGGCGGCGCAGCCTGCGGATACAAAGGTTCTTGATGCTGAAGAACTGAAAGCCAAAGTAGTGGCCATTACCGAAGCGCAAAACAAAGTGATGTTAAAAGGTTCCAGTCAGGCCGATGTCGACGCACTTTTTACCATGTATCACACCGATTTTGTGTATCAGCATCAGGTATATGGCGGTGAATATTGCAGAGAAAAACTTTATGCCAATACGCTCAGGCTGCAGGCCTTGGGCAAATATAACCTGACGGCGCCACGTTATCAGATCCAAACACAAATACCTGGTTATAACGCTGTGGCTGTGCAGCGGGTGGAAATGCAGCAGGGGGTGGCACACCATCATCTGGCAGTGTTTGAATTTCGGGGTGATAAAGTCAGTCGCATCATCGAATACTGGCAATAAACAGTGGCTATTGGCAATCACACGAATAACAGAACGAACAAAAACAGTTGTGAGTGCAAGCTGTTGGATGGAGGCTAACACTACAGTAACAGCTTTCATGTTGTATGCAGCTTTTAACCCACTGTCGGCATAACCCGTTTTTTACCCTTTCTAATCACCTGGCTCAGGCCCTTTTGCGCAGCGGTTTTGCAGTCCGCTGCTTTTTTTTGGGCAGCTTTTTAATGGTTGGCTGTTAAGGTTGCTGTTATCCAATCCAGATAAAACCAGCTGCTGCTATAAATGGTGTAGCTCGCCCTATTGCTGTTGGTTTGTATATTTGTTGTGGTTGCTGCGGCAATAACAGGCTGATCAGCGTTTTGTGCACAGCCCCGGCCAAAGCTTGCCACCCCCAGATGATAATCAACCCCCTGATAACGGCCAATCAGTGGCGCACCGCTGTCGGCAACACAATCATCTGCGGTATCGCTGGCAAAACCTGCACATAACATCGAAGGCAACACAGCGCCGTTGTATGCCTCAGGTTGGTTACAGTGGTGGTAGTCTTGCAGCGGCAAACTTTGTTGCTGCAGTTCATCGGCCGCTTCGCCCCGTTCTGTCATCGCACCCCAACTGGCGCTTGCCAGATAAACACCTGAATACAGCAGCTGCGCCACTATAGCGGCTGTGGGCAGTTGCAGCGGCTGAACGTCCAGCGGTGCAGAGTCGGCAAGCTGTAGCAGGGCAATATCGTGGGTCAGGCGATGGGGCTGATACAGCGGATGGCGCAGAATTTGTTTTACGCTCAGTAAGCGGCCAGGCTGGCTTTGCAGTCTGTGGCCTGATCTGACCACAGCACCGGCTTGATGGTGTTCGACACAGCGGGCCGAGGTTAACACCCAGTCGGCTTTGATCAAGGCGCCAGCGCAATAATGACCACCACCCAGCTGCACCGACACCATAAATCGAAAACTCTCTGCCGGCACAGGCCAGCCGCTGGCGATTAATGGCAGTGGATAACGCTCTGCCATGCTGCCGGCCAGAGCAAGGTCGGCATCAAACAATAAGGCTGCGAAACAAAGGACAAGTTGAATTGGCTGGCGCATTTGTTGTCCTGCCGTTTGGTGTTGATGCTTTAGCCTTGCAGCAGTTTTGTGATGTAACCAGCGCCGGTGGGTGATGTCAAAAAAATATCAATAAATGGTCACTTTAATGTTTTTAAATGTGGCGTTTGCAACTGATTTGTATGCACAAAATAGCAACAAGAATAAAAAACCAGCAGTTAAATCAATTCGATAGCGATTTTGACACCGGTAGCCTTGCCTTTGTGCCATAAACGCCAATACTTGGCTTGTGCCGGCGCGTAACAGGTGTCGGGGGAGAAAATTTTTCAAGTCTGGATGAGGGTGTTATGAAGAAAACTGTAACTGTAGTGGCGATTGCGGTAACTATGCTGGCTTTTAGTGCGCCTTCGGCGCTGGCAAATGAGCAGTGGGCCACGTCTATGTGTGAATATACCAAGGCGGACGATAAAAACCGTATCCGCAAGCTGCTGAGCGACAACAAACTGAACGTGCGTAAAATTTATGACAGTGTGCAGTGCAACAACGAATCTCTGATCAAATTTGCCATGCGCAGTGACGCTTATGAAGTGGGGTCTTTTTTTGTAAAACAGATGCCGGCTAAATCGCTGGTAGCGGAAGATTTAGAAGCTTGGGCCGGTGCCAACGGCCTGGCTTCATCGTCGTTAATTAATGATATTAAAGCGCGGATTGGTCAGGATTAATCCCTGACAAAAAAGCAAAAAGAAAGGGCGGTTGAGACCGCCCTTTTTGTTGTCCGCTTGTCAGGATTTATCTCAGCCAGCAGTTGGTCACTGCAGGACGGATTGGCTTAATAACCTGCGGCCTGACCATCTTTACGTGACTCTGAAGCACCATAATACACGCCTGTTTTAGGGTCTTTCATAATGGCCTGATAACCACCATAACCGCCAAAACCATAACGGATGTCGTGGCCTTTTTGCTGCAGCTGCTGAATCGTCTGATAAGGCACACCACGTTCTACCTCAGTGTAACCGCCGTTTTCCAGATACATCTGGCTACCGTCTGTAGGTTCGGTATTGCCAAGGTGCTGCCAACGGGCTGCGTCGCCGGCTTCCTGCAGGTTCATGCCGTAATCAATCATATTCACCACAATCTGCACATGGCCCTGTGGCTGCATAGCGCCACCCATCACGCCAAAGCTGACATAAGGTTGGCCGTCTTTGGTAATAAAAGCCGGAATAATGGTGTTAAAAGCACGTTTGCCAGGTGCAAAAGCATTAGCGTGTTTCGGGTCCAGCGAAAACATCTGGCCACGGTCCTGGAATACAAAACCTAAACCAGGTACCACCACGCCAGAACCCATACCACGGTAGTTTGACTGGATCAGCGACACCATATTGCCGTCTTTGTCGGCTGTGGTCATATAAATGGTATCGCCTTCATACAGGTTAGGGTTACCGGCGTCCACCCGCTGCGCCGCTTTATCGCTGATCAGTTTGGCGCGCTCGCGGCCATAAGCTTCAGAAATCAGGCCTTTCACTGGTACCTTGTGAAAGTCCTGGTCAGCATAAAATTTGGCCCTGTCTTCAAAGGCCAGTTTTTTCGCTTCAATTAAGGTATGTAGGCTCTCTGCGCTGTTATAACCCATAGCTTTTAAATCGAAATTTTTTAAAATTTGCAGCATCTGCAAAGCGGCAATCCCCTGACCATTGGGTGGTAATTCCCACACATCAAAACCGCGGTAATTGACCGACACCGGCTCTACCCACTCCGATTTATGTGACGCTAAGTCTTCATAACGTAAATAACCGCCTTCTTTTTGCATAAAAGCATCAATTTTGCGGGCGATGTCGCCCTGATAAAAAGCGTCGCGGCCATCTTTGGCCAGAATTTTTAAGGTATTGGCAAGCGCCGGGTTTTTAAACATCTCCCCTTTTTTGGGTGCTTCGCCATTAATAGTAAAAGTGCCTTTAAAATCACCGGGTTGTGGTGACAATTTTGGCACTGACACACCCCAGTAATAGGCAATCAATTCGGATACCGGGAAACCCTGTTCGGCGTAGGTGATGGCGGGCGCCAGAATTTTATCCATTGGTAATTTGCCAAACTTGCCATGTAAGCTAAACCAGCCATCCACTGCGCCGGGTACACTGATCGGCAACATGCCATAAGGCGGAATGTCGGTGCGGCCAAGTTTTTTGACTTCGGCCTGCATTTTCTCCAGCGTCATACCTTTGGGTGAACGACCGGAACCGTTCAGGCCAAACAGTTTTTTATCTTTGGCCGACCAGACAATGGCATATAAGTCACCGCCTATGCCGTTGCCTGTGGGCTCCATTAAACCCAAGGCGGCGTTGGCAGCAATAGCGGCGTCTATGGCGTTGCCCCCTTGTTTCATAATATCCAGCGCAATCTGGGTGGCCAGCGGCTGACTGGTGGCGGCCATGGCGTGCGGCGCTATCACTTCAGAACGGCTGGCAAAGTCATGGCCTGTTACTCTGTCGTAGCTATAAGCCGGGCTGATGGCGAGGCCGCACAACACAACAACAAAAGCAGGTTTGAATAACACAACTTGTTTTAACAACATGGCGGGCTCCGCTGATTTTTTAGCCTTGAGCTTACTTTAGTGATCGCTAAATTCCATCAACAAACGACCAACGCCCCAGTTCCGCCGATGGCCGGTGCGCTACGCACAAGCGCAGTTGTTGGTTTTCATGGCATGATAATTTTTTCAAATCAAAGCGCTCAGGAGCTGCAATGGCATTGGTTCACCCGTCCAAATTCAGACAACATAAACTCTGGTTTAGCCTGAGCTGCAGCTCAGTGGCGCTGTGGGGCTGCAGTAGTACCGTGCCGCTGGATCCTGTGATTGGCGACACCGGCCAGCCTTTGTCTGTCGTTGCACAAAAGGCCGATGTAAAAAGTTATTTGCTTGATTTAGAGATATTTCCTGACGAGCAAAAAATTGCAGGTGTGGGGGAAACCGAATTTGTATTGCTGGCCCCAAGCGACAAGGTGGAGCTCAAACTCGATAGCCGTTTTGACATCAGCAAGATTGAGGTGAACGGTAAAGCAGCGCAATACCAACGTCAGAGTGGGATACTCACTATTTCGCTTGGTGCAGAGCAGCCCTCAGGCAGCACAGCCAAAGTGGTGGTGTATTACAGCGGCAAACCTCATGTGGCCAAAAATGCCCCCTGGGCCGGTGGTTCGGTCTGGAGCAAAACCGCCAAAGGCGAGCATTTTATTGCCACTGCAGTGCAGGGGGAAGGTTGTGATTTATTCTGGCCCTGTAAAGACCATTTCAGCGACAAAGCCGAGCAAATGCAGATAAAGCTGACAGTGCCTAAAGGCTTAAGCGCAGTGACTAACGGCGTACTGCAAAAAATCGATGAGCTGCCCGGCAATAAACAGCGTTTTGACTGGTTATTATCGGTGCCGGCCAGCGACTACAATATTGCGCTCAATATTGGCCCTTACAGCCGGATTTCTGAAACTTATCAAAGTATTAACGGCGCCACTGTGCCTATTGAGTTCTGGGCGCTGACGGAAAATACCGACAAAGCCAAAACATTGATAAAAGATGATGTGCGTGCTCAGCTGGCTTTTTATGAACGCCGGCTGGGGCCTTACCCCTGGGGCGATCAAAAAATGGGGGTGGTGGAAACCCCGCACCTGGGGATGGAACATCAAACCGTCAACGCTTATGGCAAAGGTTATAAACGCGACGAATATGGTTTTGACTGGCTGTTGCATCACGAGCTCGCACACGAGTGGTTTGGCAACCTAATGACCCACGAAAAGCTGAACGACGCCTGGTTACACGAAGGTTTTGGCCTTTATATGCAGCCTGCTTATGCACTGGAAAAACTCGGCAGCGCCGCTTATCACTACCAGATGTATAAGTCTTATTTAGGCTTATTAAACTGCGAACCTATAGTACGCACTGATGTGGTGACTTCCGATCAGGCTTTTAACCCGGATATTTATGGCAAAGGTGGCTGGGTGCTGCATACGCTGCGTAATCTGATTGGTGAAGAGGCGTTCTGGCAGGCAACCCGCGAGCTGTTGTATGGCACAGCAGAGACGGCAAAGCTGCAATACCCGATACAGCCGCGTTATCGCAACAGCAAAGAATTTATCAGCATCGTTAACCGCATCACAGGCCAGGATTATCAGTGGTTATTTGATGTGTATTTGTACGAAGCGGCTTTGCCTGAGCTAAAACAACAACAGAACGGCGATGCGGTCACCTTCAGCTGGTTAACGCCGAATAAAAAACCTTTCCCTATGCCGGTTGAAATCAGCATCAATGGCCAAATCCAGCGGCTGGATTTAAGTCAGGGCGCTGCCACTGTTAAAGTCAAAACCACAGATCAGCTGTTGGTCGACCCGGCCATGAAAGTGCTGCGCCAGCTGCCACTGATTGGGTTATGTGAAGAAAACCGTACCAAGGTTAAAAATAAAAGGGCGGAATAAGGTTTGTTTTGTTGTTGCTTTAAATCAAGTGCCAACAGTTTGATATTGATGGGGATAGGACGCTGGCACCTATGATGTACTGCCTTTATCATGCGGCAGCAATACTGAAGAGTGGCAGAGCCTATGAGTGAATATCAGTTTTATCGTTTTGAATGTCAGGACAGCATTTTATCGGCAGCACAACAGACTCAACTGCGCCAAATATCCAACCGTGCTGAAATTGGCGCAACTTATTTTACAGTTTCGTATCACTACGGCGACTTAAAAGCTGAGCCAGAGCAACTAATAGCCGAACATTTTGATATAGGTTTTTATTACGCCAATTGGGGCCAGGTGGTTTGTTATTTGAAATTAACTGTTGATTGTATTGGTGAAGAATATTTGGCTTTTGTCGATGGTTGGCGTTTTGAGTTGCAGCAGCTGGCGGATTGTCAGTTGTTACTGCTGCAACTTGATGAAGATGACCGTTTTTTTGATGACAATGATGCGCGGCATTATATCAAGCAGTTACATCAGCTCAGGCGTGAATTACTCAAAGGCGACCGGCGGCTGCTTTACCTGTTGTGGTTAAATAATTGGTTTGACAGCAATGATGATTTAGCGCCAATGCCAAAAATAGGGTTTGATTTTAATCAGTTAAGCCAGGCGTTACAGGCCATGATGCAGTTGTTGGTTATTCCTGAAGAAGTGCCACGCACTTTGGCGTTGGCACTTGGTACCACAACACCGAAGTTATTTACTGAGCTGAGTGCGGCGCAGCAGCTGGGATTATTATCACAAGAGGCGAAAGATCATTTGTTGTTTCAGCTATTTACTGAAGGTGAATTAACAGTGGCGCAAGCACAAAGCTTATTGCCAGCCGTTAAACCTGTACAAGTAGTCGAATGGTTAACTATTGCTGATATGGAAGCGCACTGGCAGACGGCACATCAGGCCATCACTGCAGAGTATGCCGAACGTGCCGCGCTGCAGCAGCAATACGAGCAACAGCAGCGCCAGAGCACACTCAAATTAACCTTTGCCGACAGGGATAATTTATGGTTTTTGGCGCAAGCGAATGCAGAGAAAAGCCAGGCTGCCAGTTATGACAAAGCGGCCAATCTGCTGACAGAATTGTTTGAAGCTTATCAGGAACACGGGGAGCTGGCTGATTTTGTGCAACGTTATCTGTTGTATGTCAGAACTTTTCAGCAGAAAAAAGCCCTGCTGAAAAGGCTGCATACTTTGCAGCAAATTGTCTTAGGTTATTTGCCTGAGCATTAATAACGGGCTTGTTGTTGCCTAGCTGGTGTCTGCTAAGTGAGCTATGGTGCTCCCCTCACAATTGTCAGCTGGCAAAGCGGGTACAAATGCCGCACATGTTTGTGTTGCGGCTAAAAGTTGCTGGCGCTGTTGCAAAACCGGTGCCCTTTATTGCTAATTTTCCTCCGCTAAAAAGCAGTTTTCTGCTGCTGTTTGTTTTTGTCTGCCCCTAACAGCGCCCGCTTTGTAATCTGAGTTCCAGACAACTGAAACACAGCAAAATGGGGCTTTAATATGAATAACAACAAAAACAGCAATTTAAAAACAAGGCCGCTCCAAACGGCCATTAATATAGTGCTGGGCTGCGCTGTGGTGGCGCTTGGGGTGCAAACCCAAATTCTGCAAAAAGACCAAATCAGCGTGCGTGAGCTCAATGTTGAGCGGCTGAATGTAATGGAACCCACAGGGCACCCACGCTTGGTGCTGGCCAATACGGCCCATGCCCCTAAAGCCATTAAACAAGGCAAAGTGGTGTTTGACCCGGGTCAGCGCCCCGGCATGATTTTTTATAACGACGAAGGCACCGAAAACGGCGGTCTCATTTTCCGCGGTAAAAAAGTCGGCGATAAAATTGAACATGGCCTGCATCTGTCGTTTGACCGTTACAACCAGGATCAGGTGGTGGCGCTGCAGCATATTGAGCAAGACGGCATGCTCATCGCGGGCCTGAATATTGTTGATCGGCCACAACTGGATTTTGATGTTTATATGGAGTTGGCGCTGGCGGCAGAAAAGGGTGACCAGGTCGCTATTGCCAAACTCGAAGCGCTGGATGTGAACAAAGATGGTTCTGTACATGGCGCGCGCCGGGCTTTTTATGGCACCCTGAACAATAAAGCCATGTTGCAACTCAATGATCCGTCAGGTAAAAAACGGATTGAAATGGCAGTCAATGCCAAAGGCGAACCGCAGCTGGTGTTTTATGATGCCAAAGGCAAAGAGATGTTACGTTTACCTGAGCAGAAGGAACTGAAACCATGACAGCCGCAGCATCAGCAGCACAACAGCACAACTCGCCTGCCTGGCTCCGGCTTGGCAAACCTTTGCTGGGCATGTTGTTGTTTGCACATTTATTCTGGTTATATGTGGCGCTGTTACAAACAGCGCCTGGCGAGCCTCTGCATTATTATTTTGACGCGCCAGTCTGGCTCACGATGCAGGGGCTGCTGGCACTGGTGTTAACCCGGTTGTTGCACCGGCGGTTACCCAAACGCCAAAGCCGCAGTGCGCAGTATCTGCAAACTTTATTGTTGGGCATGCTGCTGTTTGTTGGCCTGATGACGCTGCTGCAACAAGGTTTAGAGCAGCTGCAGGGTTATCCGTTTTCCGCCATGTTGCTACTGAAAAACATGCTGATGTACGCGCTGTTGCAGTTGCTGGTGGCCGGTTTTATGTTGTTATTGGAATCGCTGGCGGAGCAGCGCCTTCAGGCTGAAGTTTTGTTAATGGCGCAAAAAACGGCGGCCGAGCAACAACTGCAGTTGCTGCAACAACAATTAGACCCGCATTTTTTGTTTAATAACCTCAATGTGTTGTCGGCGCTTATCCATAAAAACCCCGATGACGCTGAAGACTTTTTAGCAAAATTTACCGCCATTTACCGTTACCAGTTGCAGCTGCAGGCTACGCCGCTGGTGACGCTGGCACAGGAGCTGGCTTTTGCCGAAGATTATCTTGCGCTGTTAAATCAGCGTTTTGCCAACAGTTATCAGCTGGATATTAAGCAGGAAGGGCTTTGCCCGGAACAATTTTTGTTGTTGCCCGGCGCCTTGCAGCTGGCGCTGGAAAACGTGGTGAAACATAACGAAGCAAGCCCGGCAGCACCAATGCGGGTACAAATTCACCGTGATGCGCTGCAGCTGGTGATCAGTAACCCCATCCGGCCAAAACTATACGCAGCACAATCCACTGGTGTTGGCCTGAAAAACCTGGCACAGAGGGCGCAGGTGCTGTTAAAACGGGATATCAGCGTCAGCAATACGCAAGGTATGTTTTGTTTGTCATTGCCGCTTGCGGATGCACAGCAGCCGTCAAACCAACAGACATCAAATAAGTAGCCATCAGGGCGCTTTACCACTCAGGTGGTATAAGGATAAAGTTTGCCACAGATTTTAGTGATAGAAGACGAGCCGCTGGCGGCGGAAAAGCTCAAGGGTTTTATTCAAAGATACCAAAAAGATGCCGAGGTGGTTGCGGTATTAACCTCAGTAGCGGAAGTACTGGCTTTTTTTGAACAGGACGAGTTGCCGTCGCTGCAGCTGATTTTTGCGGATATTGAACTTCGGGACGGCGCTGTGTTTAAAGCTTTGGCGCAGCTCGATTTGCCTTGCCCTGTTATTTTTACCACTTCCTATGATAGTTATGGCGTGCAGGCATTTTCTCATCAGGCCGTGGGTTATTTACTGAAACCTTTTACTTATAAAGTGTTTAGCGACACGATGGAAAAACTGACGCAGCTAAAAAATAAGTTGCTGGCGCAGGCGGACATAGCACCAGCGTCTGCGGCAACAACACTGGCTGCAGCACAGTCTGTACCAACAACACCCCAGCCCGGTTATCGTCAGCGGTTTTTATTAAAGCAGGGCCAGGGCTTGCAGTTACTGGAAGCGGCCAATATCAGTTGTATCCGCGCTGTAAAAGGCATTTTGCTGGCGCAGGATGAAAAGGGTCAAAGCCTGATGCTCAGTGAAAACAACGTGCAGCAGCTGGCCGAAAGCTTAGATCCAAGCCGGTTTTTTCAGCTCAATCGCAGCGACATTATCCAGATTAACTTTATTGAACGGCTGGAACCTTATGGCAAAGAAAATCTGGCGGTGTATCTGCGCGGCCTGCCCGAGCCTTTATTAAGCAGCAAAACTCGCACCGCGCTACTTCGTAAATGGTTAAACAGCTAATGCTGCCGGGCTGTGATGGCCAAGCTAATCCCGCAAAGGTAACCATTGTTGGCTGACATCAAGGTAACGCAACGAAAAATAGCTGATGGCATGGCAAGGGGCGATATCTGCTCTGGCTTGTGCCAATTCGGCCGGGCTCGCCGCTCTGGCACTGAAGCTGCTGCCATAGTCGGCCTGACGGAAAGCTTCAACTATGACCCCAAGCTGACAATCCAGGCCATGCAATAACTCGGCTCTGAGCGCCGGGCTGAGCAGGCCGGCACCGGCGCCATCCTGTAACCAGATCTGCAGCCCCTGCTGTTGCAAACTGGCCAGCCGCTGTTTAAAAAGCACGGGGGCTACAGTGCCATTGCTAAAAAAGCTGATGGCCACAGGCAAAGTGCTGTGGGCCCTGAGTTGTTGCAGCTGCTGTTTCAGCCAGTGTGCATCGGTGTCAGATTGCAGGTCAATATCATAAAATTCCAGCGGTAAATACCAACCTGTTGGTGCAACAGGCAGTGTTTGTGAAGCCAGCGCAGCCAGGTAAGTGGCATTGGCAGCTAATTGTTGCTGCAAATACGCTTTACGTTGCAAAGCGTCGCGCTTTTCGCGAAATTCAGCAGCATCTGCTTTTAACCCCAGCCAGAGCTGAGGGTGCTGCTTTGGCAGATTGGTCAGCAGTTGTTGTAACGGCGAGTCGGGCTGTAAAAAGGATAGTTCGCCATAGCTGCTCCACTGCACTATCAAAGTGTGCAGTTGTTGTTGCTGCATGTGTTGGCCGATTTGCTGCCACTGTGTTTTGCTCAGCACCTGATCACGGTTCAGCGGCTGGTAAAAAACCGCCTCCGCTGCGCTGCTTACCAGGCTGTGGAGACTTGCAAAAACCAGGCATGCCGTGATGCAAACTTGTCGCCATCCAGATTGAATCGCCATTCTGCCGAAACCTCAATACGCTGATGAAGAGCCTGCCCCGACCAATGCCGCCAGTTGATACCAAGGCCGGTGCTCCATAATTGCTGTGACAGCGCATTGCTGTCGTTCAACTTGCGGTAATCATACTGGCTCAGCCAATAACTGCCGAAGCCCTGTGCTGATGTTGTGGGTAACTTCCACGCCAGCGCCTGTTGATAACGCAGTTGCGCCTGTTGTTGCCCCGAATCGGGCCACCACACCAGATCGGTAAAAAGCCGGCGTTCCTGCCAGCGCGCTGTGTCAGGGCGCCAGTCATGCTGCCAGGGCGGCAGATCCAATAAATCGGCGCTCAGGCGCAGTTGGGGTTGCCACTGGCTTTGTTGTAACGGCACTTTTTCCAGCGCCGCTGATAACCAGATATTATGTGACAACAACGGCTTATATCGGACACCAAGCTGGGCGCCCTGGGTATCCGACCAGCTGTGTTGTCCGCCACTGCCAAGCAGGGCAAAAAGGTTCAGGTCCTGCTGTAACTTGTCCAGCATATATCCCAGCTGCACAGTGGTGTTGTACTTTTGTTGTTGCAGCAGCGGCACAGTGGCTGTTGCGCCAGGCACAGCACTGTCTGTCAGGCTGGCGGCGATACTCAATTGCCAGGGCGAACTGAGTTGCTGGTGCAGACGCTGGATCGCCAGATGTTCAGCGTTGTGCATCACGTCAGTGCTGTCGGCCGCTGCAGCTTGCGCCCAGTGTGCTGTGTCTTGTTCTTGTTCGAGTTGCTGGTACAGGTAGGCCAGTTGTGCTTTTAAGTGGCTGTTGTGGCTATTGTCCGGATGTTTTGCTGCTTGTTGTAATAAAGGCGCAGCGCGCTCCGGTGCTGTTGAGAGCAGGAAAAACCCATAGTCGGCCTGCAGCTGCGGGTCGGCCGGCGCCGCCTGATAAGCCTGTTGCCAGGCGTTACCGGCAGTCTGTTGCTCACCGGTCTGTTGGTGCAATCTGGCCAGCATACTGTATTTGTTGCTGTCAAATTCAGTGCCGTCTGGCATCTGTTGTAACCAGTTGAGTGCTTGTTGCCTCTGGTTCAGCCGCAGCGCCAGCTCAGCCATTTTCAGCAAATCTGCTGCCGTTCTTTCGCTTTCAGTCAATTGCAGCGCATTTTGCAGTGCCAGATCGTATTGTTGTTGCTGTTCGTACAGATAAACCAATTGGCGGATATTGTCTGAAGCAGGCGCCAGTTGTTGCAGTTGTTGCCAGTACTGAATGGCATAAGTGGGTCTGCTGCTTTCACATAATGCCAGTGTGCGCCAGCCGCGCACTTGCTCCGGAGCCGGGTTCAACAGACTGATGGCTTTGTCGCAGCGCTGATTGAGCCGCCACAGTTCAGCGCGCTGCTCGCGATACCAGGGCGAGTTATCAAGCTGGCTTAAGATAGCTTGCTGACGTTCTGTAGGGGCCAGGTGCAGCACGTTTAACAAGCGCATCGTAAGTTCTTGCTGTAACTGCGCTTTGCCATGCCAGGGCAGGCTATTGCTCAGCAGCATGAGGGCTTGTTCAGGTTGCGACAGTTCAATATACAGCAAGCTCAGTTGGTTAAGCACCGGTAGCTCTGGCCACTTTTGATAGGCTTTTTCCAGGTAGGGCAGGCGCTGCGCTGCAATGGGCAAGGCCTGAATACTGCTCAGCAGCAAAGTTTTGTCTTTGGCTGTTAATGGCCGGCTAAAAAGCTGCTCGAGCAGCTGCTGATGGCGGCCTTCTTTGATTTGCCGCTGCTGTACCAGCTGTTGTTGCAAAGCGCGGTTTGTGGTGCCGCTTATCTGCAGTTGTTGTAGCTGTGCTGCGCTTAGCCAACGCGCGGCAAACTGCAGATATTGCGCCGGGTTTTCATGGGGACTGCAGCGGAAAAAGGCGGTTTTGGCCAGGCCGGTTTCGCCCGTTTGCTCATACATCAGCACCTGTTGTAAACAGCTGGCATCAGCGCCTTTGATAAAAGATTTCGCCAACTTTAACTGGCCAGCATTGAGCGCTGCCTGATACAGCTGTTTTTGCTCTGCAGCACTCAGACTGTGATGTTGTTGTAACAAAGCCGCAGTATCCAGTGCCGCCTGCCATTTATTGGCGGCCAGCGATTGTTGTAATTGCTGACGGTAACAACTGGCCGCCCAGTGTTGCTTTGGCGCTGTAGCCGCCAGTTGCAAGGCCTGTTGCGACTGACCAGCCTGAAGCAGCGCCAGGCAATAACCCTGAGCCACCTGCTCGTTTTGCTGTTGCTGATATAAGTGCTGATAAGTGCGAAGTGCTTCGGCTTTTTTTCCAAGAGCTTCTTCCAGCCGGGCTTTTTGCAATTGTTGCTTTGCATTAAGCCCTGTAGCCCGGCTAAGCCAGTCATAGGCAAGTTGCTGCTGATCAAGCGCAATAAAACGTTGGCTGAGTGCAATCACCATTTGCTGGCGCTGGGCGCTGCTGCTTTGCTGATACAGCTGTGCCAGCATGCTGTGGTTATTCAGTTCCGGGCTTTGCAACAGAGTATCCAGCCAGGCAGAGAACAGCACCGACTGCTCTTCAGGTGGCAACAGACGGATACTTTCTGCAGCCTCAGGCAAGCTGGTACTGGCCAGTTGCCACTTTACCCGCAACTGCAAAAAAGGTGGATGCGCCGGCACAATAGTCAGCGCTTTATCCAGCTCGGCTAATGCCGCCTGATATTGCTGTTGCTGCTCCAGCCGGTAGGCTTTATCCAGATAAGGATAAACGCGGTGGCGCTGCAAATAGGTTAAGCTGGTATCCCAGTTGATGTTTTGGGCTGTCGCCATACCGGCAGCCAGCGCCAGACATGAAATAAAAGGAGTTAAACGCACGGGCTGACTCTGCTTTCTTGTGTTTCTGTGATCTGCGCCAGAAGCTGGGACAGGCTGGGTTGGTAATCACGCTGAAAAGCCAGGGTGTCATCCAGCACCTGCTGGCTGATCACCTGTTCGGCAACCAGATATTCCCCCAGCTTTTGTTGGCCACCATAATGAAAGCTCAGCAGAATTTGATTGATCACCGCTGGTTCCAGCCGGGATGCCTGCAGCAGGGCTTCGCCAAACTGCAAACGGCTGGAAAAATAGCGTTCACGCAGCAAGTCAGCGTCATGGGCGCTGATCAGCTGCTGTTGTTGCCAGCGTGCCAGCTCTGGTTCCGGATTACAGCTGACGTCAAACTGATACCAGTATCTTAATGCCAGGGTCACTGCACCACCCTGACAAATGACATAACTGATGTCACGATGTAAAGCACGCTCCAGCGCGCCAATGGCCACAGGGGACAACATACTTTCTTTGGCCAGCACTAAGTTTTTGCCATCATCCTGCAATGGGATCACGGCATATTTTAACGCCAGCTTATCGGGAAAATGCATAAAAAGCTGAGGGGACAGGCTAAAAGGATCCACAGCACAAAAGCGGACGCCCGCCTGTTTTGCAAGGGTCTGCCCCAGTTCCTCGGCACTGAGCATGCCTAAACGCACCAGCACCTGACCCAGTTTTTCACCGAGACGACGTTCCTGTAACGCCAGTTCAAGCTGTGATTCGGTAATTTTTTGCTCTGCCAGCAGCAGGGTGCCGATAGCAAAACCCAGCTGGCGCTCACTGACCGTCGGATATACATGCTGGGTTTTATCCCAGGCCACCCGCCTTGGATCCCCATGTGCCATCACCTGACGAATGGCCCGGACGTTGGCACAAAAGTTAATCACATTGCCCCAGAATTGCCGTGGTACCGACAACAGTGCCTGCGCTATACCATAATAACGGCGCACAAAAATCGCACGTTGTAAGGTACGGTTGCAAAACAGCAGAAAATTAAGTTTTAACAACAACACAATCAAAGGCTCTGTGCTGAATACATCAATAAAACGGTAGGGCTGGGCAGCAACCAGATCATAAATTTTAAACAGCAGCAGCTGGATAAACACCAGCGTTGCCAGAAAGCTGACAAAATAGCTGACCACCCCTTTACGGTCGCGCCACAGGAAATAATTTAATTTCCAGTCATGGCTCCATTTGTGGATTTTCATGCCCTGAAACACAATACCGATGATCCAGCGGCTTTTTTGCCGCACTGCGGCCTGAAAGGTTTCGGGAAAATACTCACGGACACAAACCACGTTGCCTTCGAGCCTATTCCGGCTGGCTGATTTTTCGGCAAAAATTGCAAGTTTGTCGTTATGCACAGCAAAACGGACAAATATCTCTTCCATGCCCCACTGTTTCAGCCGGAAGCCAATATCGTAATCTTCGGTCAGGGACTGAATATCAAAAGGCAAACCATCCCCTTCTGCCGACAGTTTGATAATAGCGCGCCGGCTAAAGCAAGTGCCAACACCGGCGCTGGGCACCTGACCCACTAAAGCCTCACGTACCACAACGTCTTTGCCATGCATTTCTGAAAATTCGTCCAGATAATGGCCTGAAGTAAAGTCGGTTAAGCGGGTCGCAAAAGGGTAAACCGGTAATTGGATCAAATCTTTACGTGGCAGCAGATAGTTAAATAACCGAAGTTCCATCGCCGAGATCACGTCTTCGGCGTCGTGCATCACAAAACCGGCAAAACGGATATTGGTTTTTTTCTCAAATTCCAGAATGGACGCGATGACATTGTTCAGACAGTCGGCTTTGCTGGTAGGGCCTGGTCTGGCACAGACCACCTTGTGGATATTTGGAAAACGCCGGCACACGGCGTCCACATCAGCCTGAGTTTGTGGGTCGTTTGGGTAGGTGCCAACAAAAATCTGATAGTTTTCGTAGTCGAGCTCAGCAGCGGCCAGTTCGGCCATTTTGCCCACAACACCAACTTCCTGCCAGGCAGGGATCATAATGGCCAATGCCTGCTCTTTTGCCAGATACAGTTTTTCTTCGTTAAAAACGTCTCTGTTGCGGTACACAGTGAGTTTTCGCCATAACCGGCGCGACCAATACACCAGATCGATAAACAAGTCATCAATGGCAAAAAACAACAAGGCAAAAAGTAGAAAAATAGAGATGTTTTTTAGTAAAAACAAATATATAGCGGCAATATCAATGAGCATTATAACCTTACCAGCTGCGCGTATCGGCGGTGCAAATTGTTTTTAATGGTGCTGTGTTAAAAAATATTTGTTCCAGCATGATTTTTAAAACATATAAAAATCAGATGCTAAGTGCGGGATAGTCGCGAAGTTATGCTGTGATGTTATGACTGAAATAACACGTCGATTGGTGTCAGTTCAGTAGCCTGGATCCTGGCCCTGTTATTTTGCCGCGGCATCATATACGAGCGCCGCGCTGTATACAATCAGTCGCAGCTTTTTTCACCAATTTTTTGGGCGGGCAGTATAACAATGCAGTTTTGTCGGGGAATTTTTTTCAGGTTTGTATCAGGTTCTGCCGGTGGCTGTAGCTTTTGCTGGCCTGATCAGCGAATTGGCGTATAATGCGCGCCGTGAGTTGGCCAAGACAATCGCTGCCTGCGTAAGCAGGGGGAGGAAAGTCCGGGCTCCACAGGGCAGGGTGCCAGGTAACGCCTGGGGGGCGCGAGCCTACGACCAGTGCAACAGAGAGCAAACCGCCGATGGCCCTGCTTTTTTCGAAAAGCAGGGATCAGGTAAGGGTGAAAGGGTGCGGTAAGAGCGCACCGCGCGACTGGTAACAGTTCGTGGCACGGTAAACTCCACCCGGAGCAAGACCAAATAGGCCCCCTTTGGCGCGGCCCGCGTTGGGGGCGGGTAGGTTGCTTGAGGCGTGCGGTGACGTACGTCCTAGAGGAATGATTGTCGCTCTGGCAACAGAGAACAGAACCCGGCTTAACGGCTGGCTCACACCT